>Ga0075435_100001160_pt1 | contig 16819 bp, 18 predicted proteins | sample RhiMethybrSRZTD4_FD_75302 | JGI IMG/M metagenome (GOLD analysis project Ga0075435, IMG submission 75302) | Populus rhizosphere microbial communities from Tennessee, USA - Rhizosphere MetaG P. TD hybrid SRZTD4 | ecosystem: Host-associated > Plants > Roots > Rhizosphere > Soil | place: USA...
ACATCGCGACCAGCAAACCGCACGAGGATATTGACGACGAATAGAGCCTCGAGCCTCCAGCCTCAAGACACGGCGGCGACCTAGCGCAGCCCTTCAGGGCTGCCGGTGGCCGTTCGGCAGGCCTAAAGGCCTGCGCTACTTGCTTGCAGCTTGGGGCTTCGTTTACTTCGTGCGCGTCACGAGCAGCGCAACTCCCCCGCCCGGAACGCTCACCGGCGCGACTGCCCAATAGTCCCGCCCGTGGTGCACGACGGTTCGCCCCGCGATCGTGCCCACAGCGGCGCCGAAGACCACATCGCTCAAGTAATGCCGGTTGTCGTGCAGCCGTGACATGGCGACATAAGACGCGAGCGTGTAGGCGAGCGCGCTGTTGCGCCAGCCAAGGTGGCGTTCGATCACGGTCGCCGTCGCGAACGTCACCGCCGCATGTCCTGACGGAAACGATTGATTATTGCTGTGATCAGGGCGCTCGCGGCCGACTGCGAACTTGATCGGTTGGACGAGCAGTTCCGTGAGGAGTTGCGCCTGGATCAGGTCCATGCCGAGGTGTGCGACCTTGGGCTGGCTGAAGGCGCGGCCCCACGCATACGTCCCAAGCGAGAAGGCCACCTGCACCGGCGTGTCGCCGATGTACTTCCCGGGCGCGAAGATCCCATTGACGACGTCGTAGTGGCTGACCAGGTGCTCGTTGAAGGTCTGATCCCAGGGATGCACCGCGAGCGCGAGACCGCCGCCGACGCCGGCGATGTAAACGTTCTGCACCGACGGGAGGTGCTTCACGTCTTCGACGAGATTGCCGAACAACGCGCGCAGCCCGGTGTGCGCAGGCGTCGGCGGTTCTTTCGCCTCGGCCTTCTGCTCCTGACCGGTCGGATCCTGGCCTGTTGATGCCGCCGCGACGGGCTCTGCTGGGAGATCCGGCGGACCGGCGACCGGCGCCGCGAGCTGAAGCGCAAGCAGTGTGGCGCCGAGGAGCATCGGAATCAGTGGTCCAAGAACGGTGCCAGACGACAGCCTCGAGCCTCACGCCGCAAGCCTCAGCCGCATGCCCCAAGTCGCAAGCCAACGCGCCTTGAGGCTTTCTTGAGGCGTGAGGCTCGAGGCTTCAGCGCTCTGGATCGTAAACGTGCGCGATCGTGCGCGGCGGCGCGTTGCCGTTTCGTCCGCTGCGTCCCTCCATCTGCACCGTGATGCGCAGCTGGTGCGACTCGGGATCGATCGTGAACGTTTGCGTCGCCTTACCCGGTCCGAGACCGGAGATTTCGCTTACGAGTTTGCCGCCATCCCATTTCGTCTTTCGCTCGATGCCGGTGTTCTCGTCCTTGATCTTCTTGCCATCCGGCGAGAGCCGCGTCGTATGGCCATCGGCGCCGGTGATGACGATGATCGAATCGGTCTGCGTGATCGTCAGGTGATCCGGCGGGTCCGTGAGGTCGCGCATCGCCGCGCGCATCCGCGCGACCTCATCGGGGTTCGGACGCTCGCCGCGCATGCCGCCGCCGCCGCGTCCCATACCGCCGCCGCCGAATCCCCCGTGTCCGCCGCCGTAACCGCGGCCGCCACCACCGCGGTGCGACGCGCCGTCGCCGCGATCGCCAGAATCGTTGTCGCCGCGCGGCGGAAGCACGTCGCTCGCTTCCCTGTTCATCGACCAGGCGCCCGCGATGGACGGCTTGTCGGCCGCCGTCGCCGGCGGCGCAGGTGCGAGCATCGCGACGAGCAGTGCCAGGGTCAGCATGCTCCGATTATCCAAATCCCACGGCCGGGCGTCCGGTGAAAAGACTGTGACAGCCGCGCCCGCCCGACGCCGGGGATTTAGCATTAAAAGAACGCAAGAACCGGAACCAGAACCCAGAACCCAGAACCCAGAACCTAGAACCTAGAACCTAGAACCTAGAACCTAGAACGTAGAACCTAGAACGAGAACGCCGAACCCCGAACGCCGAACGCCATATGCGCTGGCACCGTAGCCTTTACTTCCGCTTCGCACTCGGCGTCGTCGGCCTTCTCGCGGCGATGCTCGTCGTGCAGGCGATTCTGTTCACGTGGGCGGTGTCGCAATCGGGACGTAGCCTGCCGGGTCAGTCGCCGATGCGGTTCGGCCAGACGATCGCGCTCGACCTCGCCAACCTGCTCGAGCGCGAGCCAAAAACCGATCTCGCGCAGTACGTGCACGAGCAGTACGCGCAGTACAACCATCCGTTCTTCGTCGTGCTCGACGACGGCCGCGTCATCTCGAGCGGCAGCGCGAAGATGCCGGATGCGCTGCTCGCGATGGCGCACAGTCAGCTGCAGCGCTGGGCGGGGCGGCCGCCAATGCGCCGCTTCGAGCGCGGCGACGGTCCGCGCTTCGGCCGCCCGCCGCCCGGCGAACCGCCGGAGCCGAACGAGACCTCGGGACGCGGCGGCGTACCGTTCTTCGGCCGCGGCGAGCGGTTCGAGCGCGGGCCTGGCGGCATGCCCTTCGTCCGTCCGGCGCCGATCGTCGTCGCCGGGAAAGTGACAGGCGTCGTCGTCGTGCCGCCGCAGGCGCCGTTCGGGTTCCTGCTCGGACGGTTCGCACCGATGCTGGCGCTGGTCGCGGCGGCCGTGTTGATTGTCGGGACGGTCGCGACTTCGGCATTGATCTTCGGTCCGGCGCGGCGTCGCCTGCGCGCGCTCGAAAGCGCGGCGCGACGGCTCGGCACCGGCGATCTCACGGCGCGCGCGCCCGATCGCGGCGGTGACGAGATCGCGGCGGTCGCGAGCGCCTTCAACGCGATGGCGTCGGACCTGTCCGCGCGCGCCGACGCGCTCGCCGCATCCGACCGCGCGCGCCGGCAGCTGCTCGCCGATGTGTCGCACGAGCTGACCACACCGGTGACGGCGATGCGCGGCTACCTCGAGACGCTGACGATGCCGGAGCTGACCATCGACGAGGCGACACGCGGCCGCTACCTCGGGATCATCAGCGACGAGACGAACCGGCTCGAACGGCTGATCGGCGATCTCCTGGACCTGGCGCGGCTCGAAGGTGGCGGTGGGACGCTGACGCGCGAGCCGGTGGCCGTCGCCGATCTGTTCGCGCGCGCCGCCGCCCGCCACGGCCGCGCCGCGCAGGCGGCGAACATCGCCATCGAGACGACGATCGCGCCCGGCGCCGAAACCGTGGTTGGCGACCGCGATCGCCTCGAGCAGGCGATTCAAAACCTGGCCGCGAACGCGATCCGCTTCGCGCCGGCCGGCACGGCGATCACGCTGGCGGCAAAGGCGCGCGACGGCGGCGTGGCCATCACCGTCGCCGACGAGGGCCCCGGCATCCCCGCCGAACACCTGCCGCACATTTTCGACCGGTTCTACAAAGCGGATGCCGCGCGCGAAGGTGTCTCCGGCGGGAGCGGACTCGGATTATCGATCGTGAAAGCGATTGTCGAGCGGCACGGCGGGTCGGTGAGCGTCGATAGCGGGCCCGGGCGCACCGTGTTCACGATGCGTTTGCCCGCCAGTCACAGCAATTAAGAATTGAGAATCAAGAATTAAGAATTCGTACCCTCATTCGACACGAATTCTTAATTTTTGATTTCTAATTCTTAATTGTCAGGCGGCCGCGTGTTTCTCTTCGGGGGCGGCCGCTTTCACCTCGTCGCGGATCCGATCGCGCAGCCAGTTCACCGGCTGCGGCTGGCGCGCGATGAAGGCCTGCCACTCGGTTTCCGACAGGGTGATCGAGATGACACGGTCGCGTTCGTTGCTCATGATGGCAAGTAGGATACGCGCCGCCAACCCTCCGCAAAAAATAGAATGATCTGATAGAACCCATCTCATTGCGTTATGGGTTCTTGGTCCGCCCCCTGGGCAGCGAAAGGCGGAGCTTGTTGCGGACGGCTTCGAAGGCGACCAGCAGCTCGTTGATCACCCGCGGCACCCGGTTAGCCCGGGCGTAGACCCACCCGGTCTGACGGACGAGCTCGTGTCCCTCGATGCGTGTGCAGAACAGCTGACCGGCTTTCACCTCCCGGACCACCGACTGGTAGGGCACGATCCCTACGCCAAGGCCGGTTTTGACCATCGCCTTGATGATCTCGACGTTCTCCGTGTCCATCACCACGGTCGGCTCGATGTTCTCGGACGCGAAGAAGTTGTCGATCACCCTGCGGGTTGCCGACCCGAGCTCGAACAGGATGAAGGGCAGGCCGGCGAGCTCGCGAGGCGTCGCCCGGCGGCGGCGCGCCACCGGATGGGTGGGCGTGGTAATCAGCAGCAATTCCTCGCGCAGGACGGGCACCGTGATCATGTCCGCGTCCTCCACCGGCAGCGTCAGCAAGCCCGCATCGACGCGGCCGCCGCGGATTTCCTGGACCGAGCGGCCGGCCATGGCGACCGTGAGCCGCACGTCGAGGTGCGGGTGGACGCGGCGCAAATGCTTCAACAGCGGCGGAAAGACGTACAAACACACCGTCATTCCGCCCGACAACCGCAGCGTGCCGCGGAGTTCGCGGGTCCGGTCAGTGATTGCGCCCACCGTGTCGCGGACGTCGAGAAACACCCGTTTGCCGAGCTGGACGAGGCTCTCCGCCGCCGGCGTCATCCGCACCTGCCGCCCCACGCGGAGGAACAGCGGCTCCCCGAGCTCCTCTTCGAGCAGCAGAATCTGGCGGCTGATTGCGGATTGGGAGACGTTCAGTTTTCGTCCGCACGCGGTGAACGAGCCGGTCTCGGCGATCGCTTGAAGAATTTCGAGCTGGCGCAGATCCACGCGCGTGCAGGGGCTCGGGGCTGGGGGCTGGCCGTCCTCGACTGCAGCGAGCCCCTAGCTTCTCGCCCCTACCTCCTTGCGGAAGGACACGCCCTTCGCTTCCGGGCCGGCGAGCGTGACGATGAACGCGATGATGAAGACGAGCGTCACGAGGCCGCCCATGGCCTGCGTGTAGGTGAAGCGTTCGCCGAGCGCCGATTCGACATACGGGATGCTGGCGGCGAACATCACGCCGAGTTGGTACGCGAACCCCGGAAAGAAGCCGCGCAGGTGGTTCGGCGACAGCTCGTTGATGTGCGCCGGGATCACGCCCCACGCGCCCTGCACGAAGAACTGCATCAGGAACACGCCGATGAGAATCCGCCACGGGCTGTGGCCGGCGATCCAGAACGGGACGACGACCAGGCCGCAGACCATCGCCGTCAGCATCGCGCGGCGGCGTCCCGACATGTCCGAGTAGTACCCGAACGCCAGGCCGCCGAGAATCGCGCCGATACCCGACAACATCGTCACGTCGGCGATCCGCGCCTTGGTGTAGCCGAGCGTGCCGAGCAAGGTCGGATACATGTCCTGCGTGCCGTGCGACATGAAATTCATCATCGTCATCAGCACGACGAGATAGACGAAGCGGCGCCAGTACTGCGGCAGCGAGCGCTTGTAGGAGGCCCAATCGGTCTTGTGTTCGTGCCAGGCGGCGGATTCCTTGACGCGTGAGCGGATGAAGAGCGACAGCAGCGCCGGCAGCCCACCGAGGAAGAACATCAGCCGCCAGCCGTTGCCGGGATAGAGCGAGTTGAAATACGGATAGACGAGCCGGAACGCCACCGCGGAGAGGAGGTTGCCGAGCGCGTAGCCTTCCTGCAGCAGTCCCGAGAGCAGGCCGCGCAGCCGCGGCGACGCCGACTCGAGCGCGAGCGACGCGCCAACGCCCCACTCGCCGCCCATGCCGATGCCGAACAGCATGCGCAGGATCAGGAATGCCTGGTAACTCGGCGCCAGCCCCGACAGCACCGAGATCACCGCGTAGAAGATCACGTTGATCATCAACGGCAGCCGCCGGCCGAGCCGGTCGGCCATGATGCCGAACACGACGGCGCCGATCGGACGCATCGCCAGCGTGACGGTCAGGGCAAAGGCGATGTCGGGACGCTTGCGGCCGAACGACGCCGCGATATCGTCGATGACCAGCGTGAGAATGAAGAAGTCGAACGCGTCCAGCGTCCAGCCGAGAAAGCCGGCGAGGACGGCGTTGCGCTGGTTGGCGCGCTCCGCCGGCGTCATCCTCGCGGTAGGGATTGGAGGAGCGGTGGCCATAAAGAGCGAAGGATAGCGTACCTACTCTGGCACGGCGGCGCGTTCGAAGCCGGCCGCCGGCCGCGGCGCAAGCGCGACGTGCGCCGCAGCGGCGACGAAGAACCCGACGAACCACGCGTAGTCGTAGAGCGGCTTCAACACCGGAACCACCAGACCACCCCACGCGAGCGCGCAGCCGAGCGCCGTCGCGGCGACGGCGCGGCCGTTCCAGCCGCGGTAGACGCCGTTGGTGAGATACAGATCCTCGAGTTGCAGATCGCGCTTGCGCACCACCCAGTAATCGGCGACGAGGACGCCGGCGATCGATCCGAGCCCGCCCGAGTAGCCGAGCAGCCACGTGTAGATGTACCCGGAGGGATCGGCGAGCAGCTTCCACGGCTGGATCGCGATGCCGAGCACCCCGGTGATCAACCCGCCGGTCTTGAAGCTGATCGCCCGCGGAAAGGCGTTGGCAAAATCATTGGCCGGCGACACCACGTTGGCCGCGATGTTCACCGCCACGGTCGCGACGACCACGGTGAACATCGCGATCGCGACGACGATCGGTGAGCTGAAGCGGCCGACGAGCTGCACCGGATCCCAGATCGCCTCGCCGTAGATGATCGCGGTCGCACTCGTGATCAGCACGCCCATCGCCGCAAATACCGACATCGTCGTCGGCAGCGCGACGACCTGGCCGAGCATCTGCTCGCGCTGGCTTCTGCCGAAGCGCGTGAAGTCGGGCATGTTGAGCGACAGCGTCGCCCAGAAACCGATCATCGCGGTGAGCGACGGCACGAACACCGGCCAGAACTCGGCAAAGGAATGGAACTTCCCTGGCTGCGACAGCAGCGGGCCGACGCCGTTGGCGCGGTCGATCGCCCACCAGAGCAGGATCGCCGTCATCACGAGCACGAACGGCGCCGCCCAGTTCTCCACCGCGCGCAGCAAGTCCATACCACGGTAGATGATGTAGATGTTCATTCCCCAGAACAGGAGGAACGACAGCCACTCGGTGGTGGTATGGCCGGCGAACCCGGCGCCGAGCAAGGTCGGCCAGCCGGGAATCACGGTGCGGAAAAACGTGTGCAGCGCTTCGCCGCCGATCCACGCCTGGATCCCGAACCAGCCACAGGCGACCAGTGCGCGCATCAGCGCCGGCACGTTCGAACCGAGCGTGCCGTAGGCGGCGCGTGCGAATACCGGAAACGGGATGCCGTACTTGGTGCCCGGGTGCGAGTTCAGGAGGATCGGAATGAGCACGATCGTGTTGCCGAGGAGGATCGTGACGAGCGCCTGCGACCAGTTCATCCCCGAGGCGAGCAACCCCGAGGCGAGCATGTAGGTCGGGATGCAGTGCGCCATGCTGACCCAGAGCGCCGCGTAATTGTAGGTGGACCAGGTCCGCCGCGCCGTCGCCACCGGCGCCAGATCATCGTTGTAGAGCGGGCTCGCCTCGATTCGGCTCGTGTCGACCAGTTCGACGCGCCCATCCGCCAGCCGCCGCTCGTTCCGCATCGCCGTATAGTAATCGCCTCCGCCTGTCACTGCTGAAAGTCGTAGCTGCCCGGGAGCGTAGGGCAGCCCTTCAGGGCTGCCGAGGGTGCCGATGACAACGACCATCTGCCGTCCGCCGCGGTTTTCCGTGTCTCCGTCCTCGTCGCGACTCTGCCGCTCGGCGCCGCGGGCAAACTCCAGCCGCGCCACGTCTTGGTTCGCGTTGTCGATCAACGGCATGTCAGGCAGGTCGGGCGGGTCGGGCAGGTCGGGAGCGGCGACGGTTCTACGTCTGGTTCAGCGCGCCTGCGGCCCGACCGTTCGCAGCCCGAAGAAGTCGGCGGCTTCGGCAACGGCGTGATCGTCGATGCGCAGCGCGCGAACCGACAGCAGGCGCACCAGCCGGTGCGCCCGGTCGAAGAAGGTGACGTTCGCCCACAGTGATTCGAAGGTCGACCACCACCGCAGGCCGGCAATGCTGCGGTCCCGCTCATACAGCGCCCGCGCCTGCGGCTGCGTGATGGCACGGTCGCGCGTGGCGACCAGCGACGGTTTGAGGCGTTGCCGGCGCAGCACGATCGGTTCATCCAGATCCACGAGCGAGGCCCCGGTGCCGACCTCGAGCTCGGCGAGCGCGAGCGGGAGACCGCGGCGGCGCAGCAAGGCTGGCGAGAGCCGCTGTCCGCGGAAACGCGCCAGCTGCTCGACAACGCACGAAAGCGGCCGGTCGGCGAGGTAGAGGCAGCCATAGAGGTCGGGGTTGTCGTGCCGCCCTTCGCCCTGAAGCGGCCGCGGAAACCACAGCGGACCGTCGGGATCGGCGGCGCGTCCCGCTTCGTTCCACGCGAAGCAGCGGTAAAGAATCACGCGAAGGTGTCGGCGCGTTCGGCGCGGATGGCGCGCATCAGCTCCTCGGCGCGGCCGGCGCGAATCAAATCGATCGGCCGGCGATCGCCGAGCGTCGGGTTGATGCCAAACAGCCAGGCGAGCGCGGCGTCGCGTTCGTACAGCCGGAGCAGGTTGCCCCAGACGAGTTCCAGGAGATCGACCTTCTCGGCGTTCGCGGGGTCGATGCCGGCGCCGCGCAGCCACCGTGTCACCTGCGCGCGATCGACGCCGAGCAGATCAGCGAGCCGCGCCGCCGAGCGGAAATCGACGCGCAGCGCCTCGACCTTGCGAGCGGTCGCGACCGGCATGGTTTCCAGCTTAGCGCAACATAATCCGTTGCGCAACGCCTTTTGTTGCACGAACCGCTATACTCCGCGCCATGGCCGACACGTCGATTCCCGATAACGCGCTGTCGTCGATCCTCGACGTCGTCGACAAGCCGAACGCGCGCATCGCGGAGCGCTTTCCCGGCGATTCGCCGCACCGCCAGCCGGTGCACGTCGTCTACGGCGGCGCGCACCTGTTCAAGGCCGACGCCGCGAAGAAGCTCGGCGCGATTGCGCTGAAGACGCTGCAGGAGCACGCGCCGGACGCGGCGACGCTCGCCGACGCAATCGATCTCGACCCGGCCCTCGCCGACCGCGTCTACCTGCGGCTGATCGACAAGCTGACGCGCGAACCGGTCGAGGACTTCCGCATCGACTTCGAGGACGGCTTCGGCCACCGCCCGGATCACGAGGAAGACGGCTTCGCGCAGACCGCGGCCAACGAAGTCGCAGCCGGACTGCGCGACGGCGTGCTGCCGCCGGCGATCGGCATCCGCATCAAGCCGCTCACCGAGGAATTGAAGCGGCGCAGCCTGCGCACGTTCGATCTCTTCCTGACGCGGCTCCTCGAGCGCACCGGCGGCGCGCTGCCGCCGAACTTCGTCGTCACGCTACCGAAGATCACCACGGCCGAGCAGGTCGCGGCCCTGGCGCAAGCCTGCGAAGCGTTCGAATACTGGCGCGACCTGCCGGGGCACTCGCTGCGGTTCGAGTTGATGGTCGAGACGACGCAGTCGATCGTCGGGTTGGATGGCAGCGTCGCGCTGCCGAAGCTCGTCGCGCACGGCGGCGGCCGAATCGTCGCCGCGCACTTCGGCACTTACGACTATACGGCCGCGTGCAACATCACCGCCGCGCACCAGCACATGCTCCACCCGGTGTGCGACTTCGCGAAACACGTAATGCAGGTCAGCCTGGCCGGCACCGGCATCTGGCTCTCGGACGGCGCGACCAACGTGATGCCGGTCGGATCGCGCGACACGGTGCACCGCGCCTGGCGCCTGCATGCAGCGCATGTCCGCCACTCGCTGACGAACGGCTTCTACCAGGGGTGGGATCTGCACCCGGCGCAGTTGCCGTCGCGGTTCGCCACCGTCTTCGCGTTCTTCCTGGCAGGGCTCGACGCCGCATCGGAGCGGCTCCGCAATTTCGTCAGCAAGGCCGCTCACGCGACGCTCATCGGCGACGTGTTCGACGATGCGGCTACGGGACAGGGACTCCTGAACTATTTCCTGCGCGCGATCAATTGCGGCGCGATCGGCGAGCAGGAAGCGGTCGAGAGGAGCGGTCTCACGCTGGACGAGCTGCGCAGCCGATCGTTTGTCGGCATTCTCAACCGCCGTCGCCGTTGACCAGTGCATCGCACCGGAAGATGCGGCGGCCGATCACATCCGCATCTTGCGGCGGAGATCGTCGACCTGCCGCTGCAGGGTGACGACACGCTCGACCAGCCGCACCAATACCGCCCGCAATTGCTGGTACTCGCGGCGCGTCACGTCGATGCGCGAGCCGCGTTTGTCCATTCGCCGTTCTGTGGACCGTCGGTCAGCCATGTCACCCAATGGCTGGGGGAGCCCCGGGGCGCCCGGACTATACGGGCGGCGGGCGGCGCGAGTCAAAGCGCCAACTCATTCTTTGTGAAGCAGCGCCGCGAATATCGGTGACCGCGAGGCCGGCGTGATGCTGTTCGCATTCGATCGGCGGCGGCGGGATCGTCATCGAGGCGCCTCCTGCGTCGTCACCGCTTCCGCATAGCCTTCGGCCTCGTAGCCGCCGCGATAATCCTTTTCGCCGGGCCGGCGGATCTTCGACTGCGCGACGACGCGGTCGCGGCGCAGGCCGCGGAAATCGTCGACGCGCGTCCAGCTGCGATCGGCATGTTTCGCGAGAAACGCCGACAGTCCAGCGTTCAGTTCCCGGATCACGTTCGGGCCGATCGCGTGATCGAGCATCGCCGCCGTGCACACCTGCACGGTGCCGCAGCCGAGCAGGAAGTAGTTCAGCGCGTGATCGAAGGTCGAGATGCCGCCAATGCCGGAGAAACTCTTGTCGGGAAACGCCTGCGTGAGCTGCGACATCTTGGCCAGCGACAGCGGCAGGATCGCCGGCCCGCCGAGCCCGCCGGTCGAGACCAGGCCGTCGACCTGCACTTCGAACTCGAGGGTCTCCGGATCGATCAGCGGCAGCGAGGTGAACGTGTTCGAGGACACGATCGCGTCAGCGCCGCCGAGAAACGCGCCGCGCGCCTCGAGAACGATATCGGTGGTCGACGGCGTCAGCTTCGCCCACACCGGAATCCTGGCGATCTCCTTCACCACCTTGGTCACGATCGACACCAGTTCCTGGTCCTTGCCGACGTTCGAGCCCATGTCGGGCCGATCCATGTGCGGGCAGGAGAGATTCAATTCGAGCGCATCGCACCCCTGTTGCTCGCACGCGACCGCCAGTTCCTGCCAGTGGCGCAGTTCCGTGTCGTTGCCCGATCCGGCCATGATCGACGCCACCAGCACGTGATCCGGGAACGCTTTCTTGATCCGGCCGAGGCGCGGCACCCACCAGTCGAGCGTTTTGTCGGAAATCAGCTCCCAGTTCCACGAGGAATGCAGCGCCGCGCCGGGCCGCTTCTTCATCGAGAGCCGCGGCGAATCGGCGTCGGCGCGCAGGAACTTTGTTTTCGGGCCGACAACGTTCACGACAGGATGGAGGCCGATCGTCTTGGTCACCACACCGCCCCAGCCCGACTCGAACGCACGGAGGATGTTCGACTCGGACTCGGTTGGCGGCGCCGATGACAGCAGGAACGGGTTCTTGAAACGGACGCCGGTGAACGTCGTCGTCAGATCTGCGGCCATGGACTGGTTCCTTCGACGGAGCTCGTAGGCTGCGTCGCAGCTTATGTGCGGCCTCTCGTAGCGCAGGCCTTCAGGCCTGCCTTTTCCGGCCGCGGAGGCAGCCCTGAAGGGCTGCGCTACGTGAAGCACTCTCGGTTACACGAGCGATCGCCTGATCGTCGCTTCTATTAACCCATACGGCTGATCGGTCGCGACAAAAATCTCGTTGGGGTTGTCGAGGCCGAACGGCGCCAGGTCGACGAGCAGATGGTGCCGGTTCGGGAGACTGAGCGTGATCTCGACGATCTCGCCGCACGCCGCCAGCGCCGCCTCGCCCATCGCATACACGGTGTGCTGCACCGATCGGCTGTCGTGCGCGGCAAATGTCTCGATGAGCGCCGTGCGGATGCGATCGCGCGCAGAGAAATGATCGGCGGACGCGGACGCGTAGCGCCACGACGCAGTCACCGCGGTCGCGAGAATGCGGTCGGTCGTCTCCGGCAACGTCGTGAATCGATCGCGGGGAAAACCGGCAAATGCCGAGTCTGTCGTTTTCAGGACGACGAGGCTGGCGAGCCCGGAGACGACCTCGCGGCGATCGCGGTCGCAGGTGACGACCGCGGTCCACTGCTCACCGCCCGGCTGCACGAACGCATGCGGGTGCGGCCGGCCGTCGACAGTGAGACGATCCCAGCGGTGCTCGATCGCGCTGATCCGCACGCGGGCGACATGCGGCGTGGCGATGAAATGCTCTGCCAGCCGCAACCCAAACGATTCGACGGTGACGATCGGATCCTGCCGCGCCAGCGCGTAGACCGTGTTCTTCATCGTGTCAGTCGCCAGGCAGGCAGCGTTGTCGCCGTCGACGTACACGGCATCGAAGGCCCCTTCGAGCTGCACGTCAATCGTCAGATCGACGATGTCGTGCGGCTCGCGGCTGCGCCGCAGCTTGACGAGGCGGACGCGCGACTTGCCGTAGCGGTTCCACGCCAGCACGCTACGTACCTCGGTACGTCGTGTAACCGAAGGGGCTGAGCAGCAGCGGCAGGTGGTAGTGCTCTTCAGTGTCCTTGACGTTGAACGTGATGCGGACTTCGGGAAAAAACGTGACGTTGAAGCCCATTTCACGCTGATACGCGCCGACGTCGAAGGTGAGGCGGTAGGCGCCCGGCGCGATCGGTCCCGACGTGAGGGTCATCACCCGCCCTTTCTCGTCGGTGACGCCGCGGCCGACCGGCGTCCACTCGCTGGCCTGACGCAGTTCGAGGATTACGGTCACGCCAACCGCGGGTCCGCCGCGCGCGGTATCGAGAACGTGTGTGGTGATCATGGGCGATCGATCCGTCCATCTGCAGCCGCCTGCCGGCTGTCGCCATCAATCAGCTTCGCGACGCGCAGTCGCGTGATTTTGCGCTGCTCCTCGGCGGCAATCCGCAGTTCGCGGTCGGGCGCGTTGCCGAGCCGCCGCGCGAGCGCCTCGAGCATCTCGGCCGCCGACTTGCCGGTGGCGCAGATGATGAAAATGTACCCGAAGCGCGCCTCGTAGTCGCGGTTTCCGCTCGCCAGCCGGTCGCTGATGGACGCCGCCGCGCCCGCCATTCCCGACTGTTCCTGCGCCGACCATCGCGTCGTCGCCGGCCCGCCGATCGTCGGGTGGGCGCTGAACGCCTCCAGCCAGTCCTGCGGTTCGAGCGACCACCAGATCGCGTCGGCGCGGTCGAACATCGCCGCGTCGTCCGCGAACGGCCGCGCCGCCGCCATCCGAGTTGCCCACCGTGTCGATCCGCAGCAGCGCAGCAGCTCGCGGACGGCGGCATCGGCATCAAGTGCGTTCAGGTAATCGAGCTGCATCCGTGCGTGCGGCGCGGGCGGCCTGCAAGGCCGCGCCACGTCCGATAGCTCATCACTTCGGCCTGCCGAACAAGCGCACCCGCGCGACGCCGCCGTCGGGAAAAATATTGAGCCGCGCGTAGGCGACGTCGCCAACCGCGTTCACCTCGTCCTCGAACCGGTGCCGCGTGTCCGGCTGCAGCGGCGTGCGCGCCAGCACCTCCATCCACGACTGCTGATCACGCGACGCCTCGAGGCTGCACGCCCCCGGCGCGTTGCCCTTGAAATGCCGCGTGTCGACTTCCACCCGCCGGATCGTCCCCTCGGCGCCGAGCCGCACGATCGTCCAGTCGTGGCCGGGTCCGCGCCGCCGCTTCGTCTCCCAGCCGTCGCCCATGTGCGTCGCGTCGCCGGGCATGATCAGGTTGTGGCGCGACCCGAAGAACATGTCACTGCAGGCGATCACGGTGCCGCCGTGCTCGACTGCGGCCAGATCGACGTCGCCGTGCCGGCGCAGCCGATCCCAATCCGCGACCACCTGGCCGTAGACGCGCAGCCGCGCGACGCCGCCGTCCGGAAAAATCCGGAGGCGCAGGTGCGTCGCTGGCGCGGCCTGGTCGACGGCGATCAGGTTATGCGAGTCCCCCTCGAGCGTCGTGCGCGGCAGGATCTCCTGCCACGCGGCTTGCATCAGCGCGTCAATCGCCGGTGAGCCGCCGACGTCGCACGCGTCGATCGCGCACGCGGCGGGAAAGTTGCCTTTGAAAAACGAGGTGTCGACGTCGACGCCGCGCGCGATCCCTCTCACGCCCAGCCTGACGATGCACCAGTCGTGATCGCCGCCGTCGCGCCGCCGACGCGTCTCCCAGCCGTCCATCCATTTGCCGCGCTCGGTGTACTCGCCTTCGCGCCATACCGCCGGAGCGCGCTTGATCAGGTTGTCCTTCGCCGCGAAGAACTCGTCGTTGGCGGCAATCGCCGCGCCGCCGAGGCGTTCCGACGCGAGGTCGACCAGATCGACAAACGAGTGCGTCACAACAGTGTCCCCGCGGATCGCTGATCGAGCGCGCCGTTGTTCCAGACGCGCTGGCCGCGAAGGTAGGTCTCGCGCACCACGCCGCTCAGCGTGCGCCCAGCGTACGGTGTGGTCGGATGGCGCTGCTGCAGCCGCGACGGCTCAACCGTAGAGGTCCCGTCGGGATCCCAGATCACCAGGTCCGCGTCGTGTCCCACGGCAATGCGGCCCTTGCGATCGTCCAGGCGCGCGAGCGCCGCCGGCGCCGCGCTCATCCAGCGGAACATCTCGCGTAGGGGCGCGCTTGCAGCATGCCCGCGTTGGCCAGCCTGAAAGGCTGGCCCTACGGCTGAATATGCCGTCCACACTGCCGCGAGCGACAACTCCAGCGACGCAATCCCGCCCCACGCGGTCATGAAGTCGCCGCATTTCATCGCCGGCGGCGCCGGCGAGTGATCGGTGGCGACGAGATCGAGCGTGCCCGACTGCAGACCGGCCCACAGCGCGTCGCGATGCGACGCGGCGCGGATCGGCGGCGCGCATTTGAATTCCGTCGCGCCCGCGCCGACCTCCGCGGCGGTGAAGGTCAGGTAGTGCGGGCACGTTTCCGCGGTGATCGGCACTTTGTCGGCCTTCGCGCGCGCGATTGCGTCGACCGCCTCGGCGCAGGCGACGTGCACGATGTGGACATGCGCCCCGAATTCGCCGGCGAGGCGGATCATCATCTCGACCGCCGCGCGCTCCGCTCGCGGCGGACGGCTGGCCAGGTAGGCCAGGTAGGCCGGCTGGGTTGGAGGTGTCAGGTGATCGGGGTGTTCGGCGTGCACCAGCAGCGGCACGCCGCGGCGCGCGACGATGGGCAGCGCCTCTCGCAGGTCGCGTTCGGTCACGTGCGGGAACTCGTCGACGCCGGACGGCACGAGGAAGCACTTGAACCCGCGCACGCCGGCATCGACGAGGCCGTCGAGGTCGCCGGCGTTCCCCGGGATCACACCACCCCAGAACCCGACGTCGACATGCACGCGCCCGCGCGCCGCCGATCGTTTCGCCTCCAGCGCTGCCACGTCCGTCGTCGCCGGGACGCTGTTGAGCGGCATGTCGACGATCGTCGTCACCCCGCCCGCCGCCGCCGCGCGCGTCGCCGTATCGAATCCTTCCCATTCGGTACGGCCAGGTTCGTTGACGTGGACGTGGGTGTCGACGAGGCCGGGCGAGATCACGAGGTCGCCGACGTCGATCAGGCGATCGTCTTCGGAGCGCGACGGCTTCAGCCGAGCGTCACTGTCGTCGATCCGCGCGATGCGGCCGTTCTCGACATGGATGTCGGCGGCACCGACGCCGTCCGGCAGCACGACGCGAGTGCTGCGGAAGACCGGCATCAGCTGCGGGTCGCGCGCTTCAGGAACGATCCGGATCCCTTGCGGCCGACGAACGCGCCGTTCTCGATCACCAGCCGCCCGCGCGACAGTACGGTATCGGTGGCGCCGGTCACCTGGCGTCCCTCGTAGGGGTTGTAGTCGACGTTCATGTGCAGCGTCTTCGCCGACAACGTAACCGTGCGGTTTGGATCGAAGACAACGAGGTCGGCATCCGAGCCGGGGGCGATCGTCCCCTTGCGCGGAAACAACCCGAAGATTTTCGCTGGTGATGTCGAGGTGATCTCGACGAAGCGGTTCAGCGAGATGCGGCCGGGCCGGACGCCGCCGTCGTAGACCAGGCTCATACGCGTCTCGATCCCCGGCGCGCCGTTCGGGATCTTCGAGAAATCGTTGCGGCCGAGTTCCTTCTGTTCCTTCATGCAGAACGGGCAATGGTCGGTCGAAATGCACTGCAGGTCGTTGAACGCCAGGCCGCGCCACAATTCCTTCTGCTTCGCCTGATCGCGAAGCGGCGGGCTCATCACGTACTTCGCGCCGTTGAAGTCGGGCTCCTCGTAATTGTCGTAGGCGAGGAACAGGTACTGCGGACAGGTCTCCGCGTAGGCCGGCAGACCGCGGTCCCGCGCTTCGGTGACCATCTGCAGCGCTTCGGCGGCCGAGAGATGCACGATGTAGATCGGCACTTCCGCCATCTCGGCCAGCGCAATCGCGCGATGCGTCGCTTCGGCTTCGGCGCGCGCCGGCCGCGTCAACGCGTGATACTTCGGCGCCGTATGGCCGGCCTTCAGCGCCCGCTGGACGAGCACGTCGATCACGTCGCCGTTCTCGGCGTGCATGCAGATCGTCCCGCCGTTCTGGCCGGTCCGCAGCAGCGCCTTGAAGATGCTGCCATCGTCCAGCATGAAGATGCCGCGGTAGGCCATGAACAGCTTGAACGACGTCACGCCCTGCGCGACCAGCGCGTCCATCTCGCCTTCGACCTGATCGTTCAGGTCGGTGATGATCATGTGGAAGCCGTAGTCGAT
>Ga0075435_100001163_pt1 | contig 16812 bp, 13 predicted proteins | sample RhiMethybrSRZTD4_FD_75302 | JGI IMG/M metagenome (GOLD analysis project Ga0075435, IMG submission 75302) | Populus rhizosphere microbial communities from Tennessee, USA - Rhizosphere MetaG P. TD hybrid SRZTD4 | ecosystem: Host-associated > Plants > Roots > Rhizosphere > Soil | place: USA...
GCGGAATAGACGCCTGAGTCGCGCGTGAATCGCAGGGTCGCAGCCGCATCGACGCGACTGCGCGTGCGGCGATCGGCCGGGCCGGCGTCGGCGCGAATCATGTCCCAGGGCGGGTTTCCGATGATGGCGTCGAAGCCCGGGTTCTGAAGAACGCGGCCGTCGGGATCGAAGAAGACTTCTGGAAATTCCAGCTCCCAATGGAAGAATCGCTTCGCGTCCGCCACCGCGCATGCCGCGGCGAGATGCTGACGCGCGACACGCGGCGCCAGCGCGCCCGCGCCGGAGACGACTTCGTCGGCGAGGCACGAGAACGCTTCGCGCGGCACCTCGCGTTCGGCAAACCACGTGGCGCACCACACATCGCCAACGCGCTTCCAGCGCGACAGCGCCGCGTCTCTTGCCGTGATCGCCGCGAGTGCGCGCTCCTTTGCGCGCACGTCAGCGAGCGTGTTGTTGGGCGCAGACTCCAGCGAGAAGCGCACCGGCAGCGCATCGGACAGCGCACGCCTCACGGCATCGTCGCTGAAGAACGGAAGCGATGGTTCGGTTCGATGACGGGCGCGGTGGCGCGCCGGCGCAACGCGCAGGTTCGCGAGCCAGACGCCGAGCAGGCTGTCACCCGTCTGCAGCCGGTGATCGAGAAAGGTGAGCGGTCGATCGGCGGCGAGTGTGGTCAGCCACAGCGACAGCCGCGCAAGCTGCACAGCCATCGGGTTGAGATCGACACCGTATAAGCAGCGCTCAGCGATCGTCCGTCGCATGGCCGCGCGATCGTCTTCGGCGATGTCGCTCGGATGACATGCGCCCTCGGCGACGAGCGCAGACTCGTACGCGCCGGCAAGGTAGCGGCACGATGCGACGAGGAATGCACCGCTGCCCATCGACGGATCGAGCACGCGCAGACGAAGGATCTCCTCGGAGGCCAGATTCTTGACGAGCGGCGCGAGGGTTCGACGTACGAGATACTCCGCGACCGGCTGCGGCGTGTAGAACGTGCCGGTCGCCTTGCGCACACCGGATCCCGCTTCGAGCCGCACATCGCGGCCGTCGACACGCGGTTCGTAATCGAGCAGCGTTTCGTACACCGCGCCGAGCTGCTCGACGCCGAGATCCCGATACGCGATGCGCTCGCGACCGGCGCCGTCGGGCGCCGCCCTCGTCGACAACGCGAGAATCGCGCGCTGCGCCAGCCGATCGTCGAGGTTCCGGCGCTCGGCAAGCGGCGCGCGAGCGGGTGAGAACAAGCGGCCGTTGAATGGGGTCACGCGCAGATCGCCGGCGCGACAACCCGAATGGGCGATCCGTGCAATCGCACGCAGCGCATCCCATAATCCTGCCGGCCACGCTCTTCGTTCCGCGGCGTCTCGCAGCGCTTCGATGCTGTAGCTCTCGCGGTAGACCGGATGCCACAGCGGCACCAGCGCGCGCGCCTCAGCGAACAACAGGAAAACGATCCGGTAGACGATGGTCAGCGCCTGTTCGAAACAGTCGGTGACGGATGTGCGCGGCGCCCGACCATTGCGCGACATCAACGCGGAGAGCAGATGCTGCGACGCTGACAGGACCCCTTCGCGGAGCGACCGGCACACGGTCGTCGCGTGTCGGTCCGATCCAACGACCATCGCGTGCAGCGACGATGAGTTCGCCGCGTCCGCTCCCACGACGCTCGCGCGAGCAGTCGCCCACAACGCTGCGCACGTTCGCACATCGTCGCACGCAAGCTGAACGTCGAATTCGAGGTAGCGGCGCGCATACAGACGCCCTGTGTCGACGATGCGAACGTGTGAGCCGTTGAAGAGCAGACACCAGCGTGCGCTGCGGCGCATGGCTTCGGTGACCGCGGCGCGCCATAGCGGGTCGAGCCGTGCACCCCACGTCGAGACGACAAGCGCGACCGGCGACGCTTCCGCAAAAATCGTCGCCGCGACGTCGGACCCGAGCGCTAAGACGTCGGACGGAGTGTCGAAGCCGAGCGACCGAACGAGCGGCGCGGCGCCCGCGTGCAGCAGCGTCCGGACGCTCGAAGCGGGTCCGAGCTGACGTGAGGCCGCGCGCCACTCGATCATCGCGCGTCGAAAACGATCGATGTCCGGAGCCGCTGCCGACGACATCTCGCGCTCGAGGAACGCTTCCGAGAGCAAATGGCCGCGAAAGCCGGGCAGCATGACTCACGCGACGATGACGAGGACGGGCGCGGCGGGCGCGATCGTGAGCGATGCCGAACGTTCGAGCGCCGTCACATGTCGCGCAGCATCGGCGGCTGCAGCATCGCGCGCTGCACGTTCGATATCGTGCAGGCGTTCTACGCGACGATCGAAGAGGCCCGGCTGCATCTGCGTACGATTCCCGTGTGCGATCGCCGTCGCAATCGCGCGCTCGCGGCGCACGCGCGTGCGGATGAAATCCGCGTGCGTGCGCTCGATCGCAGCGAACCATTCGGCGCTGGAGCGTTCGATCGCGCAGTGAACGCGTTCGTCGATGTCGCTCAGCAACCGGTCGATCGAACGATCGTCGATCGAAAGAATTGCCGCGACGCGCACGATGACCGGAACGAGTCGGGATTCCACCGTTCGGGCGCAGCCGTCCTTGGCCTCGACGCGATAAACGACGAGAATGCGGCGGCCAAGTCGACGCCTGGTCTTGGAACTGCGAGCTCGAACGGCAAGCACGACACCGTCGCGTGGATTCGAGACGCCGCAGCCGACGCGGCAGAGCGATCGTGCGAATGTGAGACGTGCCGCTTCAATTTGTCCATCGCGGCCGAGCGTCGGCGACACGATCGGCGGCGGCGGTCCACCGCACGCGTCGTCGACGGTCGGTGCCGCCACCACACCGAGCGTGGCGATCTGCGCGACCGCGTGCTCTTCGGCGGTCGCGTCAACATTCGCGGCGGCGATCGCGCCAATATCGGCTGCGGCAAGTGCGAGTCGCGATCGCAATCGGTCGAGAATGCGCGGCTCGGACGTGTCTCGCGCTACGAGGTGAAATGCGTGAACGGTCCGTTGCTGACCGATGCGATCCACACGTCCGATTCGCTGCTCGAGCCTGATTGGATTCCAGGGCAGCTCGAGGTTCACGACCGCGCGGCAGGAGTGGTGAAGGTTCAGTCCCTCGCCGCCTGCGTCGGTCGCGAGCAGAACGATCGCGGGGCCTTTTGCAAACGACGCAAGGGCGGCGGCGCGCTCCGCGCGAGAAAGCCCGCCGTGAAGAATCGCAGCGTCGCGATGAAGCGTGCGCTGCACGTGCAGGAGCGTGTCGCGGAATTCGGTGAACACGATGATCGGTTCGCGAGTGCGGCGCAACAGACGCGCCAGCGCGTTCAGCTTGGATTCGTGCGCGGCGGCGCAGTCGGCTGTCTCGAGGACGCTTCTGAGAAGCCGGCGTTCCGCCGATCGATCCGACAGCGAGAGCGTCGCGGGCCAGGGCGGCGCGGCGTCGGCGGCGGTGAGCTCACCGTCCGAATCGTCGAGGGGCAGCAGCATCTGAATGCCCGACGCTGCCGGATCCGCTGCGTCGATCGCGTCGAGACGGCGCTCCACGGATCGTGCAAGCGACCACGCGCTCGAGAGCGCACGTTTGTGCAGCACTGATGCCGCCACCCAGCTGTCGACTCGTTCGCGGCAGACGGCGTCCGTGTACCGCCGAAGCGCGGCATGCATGCGCAGTTCGTCTGCGGTCGGCCGGACGCCGAGCACGTGCACTCGGCGGCGGCTTGCGCCGCGAATCGCGGCGCGCGTCCGGCGAAACGCGACCAGCGCGTCGCCGTCGCGCGCGCCGAGATTGCAGAGCGAGAGAAACGCGCGGCGATCGCCGCTGTGCGGCGTCGCCGTCAGGAGCACGACGAACGGCGATTGCCCGGTGATGGCAGACACGGCCATGTGACGGTCGCTGTCGCTCGCGACGCCGTGCGCTTCGTCGACGATCACCAGATCCCACCGGCATGCAACGACTGCCGGCAGCACTTCCGCGCGCTTGACGTAATCGATTGACGCGATCGCGATCGGATCGATCGACCAGGGGTTCACGCCGAGCGGCAGCATCGCGATGGCGCGTCGCAGGCCTGGCGCGTCGACGATCGATGCCGGCAGATTGAACTTCGCAGCGAGCTCGCCGGCCCACTGCTCGCGAAGACCCGCAGGCGTCAGGACGAGCACGCGATCGGCCGCCGCGCGGGCGCGCAGCTCGGCGATGACGATGGCGGCCTGGATCGTTTTGCCGAGGCCGACTTCGTCAGCGATCAACACGCGCGATCCGAGGCCGCGCACGACCGCGAGCGCCGGCTCGAGCTGGTGCGGCATCAGGTCGACGTTGGCGCTGACGATTGCACGCAATCCGCCGGGCGGTGCCGCGTCCGCGATGAACTGCCGGCACACGCGGCGCCAGAGGCGCGGCCGTGCGAATTTCGTCCGCCGCGCCACATCGACAACGTCCACATCGTCGAAGGGCGTCAGCAGCGTGCGTTCGAGGTCGACATTCGGCGCGCTCGCACCGGTCAGCTTCAGCAGCCGGCAGTCGTCGTGATCCCGGACGTCGACGACGCGCCATCGCGCGGCGCGAGCAGTGACGAGCTGTCCTGGCTTCGGCGGATTAGAAATCTGCATCGCTCTTCCCGCGTCCGCGCCGCAATCGCTGCCACGCCGTCTCGCGCGGCTCAATGAAATCTGCGATTTACGTCACCTCACGCGGATGCGCCGGGAGCAACGGGCAACGCCTGTGCCCGCCGAGAGGGGTCAGACACGGGGTGTCAGACACGGGGTGTCAGACACGGGGTGTCAGACACGGGGTGTCAGACCCCGGCCGATCCAACTCTGGAAGCGGACTCGCAGCTCTGTAACGGGGCGACCGCCGATCGACGGGAATTGTCGGCGGAAACAGATCTCGCGTCCGGGCACGGCGTTTGGAACGGCGTGTGTGTTTGACGCCCATCAGATTCGTTCGCTTCCTGCTTTTTCTCGCGCTCGCATTCGGGCTGGCGGGCGCCGCGGCGGACGCCGATCTCTGGGGCCACGTCCGCTTCGGTCAGGAGATGATTGCGAGCGGTCATCTCGTCACTGCCGATACACACTCCTTCACCTCCGACAAACCGTGGGTGAATCACGAGTGGCTCGCCGAAGTCCTCATGGCGTCGTCGTTCGCCGCCGCCGGATCGCTCGGCCTGAACCTGCTGCGCATCGCGTGCCTCGCGGCAATCGCGGCATTCGTCTGGCGCCGGCTGTCGCCATTCAAACCACCTCCGTCCATCCTCGACGCGCTCGTCGTCGTCGCGATGCTCGGCGTGTACGCGCGCGCGCAGCACGTGCGGCCGCAGATCTTTTCACTCCTGTTCTTCGCCGCGTTGCTCGCGATTCTGACGGACGTGGATCGAACGCGCGATCGACGTCCGCTGCTGCTCGTCCCGCCGCTCGTCGCGCTCTGGGCGAATTGTCATGGCGGCTGGATTGTCGGGGTCGAATGCGTCGCGTTGTGGGCGGGATGCAAGGTGCTCGTCGAGCGCGGCGGCATGCGTGACGGCGCGATGTCGATCGCACTCGTCGCCGCGACGAGCGTGTTGACCGTGTTGAACCCGTACGGAATCGGCCTCTGGCGGTTTCTGCTGGACACCGTCAGAGTCGGACGGCCTTACATCGAGGACTGGCAGCCGGTCTACCGGCTCGGACCTGCGGCGTGGGTGTTCTGGCTGCTGCCTGCGTCGCTGGTGACCATCGCAGCAATCCGAACGAGAGGCCGACTCGACGCGACCTCTGCACTCATCGTGGGCTTTCTCGGCGCGGGCGCACTGTTCGTGAATCGGCTCGACGCGTTCTTCATGCTCGCGGTCGTCTTCCTCATGGCAGAACCGCTGGCCGGCCGCTGGCCGCCGCGAACAGCTCGTAACGAACGTTCAATTGCCGCGCTGCGGCCTGCGCTCGCAGTTGTCCTCGTCGCGGCTCTTCCTGTTTTCGCCGCGCGCATCGCACGCATCCAGATCGGGCATCCGCCGATGCCCGAACGCGAGGCCGCCGAGTTTGTCACGCAAACTGGTTTGCACGGTCGTGTACTCATCTGGTTCGACTGGGGCGAGTACGTGATCTGGCACTTCTCGCCAACGCTGCGCGTCTCGATCGACGGCCGGCGCGAAACCGTGTACAGCGATCGTCTCGTCGACGATCACATGCAGTTCTATCTCGGCGCCCCGCCGGCACTCGATCTGCCGACACGTATTTCCGCTGACTACATCTGGGTACCGAAGTGGATTCCGGTCGTCGCAAAGCTGCGCGGCCACGGATGGACGCCCGTGTTCGAAGGTCCGGAGTCAATCATCCTGTCGCGCAGCGCTTCAGATGCGGGTCCGCTCCGAATTGCGGCAGTGAACAGCGAGCCGCGTGCGTTCCCAGGGCCGTGAGAGACTCGACACAAAGGACACAAAGGACACAAAGCTAAGAAGTACTTTCTTTTCCTAGTGGCCTTGGTGTCCTTTATCCCCGCGAGCAGTTGAATTGGCGTACCGCTCGTCCTGAGCTTGTCGACCAGCCTTCGCGCTTCGCGCTACGGCGGTCCGCCGTAGCTTCAGCGAAGGCGGAAGGACGAGCCGACTGCTCGTGGTTCGACAAGCCCACCACGAGCGGAAGGAGCGCCAATGCAACTGCCTTTTCGGGATTAGTGTCTACGGGCGCTGCGAGAGATTAGGCCCGTCGCCGAGGCGTAACTTTGCGGTCTTCCTCGGTGTCCTCGTCGATTTCGTCGAGCTTCTCGAACAGGGCAGCCAGACCGCACTGCTCCGGATCGTAGAGGCCCCACTCATCCTGCGCCGGCTTGTTCTTCGGCCGCTTCGCGCCGTTGCCGTTGCCGTTCTTCGAGGCCGCAGTTTCCGCAGTCGTGGCTTCCTCTTCGGGCCGCTCGACGGCGGGAGCGATCGGACGTTGAGATGTGACGGCCGCGCGCTGCGGCGCGGCGGCTGCCGCACGCTGCGCGAGCGATGACGCTTTCTGCGCGATCGGCGCAGCCGGCCGCTGCAAAAGCGGCGCGGCTGGACGCTGCGGGCTGGCGGCCGCCGGTCGTTGCGCCGTGCCTGCAGCGGCAGCGCGCTGAGCCAGCGTGACCGCCGGTCTCGCGACGGCGGATCGCTGCGTGGCCGCGGGGGCCGCCGGCGGCGGGACCGTCGGCGTCAGCGTCTCCTCGCGGTCCTTTGCAATCGCGCCACTCTTAGGTTTGTCGCGAAGCGGGCGCGCCGGCGCTTTGGCGGACGCTGCCTTGAGCATCGCGTTGATGTCGAAATCGTCCGGTTCGTGAGCGGGCGCCGGCGTCGGTGGCGTCTCCCTGTTCGCCATTGCCGCGCGCAGCCCCGCGGACTTGACCGGTCCTTTTCGCCCGGCCGCTTTCGCCGGCGCGGCCTTCGCCGGTCCTGGCTTGACGATCGCCGATGCTGCGGGCGCCGCTTTGACCGGCTCCGCCGCGGGCACGTCTGCGTCGAGCATCTTCGATAAATCGAGCTCGATGAACTCGTCGAGATCGTCGGCCTGTTTCGCCTGCGCACGCACGGGCTCGTGAGCCGGCGCCGACACGCTGGCCGGTTCTTCCTGCGTGAACGCCTCGAACCGCGCGATCGCTTCCTGAACCCTCGCGGCCGCCTTCGGTTTATTGAAGAGCGGTGAGGCCGGCGTGGAAACAGGCTTCGTCGCCACTTGCGCGACCGGTTCGCTGACAACCTCCGCGGCAATCTGCGCCGGGGCGTCGATGACAGCAGGCGCATCGACGATCGGTTCCTCGACGATTGGCGCGTCGGCGATCGGTGCGTTCGTCACCGGCTCGGCCCATTCGCTGGTCGGCTCCGCAGCCGGTTTGGCGACGGGTGCCTGTGCAACCGGAGCGTGGACCACTGGCTGCGGCGGCTCCTCGATCGGCTCGTCGTACCGCGCATTCATGCGCCGCTCGGCTTCGGTCTGCTCGAGATACTCGGAGCACTGCTCGGCGAAGAACACCGGGTCGCACCCGTCCGGCGCGGCGCCTTTCGACTTGCCGCGACGCAGCGCCGACAGCACGCCGCCGCCGTCTCCGCCCGAGCGCGATGCGAACACGGGAATCGTGAGGTTGTGCACGTGCGTGGCTTCGAGCACGCGCAGCCGTTCGGCGAGCACCGATTCGTCAGCCGGCGACAGCAGTGCGGAACTGAGAATGAGATCCGGAATGCGATCGCCCAGCACCGCGAACGCCTTCTCCGCCGAGTCGGCGAGCACAAGTTCAGCGTGCAGCCGCCCACGAACGATCGTGGTCAGCTGATTCGCCTGCTTCCGATCCGGCTCGATCGCAAGAATCAGTCGCATCTAGTGAACCGTATACGCACAAGAGGTGCTACTTACAACGACCTCCGACTGCGGTGTTCGGGCCGCGACAACGGAGCGGCCCGGCCAGACTCGAATAGACACGCCGCTACGTTCGCAGCATGAAGAGGACGAGCACGGTCGCCGCGAGCACGAAGATCAACAGCGGCGCGTGCTCGATGCTTTGATCGCGCAGCGCGTCCATGATCACGCCGCCGAGATCGCGCACGTGCGAGCCCGCCGCCGTCAGTTGCTGTGATGCGCCGCCGCTGAATCTGACCGTCACCTGCTCGCGCACACGATCGTCGACGGCGACGAGCGTCATCAGCAACGCACCGAGCGCGCCGACCGAAACCGCCGCCTCACCGATTCCGCGTGACATGCGAGGGAAGCGCACCATAAATACCCCTATAGACACACCGAACACGAACAGCTAGGCAAACGGCGTTCCGCGCGGCCAGGACCGCGTTTTCCTGCCGTTTCACGCCGCGTTCAGTGTGTGTCCCGTTTCGTAACGGAGCACGGACGACGATTTTGACGGGCGCGCTTACGAATGTGCCGAGTGGCGCGTCGGCGCGGAGCCTGCGCCGGCCGTGTTCCGCGACATAAAGAATCCCGCTAAGTGCACCCACGCACAGCCAGTTTAGGCCTCCGCGCGCGGCCGTCCCGCCACCCCTGGTACGCCCGTTGCCCTTGTCACGGCCGGCGCGCGATTGTGCAACACACGCGTGACCGCATTTCGCACACACGACAATGCGCGTCGGAGACGCGCGCGGAGGAAGACATGGAACTCGTGAATCGCCTGCGCTCGTTCGTTCGCCACGAGGAAGGTCAGGACCTGCTCGAGTACGCGCTGCTCGTCGCGCTCATCGCGCTCGTCGCGTACGCCGGCGTTCAGCTCGCGGGCCAGAGCGTGGCGAAGATCTTCAACACGATCGCCGGCTCGCTCTCGACTGTCGCGTAAGGCGACGCAGGAGGTCTCATGCAGCTTGTGAATCGCCTGAGGTCGTTCGTTCGCCACGACGACGCGCAGGACCTGCTCGAGTACGCACTGCTCGTCGCGCTCATCGCACTCGTTGCGTACGCCGGCGTTCAGCTCGCCGGTCAGAGCGTTGCCACGATCTTCAACACGATCGCCGGCTCGCTGGCGAGCGTGGCGTAGTTCAGTTCGTCAACGACGAGCGTTGCCGATCGTCAGCGCCAGCCGTCAGTCTCGATCGTCCATCGATCGATCCACTGGCGACTGGCGCTGTTGTCGAAAGCCGATGACAGGGAGATTAGCCGTGAAACATGCCATAGCCGTCGTCGGTCGCTTCGTCGGCCGGGACGACGCGCAGGACCTGCTCGAGTATGGTCTGCTCGTCGTATTGATCGCGCTCATCGCCATGGGATCGGTACAGATTCTCGGCGGTGCGATCAACACGTTGTTCTGGCAAAAGATTGCGCAGAATTTCTGATGCTGAAGATGTCTGAACCGCTCACCGTCTGCGTGGTCGCCGGCACCGGCGGGTCCAGTGCCGTCGTCGACTTGTACACGCGCCGCGTGCCCAACGCGCTGACGATGGGCGTCGCGGGCGCGGGTGTTGCGGCGGCAGCGGCGCACGCGACCAGCGTCTCGGTCGGTGCGGCGATCGCGGGCTTCGTCGTCGGCCTCCTGCTGATGCTGCCCGGCCACATCGTGGGCGGCACCGGCGCGGGCGACGTGAAGCTGTTCGCGGCGCTCGGCGCCTGGCTGGGTCCCGCGCACATCGCAACGGCGTTCTTTTACACGGCGCTCGCCGGCGGTCTGCTCGCGGTCGTCGTCGCACTTCGACGTCGCCGCTTGAGCGCGACGGTGCAGCGCACGGCGGAGCTCGTCACGACCGGCGGCGCGAACGCCGCGGTCATCGAACACAAGGCGGAGAACAACCGTTTCGCGTACGTGCCGGCGATTGCCGCGGGCACGCTCGCGGCTGCATTGGGGTTATGACCATGAAGCGGCTAACACAGAACGAACGTGGAACGGCGATGCTCGAAACCGCTCTCATCCTGCCGATCGTGCTGCTGGTCTCGGTGGGCATCTTCGAGTTCGGACGCGCGTACCAGATGGAGCAGGTGCTGACCAACGCGGCGCGCGAAGGCGCGCGCGTTGCCGTGACGCCGAACGCCACCACGTCGATGGTGCAGTCGCGCGTGACGGCCTACCTGGTGTCCGGTCAGGTGCCGAATCCTGATTCGGCATCAATCGTCGTGACGCAGAACGTGTCGATTTCGCTTGGCGGCACGGCCACGGCGAACGGCACACGCGTCACAGTGAATTACCCGTTCTCGTTCATGGTTCTCAATCCCGTCGCCCGCCTGGTCGTGAAGAATTCGACGACCGGTGCAGCGCCCATCACGATGTCCGCATCCGCGGAAATGCGGAACGAATAGGGAATCCATATGGCTCGCATGCGCGTATTCATCGTCTTCGTCTTCGCCGTCAGTGTAGGCGGCGTGTTCGCGTTCGCCACCTACAACTACGTGCAGAGGACGCCGGCGAGGACGGTGACCATCCCAACCAAGCCGGTGGTGGTGGCGGCCGCCGACCTCGACGTCGGCGCTGAAATCTCGCGCGACGACATCCGGATCATCGACTGGCCCGCCAACGCCGTACCGGCCGGCGCGTTCAGCGATCCGAAGGACGTGATCGGCCGCGGCCTGGTGCTGCCGGTCATTCAGAACGAGCCGATGCTGCCGCTGAAGCTCGCGTCGCCGGAAGCTGGCGCCGGACTGCCGCCGGCGATTCCGCCGGGGTTGCGCGCGGTGTCGGTGCGCGTGAACGAAGTCATCGGCGTCGCCGGCTACGTGCTGCCCGGCACGCGCGTCGACGTCGTCGCCACCGTCAGCCCGACGCAGAGGCCCGGCGACATGACCTCGAAGGTGATTCTGACCAACGTGCAGGTGGTCGCGGCGGGCACGAAGATCGATCGCCAGACAGACAAGGACAAGCCGCAGCCGGTGACCGTCGTCACCCTGCTGGTGAATCCGGAGGAATCGGAGCGGCTGACGCTGGCCGCGAGCGAAGGCAAGATTCAGCTCGCGCTGCGCAATCCGCTCGACAAGGACACGCCGCCGACGCGCGGCGTCCGTCCGGTCGCGCTGCTGGCGGCCTCGCCGATCGTCACCGCGGTGACGCGTGCGCGCCTGTCGCAAATTCCGCCGAGGAGCACCTCGGTGCCCGTTGCGACGACGCCGGCCGGATCGGGGTTCGAGCCGGTGACCGTTGAAATCATTCGTGGGGACAAGCGCGCGCGCGAAGTCGTGCGCCAGGAGAACTGATCATGCGAGCGCCGATTCGTCGCGTGGGCCGGGTGCGCCCGGTGGATGGAATTCGTAAGGGCGGCCGGGCAGGCAGCGTCGCGCGTCTCGCGATTCTGATCATCGCCATCGTCGGCAGCTCGATTGTGTACGCAGCGGGCGAGCCGGAGAACGTCCACCTCGTCGTGGGCCGGTCCACGGTCATCAACGCCGGCACGGCGATCGCGCGCGTGTCGCTGACGAGCGCGGACATCGCCGACGTGCTCGTGACGTCGCAGAGCGAGCTGCTCGTCAACGGCAAGGCGCCAGGAACGATCTCGATGTTCGTGTGGGATCGCGCCGGAGCGATTCACCGCTACGAGATCATCGTGCAGCGCGATCTCGCGCGCCTCTCCGATCAGCTGAAGCAGCTGTTCCCGGGCGAGCCGATCAGCGCGCACACCAGCGGCAAAGGCGTCGTGCTGTCGGGCTCGGTGTCGAGCAAGGCGGTCATCGAGAACGCCGTCAATCTGGCGACCGGCTACGTCGACAGAAAAGAAGACGTCGTCAACATGCTGCAATTGTCGGAGAGCGGCCCGAGCAATCAGGTGCTGCTGCGCGTGCGCTTCGCGGAAGTGAGCCGCAGCGCGCTCACCGAGCTCGGCGCGAGCTTCTTCACGAGCCCGACCGGCGTCAAGAACAACCTTGCGCGCGTCACCACGCAGCAGTTCCCGGCGCCTGGATTCGCGGATCTTCAGGTGACGAAGCAGTCCACTGACTTTGGCGCGCCGGTCACGAGCGCGGAAGGCAAATTCACGTTCAGCGATTTCCTGAACTTCTTCCTGTTCAACGAGAAGTACGACCTCGGCACGATGGTCCGCGCGCTGCAGAGCCGCGGACTCTTCCAGAGCCTCGCGGAGCCGAACCTCGTTGCGGAGAGCGGCAAGGAAGCGAGCTTCCTCGCCGGCGGCGAGGTTCCGGTGCCGATCGCACAGCCGAGCGGCGGAACGGTGGCGATCACGATCATGTACAAAGAGTTCGGCATCCGGCTCAACTTCACGCCAACGGTCAACGGGGATCGCGTGCACCTGAAGGTGCGGCCCGAAGTGAGCACGCTCGACTTCACCAACGCGGTCGTGCTGCAGGGCTTCCGGATTCCGGCGCTCTCGACGCGCCGCACGGAGACCGAGCTCGAGCTGCAGAACAAGCAGACGTTCGCGATCGCCGGGTTGATCAACAACACGATGAACAAGTCGCTGCAGAAAGTGCCCGGCATCGGCGACATCCCGATTCTCGGACTGCTGTTCCGCAGCCAGGCGGCGCAGAAGGATCGCACCGAGCTGGTCGTGATGATCACGCCGGAAATCCTGCCGCGCAATTCGCGCGGCGTGACGACCGATGTGCCGCGCCTGCAGGAGCCGTTCATGCCGCCGATGCCGCCGAAGTCGACGCTCGAAATGCCGCCGCCGGCGTTCACGGGTCCGTCGTCGAGCGCTGCCGCGGCCGCCGCGGCGAAGATGAAGGCGCTCAACCCGCAGAGCGTGACGATCATGAAGGGCGACGCGCCGACGGTCACGCCGGAAGCGGCGGCGACGCGTCCGCTGACGCCGCAGGAGAAAGCCGCGCTCGCGCGCTCGCACAAGGAAGAGGAGGCCGCGAAGGCCGCCGACGCCAAAGCGCGCGCGAAGCAGCTCGAGGAGCTGCGCAGGAAGGGCGGCGATCAGTCCAAGTTCCAGCGCGATCAGAACGCCGAAGCCTCACGGACCGCGGCCGTGGCCGCACGCCGTCAGGCGGAGGTCGACAAGGCCGCGAAGGAAGTCGCGGCCAAGAAAGCGGCGGAGGATGCGAAGCGTCAGGCGGAGATCGACAAGAAGAATCAGAAGGCCGTCGCCGAGGCAGAGGCGAAGTTGAAGGCGGCGCAGGCCGCGTATGAGGCCGAGGTCGCCAAGACGAAGAAACAACAGCAGCAATAGGGGCGGACCTATGAAATCGCTGAAGCACCTTCATCGCGACGAGCGCGGCATGTCGTTCGTCTACATCGGCATGGGCTTCATCGCCTTCATGTCGGCGACGACGCTGGCGATCGACGTCGGCATGTTCATGACCGCGCGCAACCAGACGCAGAACGCGGCCGATGCGGGCGCGATGTCCGGCGCCATCGCACTCGTGCGAAACAGCTGGAACGATCGCAGCGCGACCGGGCCGGCCGTGCAGAGCGCCATCAACACGGCGAAAGCGAACCTGGTCATCGGCGGCGCGCCGACGGTGGACCCGCCGGATGTGACATTTCCGCTGAGCCCGGCCGGAAAGAACAATCGCGTCCAGGTGATCGCGCATCGCCCGAGTCTGTCGACGATCATGGGCGGTCTCATCGGCGTGAAGACGGTGGACGTCAACGCGATGGCGATCGCCGAAGCATCGCCCGCGAACGCGATGACGTGCGTCAAGCCATTCATGATTCCAGACAAGTGGGCTGAGAAGGTCGACGGCAACTGCAAACCGGACGGATCGTGGACGACGAATTCGACCTTCGACGAGTACAACTCGAAAAACGTGCTCTGCGCGAATCCTGACGTGTACGTGCCGGCCGGCGACAAACAAGGACGGCAGTACACCGGCTACACGGTCGCCAACGATGTCGGCACCGAGCTCGTACTGCGTGCGGCGAACCAGGACTCAGCCAACCCGAGCTTCTATTTCTCGTGGAAGATGCCGGGCGACATCGGCGGCGATTTTTATCGCGAAAACATCGCCAACTGCAACCAGAGCGTGATGGTCTACGACCCGGACAATCCGACGTGGATGACTCAGGAACCGGGCAGCAAGCAGGGCCCGACCGCGCAGGGCATCAGCGATCTGATTGCCAAGGATCCGGACGCGGTCTGGGACAACAACTGCAGATGCGTCCAGCACAGTAAGTTCCAGCAGAGCCCGCGGCTGTTCCCGATTCCGTTGTTCAATCCGCAGGTCTACGCGGAAGGCAAGGCGAACGGCCGCGGCGCAACGTTCGAGCTGGCGAACTTCCTCGGGTTCTTTGCAACCTACGTGGACGGGGGCAACGGCATCCACGGCATCATCGCGAGCATCAGCGGCATCGTCTCGGACAAACCGACAAATGTTCCGAGCGACATGTTTGCCACCGCGATTCGACTGGTCCAGTAACCATGGCGCAACTCGTCGGATTCATCCTCACAGAGGACGAAGCGTTCAAGAAACAAATCGGCCGCCTGATGCGTGCCGGCGCGATCCCCGTCAGTGTGATGGACGATCGCGTCGCGCGCGACGGCACGCCGCCCGATCTCGTCGTGATCGATGCGCGCGGCGACGCGACCTCCGCGATGTCGACGATCGAGCGCGTGCGCGCCACCGCTCCCGCAGCGGCGATCTTCGCCGTCGCGGTCGCGGCCGATCCCGAATTGATCCTGCAGTCGATGCGCGCGGGCGCGAACGAGTTCTTCACCTGGCCGCCGCCCGAGGACACGTTCCACGGCGCGATTCGCCGCTCCGCGGCGCGGCGCGAGACGGTTCAGGGCTCGAAGCCGCCGGCCGCCACGCTCGTCTTCTTCGGCGCCAAGGGCGGCGCCGGGACGACGACGATTGCCGTGAACTGCGCGGTCGAGCTCGCGCGCCTGAGCAAGCGCGCGACGGTGATTCTCGATCTCAAGGCGGGCCTCGGCGAGGTGTCGCTGTTCCTCGGCGTGCGTCCGCGCTTCACCCTGCTCGACGCGGTCGACAACCTGCACCGCGCCGATCGCGAGTTTCTCCGCGAGCTGCTGGTGAAGCACAAGTCGGGCCTCGAGATTCTCGCCGGCTCGGACAATTTCGATCGTCCGGGCGCCGCGGATGCCGGGCCGATCGAAGAGCTGCTGCGCCTGCTCGCGCGGCAGTACGACTACATCGTCGTCGACGCCGGCAGCCAGATCAATTCGTGCACCGTCGCGTCGCTCTACGCGGCGGATCAGATGTTTCTCGTCGCGAACCCCGACGTGCCGTCGGTTCGCAACTCGCAGCGCCTGCTCGATCGCGTACGCCAGCTCGGCGCTGCGGGCGAGCGCGTCCGCGTGCTGCTGAACCGCGCGGCGGAGCCCTATCCGATTCCGCCGAAGCAGATCGAAGGCGCGCTCGGCCATCCGATTCACCAGACGTTCGCGAGCGACTACAAGACCGTCTCGACCGCGCTGAACTCCGGCGTCCCGCTCGCGCTCGCCGGCAGCTCGGAAATCGCCTCGCAGTTCGATCGCTTCACGCGCCGCATTCTCGATCCGTCTGGCGACGCAGCGGGCGGCGGCGGACAGAAGAAGAACGTACTCGGCATAGACCGTATTGCCTCTCTCTGGTAACCCATCATGCATTCTGGCTCCGCATCGACCTCTCAACGTCCGTCGCAACCGACGCCGCCCGCCCGGCAGCAGTATCTCGATCTGCGCGCGACGATTCATAAAAAGCTTCTCAACCGGCTGAACCTCGAGGCGCTCGCGCAGGCCGATCGCACGCGCGCCGAGAGCGAAATCCGCACGCTGCTCTTCGAGCTGTTGTCCGAGGAGGGCACGCCGCTCAGCCTCGGCGAGCGCGACATACTGTTCGGGGAGATCCTCGATGACGTGTTCGGGCTCGGACCGCTGGAGCCTCTGCTGCGCGATCCGCTGGTGAACGACATCCTGGTCAACACGTACAAGCACGTCTACGTGGAGCGCGGCGGTCTGCTCGAGCGCGTGGCGACGCATTTCCAGGACGATCGCCATCTGCTGCGCGTCATCGACCGCATCGTGAGCGGCGTCGGCCGGCGCGTCGACGACAGCTCGCCGATGGTGGACGCGCGTCTGCCCGACGGCTCGCGCGTCAACGCGATCATTCCGCCGCTCGCGGTGGACGGGCCGCTGCTCTCGATTCGCCGGTTTCCGGTCGAGCGACTGAAAGCGGAGAACCTCGTCACGCTGCGCGCGCTGACGCAGCCGATGCTCGACTTCCTCTCGCACTGCGTGCGGGCGCGGCTGAACGCGCTCATCAGCGGCGGCACCGGCGCCGGCAAGACGACGCTCCTCAACGTGCTCTCGAGCTTCATCTCCGAGAAAGAGCGCATCGTCACGATCGAAGACGCCGCCGAGTTGCAGCTGCACCAGGAGCACGTGGCGCGGCTCGAGACGCGGCCGCCGAACGTGGAAGGCAAAGGCGCGATCCGCCAGCGGCAGCTGCTCGTCAACGCCCTGCGTATGCGCCCCGACCGCATCGTCGTCGGCGAGGTCCGCAGCGAGGAAGC
>Ga0075435_100001166_pt1 | contig 16783 bp, 17 predicted proteins | sample RhiMethybrSRZTD4_FD_75302 | JGI IMG/M metagenome (GOLD analysis project Ga0075435, IMG submission 75302) | Populus rhizosphere microbial communities from Tennessee, USA - Rhizosphere MetaG P. TD hybrid SRZTD4 | ecosystem: Host-associated > Plants > Roots > Rhizosphere > Soil | place: USA...
GGCGTGCACGCCGCGTGGGTAGTAGGCGAGATCGATCGGCCACATCCGGGCGAAGAGATCGGCGACCTGATCCGGCGCGTCGGCGAGAAACTCCGGGATCACTTCGACGCTTTGAATCGAGACGACGATTCCCGCGACGATCGCGAGATACACCGCAAAGCGCGCGATGCGCTGTGCCGGTGTGAACCGCCGCCACGCCCGCTCGTGCGTCGCTTCAGTCATCTTCGAGATGGCGTTCGCCTTGAGCGGCGAGCCGTCCCACGCGCCCGCGGAACAGGTCCGCGAGCGAAAGGCCGTCGATGAAAATGCCGCGCACGCCCATCGCGAGCACCTCGCCAGCCATGATCAGGGCGATGATCGAGATCAGGATCGCGCAGACATAGTCGTAATCGAAGCGCTGGAACGCCGCGAACAGCGTGCCGCCGATGCCACCCGCACCGACGATGCCGACCATCGTCGAATTGCGCAGGTTGGAATCGAGCTGGTAGGTGCAAAAGCCGATGAACCGGGCGAAGACCTGCGGCAGCACGCCGAAGCCGATGACGCTCATGAACGGGGCGCCCGTCGCGCGAACGGCCTCGACCTGCTTGAGCGAAATCTCCTCGATCGCCTCCGCGAAGAGCTTACCGATGAAACCGATCGAGGCGACGGTCAGCGCGAGAATCCCCGCGAGCGCGCCGAAACCGACCGCCTTGACGAACAGGATAGCCACGATCACCGGATGAAACGAGCGGGCGGCAACGATGACCAGTCGCGCGGGCCAGCTCACCCATGCGGGCATCAGGTTGCGCGCCGCGACGAAGCCGATCGGCAGTGAGATTGCGATGCCGAGCGCCGAGGCGAGCAAGGCGATCTCGAGGCTTTCCTTCAGGCCCTTGACCAGGAGATCCCAGCGCGCGAAGTTCGGAGGAAACATGCGGCCGAAAAAATGCGCCGCGTTGGAGAGGCCGCTCGCAATTCGTTCCGCCGACACATCGAGCTGCGCGCAGGCATAGACGACGTATGCCGCGAGTGCGAGCCAACCCACGCGCGCCCACGTCCGGGACCGGAATGGGAGGGCGGTTGCGGCCGGGGTCATCACTGCGGGCGCATCATTGGAGCCAGTCCTCTCCCCCGTAGATCGTCTTGAGCGTAGCGTCCGACAGATTTCCGGGCGGGCCATCGAAAACCACGCTGCCGGCCGACATGCCGATGATGCGATCGGCAAAGCGTTTCGCGAGCTCGACGTCGTGCATATTGATGACGACCGGAATGTCGCGATCGCGGGCGATGTCGGCGAGCAATTGCATGATTTCGACCGAGGTCTTCGGGTCGAGCGAGGAGGTTGGCTCGTCGGCGAGCAGCACCGCGGGTTGCTGCATCACCGCGCGCGCGATGCCGACGCGCTGGCGCTGGCCACCGGAGAGCGAATCGGCGCGGCTCCCCGCGAAGCCCGCGAGGCCGACGACGCCTAGCAGCTCGAAGGCACGCGCAATGTCCTCCGGCGGAAACTTGCGCCGCCACGCTCGCCACGGCGACACGTAACCCAGACGGCCCGACAGGACGTTTTCCATCACCGACAGGCGCTCGACCAGGTTGTACTCCTGGAACACCATGCCGATGCGCCGCCGCACCCGGCGCAACGCCCTGCGCGAGAGTCCGACCAGATTCTCGCCTTCGAACTCGATTTCCCCTGCGCTGGGCTCGACCAGACGGTTGATGCAGCGGATCAGGGTGCTCTTGCCGGTCCCCGATGGGCCGATGATCGCCGTGATGCCGCGCGCGGCGATGTCGAGGTTGATGTCGTTGAGGACCGGCTTGCCCGGGACGTACGATTTGGCGAGGTGCCTTAGCGAGAGCATGGAAAGGTGCGCGCTCGTTCCAATCTGGTCGTCATTCCCGCTTGGCCGTTCCTCGAAACTTCGCCGCTGACGCGGCTCGTTTTCGCGGGGATGACGCGGCTGTATCCGATCGCCGCGACGCTGCGCGTCTTGCTCTCGGACAGCCGCGTCACTTCTTCTTGGCCGCTTCAGCCGCCTCCCTCGCCGTTTCCTTTTCGTACGAGGCCTTGTCGAAGCTTCCGCCCGAGCCCTTCGCGACGTCACGGACAACCGCCCAGGTCGTCCTGTAGTTGATCGGGAAGAACCGATCGGCACCGTCGAAAGCCTTCTGCATCTCCGGCGGGAAGCGGTAGTCGTAGAAGCAACCGAGCATCTTGTCGACGAGCTTGGGATCGAGGTCGTGCGCGTAGGCGAATGAAGAGGTTGGAAATTTCTGGCTGCGATAGATGATCCGGAAATTCGATTCCTTCACCTGTCCGCGCTCGGCCATGCGGTGAAAGACATCCGACGCGACCGCGCCGGCGTCGTAGTCGCCGGAATTCACGCCCATCACAGACTGATCGTGCTTGCCGGAGAATATGATCTTGTAATCCTTGTCGGGCGTCAGGCCTTCACCCGGGAAGAGTGCCATCGGCGCCATGTGCCCGGAATTCGACGACGGCGAAGTGTGCGCGACTTTCTTGCCCTTGAGATCGGAGAGCTTCTGATACGGCGAGCTCGCCTTCACGATGACGATCAGGTTGTAGCCCTGAAATTCCTTCGCGGTTCCCTTCACCGCGAACGGCACCGCGCCGGCCAGATTGACGGCGAACGCGGTGGGACCGGTCGAAAATCCGCCGACGTGCAGCCGGCCCGAGCGCATCGCTTCGATCTCCGCCGCGTTCGATTGCACCTGATAGAACACGACCTTCTTGTCGAGGCATTTAGCGAGATGCGTCGTGAACGGCTTGAAGATGTTTTCGTAGACGGCGGGATCCTCGACCGGCGTATAGGTAAAGACGATCGTCGACGGGTTCTTCCATTTCTTCGGATCGGCCGGCGCGTCCGCGACCATGTCGTTGTTGTCGTCGCAGTACATCGTGTCGAGCTCGCCGCGATGCTTGCAGGCATCGGCGGCGTATGCGCCGAGCGGCAACAGGAGCATGGCGAGGCCGATGGCCAGGGCGATACGCGCTTGCATGGGGATTCCTCCTCGAGACAGGCCGCGCTCGACAGCGGCTTCGGGCGACATTTTCGCATAGATTACGGGACCCTAGCCTTCCGCGCTGCAAGGCAGCGTCCCGCACGGGACAAAAGTGCGATAATTTGCTCCCCGATGAAACTGCCGCTGCAAATCGCGATTCTCGCCGCGGGGAAAGGCAAGCGGATGCATTCCGCGCTGCCCAAGGTGTTGCATCCGCTCGGCGGGAAGCCCTTGCTCGCGCACGTGCTCGCGACCGCGCGGGCCATGACTCCGCGCATGATCTGCATCGTCGAGGGCGCCGGCGACGCCGTGCGCAAGCGCTTTCCCGATCCCGATCTCATCTGGGCGCGGCAGGATCCGCCGCGCGGCACCGGCGACGCGCTGCGCTGCGCCCTTGCCGCGCTCCCCCCCGATGGCGTGACGCTGGTGATGTTCGGGGCCGATCCGCTGGCGCGCGAAGCGACATTGCGTGAAGTCGTCGAGCACGCGGAGCGGGGCGCCTTGTCGCTGCTCACGATCGACCTCGACGATCCTTCGGGATACGGCCGCATCGTCCGCTCAGCCGACGGGAGGGTCGCCGCCATCGTCGAGCACAAGGATGCGACTCTAGAGCAGCAGGCGATACGCGAAATCAACACCGGGGTCATGGCGGCGCCGACCACGGCCTTCGCGCATTGGCTGGCGGCGATCGACAATCGCAATTCGAGCGGCGAATATTTCCTGACCGACGTAATTGCGCTCGCGGTGCGCGACGGCGTGGCGGTGGCGACGACGAACGCGGCGAGTGTCACCGAAGCACTGGGTGTCAACAGCCAGCGCGATCTCGCCGAGCTGGAGCGACGCTACCAGCGCATGCAGGCGGAAGCGCTGCTCGACGCTGGAGTGACGCTCGCCGACCCGGCGCGCATCGACGTGCGCGGTACGCTTGCCTGCGGCCGCGACGTAACGATCGACGTCGGCTGCATTTTCGAGGGCGGGGTGACGCTCGGCGACAATGTCGCGGTCGGCGCGCATTGTGTACTACGGAATGTGAAGGTCGGAAACGGCACCGCGATCGCTCCGTTTTCGCACATCGAGGACGCGTCGATTGGCGCACAATGTCGCATCGGGCCGTATGCGCGCATCCGGCCGGCAACGGTGCTCGCCGACGATGTTCACATCGGCAACTTCGTCGAGGTCAAGGCGAGTACCATCGGAGTGCATAGCAAGGTCAATCATCTGACCTACGTCGGCGACTCGACCGTCGGGCGCGACGTCAATATCGGCGCCGGCACGATCACCTGCAACTACGACGGGGCAAACAAGCATCGCACCATCATCGAGGACGACGTGCACATCGGTTCCGACACGCAGCTCGTCGCTCCGGTGACCATCGGGCGCGGCGCAACTATCGGCGCAGGCACGACGGTCTGGAAGGATGTCCCGCCGGACGCGTTGGCGATGAACGAAAAGACCCAGGTCGCGCGAAGCGGCTGGAAACGACCGAAGAAAGGCTAGAGATGTGCGGCATCGTCGGCGCCGTCGCGCGCGAAAACGTCGTACCGACCCTGATCGACGGCATCCGCCGGCTCGAGTATCGCGGCTACGACTCCGCGGGCCTCGCCGTGATCAACGGCAGCCTGCAGCGGCTGGTCAGCACCGCGCGCGTCGCCGATCTCGCCGCGCAGGCGGACGCGACGCGCACCATGGGCACGACCGGTATCTCGCACACGCGCTGGGCAACGCACGGCGCGCCAACGCCCGCCAATGCGCATCCGCACGTCAGCCATGACGAGATCGCGGTCGTCCATAACGGAATCATCGAGAATTTCGAGCCTTTGCGCGAGCGGCTCGAACAGCAGGGCTATCGCTTCGTCACGCAGACCGATACCGAAGTCATCGCGCACCTGATCCATGCCAATTACCGCGGCGACCTGCTCGACGCGGTGAAGAAGGCGGTCGCGGAATTCCGGGGCGCCTACGCGATCGCGGCGATCACCACGCGCGAGCCCGACCGTATGGTTGGCGCGCGCGCCGGCAGCCCGTTGCTGGTCGGCGTGGCGGAGCACGACCATTATCTCGCGTCGGACGCGAGCGCGTTGAGCTCCGTGACGAAGCGTGTCGTGTATCTGGAGGAGGGCGACATCGCCGACGTCACGCGCGAGGCGTACACGGTCTACGACACGAGCGGCGCGCGCGTATCGCGGCCGGTCGTTACCGTGAAGACTTCGGGCGACGCGGTCGAGCTCGGTCCGTATCGCCACTTCATGCAGAAGGAAATCTTCGAGCAGCCGCGGGCGATCGCGGACACGCTGGACAGCGTGGGCGGCATCGGGCCGGCGCTATTCGGCGAAAGTGCCGCGGAAGCACTGGCCAACGTCGACGCCGTGCACGTGCTCGCCTGCGGCACGAGCTACTACTCGGGGATGGTCGCGAGGCTTTGGCTCGAAGCGGTTGCCGGGTTGCCGGCGCAGGCGGAGATCGCGAGCGAGTACCGCTACCGTGAGAGCGTGCCGGATCCCGACGCGCTGGTTGTCGTCGTTTCGCAATCGGGCGAGACGGCGGATACGCTCGCCGCGCTGAAGCACGCGAAGACGCTCGGGCATCGCCACACGCTCGCGATCTGCAATGTCGCGACCAGCTCGATGGTCCGGCAAACCGAGCTTACGTTCCTGACTCGCGCGGGCGTCGAGATTGGCGTCGCATCGACCAAAGCGTTCACGACCCAGCTCGTAGCGCTGTTTCTGCTTACGCTCACGCTGGCGAAGCTGCGCGGCCGATTGAGCGCGGACGTGGAAGAACGCTGGCTCGCGGGTTTGCGGCACCTGCCGGCGGCGATTCAGGCGGTACTGGCGCTGGAGCCGGCGATCATCGCGTGGGCCGAGCAGTTCGCCAGGAAACAGGACGCGCTCTTTCTCGGCCGCGGTTTGCATTACCCGATCGCGCTCGAAGGCGCGCTCAAGCTCAAGGAAATCTCTTACATCCACGGCGAGGCCTATCCCGCGGGTGAGCTCAAGCACGGGCCGCTGGCGCTCGTCGACGCGAACATGCCGGTGGTGGCGATCGCGCCGAACGATGCGCTGCTCGAGAAGCTGAAGTCAAATCTGCAGGAGGTGCGCGCGCGCGGCGGCGAGCTCTACGTGGTCGCCGATGCCGATAGCCACATCCAGTCGAGTGAGAACATCCATGTGCTGCGGCTGCCCGAGCACGCCGGGCTGCTCTCGCCAATCGTGCACACGATTCCGCTGCAATTGCTCGCGTATCACACCGCGGTGATGCGCGGAACCGACGTGGACAAGCCGCGGAACCTGGCGAAGTCGGTGACGGTTGAATGATGGAGTCGGCGAGAGCCGCTGCTTGCGGCGGAGGCTAACGTGAGCGGAGCGAACGTTAAGCGAGCGACAGCGAGCGGCCGGAGGCACAAGCCGCGGAACCTGGCGAAGTCGGTGGCCGTCGAATAGCAGGATGATGGCGATGGCGGTGAAGCCAACGCCGCGAGTTCAGTTCCGCCTGCGTATTACGAGTGGCGACGACATCGCGGTGGGTCCGGGCAAGGTCGATCTGCTCGAAGCGATCGCCGCGACGGGATCGATCACCGCCGCGGCGCGGCAGCTGGGCATGTCCTATCGGCGCGCCTGGCTGCTCGTCGACACGATGAACCGCTGCTTCGAGGAACCGGTCGTCGCCGCGGAAGCCGGAGGCAAGCGCGGCGGCGGGACGCGGCTGACCGCAACCGGCCGGCGGGCGATTGCGCACTACCGACGCATCGAACGGCTCGCCGCCAAGGCGTCCGCCGGAGAACTCCGAAGCCTGGTGAAGTTGCTGCGGCGCTCCGGTTTTTAGCCCGGGTTGAGCGCAGCGAAGCCCGGGGATTCGCACAGCTCATTCCGGGCTACGCGTACCCTACGCTGCGGCGATCGAACGAAACGGCCTTGACCAGCGCATAAATTCGCTGGCCCTCGGCGAGCCTGAGATCGACGCGCGAGCGCTTGGTGATCCTGGCTACGAGAGAAGCGGCGCCGACGCGAAGCTGGACCTCGACGATCGGACCGCCCGGGTCGGCGATCGCGACCAGCGTTCCCGGCAGCACGTTGATGACGCTCAACCCTTCCGGGCGCGTCAGTGCGAGCGCCACATCGCGTGCGCGAATGCGCACGCGCACGCGTTCGCCGACCAGCGCCTCGACGTTCGGCACGGTCAGCTCGCCGCCGTCGAAGCGCAGTGTCGTCAGTCCGTACTCCGTATCGTGCCCCGCAACGACGGTGTCGATGACCGCGCCCGCCTCGTAGCGGCCCGTCTGTGGGCGCAGATCGAGCCGCCCCATGACCTCGTCGACGTCGCCCACCGCGATCGCCCTGCCGTCGGACAGAATGACGACCGTATCCGCGAGGCGGGTGATCTCGGCGACCGAATGACTGACGTAGACGATCGGGATGGCGAGGTCGTCACGCAGCAATTCGATGTAACGCAGCACCTCATCGCGGCGCGCGACATCGAGCGATGCCAGCGGTTCGTCCATCAGCAGCAGCCGCGGCTGCGCCAGCAGCGCGCGCCCGATCGCGACGCGCTGTTTCTCGCCGCCGGAGAGCGCGTCGGGCAGGCGGTGCAGCAATCGCCGCAGCCCGAGCAAGTCGATGATGTGCTCCGGCTCGATGATGCGTGCCGCCGCCGGTGCCCGGTGAAATCCGTAGAGCAGATTGGCCTCGACGTTAAGATGCGGGAAGAGCAGATCGTCCTGGAAGACGTAACCGAGCCGCCGCCGTTCGGGCGGGAGATCGACTCCGCGCTCACTGTCGAAGAGCGTCTCGCCGTTGACGACGATGCGCCCGTGCAGCGGACGGGCGATCCCGGCCAGCATGTTGACCAGGCTCGTCTTGCCCGCGCCCGAGCGGCCGAACAAGCCGACGATCGGCGCGTCGGCCTGGAATGCAACCTCGAGCCGGAAGTCGCCCAGCATCTGCGTGACGTCGACATCGATCATGATCGCGCCCGGCGCACGGCGGTTGTCTTCCTGCGCGCGATCCATTCCGCTGCGACGAGCGCGACCAACGAGAGGATGACCGCGATCACGCTCAGGCGCAGCGCTTGCGCATCGCCGCTCGGGGTCTGCGTGTAGGTGTAGATCGCGAGCGGCAGCGTCTGCGTCTCACCGGGAATATTCGCCACGAAGGTGATCGTCGCCCCGAACTCGCCGAGGCTTCGCGCGAAGGAGAGGACGATACCGGTGACGAGGCCGGGTAGCGCGAGCGGCAGCGTCACCGAAAGAAACACCCAGGTGCGCGAGCCGCCCAGCGTCCTTGCCACCGTCTCCAGGCGCTGGTCGATCGCCGAGAACGACAGCCGGATCGCGCGCACCATCAGCGGGAAGCCCATTATCGCGGCGGCGAGCGCGGCGCCCGTCCACCGAAAGGCGAAGACGATGCCGAACCAGCTCTCGAGCCAGGCACCGATCGGGCCGTGGCGCCCGAACAGGACGAGCAATGCGAAGCCGACCACGACCGGGGGCAGCACCAAAGGGAGGTGCACGACCGCGTCAAGCAGCGTCTTGCCGGGAAATTCGAACCGCGCCAGGACGTACGCGACACCGATCGCCAGCGGCAGGCTGAAGGCGACGCTCACCAGCGCCACCTTGAGGCTCAGCAGAATGATGCCGAGCTCGTCGGCGCTTAAGGCCACCAGCCAACCTCACAAAGGCGCGAAGCCATATTTCTCCCAGATCGGGCGCGCCGCACCCGAGCGCAGAAAATCGAGGAGCGCCTTCGCCGCGGGCGATCGACCCGGCGCCACGAGCGCGGCCGGATACACGATCGGCGCGTGCGTCGCCGTGGGAAACGTGTCCACGATGCGCACGTTTTTCTCGGCCAGCGCGTCGGTCTTGTAGACGATGCCGAACGCGGCTTCGCCGCGCGCGACCAGCGCGAGCGCGGCGCGCACGTTGTCGGTGCGCACGACCTGCTTCTCGACGCTCTTCCATACGCCCAGACTCTCGAGCGCGCTCTTGCCGTACTTGCCGGCGGGCACGCTGTCCGGGTTCGCCATCGCCAGCTTTTCATTTCTCAAGGCGGCGGCCAGACCGAAACCCGGCGCAATCCGAAAAGCTGCGCTGCTGCTCGCGGGCGCGATCAGCACCAGCTCGTTGGAGAGCAGATTCGATCGCATACCCGGAACGAGCAGGCGGCGCCGGTCGAGGTAGTCCATCCAATCTTCGTCGGCCGAAACGAATACTTCCGCCGGGGCGCCGGCCTCGATCTGCCGGGCGAGGGCATTGCTGCCTCCATAGGCAACGATCACCCTGCTCCCCGTCACCGACTCGAATTTCTTCGCCTGCTCGTCCATCGCTTCCCTGAGACTTGCCGCGGCGAAGACCGTGACCTCGGCGGCCGCAGCGGGCATTGCCGCCGCCATCGACAGCGCCAGCAGGGTGACGAAGGCGGCTACTCGGCACACGGCGGTTCTTCCGCAGAATGACTCGACCGGGGCAATATACCGGCGTATATAACGATACGCAAACTCGAAAACCTGGTTCTTGTGGCCGGGGTCAACCCCGGCCTTGATCCGGGAGATACCCGGGATTTGCGCGAGGCATAGGCGTTGCCCCGAGTACCGCCCTGTAGGCTCAACTCGGGCTACGCGCCTTCACGCATTCGAATCTCCCGCGTTGGGGTAGAACAGCTGCTCGCCGTTGATCTTGTACCCGGCGATCGCTCTCTGGCCCGCCGGAGAGATGATCCAGTCGATGAACTGCTGCCCGAGCGCCTTCTTGACGCTCGGATGCGTTACCGGATTGACCAGCATCACGCCGTACTGGTTGAAGAGGCGCTTGTCGCCTTCTACCAGGATCGTGAGATCGCCGCGGTTCTTGAACGCGAGCCAGGTCCCGCGATCGGAGAGGATGTAAGCGCCCATCGACGCCGCGGTGTTGAGCGCCGGGCCCATGCCCTGGCCGGTGTCCCGATACCACGCCCCCCTGGTCTTGTCGATGTCGATGCCCGAGGCTTTCCAGAGATCGAGCTCGGCCATGTGGGTGCCGCTGCGGTCGCCGCGCGAGACGAACGGCGCCTTCGCCGCTTCGAGCTTCTTCAGCGCGACGACGATATCCTTGCCCCCGCCGACCTTCGCAGGGTCGTTCTTCGGGCCGATGAGCACGAAATCGTTGTACATAACCGGATAGCGCTTGACGCCATGGCCTTCGGCGAGAAATTTTTCCTCGGCGGTGCGCGCATGAACGAACACGACATCGGCGTCGCCGCGGCGCGCCACATCGAGCGCCTGTCCCGTGCCGAGCGCGACGACACGGACCTTGACGCTCGTTTGCTGCTCATAAATCGGCAGCAGGTAGCCGAACAGGCCCGACTGTTCGGTCGATGTCGTCGATGCAACCGTGATGAATCGCTCCTGGGCGTGTGCGCCGAGGACGACGCATAGTGAAGCGGCGAGAAACAAGCGGCGCGTGACTACCATGGCAATTCCCCCTCGAGGAATTGGGCGGCTTCGGGCGAAGCCGGCTGCTTGAAGAACCGATCGGCGGACGCTCGCTCGAGCAAGCGTCCCTGATGCATGAACAGGATTTCGTCTCCGAGCCGGCGCGCCTGCCCAAGGTTATGTGTGACCAGGACGATCTTGGTGCCGGCGGCGTGCATGGCGCCGATGACGCGTTCGATCTCGTGCGTCGCTCCGGGATCGAGGTTGGCAGTCGGCTCGTCGAGAAACAACACTTCCGGATTGAGCGCCCAGGCGCGCGCCAGCGCCACGCGCTGTTGCTCGCCGCCGGAGAGTACGCGTGCCGGGTGCGTGGCCAGCGGATCGAGTCCGACTTTGCGCAACGCCTCACGCGCGCGTGCTTCGCGGTGCTCCGTGCGAACGCGAGCGACCGCCAACGCGTAGACGATGTTCGCGAGCGCCGAGCGGCGCAAGAGGACCGGGAGCTGAAATACCATCGCCTGACGCCTCGGCTCGCCCGGCAGCTCGAGCGCGTTCCAGGCGATCGTTCCCGAGGTCGGTTGGAGCAGCCCGTGACACAGTCGCAGCAGGACGCTCTTGCCCGCCCCATTGGGCCCCACGATCACAGTTCGTCGGCCCGCTTCGAGCGTCAGCGATACTCGGTCAATGACCCGGCGGACGCCGATCGCGAAGACCACGTCATCGAGCCGCAACGGAAGCAGTGAGCGCGGGGCGCGCATGGCGGACGTCATCCGTACCGCCGCTGCGCGGTGTCCTTGACGATGTCCGCTGCGGCATTGAGCGCCAGCACGATGGTGAGAAGCACGATTCCCAGCCCGAGCGCCAGCGGTAGGTCGCCCTTGCTCGTTTCGAGCGCGATCGCCGTGGTCATTACGCGGGTAACGCCGTCGATGTTGCCGCCGACGATCATTACCGCGCCGACCTCCGCCGCCGCACGGCCGAAGCCGGCGAGCACGATGATGACCAGCGAAAAGCGCAGGTCCCAGAGCATCGTCATCACCGCGCCGAAGCGGCGCTCGCCCAGTGAGCGAAGCTGGTCGCGGTATTCGGCCCAGGCGTCTTCGACCACCTGACGCGACAACGCGGCAATGATGGGAGTGATCAGGATCGCCTGCGCGATCACCATCGCAGTCGGCGTGAAGAGCAACCCCATCGCTCCTAGGGGTCCTGCCCGCGACAGCAAGAGATAAACCAGCAAACCGACGACGACGGGCGGCAGGCCCATAAAAGCATTGAGCACGACCACGACCGTGCGCCGCCCGGGAAAGCGGCTGACCGCGACGGTCGCGCCGAGCGGCAACCCGACGACACAGGCGAAAACGACCGCGGTGAGACTTACCCTCAGGCTGAGCAGCACGATGTCCAGCAGCTTGGGATCGCCGCCGACAATGAGCCGCAGCGCCTCCGCAGCGGCCTGTGAGAGATCGCTCACCGCGCTTGGCTCGCGGCCGTGGCTGGCTTGATATATGTATATAGATGCATATAGACTTCCTCCTGCAAACTCATCATAGCGATCGCCTTGCCGGACTTAAATATGAATATACTTGCATAATGCGCGTCGTCCCGACGCTGTCATGGGCGCTCGCCGATCCGGCCGAAGCGCTCGACGCGCGGCTCGTACCGCTGCTCGCTGCGATCCGCGCCAAGGCTTCGCTTGCCGCCGCGGTTGCCGATCGCGGGATGTCGTACCGGTCGGCCTGGGGCCTGCTGCGCGACTATCAGCACAAGTTAGGTACGCCCCTGGTCAAGCTCGAACGGGGGCGCGGCGCCCGACTCGCGCCCGCGGGCGAAAAGCTCCTTGCAGCGCACCGCACGGCGACGCAGCGATTGGAACGCATCTTGCCGGCTCTGGCCGTCGAGTTGGGATCACCCGCCTGGCGCGAGCTTGGGATACGAGCGGCAAAGCTAACCGTGTCCGCGAGTCACGACCTGGTGCTCGCCGCACTGCGCGACGCATTGCCCGCCGCAGCGGGCCTCTCGCTCGACGTGGCCTTCATGGGAAGCCTCCACGCCTTGCAGCAATTCGCCGAAGGCCGAAGCGAGCTGGCTGGCTTTCACGTTCCCATCGGCGCGCACGCTGCCGGCGAGCTCGCGCCGTTTCGACGTTTCTTGAGAGCGCGGCGCGACAGGCTGATCCGCGTCGTCGATCGCGACCAGGGATTCATGCTTCCACGCGGCAATCCGGCGCGCGTCCACGGCTTCCGCGATCTCGCGCGCACGCGACTGCGGTTCGTGAATCGGCAGCGTGGCTCGGGTACCCGCCTGTTGATCGATCGCCTGATCTCGGACGAAGGTCTCGAAGCGTCGTCACTCATCGGCTACGCCAACGAAGAATTTACGCATCCTGCCGTCGCGGCTACGGTGGCATCGGGAGCAGCAGACGCAGGCTTCGGGCTGCGCGCGGCCGCCGCCGAATACGGGCTCGTGTTCGTGCCGCGGGTGCGCGAGCGTTATTACCTCGCGGTTCGCGCGTCCGCGCTCGCGACGCCCGCCGTCGTGCGGCTGATCGACGTGCTGCAAGGACCGATCTTTGCCCGCGTTGCGGGTACCCTTCCGGGGTATCGGCGGGAAGCGGCGGGAACCGTAGTCGGCGTCGAGGCGCTCGGCGCGTAGCGTGTAGCCCGGGATATTTGCGGTACGATGGCGCTCCCGCATGCCGCCTCCGCCGGCCATGGAATTCGCGTTCATCCTCGATCCTCTCGCTTCGCTCAAGGCCTACAAGGACACGAGCGTGGCGATGATGCGCGCGCTGCACGATCGCGGTCACGCGCTGTTCGCGTTGGAGCAGCGCGACCTCTTCTGGGACGGAAAACAGACGTTGGGCACGGTGCGGCCGCTGACGGTGGCCGCAGACGACCACGACTGGTTCCAGGTCGGAACGCCGGCGATGCGGCCGCTCCAATCCTTCGCTGCCGTTCTGATGCGAAAGGACCCGCCGTTCGACATGGAGTACGTATATTCCACCTATCTTCTCGAAGCTGCGGAGTCCCAGGGCGCGCTCGTCTTCAACCGCCCGCGCGCACTGCGCGACTACAACGAAAAACTGGCGATCGCAAAGTTCCCCGATTTCATCGTGCCGACGCTGGTCACGCGTGATCCGGAGCTACTGCGCGAATTCGTCGACGAGTACGAAGACGTGATCCTGAAGCCTCTCGACGGCATGGGCGGGGCATCGGTCTTTCGCGTCCGCGAGGACGACGTCAATCGCAACGTCATCATCGAGACCGTCGGCCACCAGGGCGCGCGCACGGTCATGGCGCAACGCTTCATACCCGAGATCGTCGACGGCGACAAGCGCATCGTGCTGATCGCCGGCGAGCCGGTGCCGCATTCGCTCGCGCGCATCCCCAAACCCGGCGAAACGCGCGGCAACCTGGCCGCCGGAGGGCGCGGCGTCGCGCGCGCGCTTTCGCCGCGCGACCGCCTGATCGCGGAGACGATCGGGGCGAAGCTTTGGGCGGACGGCCTGCTGGTCGTCGGCCTCGATGTCATCGGGGATTACCTGACGGAGATCAACGTCACCAGTCCGACGGGTTTCGTCGAGATCACCAAGCAGACGGGGTTCGACGTCGCGGATCGCTTCGCAGAGGCGCTGGTGCACGCGGCGACCTAGCCGGGTGCGCCGAGGCAGCGTGCTAAGATAACCTCGAGACTGCAAAGCGCGCGCCGGCGTCGATTGCGGCGCAGCGACCGGATCCACTGAGGCACGCGCCACGCAAAGAGCTCGACGGAGCCATCATGATCGGCATCCTGATCGTCGCTCACGGCACGCTGGGCGACAGCCTCGCCGGCGCAGTGACGCACGTGCTGGGCAGCCGCCCTCCGCAGTTCGATACCCTGCGGGTCGCCGCGACCGACGATCCGCTGTATCTGCTGCCAAAAGCGCGGGCGCTGGTGGAGGCGCTCGACACCGGCGACGGCGTTCTGATCTTCTCGGATATCTACGGCGCGACGCCGTGCAATCTCGCCGCCAAATTGCTTGTTGCGGGGCGCGTCGAGGCTGTCGCCGGCGTGAATCTGCCGATGCTGGTGCGCGCATTCACGTACCGCGACAAGGGCATGGAGACGATGATCAAGAAGGCCATCAGCGGCGGCTGCGACGGCGTGCTGCATATCGACGTCGATCCGATCTATGCGGCAACAAGAAGTTGAGATCATCAACAGGCTGGGGCTCCACGCGCGCGCCGCGGCCAAGCTGACCCAGCTCGCAGCCAAGTATCAATGCGAGGTCTCGGTCGCGCGCAATGGCCGCAAGGTCAACGCCAAGAGCATCATGGGGGTGATGATGCTTGCGGCCGGCAAGGGCAGCCGCATCGTGCTCGAGACCGACGGTCCGGACGAGACCGAAGCGCTCGACGCGATCGTCGCGCTGATCGGCGACTACTTCGGCGAGGGGCAGTGATGCAGGCCGCAGGCGGTCCGAGGGTCGTCATCCGGCGACACGTGCTTTTACAGGCTGCGCGGAACCAATGCATGGCGGGATCGATCAATGCAGGGGCGCTCAAGCTGTATTTCGAGACGCTGACCCTGAACAACGACGGATCCGATCATGCAAATACGCCAAGTCGAACTAACCAACCGCCGCGGACTGCATGCGCGTGCATGCGCGAAGGTCGTGGAGCTGGCCTCGCAATTCCGCTGCAATGTTTGTCTGGTATGGAATGGCCGGCGGGCGAGCGCGCGCAGCATCGTCGCGGTGATGCTGCTCGCGGCGGGGGTCGGCGCGACGATCCGGCTGGAGACTCAGGGCCCGGACGAAGGCGAAGCGATGACCGCGATGGTCGAGTTGATCGCCGGTCGTTTCGGCGAGCAGCGGTAACGGAAGGACGAGGAACGGGGTCGAGCGCCCGCAAAATGCAGACCCCGCGGACGTTGTCGCGGTGCAGCGCGACATGAAACCGGGAACTAACGCCCTCTTGTGCAGCCACACCGGGAGGAAGTGCATGGTCTTTGGGGTGTTGTGCCCTCCTCCTTGCCCTTCGCCATTCCGCGCCCCATGAGCTTCGTCCTGCACGGTATCGGAGTCTCCGGCGGCATCGCCATCGGCAGGGCGCAGCTCGTCTCGCACGCAACGCTCGAGGTGGCCCATTACTCGATCACGCGCGCGCAGGTGCCCGGCGAGATCGAGCGCCTGACGCAGGCGCTCAAGGCCGTCCAGAAGGAGCTGGAAAGCCTGCGCAGCGCGATGACCGCGGGCGATGCCCCGGCGGAATTCGGCGCGTTTCTCGACGTACATTGGATGATCCTCACCGATCCCGTGCTGCGCGAGATGCCGAAGCGCACTATCGCCGAGCAGCTTTGCAATGCCGAATGGGCGCTGACGCAGCAGCTCTCCGTGCTCGTCGAACAGTTCGAGTCGATCGAAGACCCGTACCTGCGCGAGCGCAAAGCCGATGTCGTCCAGGTCGTCGAGCGCGTTCTCAAGGTTCTTATGGGCAAGCCCGGGAACGTGGGACCGGCGAACGCCGAGGAGCACACGATCCTCGTCGCGCACGATCTCTCACCGGCCGATGTCATCCAGTTCAAGAACCACCACTTTGCGGCTTTCCTGACCGATCTCGGCGGGGTCACCTCGCACACCGCGATCGTTGCGCGCAGCCTCAACGTTCCCGCAGTCGTCGCGACGCACAATGCGCGCGCGCTGATCCGCGAGAACGAGCTTTTGATCGTCGATGGCGGCCGCAACGTCGTCATTGTCAATCCCGATCGCTCGGTGCTCGCCGAATACCGCGTCAAGCAGGACGAGCTCGAGCTCGAGCGGCAAAAGCTCCGCCGCCTGCGAACGACCCCCGCGACGACGCTCGACGGCTGTCGCGTAGAGCTCATGGCCAATATCGAGCTGCCGGAAGACCTTGAGCAGGCGATCGAGAACGGGGCGGCGGGCGTGGGGCTGTTCCGCACCGAGTTCCTTTTTCTCAACCGCGACGGGCTGCCCTCCGAGGACGAGCAATTCGAGGCATACCGGGCAGTCGCATCCGGCATGAAGGGCCATCCGGTGACGATCCGCACTTTCGACCTCGGCGCGGACAAGCATAAGGAAGGGCTCGACGGCCTGTCGCGCGTCGCGCCGAATCCGGCGCTGGGACTGCGCGCGGTGCGCTTCTGCCTCGCCGAGCCGCGGCTCTTCCTCACTCAGCTCCGCGCCATCCTGCGCGCGTCGCATTACGGACAGGTGAAAATCCTGCTCCCGATGCTCTCGTCCGTGGGCGAGATCGAGCAGGCGCTGGCGCTGATCGCGCAGGCAAAGGAGAGCTTGCGCGAGCAGCGGGCGAAGTTCGACCCCGGAGTCGAGATCGGCGGCATGATCGAAATCCCGGCCGCGGTACTTTCGATCGGCGCG
>Ga0075435_100001168_pt1 | contig 16768 bp, 15 predicted proteins | sample RhiMethybrSRZTD4_FD_75302 | JGI IMG/M metagenome (GOLD analysis project Ga0075435, IMG submission 75302) | Populus rhizosphere microbial communities from Tennessee, USA - Rhizosphere MetaG P. TD hybrid SRZTD4 | ecosystem: Host-associated > Plants > Roots > Rhizosphere > Soil | place: USA...
GCCGGTGATCACGTCGACGGACGGCCGCTGCGTCGCCACGATCAGATGGATCCCCACCGCGCGCGCCTTCTGCGCCAGCCGCGTGACGGAGTCCTCCACGTCCTTCGGCGCGATCATCATCAGGTCGGCGAACTCGTCGATGATGATCACGATGTACTGCATCGGCTCCGGCGTCGGGGCATCGTCGTCCGGCGACGCTTTGCGCGCGCGCCGGTGCGCCTCGGGGTCCTTCAGCAGCGCGTTGTACTGATCGATGTTGCGCACCCCGCACTCGGCCAGCGTGCGGTAGCGGTTCTCCATCTCCGCGACCGCCCAGATCAGCGCGTTCGAGGCCAGCTTCGGATCGGTGACGATCGGATGCAGCAGATGCGGGATGTCCTCGTAGATCTTCAGCTCGACCATCTTCGGATCGATCATCAGCAGGCGCAGCTGCTTCGGCAGCGCCTTGTAGAGCAGCGAGATGATCATCGAGTTCAGGCCGACCGACTTCCCCGCGCCGGTGGCGCCGGCGACGAGCAGGTGGGGCATGCGCGCGAGGTCGGTGACGACCGGGTCGCCGTGGATGTCCTTCCCCAGCGCGAGCGACAGCATCGACGGCGAGGCGTGGAACGTCTCCGTGTCGACGATGTCGCGCAGGGTGATGATCTCGCGCTTCCGGTTCGGCACCTCGATGCCGACGGTCGACGAGCCGCTGATGCGCTCGATGCGGATCGACTCCGCCTTCAGCGCCAGCGCCAGATCGTCGCCGAGGTTCACCACCTTCGCGTACTTCACGCCGGCCGAAGGCTTGAACTCGAACGTCGTGACGACGGGGCCGGGATGGTACGCCGTCACCTCCCCTTCCACGGCGAACTCGCGGCAGCGCTCTTCGATCAGGTGCCCGATCTCGAGGAACTTCTTGTGCACCTCGTCGTTGATCTGGTCCTGCTTCGGCCCGGCGGCGAGGAGGTTGACGGGCGGCAGCGAGTCGTTGCCGCGGCGCGGCTCGCGGCGCCCCGGCTGCTTGGCCGGGCGGGCGGCGGGGCGGGGCATCGGCCTGGCACGGATCACAGGCGGCTCGTCGAGAAAGAGCGGCTCTTCAAAATCGGGCTCGGGCTCGAGCTCCGGCGCGGGCATGGGACGAGCGACGTAGAGCTCGAACGGATCGGGTCTCTCCTGCTTCGACAGCTCCTCCGCGGCCTTGCGCAGATCCGCCTTCGTCACCTTGCGGATCTGGAAGTGACCCGCGCCCTGGACCTCGCGGACGATCGGGCCGTTGCCGGCGCCGCCTTCGACGAGGCGGAGCTGCGGCGGCGCGTCGATCTTCTCGAGGTGCTTGCGGACGATAGCCTCCTTCATCTTCTCCTTGCGCCGGCGCTCCGTGAAGCGCGCCCACTGCAGCGAGAGCGCTCGGCCGCCGCCGAGGAGCTGCAGCTGCAGGCCGCCGAACACCGCGGCCAGGCTGATGCGCGTGGCCAGCAATACGCCGACGAGCAGCGCGGTGACGAGGACGATGGCCGCGCCAGTGCGGTTCAGATTCGCGGAGGCGGCGCGATTGATCTCCGCGCCGAGGTAGCCGCCCGAGGGGATCAGAGCGTTGCGCAGCCACACCTTGCCGGCGGCGAGGTCGAACAGCGGCGGCAGCACGATCGTCAGCAGCGCGAAGCCGAACAGCTTCGTCTGCGCGTACTCGATCTCGTGCGCACGCAGGCGCTGCCATCCGATCACCAGCAGCGCCGCGGGAAAGAGCAGCGAGGCGAAGCCGAAGAAGCTGACGAAGAGCCAGGCGATCGTGGCGCCGTAATAGCCGATGGCGTTGGCGATGACGGTGTTCGTCGAGGTGTGGAACGCGGAGGAGTCGTCGGTGTGGTACGTGACGAGGGAGAGCAGGAGCATCGTTCCGGCCGCAAGAACGACCAGTCCGATCAGCTCCCCTCCGCGCCGGCTTCGAGCAAATTCAAGAAGCTGCATCCCCAGCCCAACACCCCCAGCCGCTTGAGTTTAGCAGGAAACGCGCCGTGTGAATCAGTAGTGCGGGGGCGGCTCGTTGCTGCCGCTGCCGATGTTGAACGTCCCGAACATCCCCGTATGCGCCCCGCAAAGAGAATTCGTGCAGAAGAACGCGTACGTCCCCGTCTTCTTCACCACGAACGTTTCCTCGTACGTCGTCCCCGGCGTGGTGGCGCCGTGCAGCGGGATGGCGTCGATGCCGTTCGGGTCTTGCAGCTCGAAGCCGTGCGGTCCGTCGAACACCTGCACGCGTACGGTGACGGTGTCGCCCACGTTGAGCGCCTCGGCGCCCGTGACGGTGATCACGAAATTGTGCTCGACGACGCTGAGGACCTTGTTGTTGTTCGCCGGCGTGGTCGACGGCGGATTCGTATCCTCGGCCGCGGGGATGTACGTCGGGTCCGTCGTGCCGTTGTCGACGACGGAGGCGTAGGCGACGATCGGCTGATCGGAGGTGTAGCCGACCCAGGAGTCGCTGAGATCGTCGGACAGGGACGCGCCGAGATAGCCGCGCATCTCCTGCGGGCTGATGACGGCGTACGGCGGCAGCACGACCGCTTTCGCCGTCCCGACCAGGTTGTTGTTCTTGTCATACAGGCGCCACGTCGTATTTGCCGTGGCGTTGTTCGGATTGGCCATGCCGATATTCGTGCGGAAGCTGCTGCTCGACTTGAGCTGGATCAGCACGCCGTTCTTCTTCGCCAACGCCGAGTCGACGCCGCCGACGTACTGGCCGAGCGTACCGGTGGAGGTGCCGGCGTAGATGCGCTGCGTGGCCACGAAGTCATCGGTCGATGAGAGGCGGATGGCTGCCAGGCCGCTCGATTGAAAGAGCGACGTGACGACGTCGTCGAAGATCATCTGCTGCCGCTTCGGCACCGTGATCGTCTTCGGCTGGACGCCGCTGTTGTCGCCGCCGCCGACGGGAAGGAGGTAGGCCTGGACCTGGATGTCCTTCGTCGTCGACGGGTTGAAAATGCGCATGTCTGTGCGGAAGACGCCGACGCTGCCGCCGATGCTTAGGAACACATCCTTTGAGAATGCGAGAGTTGCGAGACCGCTGAGCAGGAGGAAGAGCGTCGTGATCCGTCGCATGAGGGCACAATTATCCACGAAATCGCTTGCTTAAGTGACCGGGATCACATCCGTGATGTCACGTTATTGCAAATCGAAGGCGGCCTCTAGAACAGCGCCGGCTCCTGATACGTCCCGAACACGTCGCGCAGGGCGTCGGAGATCTCGCCGACCGTCGCGTAGGCGCGCGCGGCGTCGAGGATGAACGGCATCGTGTTCGCGCCGGCGTCGGCGGCGGCGTTGCGGAGGGCCTGCAGCGTCTCCTCGACTCTGCGGGCGTCGCGCGTGGCGCGCACCTCGTTCAAGCGCCCGAGCTGCTCCGCGGTCACCGACTCGTCGATGTAGAGGGCGTCGTACGGCTCCTCCTCCTCGAGTCGGAAGGCGTTCACGCCGACGACGAGTTTCTCGTTGCTATCGATGGAGCGCTGGTACTGATAGGCCGCGTCCCAGATCTCGCGCTGGGGAAAGCCGGCCTCGATGGCCTCGACCATCCCGCCGAAGCGGTCGATCTTCTCGATGTAGTCGAAGCAGCCCTGCTCCATGCGGTTCGTCAGCTCCTCGATGTAGAACGAGCCGGCCAGCGGATCGACGGTGTTGATCACGCCCGACTCGTGGGCCAGGATCTGCTGCGTGCGCAGGGCGATGCGCGCGGCCTTCTCCGTCGGCAGGGCCAGGGTCTCGTCGAGCGAGTTCGTATGCAGCGACTGCGTCCCGCCCAGCACCGCGGCCAGGGCCTGCACGGTCACGCGGACGATGTTGTTGTACGGCTGCTGCGCGGTAAGCGAGCAGCCCGCCGTCTGCGTGTGGAAGCGGCACATCCACGAGCGCGGATCGCGCGCGCCGTAGCGGTCGCGCATGACCTTGGCCCACACCCGCCGCGCGGCGCGAAACTTGGCCACCTCTTCGAAAAGGTCGTTGTGGGAGTTGAAGAAGAAGGACAGCCGCGGAGCGAAGTCGTCGATGTCGAGCCCGGCCCGGACGCCGTACTCGACGTACTCCATGCCGTCGCGCAGGGTGAAGGCCAGCTCCTGCAGCGCCGTCGATCCGGCCTCGCGGATGTGGTAGCCGCTGATGGAGATCGTGTTGTACTTCGGCACGTTCTCGGCGCAGTAACGGAAGATGTCGGTGATCAGCCGCATCGAGGGGCGCGGCGGGAAGATGTACTCCTTCTGGGCGATGTACTCCTTGAGGATGTCGTTCTGCAACGTGCCGCTGATCTTCTTCCAGTCGGCGCCCTGCTTCTCCGCGACGGCGAGGTACATGGCCAGGAGGATCGGCGCCGTGGAGTTGATCGTCATCGAGACGGTGACGTCCTCGAGGTGGATGCCGTCGAAGAGGATCTCCATGTCCGCGAGCGAGTCGATGGCCACCCCGCATTTGCCGACCTCGCCGGCGCTGAAGTGGTGGTCGGAGTCGTAGCCGTACAACGTCGGCAGATGGAACGCCGTCGACAGCCCGGTCTGCCCGTGCGCGAGGAGGTACTTGAAGCGTTCGTTCGTCTGCGCCGCGCTGCCGAAGCCGGCGAACTGGCGCATGGTCCAGAGCCTCCCGCGGTAGCCGCTGGGATGGATGCCGCGCGTGTACGGGAACTCGCCCGGCCAGCCGATCTCGTTCCAGTCCTGGCCGGCTACCGAGAGCGGCGTGGCCATCGGATTCGTCTCCATGCCGCTGACGGTGGTGAAGTCGTCCTTCCAGGCCGGCTTCTTCGTGGCCTCGCGGCGCCAGGCCGGCTCTTCCTTCTTCACCTGATCGAGCGTTTCGGAGGCGAAGAGGGGGAGCTGCTCGGCGTCGTGCGCGCCGGGCGGCGGAACTGGGGCGGACTTTTCGAGGTCGAGGTTGCGGCTCATGAATTCATCGTATCCCAAAGCGCGGCGGGCGCTTCTGCAGGAAGGCAGCCAGCCCTTCCTGCGGCTCGCCGGCAGCGAAGAGGAGGGCGAACGCTGCGCGCTCGAGGGCGTCGCCGCCACCGCGCGTGAGGAGCTCCGCGGCGACGGCCAGGGCGAGCTCGCTGCGCGCGCCGAGGGTGAAGATGCCGTCCTCGACCGCGCCCGCGTCGAGCTCGCCGAGGAGATAGCGGTGGTACGCGTCCGGGCCGAGGCGCCAGAGGAGCGGGCCGGCGAGCGAGGCGTCGATCGTGAGCGTTGCCGTTTCGGTGACGACGAGCCAGTCGGCGAGCAGGTCCTCGGCGGTGATGTCTCCGTCGGCGATCGCTACTCTCATCGCTTCCTCGCCACGAGCAACAGACCCGGCCCGAACGGGATCCAGCCGAAGAGCCGGTCGATCGAGAAGACCGCGCGCACGATGTTGACGAGCCACCAGGCCCGCCCCGCGCGCGCGACCGACTGTAGCGCCGCGTCGCCGGCAACTTCGCGGCGGGCCCGGCGCATGTTCATCGGCAGGAGAAAGATCGTGTCGTAGGCGAGCACGATCGGGAATCCCCAGAACTTCGCCTTCACGATCTCGAAGCCGGCGAAGAGTCCCGTCAGCTGCGCGCGCGTGTAGCGCCGGCGGTGCTCGTAGTAGTCGTCGCTGCGCGTCCACAGCGCCGGAAGGGCGGGGACGGTGGCGACGCATGTGCCGTCGCTGTTGAGGATGCGGCCGATCTCGCGCGCGGCGCCGGCGTCGTCGTCGAGGTGCTCGAGGGTCTCGCCGGTGGTGACGGCGTCGAACGAGCCGTCGCGGAAGGGCATGCGGGTCATGTCGCCGACGACGGTGGTGATGCCCTGTCGTCGGGCGTACAACGCCGCTTCAAACGAGAAGTCGAGGCCATAGACGATATGACCACGCTCGAGAAGGCGTCCGGCAAGCTGGCCAAGCCCGACCGCGGCATCGAGAACGACGCACATGCCGAGACGGTTGACTTCGCGGAGGATGATTCCGACGCGGTATTCGTGGCGCGGCCCGAACATCTCGGGCTGCGTCCCCCACGCATGCGTTCCGGCGGCCACTACCTCGGCGACACCGTGGCGGTGGCGCTGTCGCGCGTGCCGCACGCGTTGGTGATGCGCACCCAGAACTCCGAGGGCGCCGTGATGGCCGGCGTCTTCAGAGTGTTCGACGTCGCTCCCGATATCGGGGATGACGTAATTCCGCTATGCCCGCTGTACCACTGATAGTGGAACGGCCCGTTGCCGCCGGGAACGACGCTCAGCGTGGCGCTCTGTCCTGAGGTGACGCTCTGCGACTGCGTGCCGAGATCGTTCACGCCGAGGATGAACGGCGGCTGGCAATCGACGAAGACGAGGACGTAGTCGAACTGATCGGCCATGTCGCTGCGCGACGCCTTCACCGTCAGGACGTACGTCCCCGCCGGCGTGTCCGGCCCGATGGTCACGCGCATCAGGCGCGCCTCCGTGCCGTCGACGTCCGGCGTGCGCGGCAGGAAGACAACCGTGGAGTCGTCCGGCAGACCGCTTGCGCTGAACTGCGTGGCCTCGGTGCCCTTCGCCGGAAGGAAGAGCGTGACGTTGACGTCGGCGTGCTCGGTGTTCGAGAGGACGAGCTCGTGCGGGTCGAGGACGAGGAACTGGCTTCCCGCGCCCGCGGCGCCGCCGCAGGCGTTGACGACGGTGATGATGACGTCGGCGACGTCGCTGGCGTCGGCCTTCGACTCCTCGAACAGGCCGCCCGAGGTCGTGACGACGTCCTGCATGATGGGGATGTCGACGAGCGGATCGGTGCCGCCGCCCGTGGGAACGAAGATGCCGGTGACGTGGATGTCCGCCGCGGCCGCGGCCGCGGCCTGGTTGTGCGCGTTCACGCCGTGCTGGCCGAGGGTGCAATCGAAGCCCTGCGGGCCGGTGTCGGTGATGAGGATGATGATCTTCGCCGCCTTCGCGCGCCACTGCCCGTTGAAGCTGCCGGTTTGGCTGCCCGACGATCCGCTGCGCGGACCGAGATGGTTGATGACGGTGTCGAGCGCCTCGTCGTAGGCAATGCCGGCGCCGCAGCTCGAGACGGTCTTCATCTGCTGGACGGCGGTGTCGAGAGCGGCGCGGTTGTTCGCCGACATGTCGAGGAAGACGGCGACGTCGTTGGCCGGCATGGCGATGAGACCGAACTGGTAGTCGCCGCCCGAGGCGGCCTGGACGGCGTCAGCGATCTTGCTGACCTGCGTCTGCACCTCGTTGATCACGTTCGTCATCGAGCCGGAGTTGTCGATGATGAACGTGACGTCCATCGGTCCGCACTGCTGCGCGCGCGCCGGGGCCGCGAGGCCAGCCCCGATCAGCGCCGCCGCCACCACCCAGAGAGCTCGTACGCGCAACGTAGCCATCTTCACACTCCCCAACTGCGCGGTCTAATCGCCGGATTATACCGAACTTACGGGCTCAGCAGCTGCTGCAGCGCCGCCGGCACCTCGGCGAGCGCAGCGTCGAGCTTCTCCGGGTCCTTGCCGCCCGCCTGGGCCAGGTCGGGCTTGCCGCCGCCTTTGCCGCCGACGATCGGCGCGAGCTTGCTCAACACCGAGGTCGCCGGGAGACGCTCGACGAGATCCTTCGTCACCGCCGTGAGCAGCGTGACCTTGCTGTCGGACACGGAACCGATGACGACGACGCCGCTCTTGATCTTCGAGCGCATCTCGTCGGCGAGGTTGCGCAGATCGCCGCCGCTGACGTCGTCGACGCGGCGCGTGAGGAACTTGACGCCGTCGACCTCGCGCGGCGCCTCGGCCGCCACGGCGCCGCCGCCGCTGGCCAGGCGCGCCTTCAACTGCCGGATCTCTTTTTCGAGCTGCTTCTGCTTGGCCTGCATGGCGGCGTCGGCGCTGCGCACCTGCTGCTCGCGCTGGCGGAAATGCTCGAGCGCGCCGCGGCCGGTGACCGCTTCCATGCGCCGCACGCCCGCGGCGAGCGAGCGGTCGGAGACGATCTTGAAGAGGCCGATGTCGCCGGTGCGGTTCACGTGGCAGCCGCCGCAGAACTCGCGCGACCAGTCGCCCGCGGCCACGATGCGCACGTTGTCGCCGTACTTCTCGCCGAACATGGCCACGGCCCCGGTCCGCTTGGCCTCGGCGATGGGCATGACCGTCTTCGTGACCTCGACGTTCTCGCGGATCTTCTCGTTGACGAGGTCCTCGATCTGGCGCATCTGCTCGTCGGTCAGCGGCTGGTGGTAGGTGTAGTCGAAGCGCAGGCGATCGGGCGCGACGAGCGAGCCGGCCTGCTGCACGGTCGGGCCGAGGATGTCTTTTAGCGCCTTGTGGAGCAGGTGCGTGGCGGTGTGGTTCGCGGTGGTGTCGAGGCGCGTAAAGCGCGGCACGGTGGCGCTGACGCGCAGCCCGGGCGTGAGCGTGCCCTCGTCGACGGTGACGTCGGAGAGCGTGGTCGGGCCGACTTTGTAGGTGTTCGTGACGGTGGCGTGTCCGTTCGGCCAGGCGATCTCGCCGCTGTCGCCGATCTGCCCGCCGCTCTCGGCGTAGAACGGCGTCGGGGCGATGACGACGGCGCCGCTCCGGCCCTTGGTCAACTGCGAGACCTGCGCGCCGTCGCTGACGATGGTCTTCACCTCGGCCGCCACGTCGACGTAGCGGTCGTAGCCGACGAATTCGTTCTCCTCGAAGTCGATGTCGGCGGTGGCCGCGGCCTGGAATTTCGAGGACGCCTTGGCCCGCGCGCGGGCGTCGGCCATTATGACCTCGAAGCCTTCGCGGTCGAGGGTGACGCCCTCCTCCTCGGCCATCTCGGCGATGAGATCGATGGGGATGCCGTAGGTGTCGTAGAGGCGGAAGACCTCGGCGCCGCCGAGGGTGCGCTCACCGCGGGCGCGGACGTCGTCGAGCGCCGCGCCGACGCGCTCCATGCCGGAGCTGAGGGTGCGCGAGAAACGCTCTTCCTCGGATTCGAGCGTGCGCAGGATCGCTTCGCGACGCTCCGCCAATTCCGGATACGCGCCGCCCATCGACTCGATGACAGCGTCGACGAGGCTCGACAGGACAACGGCCGCCGGCAGCTTGCGCCCGAAGCGGATGCCTCGGCGGATGATGCGCCGCAGCACGTAGCCGCGCCCTTCGTTGGAGGGGATGACGCCGTCGGCGATGAGGAAGGTCGAGGAGCGCGCGTGATCGCAGAGGACGCGCATGGCGGTGTCGAGTTCGTCGTCCATGTCGCCGCCGTAACCGCGGCCGGCGTTCTTCGCGATCGCGTTCATGACGGTCCGGAAGGAGTCGATGTCGTAGACGGTGGAGACTTTTTGCAGAACGCTGCTGAGGCGCTCGAGGCCCATGCCGGTGTCGACGGAAGGCGCCGGCAGCGGCGTGAGGGTGCCGTCGGCGGCGCGGTCGTACTGCATGAAGACGAGGTTCCAGATCTCCATGGTGTCGTCGCCCTCGCCGTTGACGAGGGATGCGACGTTCTGCGAAAGGTCGTCGCCGCGGAAGTAGTGGATCTCGGAGCAGGGACCGCACGGACCGGTATCGCCCATCTGCCAGAAGTTGTCCTTGCGCCCGAAGCGCAGCACGCGCTCGGGCCGCGCGCCCGCGTTCACCCACAGCCTCGCCGCCTCGTCGTCGGCGGGAACGTTCGCGTCGCCCTCGAAGACGCTGAACCAAAGCCGCTCCGGATCGAGTCCGAAGACGTCGACGATGAGCTCCCAGGCGAAGTTGATGGCGTCTTCTTTGAAGTAGTCGCCGAAGGAGAAGTTCCCGAGCATCTCGAAGAAGGTGAGATGCCGCGCCGTCCGCCCGACGTTCTCGAGGTCGTTGTGCTTCCCCCCGGCGCGCACGCATTTCTGCGAGGTCGTGGCGCGCGTGTAGTCGCGCTGCTCGCGCCCGAGGAAGCAGTCCTTGAACTGGTTCATGCCGGCGTTGGTAAAGAGGAGGGTCGGATCACCCGCCGGCACAAGCGAGGAGCTGGAGACGCGGCGGTGGCGCTTCGACTCGAAGTATTTGAGGAACTGCTCGCGGGTTTGGGAGGTCGTCATAGTTCTTAGTTCTTAGTTCTTAGTTGTTAGTTCTTAGTTTCCGAGGTAGATTGTCCGCGCCCACCTGACTCCTGGCCTGTCCTCTCCGCACCTCGAAAAAATGAGTACATATCGTGAAATGCTCGTGTGGCAAAAGTCTATGGATCTGGTGGACGCAATCTATCGCACGGTGCGTCGTTTTCCTCGTGAGGAGCTGTTCGTGCTGAGCGCCCAAATGCGTTCCGCGGCCATTTCGATTCCATGCAACATCGCCGAGGGCTGCGGGCGGTGGACGCAGGCCGAGCAGCGCCAGTTCGCGCGGCACGCGCGCGGCTCGGTGCTCGAGCTGCAGACCCAGATCGAGATCGCACGCCGTCAGCACTTCATCGACGACAACCTCGGCGAAGCACTGAACGCCGCCGCCGCAGAAGTAGGCAGACTCCTGAACGGATGGATAAAAAAACTAAGAACTAAGAACTAAGAACTAAGAACTGAGAACTAAGAACCCTTTTTCCGCCCCTCCGCCTTCGCCACCTTCTTCGCATGCCGGGCCTGCCCGATGCTCACGTTGATCGGATTGGCTCGCTCCAGGAACGGCACGGCCGGCCGGGCTCGGACGCCCAGCGTCCGCCGCGCGTGACGCAGTGACGTGTCCTCCGGATGGAGCCTCAGGCCTGCTTCGATCGTCTCCAGCGCCTTCTTCCGATTGCCTGCCGCGACGTAGACCTTCATCAGATTGACGTAGTGATCGCCGTTGTAGAACTCCAGCTCCAGGGCGCGCTTGCAGAGGTCGATGGCCGCCTTGTACTTCTTCTGCACCAGCGCCACGCAGAGTCCGAAGTACGACAGGCCCGTCGCGGCCTTCGCGTTCAGCACCGCCGCTTCGTCGCCGCCGTAGACCTCGATGAAGAGCGTCAGCGCGCGGAGGTAATCCTCCTCGCGCGTGGCCTCGATCGCTTCGCTGATTCGCCGGGTGATGGTCATAGCAGCTCGCGGGCGCGCAGCCGATGAACGAATTGCTCGATCCGTTCCCGGTCGCCGTCGGTGGTGCTGACGAAGCGGACACCGTACTTGGCCATGGCCCCGGAAAACTCCGCCCGCAGGACTTCGGCGTCGAGCTGGAGCGGCCGCGGGTCGCCGGGGAGGAAGAAGTGCAGGCGGATGTGCCCTTCGCCGGGAAGGACGCGGTCGACCTCGACGAGCATCCCGTTGGCGGAGATGTTCAGGCTGCGGCCGAGGATGAAGCGGCCGTTCTTCTCCATCGACACTTCGATCTTCGTGATCGTGCGGAGCTGGCGCCGCGACGGAATCGTCGTCAGGCGGGCCACCTTCTCGTCGAGGTCGTGCCGCTGCAGCGGGCGGAAGATCACGTCGTTGCAGCCGGCGGCAAGGCAGAGGTCGCCGTGCTGGGCGTTCTCGCGATCGCAGACGAGGAGCAGCGACACGCCGCGGGTCAGCTCGTCCTCGCGGATGGCCCGGCAGAACTCCGGCGCGGTCATGTCGAAGAGGTCGAAGCCGAAGATGATCAGGTGCGGCCGCTCGCTGCGCGCCTTCAGCAGCCCCTCGCTGCCGGCCAGCGCCGTCATCACCACCGTGCCCCGGCGGCGCAGGATCGTCTCCTGAAACAGCATCGCCCCGCGGGAGTGATCGACGAGGAGAATGCGTCCGTGCTGGCTCATCAGGCGGCGGAGATCTCCCGCAGTTTGCGGATGGAGCGTTTCAGGTCGTCGACGAACATCGAAAGCTGTTCCGCGGTGTTCGATTTGCCGAGGCCGATGCGAATGGAGCCCATCGCCAGCGCCTCGGGGACTCCGATGGCCGTCAGCACTCGCGACGGGGCGCGCTCGCCCGAGGCGCACGCCGAGCCCGAGGAGAGCGAGAAACGGCGCATGGAAATCATCAGCGAATCGGCTTCGACGCGTTCGAAACTGACGTTCAGGTTGCCGGGCAATCTTAACGCCCGCGGTCCGTTCACGGAAGCGCCGTCGACGTTCTCGAGGATCTTGTCGCGCAGATCGTCGCGCAATTTCGCGAGCCGCACCGCCTCCTCGGCCATCTCCGCCGCGCGGAGACGAAAGGCCGCGGCGAGGCCGACGACGCCGGGGACGTTGACGGTGCCGGAGCGGAGGCCCCTCTCCTGCCCGCCGCCGGAGATGAGCGGATCGATGCGCACGCCGCGGCGGACGAAGAGACCGCCGATCCCCTTCGGCCCGTAGAGTTTGTGGCCGGAGAAGGAGGCCAGGTCGACGTTAGCGAGGTCGAGCGGGACTTTGCCCGCGGCCTGGGTGATGTCGGAGTGGAAGAGGACGCCGCGCTCGCGGCAGATCGCGCCGATCTCGGCGATGCGCTGCAGCGTGCCGATCTCGCCGTTGGCGGCCTCGATGGAGACGAGGCGCGTGTTCGGCCGGATGGCCGCGCGCACGGCCTCGAGGTCGACGAAGCCTTCGCCGTCGACGGCCACGAAGGTCGCGTCGCGCCCCTGCGCCGGACGGACGACGGAGCTGTGCTCGATCGGCGAGGTGACGAGGTGATCGCCCTCCTTCATCTGATGCAGGGCGATGTTGTTCGACTCGGTGGCGCCGGCGGTGAAGACGATCTCGTTCGGCTGCACGCCGAAGAACCGCGCCACGGCGATGCGCCCGTCCTCGACGGCGCTCGCGGCGCGCCGGCCGTGCTCGTGCGTGAGCGAGGCCGGGTTGCCGAAGTGCTCGCCGAAGTACGGGAGCATAGCCTCGACGACGCGCGGATCGCACGGCGTGGTGGCGTGGTGGTCGAGGTAGACGAGCAGTTCCACGGAAGTCAGGACTGAGGACTGAGGCATGAGGACTGAGCTCAGTCCTCAGTCCTCATCGCTCAGTCCTCTTCTTTTAGGATACCTCTTGATCCTGACGCGGCGTCAGGTTGTAAGTTTGGGCCATGTGGAAAGTTGGCCAGCTTGCGAAGCGTACCGGCATTTCCGTCCGCACGCTTCACCACTACGACCAGATCGGGCTTCTGCGCCCGTCGCACCGCACCGAATCGGGGCACCGGCTCTACGACCGCGATGACGTCGTGCGCCTGCAGCAGATCGTGATGCTGCGGCAGCTCGGCTTCGCGCTCGAGGAGATCGGGGCCATGCTCGCGGACGCATCGCTCCCGCGCCTCATCGACCTGCACCTCGCGCGCCTGCGCGAGCAGATCGAGCGGCAGCGGCGGCTGATGTCGCGCCTGGAGCGGATGTCGGTGTGGCTGCGCGCGGAGACGGAGGTCTCGGTCGAAGAGTTTTTCAAAACGATCGAGGAGATGACGATGTTCGAAAAGTACATGACCGAGGAGCAGTTGGAGACGCTGCGCAAGCGCGAGGAGGAAGTCGGGCCGCGGCGGATCAAAGAGGTGCAGGAGGAGTGGCCGCGTCTGATCGAGGAGGTGCGCCAGGAAATGCAGCGCGGCACGGACGTGCATTCGCCGCGCGTGCAGGCGCTGGCGCAGCGCTGGAGGTCGCTGCTGAACGAGTTCAGCGGCGGCGACAAGGCCATCGAGCAGTCGGTGGCGAACATGTACCGCAGCGAGCCCGGCGCCGCGGAGCGCTTCGGCTTCGACACGAAGGTGTGGGAGTACATCAAGCCGGCGCTGAAATGATCCCGGAGGGCGGCGGCCATCCCGCCGCTCTCCCATCAATGCTCGGCGATCTGCGGGACCGCCGGCGGCGCGGGCGGGCCGGGCTGCTGCAGGATGAGCGTGCCGGTGATCTGCATCGGCGGCGCGGGACGGCTTTCGTCGCGCCGCATTTCGGCACGCTTCTGCAGGATTTCGCGGATGGGGTCGGCGCCGGAGGCGATCAACAGACCGCTGACGATGCGGTCGGCGATCGGCGCGAGGGCGATTCCGAACGCCGCCAGCAGCTCGAGCTTGGCCGCGAGCGCGCCAATGACGGCGATGACCGCGCCGAGGAAGAAGAGAAGGACGCGTCGATTGCGGTCCATCGCTTCCCGCTTCGCCGCATCGAATTCGGCGGTCCCGTCGAAGCTGGCGCGCCACCGCTTCGAATAAGAGAGGAGGAGAGCGAGCCCGTTCGTCAGGCGCTCGACCATGAAGGCCAGGAGCGCGAACGTAGCGACGACTTTGGTGGTGTCCATGAATTCCTCCATGAATTTGTTCCGCGCCGCCACGGGCGCGGCTGCCAAGACCGGCTCGCCGGCGACGGCGATGCCACCGACGCCGGCGGCCGTTTTGAACCAGGTGACCAGCGCGCCGGAGTCGAGATCGAACCTGGCGACGATGTGGCGCGTCGCATCGCCGCTCCAGAAAGACTTCCCGTCGGGATCGAGAGTGAGCGCGAACCATCCGGGCCGCTGGCTCGACGGAATCCCATACGTCTTCACGACTTTGCCGCGGGCGTCGAGGCGCTTGATGTCGACGTCGTCGGCCACGAGCAGGCCGCCGCCTGGAAGGAGTCGCAGCGCGTACGCCATTCCATCCCCCGGCAACGTCGCGAAGTCGGGGAGCTGCCTCCCCGTGCGCGTGTCGAAGCGGAAGACGCGGCGCCCCTCGGAGGTATAAAAAATCGTGCGCTGGTCGGACGCCAGCTCGATCCAGTCCACCGCCCGCCCGTCCTTTCTCAATCCGTCCCAGCGTTGCAGAAGAGCGCCGGCCGCGTCGAACTCGAAGAGCGGCGCCGAATCGTCAGCGGGACAAGGAGCCGTCGCGCATGCCGAGCCGACGTAGAAGTTTCCTTGGCGGTCGAATGCGAGCGATTCAGCCGCCCGCCCCTTCGGCAAGTTGACCCACTGCAGATTGTTGCCCGTGGCGGGATCGACCTTGACGATCCGGTTATCGGAAAACGCGGCGACATAGAGCTTCCCATCGCGATCGAAGGCCATCCCGCCGAGCTCTCCATACGTACCGGCACGAAGCGTCTGCACCGGCTCCTTCGCAGGCGATTCGTAGCGCGCCACATCGCCGCCATTCATGGCCACGAAGAGATCGCCCTTCCGGGCCGACGCCGAGGCAACGGCGGCGAGTCCGGCAACGGCAATACAGGTGACGGCCAGCCGAAACATAGCCCTGCTCTTTGTCTATAGGATAGCCGCGAACGCGGAGTTCGAGCAGGCGCCACATCGTCTCCAGCGTCTGCTCGATCTGGTGGCGCGTCCCGGCCGAGAGGGCCATGCGCGTCACCAGCGGCTGGATCAGCTCGCGGATGAAGACGATCACCTCCCCGATGCGCATCGTCGGGCGGCGCTCCTCCTTCCCTTCCAGCTCCTGGGTGATCCACGGCAGGAGCAGCACCGAGAGCAGCACCGCGTCGGAGATCTTCCGTCCGGCCTGCACCGTGCGGTCGAGCACCTCCAGCATCTTCCAGAAGTACGGCGCGCGGTCGCCGGCGATCGTCCGGGACACCTCGGGCAGCAGCGGCTCGAGCAGGCCGGCGTCGACCATCAGCCGGAACGCCCCGCGCGACCGCGGAACGCTTCAGCTTCGACACGAAGGTGTGGGAGTACATCAAGCCGGCGCTGAGAAAGGGATGAGGATCGCCGCCGGAGCACGGAGGATCTCTCGGAGAGCGATCTCCGATCCGACGATCTCCGGCGGCACTATCTCTTCGGCGATCACGAAGAGCGATTTGGCCGGCTCGAGCTGCATCCCGACGGGGTTCGGCTCGAAGCCGGCCCTTCGCAGCGCGTTCGCTTCTTCCGGCGTGATGAGCAGCGCGCGCCGCGTCTGCGCGAGGAGCAATTGCAGGCGCAGCCAGACGCCGCCCGCGAGCTCGGCCTGCCGTGCCTCCCATTTTCGAATGGCGGCGCGCGCTTTCATTTCGCGGAGGCGTTCGTGCAGGCTGCTCATGGGCGCAAGCGAGCGATCACGGCCTCGACCAACTTGCGTCCGCGATGCGGGTCCGGCATGTCCGGCAGCGGTTGCATCAACGACAAAACCGCGAGATTGGCGAGCAACATCGTTCGGCTATCGGCCGGTAATTTGCGGAACAGCTCCTCGAATTCCGCGAGATCCGATTCTCCGCAGGTCATCAGAAGACCGAGTGCGACGAGAAGATCGCGCTCGCCCTTCAACCCCGATCGCTCGGTCAAGAGTTTCTCGATCAGTAGACCCGCCGGCCGCGGAAGCGGAACGCGAACGCCGCCGGCGTCAATGACGGCACCCTCGCGCAAGAAATTGAGAAGTCCGAACACGAGCAGCGGGAGCTTCGAGTCGTCGAAGACATAGCTGTCCGCCGTCTCGCGCAATGCCGGATCGCGCCCGATGAAGTTGATCTCCAGGCGCCGCGGATCATCCGGCAACCAGACGGAAGGCTCCGCGCTTGACGGCGTGTAGCCGCTCACGCGCGCGAGCGCGTCACGCACCTGCGCATGCGCGGCGATCGGCGTTCGTGCAGGATCTCACTCAGCACTCAGTCCTCAGCACTCAGCACTCGTCTCTACCCCCGTCGCCGCCGCCGCCGTCGCGGCCGCGGCGACGTCTCCTCCGTGCTCCGCTTCACGCGCGTGGCGAAGGCCTGCCACTGCCGGAACGTCTCCACCTGCCGCCCGGACGACAGCGCGTACAGCTCCAGCAGGGCCAGGGCGTCGTTGAAGGGCTCGCGGAGGGCGAAGCGGAGCGAGGCCCGGCGGTCGGTGGGGGGCTCGAGCAGGCGCCACATCGTCTCCAGCGTCTGCTCGATCTGATGGCGCGTTCCGGCCGAGAGGGCCATGCGCGTCACCAACGGCTGGATCAGCTCGCGGATGAAGACGATCACCTCGCCGATGCGCATCGTCGGGCGGCGCTCCTCCTCCCCTTCCAGCTCCTGGGTGATCCACGGCAGGAGCAGCAC
>Ga0075435_100001169_pt1 | contig 16768 bp, 15 predicted proteins | sample RhiMethybrSRZTD4_FD_75302 | JGI IMG/M metagenome (GOLD analysis project Ga0075435, IMG submission 75302) | Populus rhizosphere microbial communities from Tennessee, USA - Rhizosphere MetaG P. TD hybrid SRZTD4 | ecosystem: Host-associated > Plants > Roots > Rhizosphere > Soil | place: USA...
GCGTAGGGCAGCCACGGCGGCAGGGCGAGGGTGGCGATCAGGTCCCCGGCGGCCAGGCCGGGCAGCCACCGGGCGCTCAGGCGCTCGTCGGCCAGCGCGGTGATCAGCTCCGGGACCGCGGCGGCCGACTCGGCCACCGGGCCCGGCACCGCGTGATGCCCGAGCTCCTCGCATGCGATCACGACGTCCAGCCAGCTAGCGCCGAGCCCGCCGGCGCCCGGCGGTACCGCCAGCGCGGTGACGCCAACCCCCGCGAGCTTGCGCCACAGCGCCAGGCCGGGGGAGTGGTCCCCGTCAGCCCACCGCCGCGCGGCGCCGGGCGCGTCGGCGGCGGCGAGCAGATCATGCAGGGACGAGGCGAACTGCTGCTGCTCGGCTGAGCGGGTGAGCGTCACCGGCGTGGCCTCATCGGGGCAGTCCCAGCAGCCGCTCGGCGATCACCGTCCGCTGGATCTCGTTCGTGCCGGCGTAGATCGGGCCGGCCAGCGAGAACAGGTAGCCGTCCAGCCAGCATCCCTCCTCGCCTTCACGCAGCTCGGCCCGCGGCCCGAGCAGGTCCAGCGCGGTCTCGTGCAGCGCGACGTCGAGCTCGGACCAGAACACCTTGCCCAGGCTGGCCTCCGCGCCGAGCGTGCCGCCCGCGGCGAGCCGGGCGGCGGTGCCGAGGGTGTGCAGCCGGTAAGCCTGGGCGCCGATCCACGCGTCGGCCACCCGGTCGCGCAACGAATCGGCGTCCGGCCCGCCTGCCCGCCGCCAGAGCTCCACCAGCCGGGCCGCCGCCGCGCTGAACCGCCCCGGGCTCCGCAGCGACAGCCCCCGCTCGTCTCCCGCGGTGCTCATCGCGATCCGCCAGCCGTCGCCGGGCGCGCCGACCACGTCGGCATCGGGCACGAACGCGCCGTCCAGGAAGATCTCCGCGAACCCGGTCTCGCCGCCGAGCTGGCGGATGGGCCGCACGGTGACGCCGTCGGCGCGCAGGCCGAACAGCAGGTAGGTCAGGCCGCGGTGCTTGTCCTGGCCGGTCCGGAACAGCCCGAACGCCTTGTCGGCGAACGCCGCGCGCGAGCTCCACGTCTTGGTCCCCGACAGCAGCCAGCCGCCGTCGGCCCGGGTGGCGCTGGCGCGGACCGCGGCGAGGTCGCTGCCCGCCTCCGGCTCCGACCACGCCTGCGCCCAGATCTCGTCCGCCCGGGCCATCGGCGGCAGCAGCCGGTCGCACTGCTCGGCGGTCCCGTGCCGCATCAGCGTGGGCGCGAGCAAGAACAGGCCGTTCTGCCCGACCCGCGCCGGCGCGGCGGCGGCGTAGTACTCCTCCTCGAAGACCAGCCATTCCAGCAGCGACGCGCCGCGGCCGCCGTAGCGGGGCGGCCAGGAAACCACCGAGAGCCGCGCCGCCGCCAGCTCGCGCTCCCACTCACGGTGCCGGGCGAACCCCGCGGCGGTGCCCACCGACGGCAGTGGCCCGGCCGGCACGTGCGCGCGCAGCCAGTCGCGCACCTCGGCCCGGAATCCTCCGGTGTCGGTGCTCACCCACTGACCCCGGTGTCGTCGGCTGCACTGTCTTGTGCTGCACTGTTTGTCATGGCGTGCGCGTCCAGGCCGGCCAGCGAGTCGCCGGACACCTCGGCGTTGTGCGCGTGCGCAAGGTGATGCAGGCCGAACACCGACTCCATGCCCGGCCGCATCCCCATCAGGTCCTCGCACTGGTTGACGGCGCGCTTCGCGAGGGCCAGGCCGAACGGCGGCATCGTGGCGATCACGTCCGCCAGCGCGAACGTCGCTTCGGCCAGCTCCGCCCGCGGCACCACCCGGTTCACCATGCCGAGCTGGTAGGCGCGCAGGGCGCCGAACCGCTCCCCGGTGAACAGGACCTCCTTGGCGAAGCGCGGCCCGAGCACCCACGGGTGGGCGAAGTACTCCACGCCCGGTATCCCCATCCGCACCACCGGGTCGGCGAAGAAGGCGTCGTCGGCGGCGACGATGAGGTCGCACACCCAGGCGAGCATCAGGCCGCCGGCGATACAGGCGCCCTGGACCATCGCGATGACGGGCTTGGGGATCTCCCGCCAGCGGCGGCACATCCCCAGGTAGACCTCCATCTCGCGGGCGTAGCGGGCGTCGGCGCCCGGCCTGTCCACGTGATCCCACCACAGCACCGCCTGCCGGTCGAACGAGACGTCCGCGTCCCGGCCGGGCGAGCCGATGTCGTGGCCCGCGCAGAAGTGCTCGCCCGCGCCGGCCAGCACGATCACGGCGACCTCCGGCGCGTTGACGGCCCGGGCGAAGGCCGCGTCCAGCGCGTAGGTCATCGCGGAGTTCTGGGCGTTGCGGTACCGCGGCCGGTTGAGCGTCATCACCGCGACGGCGCCGCGCTCCTCGTAGCGGACTGGTTCCTCATCGGGCTCTGCTTTCTCAGCATGCTCTGCTTTCTCAGCATGCTCGGCCCGCTCCGTCACGTTGCCTCCTCGCGCAGCAGCCACTTCAGCACCTTGCCTGCCGGGTTGCGCGGCAGGCCGTCGCGGAACACGACCTGCCGGGGCACCTTGTAGTTGGCCAGCCGTTCCCGGCAGAACGCCAGCACCTCCCCGGCGTCCAGGGCATGGCCGGCGCGGGTCACCACGTACGCCCGGCCCACCTCGCCGAGCCTGGCGTCGGCCACCCCGATCACGGCCGACTCGGCGACGCCGTCGAGCCGGGCCAGCACCTGCTCCACCTCGGCCGGGTAGACGTTGAAGCCGCCGCAGATGTACATGTCCTTCAGCCGGTCGGTGATGGTCAGGTACCCGTCCGGGTCGAGGTGGCCGACGTCGCCGGTGTGCAGCCAGCCGTCGGCGTCGATCGCGGCGCGGGTCGCCTCCTCGTCGTCCAGGTAGCCGAGCATCAGGTTCGGCCCGCGGAGCAGGATCTCGCCGGTTTCCCCGATCCGTACCTCGAAGCCGGCCGTGGCCCGTCCCGAGGTGTGCGCCACCGTCTGCGGGTCGTCGCCCGGGCGGCACATGGTGGCTACCACGGCCTCGGTCAGCCCGTACGCGGTGAGCACCGCCTCGAAGCTCAGCTCCCGCCGCATCCGCTCCACCAGGGCGACCGGGACGGTCGCCGCGCCGGTGACCGCGAGCCGCAGGCTGGACAGGTCGTGGCCGCCGCGGTCCGGGTGATCGAGGATGGTCTGGTAGATCGTGGGCGGGCCGGGGAGCACGGTGATCCGCTCGGCCTCGGCCAGCGCCATGGCCCGCCCCGCGTCGTAGACCAGCTGCGGCACCAGAGCGGCGCCGCTGACCAGGCAGGCCAGGATGCCCGCCTTGAAGCCGAAGCTGTGGAAGAACGGGTTGACCACGAGATAGCGGTCGGCGCTGGACAGGCACCCGCACTCGGCCCAGGCCCGGGCGACGGCCAGCGACTGCCGGTGGGCCGTCATCGCCCCCTTGCTCCGTCCCGTCGTGCCCGAGGTGAACAAGATGTCGCTGACGTCCCCGGGGGCTACCGCGGCGGCGCGCTCGGCGGCCACGCTGGCCGGCACCGCTGCCGCCCGTTCCAGCAGCCCGGACCAGCCGATGGCGCCGTCGGCGTCCGCCGCGTCGCCCGCCCCGATGGGCACCCGCACGATCAGGCCAAGCCGGCCGAGGCCGGGGCCGGCGGCGCCTCGTTGGGCATCTCCGGCGGCGCGGAGGGCGGCGAGACGGTCCGTGCCGAGGAACGGGCCGGCCACGATCAGCGTGCGGGCGCCGCTGCGGCCGATCACGTCGAGCGCCTCATGGCCGGTGAACCTGGTGCTGACCGGGACCAGCGTCGCGCCGGCGTGGAGCGCGCCGAGCGCGCCGAGCACCCAGTGATGGGTGTTGGGGGACCAGATCGCCACCCGGTCCCCGGGGGCCACGCCCTCGGCGATCAGCGCCCGGGCGACCGTGGTTACCCGCTCGCGCAGCTCGCGGTAGCTGAACCGCGGGCCGCCCGGCTCGGCCAGGGCGGGCGCGTCGCCGAAATCCCAGGCCGCCCGCTCGACCGCGGCCGGGATGGTGGTCAGCTCCACCGGGGCTCCCTTGAGCAAGCAAGTGCTTGGTAGGCTGAGCCTACGCGCGGGTGACAGCCGCTGGCCAGACACGGTGCTTCCGCGGGCCCGCCTCCCCCCCGCGGGCCCGCGGATCCGTCGCAGGGGAGGGCGGGTGCAGCTGAGCCGGGAGGACGAGGAGTTCCGCGACCGGCTGCGGCGCTGGCTGGCGGGCAGCCTCACCGGCCGCTTCGCCGCGCTGCGGGGGGCGGGCGGCCCCGGCCGCGAGCACGAAGCGCACGAAGAGCGGCTGGCCTGGAACCGGCACCTGGCCGCGGCCGGCTGGACCTGCCTGGGCTGGCCGGCCGAGCACGGCGGCCGCGGGGCCACGCTGGCGCAGCAGGTCATCTTCCACGAGGAGTACGCGCGCAGCGGCGCGCCCACCCGGGTCGGCTACCTGGGCGAGGAACTGCTCGGGCCGACGCTGATCGCGTTCGGCACGCCGGAGCAGCAGCGCCGGTTCCTGCCCGCGATCAGGGCGGTCGACGAGCTCTGGTGCCAGGGCTACTCCGAGCCGGGCGCCGGGTCGGACCTGGCCGCCGTGGCCACCACCGCGGCCCTCGACGGCGACGAGTGGGTGATCACCGGGCAGAAGATATGGACCTCGCTCGCCCACGTGGCCGACTGGTGCTTCCTGCTCGCCCGCACGCAGGCCGGGTCGCGGCGCCGCGAGGGCCTGTCCTATCTGCTCGTTCCCATGCACCAGAGCGGGATCACCGTCCGCCCGATCCGGCAGCTCACCGGCACGTCCGAGTTCAACGAGGTGTTCTTCGACGGCGCCCGCACCCGGCGCGACCTGGTGGTCGGCGCGGCCGGCGACGGCTGGCGGGTCGCCATGGGCACGCTGTCCTTCGAGCGCGGCGTGGCCACGCTCGGCCAGCAGATCGGGTTCGAGCGGGAGCTCGGCCGGCTGGTGGAGGCGGCCCGGCGGACCGGCGCGGCCGCCGATCCGGTGCTCCGCGACAAGCTGGCCCGTGCGTGGATCGGGCTGGCGGCCATGCGCGCGCACGCGCTGGACACGCTGGCGGCCGGCCCAGGGGCAGCCAGCACCGCGCCGTCGGTGCTGAAGGTGCTGTGGTCCCGGTGGCACCAGGAGCTCGGTGAACTGGCGATGGAGGTGCTGGGCGCGCCGTCGATGGTGGCCCGCGGGGCGCCCTACGACCTCGACGACTGGCAGCGGCTGTTCCTGTTCAGCCGGGCCGACACGATCTACGGCGGGTCCGACGAGATCCAGCGCAACATCATCGCCGGGCGGGCGCTGGGCCTGCCCCGGCAGGACCGCTCGTGATCCCGCCGCCGGTCCCGCCAGGCGCACCGGCCGGGCGGGACCTGCTGGCCGGCAAGGTCGTGGTGATCACCGCCGCGGCCGGCACCGGTATCGGCTCGGCGGTGGCGCTGCGCTGCCTGGCCGAGGGCGCTCAGGTGGTGATCAGCGACAAGCACGAGCGGCGGCTCGCCGCGGCCCGCGCCGAGCTCGCGCGGGCCCACGGAGATGATGTGTGCTCACAGGTCTGCGACGTGACCGACGAGACCCAGGTCGGGGCGCTGGTCGCCGGGGCAGTCCGGCGGTTCGGGCGGATCGACGTGCTGGTCAACAACGCCGGGCTCGGCGGCACCAGTTCGCTGCTGGACATGACCGACGAGCAGTGGCTGACCGTGCTCGACGTCACGCTGACCGGCACGTTCCGCTGTACCCGGGCCGTGCTGCGCCAGATGGTCGCGCAGGGCCACGGCGGCGCCGTGGTCAACAACGCGTCGGTGCTGGGCTGGCGCGCGCAGTCCGGCCAGGCGCACTACGCGGCGGCGAAGGCGGGCGTCATGGCCCTGACCCGGTGCGCGGCGCTGGACGTGGCCCAGCACGGCATCCGGGTCAACGCGGTGGCGCCGAGCCTGGCCATCCATCCCTTCCTGGCCAAGGTGACCAGCGAGGAACTGCTGGCCGAGCTGGCGGGCCGGGAGGCGTTCGGGCGCGCCGCCCACCCGGGGGAGGTGGCCAACGTGATCGTCTTCCTGGCCAGCGACTACGCGTCGTACCTGACCGGGGAGGTGCTGTCGGTCAGCAGCCAGCACCCGTGAGGGCGGTCAGGTTTCCGCTGCGGCGGTGAGCAGCTGTTTGAGCAGGTCTTCCAGGTCCGCCGCCTCGTCGTTGGCGAGGATGACGGCGCTGGCCTCGTCGCCGGGAATCCAGCCCGCGAACGACTGGTAGCCGGGGTTGTCGCCGGGATGGAAGTAGGCGGCCCGCCCGCCGATCGTGCCGATGTAGTGGCCGTATCCGTAACCGTCGCTGGCCAGCCAGTCGTCCCCGGCGGACTGGCCGTCGCCGGCAGGCGCGTGCGGCGTGCACATGAGCCGCACGGAATCGGCGGTAAGCAGTCCCCCCGAGTGGAGGGCGGTAGTGTAACGGGCCAGGTCGCCCGCGGTGGAGCAGATGTCGCCGGTGCCCGCCATGGCGGACAGATCCCAGGGCGGCACCGGCTGGCCGTTCCGGTGGCCGCGCGCCATGGCGGCGCCGGCCGGCGGGGCGCCGACGGTGGTCGAGGCCAGCCCGAGCGGCGCCAGGATCCGCTCGGTGAGGAAGTCCGCGTACGGCTGGCCGCCGGCCCGCTCCACGATCAGCCCGACCAGCAGGTAGCCGGGGCTGCTGTAGAGCCATCGGGTGCCCGGCTCGGTCAGCAGCGGCGCCCGCTGGATGAGGGCCAGCCGCTCGCCCGGGTCCATCGGCTGGGAGGGCTGAAAGCCGGGCGCGTCGCCCCAGTGGCGCACCCCGGCGGTGTGGGTCAGCAGGTGGTGGAGCGTGACCCGCCGCCACTGCGGGGGGCAGCCCGGCAGCCACCGTGCCACCGGCGCGCCCAGCTCCACCATCCCGGACTCGGCGAGCAGCATGACCGCGGTCGCGGCGAACTGCTTGCTCACCGAGGCGATCTGGAACCGGGTCCGCGGCGCGCATCTGGCCCCGGACTCGGCGTCGGCTAGGCCGTCGGCCACCTCCAGGACGGCCGATCCCGCCCGGGTGACGGTCGCCGCGCCGGGCAGGCCCTCGACCAAGCGCACCCCGCGAGCCTAGCTGGTGAATCCCTGGCCCTACAGGCTCAGGTGGACGCGAAGCGCCTGGTCGAGCTCGGCGATGAGCGCGGCCGGCAGCCGGCCCACCCGTTTGCTCACCCGCTCGACGGCAATGGAACGGACCTGCTCGGCCTGCGCCTTGGAGTCGCGGGACAGCCCGGTCTGGCGGGCGGGCAGCAGGACCTGGAACGGATAGACGCGGCCGGTGCTGGAGGTCACCGGAACAACGGTGATCACGCCACGGCCGAGGCGGGTGGCCGCGGCGTTGGCGGCGTCGTTGCTGACGACCACGGCGGGGCGGATCTTTCGTGCCTCGGATCCCAGGGCGGGATCGAGGTTGACCTGGACGATCTCGCCTCGGCGCACGTCAGTTGCCCAGGCCGTCGCCGGCGGCGGCTTCCCACGCCCCGGCGTCACCGCCGGCGCTCCAGGCCGCCCAGGCCTCCTCGTACGCGTGTTCAAGCTGGCTGGCCCGCAGGAGCCCGACGGCCTTGTGCACGACCGCGGACCGGGACTCTATGCCCTGAGCCTCGGCGTAGGAGTCGAGGAACTCCACGTCAGCGTCCGGTAGGCTCACACTGACCTTCATACTATGAATACTACCTTGGGTATGACCATGGTAGTAAGGAGTTCAGAGGCGCTCGATGATGGTGGCGGTGGACATGGCGCCGCCGGCGCACATGGTGATCAGGGCCGTGCTGGCGTCCCGGCGCTCCAGCTCGTGGAGGGCGGTGGTGACCAGCCGGGCGCCGGTGCTGCCGACCGGGTGGCCGAGGGCGATCGCGCCGCCGTTGACGTTGACCTTGTCCGGGTCGGGCCGGTGCACGCACAGCCAGGACAGGACCACCGAGGCGAACGCCTCGTTGACCTCGAACAGGTCGATGTCGCCGATCGACATGCCACTGCTGTCGAGCACCCGCTGGGTGGCCGCGATGGGCCCGTCCAGGTGGTAGTACGGCTCCGCCCCGATGAGGCACTGGGCGACGATCCGGGCGCGCGGCCGCAGCCCCAGTGCCCGGGCCCGGCCAGCCTCGAGCATCAGGACCGCGGCCGCGCCGTCGGAGATCTGCGATGACGTGCCCGCGGTATGCAGGCCGTCGGCCAGCACCGGCCGGAGCCGGGCCAGCGCCGCCAGGCTGGTCTCACGCAGGCCCTCGTCGCGGTCGACGGTGCGGGTTTCGCCGGTCGGGTGGTGATCGGCACCGAGGACCGGCGCCTTGACCGGCACGACCTCGCGGTCGAACCGGCCCTCCGACCAGGCGCGCTGGGCCGCCGTCTGCGAGCGGAGGCCGAAGCCGTCGACGTCCTCGCGTGACAGCCCCCGCCGCCGCGCGATCCGCTCCGCGGCGACGTACTGGTTCGGCATATCGATGTCCCAGGAACCGGGCCGGGGCCTGCCCACGTCCCGGCCGACGTTGGCGCCGAGCGGCACCCGGCTCATCGCCTCCACCCCGCAGGCGATGCCGGTCTCGATCGCACCGGCCGCGATGAGGCCGGCGACCAGATGCACGGCCTGCTGCGCCGAGCCGCACTGGGCGTCGAGGGTGAAGCAGCCGACCTGGTGGGGGAGCCCGGCGTTCAGCCAGGCGGTCCGGGTGATGTTGCTGGACTGCTCGCCCGCCTGGGTGACGCAGCCGCCGGCCACCTGGCCGACGCCGCCGGGCTCGACGCCCGCCCGCTCCAGCAGCGCGGTCTGCGTGCGGCCGAGGATCTCGGCGGCGTGCACGCCGGCCAGCGTGCCGCCGCGCTTGCCGATCGGGGTCCGCACCGCCTCGATGATGACCGCAGTTCCCACCGCCGCTCCTCCGTCCGGCAGCCGTCCAGCTCATAGTAGAACGCGTTCTGATACCGGTGCGAGCGGCCGTTCCCGGGGGACGGCCGGCGTGGTTCAATCAACTAGAACGCGTTATAGCGGGAGGCAGCGATGGCCGAGCCGAGCATCCCCCCGGGCTTCGACTTCACCGATCCCGACCTGTACGCGAAGCGGGTGCCCGCGGATGAATTGGCGGAGCTGCGGCGCACGGCGCCGGTCTGGTGGAACGCCCAGCCGCGGGGCGCCTCCGGGTTCGACGACGAGGGCTACTGGGTGGTCACCAAGCACGCGGACGTGCTGGAGGTCTCCCGCCTCAGCGATCTGTACTCCAGCGAGGAGAAGACCGCGATCATCCGCCATGCGCAGACCGTGACCCAGGAGTCGCTCGAGATGCAGCGGCTCATCCTGCTCAACCTCGATCCGCCCCTGCACACCAAGCTGCGCGGGATCGTCTCCCGTGGCTTCACCCCCCGGGCGATCGGCCGCCTGCGGGAGGCGCTCACGGCCCGCGCCGAACGGATCGTGCAGACGGCGCTGGCCGAGGGCACCGGCGACTTCGTCACCGACGTGGCGGCGGAGCTCCCGCTGCAGGCGATCGCCGAGCTGCTGGGGATACCGCAGCCGGACCGGGGCAAGATCTTCGCCTGGTCGAACGAGATGATCGGCTACGACGACCCGGAGTATGGCGGCGACAGCCAGGCCGCCGCGGCCGAGCTCGTCGGCTACGCCATGGTGATGGCGGAGGACCGGCGGGCGTGCCCCCGCGACGATATCGTCACCAAGCTGGTCCACGCCCAGGTCGACGGCGGCCAGCTGTCGGCGGACGAGTTCGGCTTCTTCGTGATCCTGCTGTCCGTGGCGGGCAACGAGACCACCCGGAACGCGATCTCGCACGGGATGCTGGCCTTCCTGGACCACCCGGACCAGTGGGAGCTGTTCCGGGCCGAGCGCCCGGCGACCGCGGTCGATGAGATCGTCCGGTGGGCGACCCCGGTGACGGTCTTCCAGCGCACCGCGCTCGCCGACACGACCCTGGGCGGCCAGCGGATCCGGGCCGGCCAGCGGGTGGGCCTGTTCTACCGGTCGGCCAACTTCGACGAGGATGTCTTCGACTCGCCCGAGCGGTTCGACGTCCGGCGCAGCCCCAACCCGCATCTGGGCTTCGGCGGCACCGGGACGCACTACTGCCTCGGCGCGAACCTGGCCCGGCTGGAGATCGATCTGATCTTCAACGCGATCGCGGACGGCATGCCCGCCATCCGCCAGGCCGGAGACGCCGAACGGCTGCGCTCCGGCTGGCTCAACGGCATCAAGCGGCTGCCCGTCAGCTACCGCTGATCACGGGGTGGCGGCCACCACCCACATCGAGAAGTACTGCGAGCCGCCGCCGTAGGCGTGGCCGAGCGCGGTCCGGGCCCCGGCCACCTGGTGGGCCCCGGCCTTCCCCATGACCTGCAGCGCGGCCTCCGCGAACCGCAGCAGGCCGGAGGCCCCGATCGGGTTGGAGCAGAGCACGCCGCCCGACGGGTTGACCGGCAGCGCGCCGCCGATCCGCGTCTCGCCCGCCTCGGTGAGCCGCCAGCCCTGGCCCGGCTCCGCGAAGCCCAGGTTCTCGAGCCACATCGGCTCGAACCAGGAGAACGGCACGTAGATCTCGGCGACGTCGATCTCCCCGAGGGGGTCGGTGATGCCGGCCTGGCGCCACAGCGCGGCGGCGGCGTCGGCCCCGGCCCGCGGGTTGACGTGGTCCTTGCCGGCGAACATGGTCGGTTCGGTGCGCATCGAGGTCGCCCGGATCCAGGCCACCGGCCGCCCGGCCGACTGCGCGGCCCCGGCCGCCGCCTGGTCGCCGATCACCACGGCGCACGCGCCGTCGGAGGATGGGCAGGTCTCGTCGTACCGGACCGGGTCCCACAGCATGGGGGAGGAGCGCACCGACTCCAGCGTGATGCCGGGCTGCTGCAGGTGCGCGTACGGGTTGAGGCTGCCGTTGCGCCGGTCCTTGACCGCGACCAGCGCGCCGACATGATCGGGCGCGCCGCTGCGGCGGATATAGGCGCGGATGTGTGGCGCGAAATACCCGCCCGCGCCCGCGAGCAGCGGCATGCTGAACGGCGGCGCGATCGACAGCGCCCACATGGCGTTGGACTCCGACTGCTTCTCGAACGCCACCGCGAGCACCCGGCGGTGCAGGCCGGCCTGGACCAGGCTGGCCGCGACGATCCCGGTCGCGCCGCCGACCGAGCCCGCTGTGTGCACCCGCAGCAGCGGCTTGCCGGTGGCGCCGAGCGCGTCGGCGAGATACAGCTCGGGCATCATCACGCCCTCGAACAGGTCCGGCGCCTTCCCGGCGACGACGGCGTCGATGTCCGCCAGCGAGAGGCCGGCGTCGGCGAGCGCCCGGTCGACCGCCTCCCGGCACAGACCGGCGAGGGACACGTCGGTCCGCCGGCTCCGGTGGTGGGTCTGGCCGACCCCGAGCACGGCCGCCCGGTGCCGGGTCATGGCCGGGCCTCCATCACGCACACGAGGTTCTGCTGCAGGGCGGGGCCGCTGGTGGCGTGGCCGAGGGCCCGGGCCGCGCGGCCGGAGAAGATCTCGCGCGCCGCCATCCCGATCCGCGCCAGGCCCGCGGCGAACATCGGGTTGCCGGCGAGCGCCCCGCCGGACGGGTTGACGCGCGCGCCCTCGCCCAGGCCGAGGGCGGCCCGCAGCAGGATCTCCTGATGGGTGAACGGCGCGTGCAGCTCGGCGGCGTCGACGCCGGCGGCGGCCGCTGCCCGCCCGGCGGCGGCGGCCGACGGCGCGGTGGTCAGGTCGCGTGCCCCCAGCGCCGCCGAGTCGATGCGGTGCTCGAACCCGGTGATCCAGGCCGGGCGCTCGCACAGCTCACGCGCGCGCTCGCCGCCGGCCAGGATCACCGCCGCGGCGCCGTCGCCGACCGGCGCGCAGTCGTGCGCCCGGAGCGGCTCGGCCAGGTAGGGCGCCTCGAGCAGCTCCTCGGCGCTGACCTCGCCGGACAGCTGCGCCTGCGGGTTGGACATCGCCGCGGCGCGGCTGTGCGCGGCCACCTCGGCCATGTCCTTCTCGCTCCAGAGCCCGGCCTCGATGCCGAGCCTGGCCTGCAGCGCTGCGATGCTGACCGAGTCGGGCCAGAGCGGCGCGACCAGGTAGGGGTCGAGCTGGAGGGCGAGCACCCGCCGGAGCTGCCCCGCGGACGACTTGCCGAAGCCGTAGGCCAGCGCGACATAGGCCTCGCCGGTGAGGATCTTCACCCAGGCCTCGTACAGCGCCCAGGCGCCGTCCATCTCCACGTGCGACTCCATGATCGGCGGGAAGGCCCCGATCGCGTCCACCGCCTGGACGAACGAGAACGCCCGGCCCGCCAGGTAGTCGGACGAGCCCGAGCACCAGAAGCCGATGTCGTCCTTGACCAGCCCGGTGGCCGCGAGCACCTCGCCGAAGATCGGTACCAGCATCTCCACTCCGCTGGTGGTGCCCTCGCCGTGGCGCAGGCACGGGGACTGCGCGAAGCCGACAACGGCGACGCCGGTCATGGTGCCTGCAGCCATGATGCCGCCGGCCACGGTGCCGCCGGCCACGGGCGCCGCCCGCTAGAGGTGGTGCGCATACGACTCATACGGCGCATCCGGCTCGCCGGTGGGGCGGAAATGGTCGATGTTCTCCACCGTCGTGCCCCACTGGTCGCGGGGCCGCCAGACCGCGGTCACCCGCATGCCCATCCGGACCTCGCCCGGCTCGCAGCCCAGGATCAGGTGCTGGAACGGGATGTCGGCCCCGTCGAGCACGATCGCCGCCGCGACGTACGGCGTGGGCACCCGCTGGCCCCGGAACGGCACGTTGACCACGCAGAACGTGGTCACGGTGCCGGTGTCGGGCAGCTCCACCTCCTCGGCGGTCGGGACGCCGTCGGTGGGGCAGGCGGCGCGCGGCGGGATGTAGACCTTGCCGCAGGCCGGGCAGCGCTGCCCGAGCAGCCGCCCGCTCGCCAGCCCGCGCAGGAACTCGCTCTCCCCGGGCGAGGCCGTGTGCTCGTAGTGCAGCCGTACCGGCGTGGTCATCATGGCCACCGGCTCGTGGCCCACCGGCTGCCCTGCCTCCAGCTGCGCCGTCCCCGGTTGCGCCGTCTCCGCGAGCCCGCCCGGCCCGGCGTCGTTGCACGGCTCGAAGCAGGCGATGTCGCGGATGTGCCCGGCCGGGCTGGCCGCCCACCGCACCCGCACCCGCATGCCCGTCGTCATCGCGGCGGCCGCCCCGGCGTCCACGGCGTGCAGCATGGCGGTGTCGGCGCCGTCCAGCCGGATCAGCGCCCACGCGAACGGGTGCGCCAGCGGCTGCCCTTCCAGCGGCTGGCCCGCCCACGACCAGCTCGTGACCGTCCCCTCGGGCCCCACCTCGACCAGTTCGGCCGGCGGGGCGAAGGTGGCCGGGTCGTACTCGAACGGCGGGGCGTGCACCCGGCCGTCCGCGCCGCGAGAGCCGAGGATGCGCCGACCGGCCAGCGCGGTCATGAACTGGCTCAGCACCGGGCCCAGCGACCGGGTGTAGTCGAACCCGATCTCCAGCGGCGCGCGCAGGGGCTGATCCACGCTGAGAAGTGAAACATGTTTCTGCTTAGGCAGGCAATAGGCCCCGAACGGCGGGACGGCGGGCGCTTGTCCCCGTATAGAACGTGTTCTAGATTGGCCCCGTGAACGCCATCGGCCTGTGGGCCATAGCCGCACGCACGCCGGAGGCGCCGGCGGTGTTCGGGCCGGACGGCATCGCGGCGAGCTATGCCGACCTGGCCCGGGAGGCGGACCGGTACGGCCGCGGGTTCCAGGCGCTGGGCCTGACCGCCGGGGACACGGTCGCGGCGCTGCTGCCCAATAGCGTCACCGCGCTCGCGGTGTACTTCGCCGCGATTGAGACCGGCCTGTACGTCGTGCCGGTCAACTGGCATCAGGTAGCCGCGGAGGTCGGCTACATCCTGGGCGACAGCGCGGCAGGCGTGTTCGTGGCCCATGAGCGTTTCGCCGGGGCCGCCGGGCAGGCCGCCGGGCTGGCCGGGGTCAAGCACCGGTTCGCGGTGGGCACGGTGCCCGGCTTCGAGCCGCTCGGCCGGCTCGGGGGCGACGGGCCGGACGAGCGCCCGTCCCCGCGCACGCACGGCGCGCCGATGCTGTACACGTCGGGCACCTCCGGCCGGCCCAAGGGCGTCCGCCGCCCGCTCACCGGCGCCGACCCGGACGACGCGGCGACGACGGCGGCCTGGTTCTTCCACGTGTTCGGCCTGGCGCCGTTCGACGGCCACGTGCACCTGTGCGGCTCCCCGCTCTACCACACCGCCGTGCTCAACTTCGCCACGATCTCGATCCAGCTCGGCCATCCCGTGGTGCTGATGGATGGCTGGGACCCGGAGGAGGCGCTGCGGCTCATCGAGCGGTACCGGGTGACGCACACGCACACGGTGCCGACCCAGTTCCGGCGGATGCTCGCCCTGCCCGGCGACGTGCGCGCCCGGTACGACATCAGCTCGCTGCGGGCCGTGATCCACAGCGCGGCACCGTGCCCGCCGGAGGTCAAGCGGCAGATGATCGCCTGGCTGGGGCCGGTCATCGTCGAGTACTACGCGGCGACCGAGGGCGGCGGGACGCTCATCAGCTCGCAGGAGTGGCTGCGCAAGCCGGGGTCGGTCGGCCTGCCCTGGCCGGGCTCGCAGGTGCGTGTGCTCGACCGGGCCGGGCAGGAGGCGGCCCCCGGCCAGCAGGGCCTGGTCTACATGAAGATGGGCACGTCGAGCTTCTCTTATCACAACGACGACCAGAAGACGCGGGCGGCGCGGGCCGGCGACCTGTTCACCGTCGGGGACATCGGCTATCTGGACTCCGACGGCTACCTGTTCCTCTGCGACCGCCACAGCGACGTGATCATTTCGGGCGGGGTGAACATCTATCCGGCCGAGATCGAGGCCGAGCTGTCCTGCCATCCGGCGGTCGCGGACGCCGCCGTGTTCGGCATCCCGCACGACGACTGGGGGGAGGAGGTCAAGGCGGTGGTCGAGCCGTCGGCGGGGGCGCAGCCCGGCCCCGCGCTGACCGATGAGTTGCTGGCGTTTCTCGCCGGCCGGGTGGCGAGGTTCAAGCTGCCGCGCACCATCGACTACACCGCACAGCTGCCGCGTGACCCGAACGGGAAGCTCTACAAGCGCCGCCTGCGCGATCCCTACTGGGCCGGCCGCGAGCGGGCGATCTGACCGCCGGCTCGGCGTCAGCTGGCCCGGATGGTGATCGCCGTCCAGGCCCCGAGGTGGATCCGGTCACCGTCGTGCAGGGGCACCCGCACCCCGGCGGCTATCTCGGTCCCGTTGACCAGGGTGCCGTTCTCCGACCCTGGGTCGAGGAGCGTCCAGCTGCCGTCCGGCTCGGCGATCAGCGCCGCGTGCATCCGCGATACCCCCGGGTCGGTGGGCGGGCCGGTCAGATCGATCTCGGGTTCCAGGCCCTGCGACGCGCTGCGCCGCCCGATCCGCATCTCCGGCCCGGCCAGCCGGAACCGGCGCTCCGGGCAGTAGTCAGGGAACGTCAGCGACGCCGAGTCCGGGCCGCCGGCCGCGACCACGTCCTCGAAGTAGTCGTGGTCGCTGGCCACCACCGCCGTCCAGATGATCGGGCCGCCGGCCGGGGCCGCGCTGGGCGGGGCCGCGCCGGCTGGCGCCGGTACCGGCTCGGCCGTCGCCGGTATCGGCGCGGAGGGCGCCGGCGGCTCGGCGGGTCCGGTCCCCGGCGGCGGGACGATGACGCCCTCGATCGTGCGTTCCCTGCTGCTCCCGCCCGCATCGAAGTCGAACCCGCAGGACTCGCAGAACCGGCCCGACTTGGCCGCCCCGCAGTGCGGGCAGGGCTCGGCCGCCGCCGGCTGCTGCGCCGCCGGCTGCTGCGCTGCCGGTTGCTGCGCCGCCGGCTGCTGCGGCGCCGGCTGCTGGAGAGCCTCTGGCTCTTGCGACGGGACGCTGGGGTCGGCGCCGATCCTCATCCCGCACACGTCACAGAAGTCACTGCTCGCCGATGTGTGACCGGCCGGACAGGTCGGCATCCCCTTCTCCGCCTCCTCCGTGCCAGCTGGTCCCCCCAGCTGATCCCGTGCTTGACCAGTCCTGTGCTTGCCAGTCATGTGGCCTGCTGCTTCTTGGTCCTGACCGTCTTGACCGACCTGGTGTCAAGCGCCATCTCGTCCGCGTCGTCGACCTTCTTCTTCAGCGACACGGTCCCGGTCGCCGCGTCCACCACGTCGACCACCTTGGCCAGCAGCTTGGCCGTGTCCTCGTTGCCGGACTGATGGGCCAGCGCCACCGCCCGGCCGAGCTTGGCCGTCGCGGTGTCCTCGTCGCCCTCCTTGCGGGCCTCCAGGCCCTCCTGGATGACCTGGGCGAGTTCCTCCTGGCCGGTGTAGTGCGCAACGTGCTGGTCGATCCGGGTCGACAGCGCCTCCTCGTCGGTCCAGATCGCCTTCACCAGCCCCTGGCTCAGCACCTCCGGCCCGGAGGGTGAGGTGGCGACCAGGCTCACCCGGGCGGCCAGCATCTCCTGCCCCACGGCGCCGGCGGCGGCGACCTGCACACCGAGATGGTAGTCGCGGCTCTCGGCGGTGCCCCAGGCGCCGGTCGGGTAGTCGCCCACCTGCGGGCCTGAGTCGGTGCGCCTGGCCGTCAGGTCCTCGACCGCCGGCGCCACCTGCTTGACGAACTGGACGGACGCATGCTGCGGCGTCCAGACGCGCAGCGAGACGTCGGCGACCTGCTTGCCCATCGCCGCGGCCATCATGGCCGAGAAGTCGGCGGCGAGCCC
>Ga0075435_100001170_pt1 | contig 16764 bp, 15 predicted proteins | sample RhiMethybrSRZTD4_FD_75302 | JGI IMG/M metagenome (GOLD analysis project Ga0075435, IMG submission 75302) | Populus rhizosphere microbial communities from Tennessee, USA - Rhizosphere MetaG P. TD hybrid SRZTD4 | ecosystem: Host-associated > Plants > Roots > Rhizosphere > Soil | place: USA...
CGAAGCGTTCAACGAGCCGATCGACAACTGGCTCGACTTCTTCATGTTCACGATGTTCACCGACCGCGACGGCAAGTCGCAGCTGATGTCGCTGTCGGAGAGCTCGCTCGATCCGCTGTCACGCACCACGCGGTTCATGCTGACCGAGGAAGCGCATCACATGTTCGTCGGCGAGACCGGCGTCTCGCGGATTCTGGAACGCACCTGCGAGCTGATGAAGCAGGCGGGGTACTCGGAGGACGTCCGGAAGCTCGGCGGCATCGACATGCCGACGATTCAGAAGCACTTGAACCAGTGGTTCAGCCTGAGCCTCGATCTGCACGGCGGCGAAGTGTCGAGCAACGCCGCGTCGTATTTCGCCAACGGCCTGAAGGGACGCGCGAAGGAAGACGACTTCCAGGATCACGTCGTCAGGGACGCGTACTACACGATGGAATTCTTCGAAGAGGGCCGGCCGGTGACGAAGGAAGTCCTGATGCGCAACGCGATGAACGAGGTGCTGCGCGACTGGTACGTCGGCGACTGTGCGGCCGGCGTGGTCCGGTGGAACCGCATCCTCGAACACCACGGCATCTCGGATCGATTGAGGCTGCCGGATCGCAAGTTCAACCGGCATATCGGCATGTACTCGGGATTCCACTTCGATCCGAACGGCGTGCCGCTGTCGAAGGAGGCGTGGGAGCGCCGGAAGTACGAATGGCTGCCGTCCCCGTCCGACAGCGAATACCTGCTCAGCATCATGGCCGAGCCTGTGTACGAGCCCGGCAAGTTTGCGAACTACATCGCCCCGCCGCGCCGCGGCATCAACCAGCTGCCGATCAACTTCGAGTACGTCCGGACGGAGCAGTAAAAATTTGTTCATTCTGTCATTGGGTCATTTGGTCATTGAAATTGATCGATTAAATGAACCAATAACCAGATGAACCAATGACCAAATGAACAGCTTCTCATTTACGTGGCTTGGCCATGCCACATTCGTCTTTCGGTCGCCGAAAGGCAAACGCATCATCCTCGATCCGTGGGTGACGTCGAATCCCGCGTGTCCGGATTCGGCCAAGAAAGTGGGCGAGCTCGATTTGATGCTCGTGACGCACGGGCACAGCGATCACACTGGCGATGCCGTCTCGATCGCGCGATCGTCGGGCGCCGACGTGGTGGCGCCGTTCGAGACCGCCGTGTGGCTCCAGAGCAAGGGACTGCAGAAGGTCGCCGGCATGAACCCGGGCGGCACGCTGCGCGTGCACGGCCTGGCCGTCACGATGGTCCCTGCCGTTCACAGCAGCTCGGTTGACGAAGACGGGAAGACCCTCTATCTGGGCGTCGCAAGCGGCTACGTGGTCAGGTTCGAGAACGATCTCACCGTGTACTTCGCCGGCGACACGTGCGTGTTCGGCGACATGGCGTTGATTGCCGACCTCTATCAGCCGACGATCGGCTTCCTGCCGATCGGCGATCTCTACACAATGGGCCCGGAGCAGGCGGCAAAGGCGTGCGAGCTTCTTCGCATCCGCCAGGTCGTGCCGATGCACTACGGCACATTCCCCGCGCTCACCGGCACGCCCGCGAAACTGCGCGAGCTGGTCCGGCCGCTCGGCGTGGAAGTCGTGGAGTTGAAGCCCGGAGAAACCGCTTCGTGAAAATGAGTATTTGTTCATCTGGTTATCTGGTTATTTGGTCATTGATTGATCAATTGAACAATTTCAATCATCAAATTACCAGATGAACAACTGACCAAATGTGTGAGGTTCCGATGTCGATCACCACAGTGATGCGCAAGCAGCTCTTCATCAACGGCGAGTGGCGCGATGCGGCGGGCGGCAAGACGATTGAGGTCGTCAATCCCGCGACAGAGGAAGTGATCGCGGAGGTCGCGTCTGCCGACCGCGCCGATCTCGACGCGGCGGTCGCGTCGGCACGCGCCGCGCTCAACGGTCCGTGGAGCAAATTGTCGGCGCGCGAGCGGGGAAAACTGGTGTGGAAGATCGGCGAGACGCTGCTCGAGAAGGCCGACGAGATCGCGCGCCTCGAGACGCTGCACAACGGCAAGCCGATCTTCGAGTCGCGTCAGATCGAGGTGCCGGCCGCCGCCGAGTGCTTCCAGTACTACGCAGGGTGGGCCGACAAGATCCACGGCGAAACGGTGCCGGTGAAAGGCAACTATCTCACCTACACCCTCCGCGAGCCGGTCGGCGTCGTCGCCGCGATCGTGCCGTGGAATTTTCCGCTGCTGCTCACGGCGTGGAAGGTCGCGCCGGCGCTCGCGTGCGGCAACGTGGTGATCATCAAGCCGGCGAGCCAGACGCCGCTGACGGCGCTCGCGCTTGCCGACATCGCGACCGAAGCCGGCCTGCCGCCGGGAGTCCTCAACGTCGTCACCGGATCGGGAGCGACCGTGGGCCAGATGATCGTCGAGCATCCAGGCATCGACAAAATTGCGTTCACGGGCGACACGTCGACCGGCAAGGGAATCATGAAAGGCGCGGCCGACACGCTGAAGCGCATCACGCTCGAGCTCGGCGGCAAGTCGCCCAACATCGTGTTCCCGGACGCCGACATCGACGCGGCGATCCGCGGTGCGACGACCGGGATCTTCTACGGCAAGGGTGAAGTGTGCGCCGCCGGATCGCGGCTGCTCGTCGACAAATCGATTAAGAGCGAGTTCGTCGGCAAGGTGGCCGCGCGTGCGAAGAAGATGACGCCGGGCGATCCGCTCGATCCCAGGACGCGGCTCGGCGCGATCTCGTCGAAGAAACAGCTCGACACCGATCTCCGCTACATCGAGCTCGCGAAGAAGGAAGGCGCGCAGCTCGTTGCGGGCGGCGGCCGCGCGGACATCGGGACCGGCAAGGGCTACTTCCTGCAGCCGACGGTCTTCGACGGCGTCACGCCGGAGATGACGATCGCCCGCGAGGAAATCTTCGGGCCGGTGCTCGCCACGATTGAATTCGGCGACGTGGACGAAGCGATCGCGCGCGCGAATGATTCGAGCTACGGCCTGGCCGCGGCCGTGTGGACCAAGGACATCAAGAAAGCGCACTACGTCGCGCGCAAGCTGCAGGCCGGGACCGTCTGGATCAACACGTACAACGTCTACGACACGGCGGCGCCGTTCGGCGGTTACAAGCAAAGCGGGTTCGGCCGCGAGATGAGCATCCACGCGCTCGAGCACTACACGCAGGTCAAAAGCGTCTGGGTCGATCTGAACCAATAGCACAAGGGAAGGTGCCAGGGTGCCAGAGTGCCACGGTGCTCAGGTGCCACCGGTGCCACACGGTGCTCTGGTGGCACTGACGTAACGCGGAAGTAGAAATCGACCATTCGGAATGCATACGCATTCCAAATTCCAAATTCCAAATTCCAAATTCCTGATCCCGTCAGGAGGCATTGAGTAATGCCACCCCGAGCCACCACCCCGCCCAGCTAGCGCGTTTTCCCTGTTGATGTAGCGCGGGGCTTTCAGCCCCGCGAGACGAACGGCCCTGAAAGGGCCGCGCTACACGCATCTGGAAACTGCGCTAACCCCTCGTCTGCGCGATCAACATAGCGATCGTCAACGCGATCATCGTGCCGACGGTGAACCAGGAGACGATGTTGTACCAGCGTGTGTTCGTGTGGCCGTTCATCAGCTCACGGTCGTTGATCAGCAGCAGGACGAACACGAGCACGAACGGCAGCAGCACGCCGTTCGCGACCTGCGACGCCACCATCGCGCGCAGCAACGGAAAGCGCGGCACGAGCACGACGCCGGCGCCGAACACGATCAGGCCCGTGTACAGCCAGTAGAACGCCGGCGCTTCGTCGAACCGCTTGTCCAGACCCGACTCCAGACCGAGTCCCTCGCAGACGGCGTAGGCCGTCGAGATCGGCAGAATCGACGCCGCGAACAGCGACGCGTTGAACAGGCCGGCGGCGAACAGCAGATAGGCGTATTCGCCGGCGAGCGGCCGCAGCGCCTGCGCCGCGTCGGCGCCGCTCTCGATGTCGTATTTCCCGATCGAGTGCAGCGTCGCCGCGCAGGCGACGACGATGAACCACGCGACGACCGCGGCGAACAGACATCCGACGATCACGTCGAGCCGCGAGGCGCGGTACTGCCGCACCGTTACCCCTTTCTCGACGATCGAGGCCTGCAGATAGAACTGCATCCACGGCGCGATCGTCGTTCCGGCGAGGCCGATGACCATCGAGACGTATCCGTAATTGCGAAACCCGGCGCTCTCCGGCCGCGTCACCGTCGAGAGCGCAGCCGCCCTCCAGTCGGGATGCGCGAGCACGCCGGACACGATGTAGGCGACGTAGAACGCCGACGCGGAGAGGAACACTTTTTCGACGCTGCTGTAGGTCCCGTGCACGACGATGCCCCACACGACGAGCGCGGACAGCGGCACGACGATGTACTTCGAGACGCCGAACAGCTCGAAGCTGCTCGCGACGCCGGCGAACTCGGCGACGATGTTGAAGAAGTTGGTGACGAACAGCGCGAGCATCAGCAGGAACGTCGCGCGCAGACCGAACTCCTCGCGGATGAGATCGCTCAGCCCCTTGCCGGTCACCGCGCCCATCCGCGACGACATCTCCTGGACGATCACGAGCGCGATCGTGATCGGGATCATCGTCCAGAGCAGCGAGTACCCGAACTGCGCGCCGGCGACGGAGTACGTCGCGATGCCGCCCGCATCGTTGTCGACGTTTGCCGTGATGAAGCCGGGACCGACGACGGCCAGAACCAGCGCGGCGCGAGTGCGCCAGCTCCTGAGCAGCGTCATGACGAGATCAATGGCTGTGCCGCAGCATCGCGATCACGTCGTCGGCGGTGATGATGCCCGACAGGCGTCCGTGCTCGTCGACCACCGCGAGCGTGATCAGATTGTATTTGTCGAAGAGCGCCGCCACTTCGTCCTGCGGCGTATCGGCGGCGCAGGCGACGTACGGCTCGCTCAGATCCGAGAGCTGCGCGGCGGAAGACGACGTCGCGATCTTCACGAGCGGGACGGATCCGGTCAGCTTGTTGCCGGCGCCGATGAGATAAATCGTCGCGACCGCCTCGCGGCTGCCTTCGAACCGGCGCAGCGCTTCGATGGCATCGTCGACGACCGACGTTTCGTCGACGGCAATGAACTCCGTCGTCATGCGTCCGGCGGCGGTGTGCTCGCCGAACTCGAGGAGCTGCGTCACCTCGCGCCGCTCCGCCGGCTCCATCTCCTTGAGAATCTCGCCGGATCGATCCTCCGGCAGCTCGCCGAGCAGATCGGCGGCCGCGTCCGGATCCATCTCCTCGACGATGTCGGCGGCGCGATCCTTGTCGAGCGATTCGACGATCGAGACCTGGATGTCGGGATCGATCTCTTCGAGCGCCTCGGCCGCCACCTCTTCGTCGATCGTCTCGAACACGGCTTCGCGTTCGGCCGGCGGAAGGTCTTCGACGATGTCGGCGATGTCGGCCGGATGAAGCTTTGCGAGTCCTTCGTACGCGATCTTCAGCTTCACGCGCCGTGAGGGATCGGTCTCGAGCAGGTCCACGTACTCCCACGGGATGACGCGCGGTGGAATACGCTCGAGCAGCGCGCGCAGCGTGAACGACGGCACGATGCCCTTCGAGAGGCGGCGGATGGCGCCGCGTGCGCCGACGTCCACCGACACGACGTTGAGGAGCAGGTGGCTGTTGACCGGCGTCGACTCGAGCTCGACGTCGTTGACGCGGACCACCTTGCGGCCGTGCACGTCGATGATCTGCTGATCGAGCAGATCGCGCTTCAGCAGCAGCACGCCGTCGGAGGGCGCGTAGCGGTCCCACTGCGACGCATCGGTCGTCGCGCGCACGCTGGCGCCAGCCGACTGCAGCGCGCCCGGCGGCAGCGCGCGCTCGCCGTCCGGTGTCCTGACGATCAGATATGCGACGCGGGTGGGGTGGTCCTGCGGGGCGACGGCGATTTCGCGCACGCGTCCGCGCACGGTGCCGGTGGCATCGCGCACGGTGGCGCCGAGAAGTTCTGACAGCGCGACGAGCGACATGGACCCAGGTCCCCGGGCAGATCCATTTATTTACTTTCGACCCATTGCCATTGTAGCGCGAGCGTCGAGCGTCAATGGCTCATCATCGATGCGCCGCCGTGCGGCCGCCATCGTACGAAGAAGTGGTATGAATGCGAGCCGCCGTAGAACGGGATGAGGTCGTCCGACGTCGCGTAGAGCGTCGCATCGGCGCCGGCGCCAAAGCGTCCCCATGGCGCGGAGAGGAAATCACGGACGTACCCGAGCGTCAGCGCGTCGATCCGCGAGTACATATGCCTGTGGTTGAATCCTTTTGGATGGAGTCCGAGCCCGAAGACCTGTTTCCTGAGGTGCTCGATCCGCCCGTAGGTCGTGTTCTTGTCCGACGCGCGGAAATCCCATTCGAGCAGGTAGCTGTCGGCGCGATCGTTGAAGCCGTTGTATTCGATGTTGCGGCCCCACGCGATGAGCGCGTGGAGCGGGCGCGACGCGACCTCGCCCCCGAAGCCGATCGACGCCGTCAGCCGCGTCTCGTCGTATGGCTCGAACCATTCAGGCTCGTGCAGGTGACCGCCTGAGAACTGCGCCTGCCACGGACCGCGCGCCCAGCTGATGCGGCCCGAGTACGAGTCGAGCTTCGGCTGCTCGATGTTGTATCGGTTCTCGTCCGGCTCCTCGCCGCGGAACGCCGAGGTCTCGAACGTGATCTCCCCGATCCGAATGCCGCCGGTGACGACGCCGGGCGTGATGTGCGTCGAGTCCATCGCGTGATGTCCGAGCGGCACCTGCGGGTTGTCCCGTGCGGACTCGCGATGCATGAACGCCGTCGGTCCGAGCGCGGGCGACCCGACGAGGTCGGCCTCGAGCGTGTACGTGGCGCGCGCTCCTTTGATCCTGTACCCGACACCGGCTGCCATGACGAGATCGTGGGGATGTTGATAGTTGACGATCGGCTCTTGCTGATAGCTCTCGCCGGTCTGATAGAGCTGTGGCGATCCGCCCGTACGAGCCGCCACTTCGCGAACCCATCCCACGGTCAGCGGCTCGAGCGATGTCATCCCCGTGATCGTGATGTCACCCGGGCCGACGCGTCGGCTGCCCATCAACATGAACCAGTTCTGCGATTCCCACGCCGAGAAATCGGCGAACTTGCGTTGCTGATAGTTGAACCCGGTGAACACGTTCGCATCGGTCATCCAGGTCCATTTCTCGTCATCGCCGGCGCTCATGTGATGTTGATGGCCCGAAGGTGCCGGCCCCTGATCGTGATCCTGAGGGTGATCCTGCGCGTCGAGGGAGTGAGCGCACAGGAGCGCGACACAGACGAGTGCCGTCCGCGACAGATTGAGTAAACTGGTAAGAGTGCGCCGCATAACCCGCACGATCATTCCGTGTCGCCGCGAAGTTGGCGTCTTTCCTCATTTGACCACAGATAAATGATCCAATGGGCTTTCTAACCGCGATGGCGGTCGCGACGGTGCTCTCGGTCGCCGGCCGCGTGGACGCAACGCCGTCGATGGCTGCAGACGGCGCATTCGTCGCGATCGCATGGACCGCGGACGGCGGACTGGCGTAATTCAGAAGTTGGAATTCGGAATTCAGAATGCGTACGACGGCCGAATGCTTCCATAACGCGAAGCATTCCGCCTGGTGTACGCATTCCGAATTCTGAATTCCAAATTCTGAATTACACGCATCACCGATCCGTGGTGCGCGGCCGGCCCGGACGCGCGGCCTCGCACTCGTCCAGCCACTTCTGCACGTCGTTGTCGGATTTGACGTTCGACACACGCGTCACCATCCCGCAGTCGAGCAGCTTCTGCGCGTGCGTGATCGCCTCGAACAGCAGACGATCTCCCGCCACCTCCGCGACCATGAAGTGGTGCTCCGATACCGCCACCTCGTCGAACTCGCTCGGATGCACGCTGTAGAGATAGCGCCCGCCGCCGCCCGACACGAAGTAGTGGACACCCTGCTGCGGCTTGATCCGTTCGTAGAGGTGTTCGTGCCCGGAGAACACGGCGTTCACGCGGTTCCGCACGAGCGCCTGTTCCAGCGCCGGCCTGATGACGTCGCGCGATTCCGCTGCGTGACGGCCGGACGAATACAGCGGGTGATGGAAGAAGACGACCCGCCATTTGTCGCCGGCGTCGGCGAACGCGGTGTCGAGGTACTTGATCTGCTCCGGGTCCGCCGGATGGTTGCTGTTGAGCGCCACGAACCGCACGTTGCCCTGATCGAACGAGTAGCGATCCTTGTCGCCCATGTTGAACGGCTTGAAGTGGATCTCCAGATCGCGATCGTGATTCCCGAGCGTCGCGTAGAACTTCACGCCGCGATCGAGCAGCGGCTTGTACGGCTGCAGGAACTCGCCTTCGTAATCGTCGTCGTACAGATTGTCGCCGAGCATCAGCACGAACGGGAAGCGCCGCGCCGTGTTGAAGTACGTGAGCATCGCCTCGGCGACCGCGATCTGGGATTTGTCGCCGGATCCGCTGTCGCCCATCAGGCCGAAGACCATTCCGCCGCGAAGATCTGGCATCGGCAGCGGTGATGTCGTTCCGATCTGCCGCGGTGTCGCCGGTTCCTCCACCGTCTGCGCCGGCGTCTGCACCGGCAGCGCCTCCGGCAGGTAGTCGACGACGACGTCGGCGTCGATGTCGCGCAGGACGATCGTACGGTCGACGAAATCGTATTCGAGCTGCTTCGGCAGCGGCGGCAGAATCTCGATGAGCCTCGGCGGAATGCGCGGCGCCTTCAGCTGCGCGTTGATCGCCGGATGCGGCGCGTTCGCCGGCGTCGTGTTCTGTTCGGCGAGCTCGTCGAGGATCAAATCGCGGCGCTGGCTCGCGAATGCCGCCTCGATCTGATGTTTGATTGCGGTCGCCGTCGGCGGCGTGAAGATCTCGCCCTGCTTCGCGTTCGGGCGCAGCCGCGTCCTCAACGCGTCGGCCAGGGTGTTCTGCCGTGTTCTGACGGAGGCCGCGGCCGCTGGTGTCGGTGCCGCCTTGCCGGGAACGTTCTCTGCAGCCTGAGCCGCCTCGCGGCGGAACGGTTGGGTCTGCTCGATGTACGACTGAACCGCCGCGCGGAACGGATCGAATGTCGGATCGGGCTGCGCCGGCGCGGTTGTCGGCGGAAGAGTCGGTCCGCACGTGGCCGTGATGAGAGCTGCAGCTACCGCGGCGAAATACGCTCGCGTCACCATGCGTTTACACGGACGCAAAGCGTGTTCCGCTTACTGGATCGTGATCGTGCCCTGCATCGACCTCGTCGATGAGTTGATGTGATCGTGGTAACCGCACGCGCGGACGATGTTGAGGTTTCCGCTCGTCCGCGACTGACCCGGCTCGAGGTGGCCGACCTGATTCAGCTCAGGGCAATCGGTGTGCTCCGGGTGTGGATCTGAATTCATCTCGTGCGCGCGTGTGTCGTTGTTGATGAACGTGACCTGTGTACCGCGCGGCACCGTCAGCGCCTGCGGGCACACCGCGTTGTTCACGATGAGGATCGTCGTCGCGTTCGGAAGAGACGAGCAGGTGGGCGACGGCGACGGTGACGTGCCGCTCGAGCTGCTGCTGCCGCAGGCTCCCGACAGCACGGACAGCGCGAGACACGCGGCGAATCGCAGGGCGCTCATGATTCGAGTCTGTACTTCGCGAGATAATACGACAGCGCCCGCTGGCTGATTCCCATCAGCTCGGCGGCGTCCTTCTTCACGCCGCCCGAATTCTCGAGCGCGCGCCGGATCGTCTCGCGCTCGACCCACTCGATATTCTGGCGGAGCTTCAGCGACGGCAGCCCGCTCGCCTGCGGCGTGACGGCGCCGAGCACTGAGACCGCCCTCGCCGTGATGATCGGACCTTCCGACAGCACGACCGCGCGTTCGATCGTGTTCTCGAGCTCGCGCACGTTCCCGGGCCAGTCGTATTGCTGCAGTCCGGCGAGGACGCTCTCGTCGAGGCGCTCGACGCGGCGTCCGGTCCGCTGCGAGTGCTTGCGCACGAAGTGCTCGACGAGCGCGGGGATATCCTCGCGCCGCTCGCGAAGCGGCGGAATCTCTATCGGGATGACGTTGAGGCGATAAAAGAGATCTTCCTGGAAGCGGCCGTCCGCCACCATCTGCCGCAGATCGCGGTTGGTGGCCGCGATGACGCGGACGTCGATCTTGTCCGTCCGCTCGGCCCCGAGCGGCTCCAGCTCACGCTCCTGCAGCACGCGCAGCAGCTTCGATTGCAGCGCCGCGCTCATCGTGCCGATCTCGTCGAGGAAGATCGATCCGCCGTCGGCGAGCGCGAACTTGCCCTTCTTCGTCGTCGTGGCGCCGGTGAACGCGCCGCGGACATGGCCGAACAGCTCGGATTCGAGGAGCGTCTCCGGAATGGCGGCGCAGTTCACCTTGATGAGCGGCATGTCGCGCTGCGCGCTGCGGTCGTGGATGGCGCGGGCGACCAGCTCCTTGCCGGTCCCCGTTTCGCCCATGATGAGCACGGTGCTCTTCGTGCCCGCGACGAGCTCGGCGCGGCGGATCACCTCTTCCATCGCGCGGCTCCGCGCGATGATGCCGTAGTGATCGAACTGCTCGTCGCGCTCGCTGACGAGGTAGCGGTACTCGGTCCGCAGCCGCTGGTGCTCCAGCGCCCGGTGGACAACGACGACGAACTCGTCGATCTCGAACGGTTTCTGCAGGTAGTCGAACGCGCCGAGCTTCATCGCTTCGATCGCGCTTTCGACCGTCGCGTGCGCGGTCATCATCACGATCTGCGCGCGCTCGTTCTCCGGCGCCGACGCCACGTACTCGCGGATCACCTCGAGGCCGCTCAGCTCGGGCATCATGTTGTCGACCACGAACAGGTCGAAGGTGCGCTCGCCCAGCAGCTTCTGCGCCTGCCGCGGGCTCGTCGTTTCGACGACGGCGTGGTTCTGCTCGCGCAGCGCCCGGCTGAGCGCCTTCAGGATCTTTTCTTCGTCGTCTACGAGGAGAATCGAGCCGCGGTGTGTGCTCATGGGGCCTGCGGCAGCTCGATCCGGATCTCCGTGCCGCGCGCCGGCACGCTGGACACGGCAATCGTGCCGCCGAGACCTTCGACGATGTTCTTCGCGATCGGGAGCCCGAGGCCCGTGCCGCCTCGCTTCGTCGTGAAGTACGGATCGAATACGTGCGAGAGGTGCTGCGGATCGATGCCGACGCCGCGATCGGCGACGACGATGCGGACGCGATCGCCGTTCGCTTTCGTCCTGAGCGTGACGAGCGCGCTTTCGCCGTTGCCGGCCGTCGCGGTCTTGCGGCCGTTCACCGCGTGGCGCGCGTTGACGAGCATGTTGACGAGCGCAATCCTCAGGCGCTCGGGATCGGTGGTGATCGTGGTGACGGCCGGATCGAGATCGAGTTCGACCGTGGCCCCGCGATCGGAGGCCAGCGCCGCGCTCGCGGACTCGCGGCACAGCGCGTTGAGATCGACGACCGACCGCTGGAAGTTGATCGGCCGCGCGAAGTCGAGCACCTCGTTGACGATGCGATTGAGACGTTCGACTTCCTCGTCGATGTCGGTCGCGGCCTCGCGAATCGCCTCGTGGCGGACGTCCGGCTGCCGCAGCGTGTGCAGCGACGCCTTGATGATCATCAGCGGGTTGCGCACTTCGTGCGCGATGACGGTCGACATGCGTCCGAGCGAGGTCAGCCGTTCCTTCACCGAGATCTCGCGCTGAAAGCGCGCGATCGAATCGGTCAGCGTGTTGAACGTGGTCGCGAGCAGCCGCGCGTCCTCGTCGTCCCACCGGTGGCCGTGCCGGACGGCGATCTTGCGCGTGAGGTCCCCGGTGGCGGCCACCTCGCGCATGGCGTCGGTGATGGCGGCGAGCGGGCTCGTGATCGTGCGGGCGACCGCGAAGCTCAGAAGCGTGCCGATCAGAATCGCGACGACCGCCGTCGCGGCGAGTGCGGTGTGGATGGACTGCAGCGAATGCAGCTGCTCGGTGCGCGATCGAAGAATCAGCGCGATCGGCCCCGACGCCGTGGGGCCCTCCTCGCCGGGCGGTATGAGCGGGCGCGGCAGGAGCCGGTATTCTTCGTCGCCCAGCCACACGCCGGACGTTCCGGACGAGTGGAGCAGATCGGCGAGCCGCGGGAAGTGCTCGCGCGGCAGCGTCGCCGCGAGGATTTTGCCGTCCATGCCGAACGCGAGATCGCTGCCGGTAATCTTCTTCAACTGCTGCGCGAGCGCGTCATCGAGCAGAAAGCCGACGCTCAGCGTGCCGAGGAGCTCGGGCTGCGGCAGATCGCGGGTGACGGCGGTCACGGGAACGGTGACGAGCTGCAGGATGCCGTTCGGCTGCGCGAGCAGGCCGAGGCTCTCACGTCCCGCGAGCGCCGCGCGCACGGCAGGCTGACTGGCGGCGAGCGCGCCCACCCCGGGCGTGCCGCCCGATTCGTACAGAACGTTGCCGCTCTTGTTCGTCAGAACGACGAGGCTCGCGTTCAGCTTCTCGCGATAGCCGTCGGCGATCGGCTGCACGGTCTCCGGATCGTTCGTCTCGATGGCAGCCTTCAGCTTCGGCAGGTCGGCGATGAGCAGCGCCATCAGCGTGAAGTTCTGGGTTCGCAGCGCGCGCAGTTGTTCGACCTGCAGAGCCGTCGCGTTCATCTCGTGCTCGAGCGTCGTCTCGGCTTCCTGCGTGACGCGGACGCTGACCAGGTAGATCGCGACGCCGATGCAGAGCACCGCGAGGACGGCGCTCGCGAGAAACATCCGGCTGCGCAGCGACGAGAGGATCTTCATCGGACGGTGAAGTCGAGCTCCGCGGCGGCGCCGTCAGGGACGGTGACGGCGCGCGGATCGGTCGACGTTCCCTCGTTCCACGCGATGACGTTGTACGTGCCCGGCGGCACGTTGTCGATGTGATACCGCCCCTCGCCGTCGGTCGTCGCGAAGAACGGGTGGCTGAAGACGAGGATGAACGCGTTCATGTGCGAATGGATGTCGCAGAAGACGCGCACGATGCCCGGGCGATCGAACCGGACCGACGAGGAATGGCCGGCCGCATAACGTCCGAGATCGAATCGCCTCGTCTTCGAGAGCGAAAACACGTTGTGGTAGAACTTGTCCGAGTTTGGAAAATCGACGGTCGTCCCGATCATCACGGCGAGCACGTGCGGCACGAACGTCTCGTTCCGCTGATCCATCACCGCGTGGCCGCCCTCGTTCGCCTCGAACGCGCCGCGGGGCGCCGACTCGAGATACACGACCGATCGCATCACGTCCGGCACGTCGCGGACACGCGGCGATCCGAGCTCCGCGACGCTCGGCCGCCGCTCGGGTGGCGCGGCAATCCGCCGCAGCTCCACGCGGCCGCGGATCGCCCCCGGCCTTGCCGCGGACACGAAGGACACAAAGGGTACAAAGGACACAAACACAAAGGAGACGAAGGACACAAAGGAAAGGGCGAGACCAGCCCTTGGCGCGCTCCGCTCACTTTGCGCCCTTTGCCAACTTTGCGCCCTTTGCCTACTTTGCGAACCTTGCGTACGCATCTCAGAACCAGAACACGAGCTGCGCAGCGCCGACATTGAAACGCGACGGCAACTCCCTACGAGGACCGGGCAGGCCGACGTTCGCGCGATGGTTGCGCTGTCCGGTCACTTTCAACACGAAGTTCCGCAGAATCGAAACGCCGACGCCGCCCTCGAAGCGCGTGACATCCGCATCCCACGGCATCGTGCCCAACTCCGCTCCTGTCACGTCGTTGAAGCGGAGATCGTCGTAGCGCGCCGCGACGTAGAAGCCCGGCGCGAACTTGTACCGTCCCTCGACGTAGCTGGCGATCGCGCGAAGCGGAAGCACGCCGGATGGCTCCGACACCAGCGGCAGCCGCCATGTGCTGACGACCGTCTCGGCGCGCACGACGTAATAGTTGCGCGAGTACTCGAGGTCCGCGCCCCATCCGGTCTGCGTGTAGTCGCTGCCGTTTTCTTCGCCAATCGATCCGCGTACGGCGACGTCGCTGACGAACGGCCCGCGCGCGCCCGACGCCCCGATGAGGAGCCCGGCGACAGGACGCAGCTCGACGCGCCCGACCACCTGGTTGCCTTCGTTGTCGTCGTTGAACAGCGGATTCGAGATGGTGCCGCGCGTGAACGCGATCGTGCCGGTGATGACGTCGTTGCCGCCGTGAACCTGGACGCCGGTGTCCCAGCGTATGCCGCTGACGACTGGAACACCCGGCCCAAAGTTCTGATGCCCGAACTGATGGTCGTACAGCAAGCCCCAGCCTTTGGTCCGTTGCTCCAGGAGATCGTCGACGCTGGCGGGAATCGCATCCGCGCGGACGGTCGTGAGGTACTGATACCCGAGCGGGTAGCCGATGAGCGGGTTGTCGTTCGCGTACGTCCGCCGCGAGAAGCCGCCGAAGGTCGGAGGGATGCGCCCGACCTGAATGTCGAAGTTGTGATTGATCCACGGCTTCACCCGCACGTACAGCGCATAAGGGCGAAGCCACTCGAAGTCTTCCGTTCGCACCTCGGCGAGCAGCGTGAAGTGCGGACCGGCGTGCGCGGCGCTCGAGACGTCGATCCGCGTCAGCCGGAGCATCGAATGTTCGTAGTCGGTCGCGTTGAAGTAGGTCGGTTTGTCGATGGCGGTTGCGGCGGTGACCGACACGTCGCCGCTGACGGTCACGCGGCCGTCGGCGAACGCAATCGGCTCGGACGGCAGCACCTGCGCGGCAGCTTGCGCGCAGGCACAGACGACGAACACGCACGCCAGGCGCAGCGCGGTTCTCCAGACTGTCATGGCGATAACCGAATTATAGGTCGCCGACCCGCGGGTTCACCAACCGCCAACTCACCAGTTTCCCAACGCCATCGGATGATCATCGCGCCATCCGTCAGACGGCTCAGCGCAGCGTCGGGATACGGCGAAAGAACGGTGACGGACTCGAACGTCGCGCCGCGCTGACGCCAGCCGCGCGCGACGCGAACGCGCTGACCGCCGTAGAGCCGCACAAGTGCGAACCGGTCGTAGGCGCCCCCGGTGCCGAAGGCGTCCGCCGGCTCGAGGTGTTCGATCTCACCGAATTGAAACCCTTCGGCGGTCCGGTCGGCAATGGCCTGTTCGAGGGGTGACGCGCTCGTACACACGTCATAACGGCCGATTTCGGGCGCGCGGGGGGTGAAAAGCGCCGTCAGGACGGGATCGCATCCCGCGGCGGGACCGGCGGGGACGAACGCGTGCGTTATCATGAGGAGGATGGCGTATATCATCTGCGAGCCGTGCGTCGGGACGAAGGATACCGCGTGCGTGGACGTGTGTCCGGTCGACTGCATCCATCCGCGGAAGGACGAGCCGGAGTTCGCCAGCGTCGAGATGCTTTACATTCACCCGGACGAATGCATCGATTGCGGCGCGTGCGTGCCGGCGTGTCCGGTCGAGGCGATCTTTTCGCTCGACGAGACGCCGCAGAAGTGGGCGTCGTTCATTCGAAAGAACGCAGATTACTATGGGACTCATTGATCATCGCTTCGAGGACAACTTCATCACGACCAGCATCGATCGCGTGCTGAACTGGGCGCGCGAGTCGTCGATCTGGCCGATGGGGTTCGGCCTGGCGTGCTGCGCCATCGAGATGATGGCCGCCTCCGCCTCTCGCTACGACATCGCGCGGTTCGGCGCCGAGGTGTTCCGCGCCTCCCCGCGGCAGTCCGACCTGATGATCGTCGCCGGAACGGTGACGAAAAAGATGGCGCCGGTCCTTCGCCGCCTGTACGACCAGATGCCCGAGCCGAAGTGGGTCATCTCGATGGGCAGCTGCTCGAACGCCGGCGGTCCGTTCCCGACTTACAGCGTGCTGCAGGGCGTCGACAAGGTCGTGCCGGTCGACGTCTACGTGTCGGGCTGCCCGCCGCGACCCGAGGCGCTGCTGTACGGGCTCATGCGGCTGCAGGACAAAATCCGGAAGGAAGGCACCGTGCTGCGCAAAGAGCGTGTCACGCCGCTCGGCGCATCCGAGCCGATCATCATTGGGGATCGGGCGTGAAACCCATCATCAACTTCTTCAAAACGATCTTCCTCGTCGACCTGCTCAAAGGCCTGTGGGTGACGCTCAAGTACACGCCGCAGCCGGCGTTCACGTTCCAGTATCCGGCCGAGCGGAGGCCGACGGCGCCGCGCTTCCGCGGCGTGCTGCGCCTGCAGACCGAGCCGGGGACCGGTGCACAGACCTGCATCGTCTGCGACCAGTGCGCGAAGGCGTGCCCCGACGACCTCATCGCCCTCGGCGGGCACCGCGAGCCGGGACAGAAGATCAAAATCCTCGACTATTTCGACTTCAATCTCTCGCGCTGCAGCTTTTGCGGTCTCTGCTCGGAAGTGTGCCCCACCAAGCCGATCAAGGCCTTGATCATGAGCGAGGATTACGAATTGGGCAGCTACAGCCGCGACACGCAGATCCTGCGCGTCGACGAGATGTACGACGGCGTGCCTATCGAACAGTACACGCGCTGACAGTACACGCGCTGATCGGCGTGACTGCCTCCGAAAACTTGTCGTATTTTGTACGTTTTTTCGCTTCCCGAAAAGCCCTCCCGTAGTACATCATTCGTCCCGCGAGCGGTCGCGCCCCGGCGCGATTCTTGAACTGCGGGTTCGTTCTCTGGAGGGGTCATGCACAGCCGCTTTCGTGTCGCCATGGCGTCGGCCATCGTCGCGGCTGCGTCATTTGTCATTCACGCCGACGTCACGCCGCTTTCGCAAGCGTCGGAAATCCAGCTCAGGCTTG
>Ga0075435_100001172_pt1 | contig 16759 bp, 15 predicted proteins | sample RhiMethybrSRZTD4_FD_75302 | JGI IMG/M metagenome (GOLD analysis project Ga0075435, IMG submission 75302) | Populus rhizosphere microbial communities from Tennessee, USA - Rhizosphere MetaG P. TD hybrid SRZTD4 | ecosystem: Host-associated > Plants > Roots > Rhizosphere > Soil | place: USA...
CCGAACTGCCCTGGCCGGGACCGCTGCCAGCGCCGGCGGTCTCACCTGACCTGAGGAGAACGCATCAATGAGCCAGCCCGACTTCACAGTGGACATAGACCATAACGAGTATCTGGCGGAGGGCGCCCGGGACATCAACGCCATCCTGACCGTGACGATGGCGGGCACAGTGCCTGAATCCCCGCCCGGGGAAATCGATACCGCTGAGATCATCATCATCGACTGCTCCGGGTCGATGAGCTCTCCCCCGAGCAAGATCGCCGAAGCCAGGGCGGCTTGCGCGGCGGCGGTGGATGTGATCCGCGACGGAGTCGCGTTTGCCGTGATCGCGGGTACCCATGGGGCCGTGGCGTGCTTCCCGGAGGATGGCAGCCTGGCTGTGGCCGGTCCGCAGACCCGCGAGTCGGCCAAGAAAGCCGTCACGAGGCTGCGGCCGGGTGGCGGCACCGCGATCGGAGTCTGGCTGCGGCTCGCGCACCAGATGTTCACCGCGCACCCGGCCACGCTGCGGCATGCCATCTTGCTGACCGACGGCAACGATGAAAGCGAGAGCTCCGACGCCCTGGACGCGGCGATCAAGCTGTGTGAGGGAGTCTTCAGCTGCGACTGCCGCGGCGTAGGCACCGACTGGCGGGTCGCCGAACTCCGCCGGATATCAGCCGCCCTGCTCGGCAGCGTCGACATCGTGCCCGACCCGGCAGGGCTCGCCGCCGACTTCTCGGCCATGATGACAGAGTCGATGGGCAAGCGGGTCGCTGATGTGTCGTTGCGCATCTGGACGCCTCAGCACGCATCTGTGTTCCTCAAGCAAGTGGCGCCGGAGGTCGAGGATCTAACCGATCGGCGCACCGAGTCAGGCCCCCAGGTCGGCGACTACCCGACCGGCGCCTGGGGCCCTGGGGAGAGCCGCGATTATCATCTGGCTGTCCGAGTCGCCGACCCTTACACGGTAGGGCAGCAGGTGCTGGCTGCGAGAGTCAGCCTGGTCGCTGCCTCACCCGACGGGCTAGAGGTGCTGGGCGAAAAGAAGGTACTGGCGACTTGGACCGGCGACGAGGCGCTGTCGACCCGGATCAACCAGCACGTTGCCCACTACACCGGCCAGGAAGAGCTCGCACAGGCGATTCAGGAAGGACTGGAGGCCCGCAGGCAGGGCGACAAGGACACCGCGGAGGCCAAGCTCGGCCGGGCGGTGGCGCTTGCCCATCAGTCCGGCAACGAGGAAACGGCCAAGCTGCTGGTCAAGGTGGTCGATGTGGTTGACGCCGTTACCGGGACCGTGCAGCTGAAGAAGAAGGTCGAAGACGCCGATGAGATGACGCTCGATACTAGATCCACCAAGACGGTCAGAACCAGGAAGTAGCTGGCCCAAGAGTTAATGACGTAGAGGTTGCTGTACTGAGGAGGCGGAGAGGGGATGTTGACCTGCCCGGCCGGTCACACTTCAGCGAGCAGTGACTTCTGCGATGTCTGCGGGATGAGGATCGGCGTCCCTGCTCGTCTCCCAGCGGCTCCGCCCGCTGCCTTTCCGCCGGAGGCGCAGCCATCAGCGGACACCGGGCCCACCGCGCCCGCTAGGGTCTGCCCACGCTGCGGGGCGGCCAAGTCAGGCCGGTTCTGTGAGTCGTGCGGGCTCGACTTCGAGGCGGCCGGATCCCCGGCGGCCTCGGTGGCCACCAGCGCAATACCCGGCGGGGAGGCGGGCAGCGGGGACCGCTCAATCGACGGTGTCGACGTCTCGCTGCCAGTGCCCGGCCAACCGCCCGCCGGGCCGGCCCTCGCCGAGGGCGGTCCCGCTCCCGCCGCAACCAAGCCCGCCGCGTGGACGGCGATGGTCGCCAGTGATCGCGCGTATTTCGAGAACGTAGTCGCGGCCGGCGGCCCCGACGCGGCAGCTGTGGAGTTTCCCGGCTACACCCCAGAACGCCGGTTCCGACTCGCTGGGCCGGAGATGCGCATCGGGCGGCGGAGCGTATCGCGGGGCCTGGAACCCGAAATCGACCTAACGGGCCCCCCCACCGACCCGGGCATCTCCCGGCTGCACGCAGTATTGCTCGCCGAGCCGGACGGCAGCTGGACGATTCTAGATCCCGGGTCGGAGAACGGCACTCTGGTCAACGGCAGGGAGATAACCGCCGGGGTCCGGTTGCCCCTCCACGACGGTGACCGGATCCACCTCGGGGCCTGGACGTTGATCACGATCCAGGCCGGGTGACATGTTTGCCGGGCGGCGTTCCCGTCTGGTCATCCGGGCTGACGGCGGCCGAAATGTAGCTCCGCCAAGTACGCAGAGTTCGCGCCCGCCAACTGTTCCGGGGCGCCGCCTCTTGCGCCGGCGCATAATTCGTAGTCTCATTATGACTATCGGAAGGAGCGCGGCCAACGGGCCGCGGCCAGTACGGTGACCGCTGGCGGGCCGCTGCGGGCCAGCCACACCGGCATACCGGGGGCCATAAGGGCTCGTCACCGGGACCCGTCTCCCCCCCACGGGTCCCGGTGACTTCTTCCTGCGTGTGGTTGCGATTACTGGCCCAGGGCCAGGGCCGAAGGGACCGACCTGCTGACGGTCTTGCTTCCGGGTCAATACGCCGAAACCGAGGGCGCCGGGCAACGCAAGTGAACCGCTGCCTACGGCTGGTACGGCAATGGTGGGCGGAACGGCGCTGGCCGAGGTTGTGGATTTACCCCGATACACCGACTACCTGCACCGGCTCATGGCACTATCCCGAGCAGGCATGGCCTGCTTTGATAGTGACAGCTGCTTTGGGCTGGGGATGTGCCTGGTCAAGTACGGGGAGGCGAGCGTTTTGGCTTCACAAGCGGGTGATGGTACGGGACGGGTCAAGGGCGAGCGCCCCTTCCCGGACCAGCCGGAAGGCGCGAACTGCCTTCCCCAGATCGACCACATCCTGGTTCTGATGATGGAGAACCACTCCTACGACAATTATCTGGGCATGCTGGGCCGACGCCACGGTGAACAGCCGCGGGGAGATGGGTTCACGCTCGGATCCGACGGCATGCCCACGGCCGCAAATCCCACCCCGGACGGTAAAGTCCAGCATGCTTTCCGCATGCCGACCACCTGCCAGCTATCGGGCAAACCGTCCCAGGAGTGGAAGCAAGCCCATATCCAGTTCAACGGTGGCAAGAACGACGGATTCGTAAAATCAGACAGCGGCCCGGTCGCCATGGGCTATTGGAACGGCAAGGACCTGCCGTGGGCCCACTCGCTGGCCGCCACGTTCCCGCTGGGAGACCGCTGGTTCGCCCCGATCCTGGGCCAGACGCAGCCCTGCCGCCGCTATCTGCTGGCTGCCACCTCGGCCGGAATGGTCGATGACATCCTGCCCGAGAACGCCGTCCCCGCCCCGGAGGGGACGATCTTCGACCGCCTGGATGATCACAAGATCCCGTGGCGGAACTACTACTCCAGCTTCCCGCCCACCAGCTACGTGTTCCCCGGTGAGGCGATTGAAGGCCACGCCAGCGTGGTCAAGATCGAGCAGTTTTTCACCGATGCCAAAACGGGTAACCTGCCCGCCTTCGCGATCATCGACCCTGACTTCGGCAACAGCTCCGGGGAGAACCCGCAAAACATCGTGCACGCCGAGGTCTTCGCCGCCTCCGTCGTGCAAGCCGTCATGGAATCGCCGGCCTGGCCGCGCACGCTGCTGGTATGGACTTTCGATGAGGGCGGCGGCTACTACGACCACGTACCGCCCCCGCCCGCTGTCGCACCCGATGACATCCCGCCGCTTCAGCCGCCGCCCTGGTATGACGGGTTCGCCCGGTATGGATTCCGGGTTCCGGCGGTCGTGGTGTCGCCGTGGAGCCGGCCAGACCATGTGACCAGCGTCGTCCACGACCACACCTCGATCCTGGCGATGGTCGAGCGGAAATGGAACCTGCCGGCCCTGACCAACCGCGACGCCGCCGCCGCCGACCTGTCCGACTTCCTCGACCTCGACGTGCCAAGGTTCGCTGAGCCACCCACGCTGGCCCAGCCGCTGGTCGGTCCCGCCCAGCTCGCCTGCGAAAAGAACGGTCCCGGGCAGATACCGCCCCCAGGATCGGTGACCCCCGACTAGCCAACGCATCCCGGCCCGTGCGCTGTAGAGCTCGACAGCAGGCGGCACCGAGACCCTGCGACGGTTCTGGGCGAACCTCCTCTCCCCGGACCTGACCAGTAACCTGCTGAGCATGGGCAAGCGGGACGAGGTCAATGCGGCTATTTGGCAGGCCGAAGAGATGGTCCAGACCTGGGCGGCCGAAGCTAAGACGCGCGAGGCCGCCGACGGCGCGCGGCGGCGGTTCATGGCCGCTATCCTCCCGTTCGCGGCCCAGGATGCGTTTACGTTCCTGGACCTGGGAGCGGGGACGGGTGCCGCGTCCCGGTCGATCCTCGACGTGTACCCGCGGAGCACCGCGATACTCGCTGACTTCTCGGCTGCCATGCGGGGCCTCGGCGAACAGGAGATGGAGCCATACGCCGGGCGTTACCGGTATGTCGAATACGACATGTCCGCCAGCGACTGGCCCACCGCGATTCCCGCGGCCCTCGACGCGGTCGTGACGTCGCTGTGCGTGCATCACCTGCCCGATGAACGCAAGCAGGGACTTTTCACCGAGATCTTCAGCCACCTCGCCCCCGGCGGCTGGTACCTCAATTACGACCCGGTGCGCGCCGAGGACCCGGTTGTCACCGCCACCTGGGAGCGGGTCAACGACGCCCGCGATCCGGAAGCGGCGGCCAAGCGGCTGCACCGCTCGCCCGAGGAGCAGGCCCGCTGGAACAATCATGTCCGCTTCATAAGCCCTCTCCCCCAGCAGTTGGACTATCTCCGGCTGGCGGGCTTCCAAGGCATCGATGTGTATTGGAAGCAATTGGACTTTGTGATTTACGGTGGCTGCCGACCGAGTTGAGCCGGATCGCGGCGCCTGGTTGCCTCCGTGACCAACCGAAGGTCAACGGCCTGGTCTGGCGATGCATAAGGGGACCCCGGTGCGCTGACGTCGAACCGGCCGGTGTCGGGCATGTAGTCGCGGCCCCGGGCGATGACCCGGCGCAGGTCGCGCAGGGCCGCGATATCGGCCTGCGGGTCACCGCGCACGACGATGAGATCCGCGTCGTACCCGGGGGCGAGGCGGCCGGTGGTGGCACCGAGGCCGAGGGCGGCTGCCGCCTCGGTGGTGGCCATCGCGAGCACCTGCGCGGGCTGGAAACCCAGGGTCACCAGGTATTCCAGCCCGCCGACGTACTGGTGGTGCGGGTTGTTGTCTATGCCGGCGTCGGTTCCTGCGATGATCCGCACGCCCATGTCGTGCATCGCCTTGACGTGCGCGCCGACCTCGATCCCGGCGAGTTCGGCGATGTATGGCGCGCTTCCGCTGATGGTGGGGCAGACGAACATGCCCCCCTCGGCAATCCTGGCAGCCAAGGGCTCGCTGAAGCACCGCTCGTTGGTTTCTGTGACAAAGGAACAGTGCTCGATCGTGGTGACTCCGGCCTCGACCGCGCGGCGGATGCCCTCGGTGCCGTGGGCGTGCGCGGCGACCGGCTTGTCGACCCGGGCCGCCTCCTCGACGATGACGGCCAGTTGTGCGGCGGTGAACTGGGCGTACCACGGCGCCGATCCGGTCGTCATGAATCCGCCGGTCGACATGACCTTGATCAGGTCGGCGCCGTGCTTGTGGTGGGTACGGACAAGGCGGCGGAGGTCCTCCTCGCTGTCGGCCTCGCCGCCCATGAACCAGCAGTGGCCACCGGTGACGGTTATCGGGCACGCCGCCACGACCAGCCGCGGGCCACGGGCCAGGCCCGTGGCGATGGCATCGCGCACCGCCACGGCCAGATAGCCGCGAGAGCCCAGGTCCCTGGCTGTGGTCACGCCGATGCCGAGCAACTCCCGCGCGCTGTGCAGCATAAGCATCAGTTGCTGCTCGCCGGTCTCGCCGCGCATCCGCGCGGCAGGATTCGGCCCGCCGTCGAAGGCGAGATGGACATGGCTGTCGATCAGGCCCGGCATGATCGTCGAGCCGGGGTAGTCCGCCCGTGGCAGCGATAGGTACTCGGCAGGCAGTGCGCTGACCGGGCCAACCCAGTCCACGGTGCGGTCGCCCATGACGATCGCACCGTCGGTCACGGTCTCGTCGCCGGTCATGACTCGAGACGCCGTGAGTACCTCCGGCACGCCATCACCTCGCCCAGGTCGTCATAAGCATGATGCGGCCAGCAGCGCCGACGCGGAAGGCCCGCTATTCCCGCTCTGGAGGAGGATGGCAGGGACGTGGGCGGGCACCGGGCCCGTTTCGCCTGGCGGGGATGCCCCAGTGCAGGATGGCGTTGTGCCAGGAAACCTCAGACAGGCCATCGACACCACGACCGCGGCGACGCTTCGTGCCCGCGGCAGCTTCAAGTGGACGGCCCCCGGCCCCGGCGGGTTCGGCGCGGCCGTTGCGGAGATGGACTTCGGTGCCGCGCCGGCAATCCTCGACGCCCTTGCCCGGCTGTCCGCCGACGCGAAGTTCGGCTACCTGCCGCCGTACCTCGCCGAGGAGCTGGCCGCCGCGTGCGCCGATTTCATGCTGTGCCGCTTCGGCTGGGGCCCCGACCCTGCCCTCATTCATCCCGTCCCCGACGTGATCAAGGCTCTGGAGATCGCCATCACGCACTTCTCCCGGCCGGGCTCCCCCGTCATCCTCCCCACCCCCGCATACATGCCCTTCCTCATCGTGCCTGGTTTCCTCGGCCGCGACATCATCCAGGTGCGGATGCACGACGAGGCGGGCTTTTTCACCTTCGATTTCGACGCGATCGCGGCGGCGTTTCGCGCCGGAGGACACCTGCTCATCTTCTGCAACCCCTATAACCCGCTTGGGCGCGTCTTCACCCAGGATGAGATGACGCAGCTGACCGACGTGGTCGACGGGCACGGAGGCCGCGTCTTCGCCGACGAGGTCCACGCTCCGCTCGTCTACCCGGGGGCGCGCCATATCCCGTACGCGTCGACGTCCGACACCGCCGCGGCGCACACGCTGACGGCCACCTCCGCCTCGAAGGCGTGGAACCTGCCCGGGCTCAAATGCGCCGAGGTGATCCTGACCAATGAGCCTGACCGGCAGCGCTGGGAGGACATGGGGCTGTTCGCTTCACACGGCGCGAGCAATCCCGGTGTCGTCGCCAACATCGCGGCATTCCGCCACGGCCAGGCGTGGCTGGAGGAGATCCTCGCCTACCTGGACGACAGCCGCAGCCTGCTCGCTGACCTGCTCGCCCGCCACCTGCCGCAGGTTCGCTACCGCCCGCCCGACGGCACCTACCTGGCGTGGCTGGACTGCACCGCGATGGATCTGCCGCAGTCGCCGGGTGCACTCGTCGCCGACCTTGCGCAGATCACGGTCGTGGACGGGCCCGCCTTTGGCGACGGTGGCGACGGGGCGTTCCGGTTCAACTTCGCCACGCCGCAACCCATCCTCACGGAGATGGTGGAGCGCATCGCCGCAGCCCTCGCCGCCGGCTAGGCCGCCGCGGGCTAGCGGTCGCTGGCCTGCAGTTGTTGCACGAGCACGTTGCCGACCCGGGGCTTCAGCGAATCGCCGTGCCGCTGGACAATCCGCCATTCACCGTCCTCGCGGCGGAATACGGTGGTGACCCGGAGCGGGTAAGGCTCGGGCGGTGCGCCCGAGTGAGCAGCCCACACCAAGCACTCGTGTGATACGGCGCGATCTACGCCATAGCGGCGGCTAGCGGGCTGGCGCAGCCGGCGGCGCGGCGCCGACCTTAGGGCCGGCCGAGGTGGCGATGTGCAGCTTGCCGTCAACGACGTCAGCGCTAGCGGTGTCGCCGGAGTTGACCTGCCCGGACAACAGCAGCTCGGCCAGCTCGTCGTCCAGTTCCCGCTGGATGGTGCGCCGCAGTGGGCGGGCGCCGAACTCAGGCTGGAAGCCGCGGTCGGCCAGCCAGTCCAGCGCCGCCTCGGTGATCTCCAGGGTGACCTCTTGGGCGTGCAGTCGGCGGCGGGTCTGCTCCAGCAGCAGCCCGGTGATCTCGCGCAGTTGATCGCGCCCGAGGCCGCGGAAGATGATGGTCTCGTCGATCCGGTTGAGGAACTCCGGCCGGAAGTGCGAGCCGAGCAGTTGCATCAGCGGCTCCCGTAGCGCAGTCAGGTCCTGGCCGGTGGTGGTCGCGGTGAGGATCTGGTCGGCGCCGATGTTGCTGGTCATGATCACAACGGTGTTGGAGAAGTCGACGGTGCGGCCTTGGGAGTCGGTCAGCCGGCCAGCGTCGAGCAACTGCAGCAGGGTGTTGAACACGTCGGAGTGGGCTTTTTCGATCTCGTCGAGCAGCAGCACCGTGTACGGAGTGCGGCGCACCGCCTCGGTCAACTGACCCGCCTCCTCATGACCGACGTAGCCGGGTGGGGCGCCGACCAGCCGGGAGACGGTATGCCGCTCCTGGAATTCGCTCATGTCAAAGCGCACCATGCGGTTGTCGTCACCGAACAGCGCCGTGGCCAGCGCCCGGGCCAGTTCGGTCTTGCCTACCCCGGTGGGGCCGAGGAACAGGAACGAGCCGACCGGCCGGTTCGGGTCCTTCATTCCCGCCCGGGCCCGGCGGACCGCCCGGGCGACAGCGGACACCGCCTCCTCCTGGCCGACGACTCGCTGGTGCAAGGTCTCCTCCAGGCCGAGCAGCCGCTCGCGCTCCTCCTGGGTCAGCTGCGCGACAGGGATGCCGGTGATCCGGGAGACCACCTCGGCGACATCCTCGGGCGTGACCTCCACGATCGGTGCGCGGTCGCTGCCGGCCTCCGCCAGCTGCTGGCGGGCAGTGATCAGCTGCTCATGCAACTGCGCGGCGCGCGCGTAGTCCTCCTCGGCGACAGCGCTGTCTTTTTCCCGCTCCAGCGCCGCCGCCTGCTTCTTGGCGGCGCGAGTATCCGGCGAGGCGGTTTGAGAGCGCAGCCGCACCCGCGCGGCGGCCTGGTCGACCAGATCAATTGCCTTGTCCGGCAGGAACCGGTTGGTGATATAGCGGTCAGAAAGCCCTGCGGCGGCGACCAGCGCCTCCTCGCCGATACGAACTTGGTGGTGCGCCTCGTACCGGTCGCGCAGCCCGCGCAAGATCGCCACCGTGTCCCCTACGCTCGGCTCCGGAACGAGGATGGGCTGGAACCGGCGTTCCAAGGCGGCGTCCTTCTCGATGTGCCGCCGGTACTCATCCACTGTGGTGGCGCCGACGACCTGCAGTTCACCGCGGGCCAGCTCCGGCTTGAGCATGTTGCCGGCGTCTATCGACCCCTCGGCGGCGCCAGCGCCGACGAGGGTGTGCATCTCATCGAGAAACAAGATCACGTTGCGGTCGGCGGCGGTGACCTCGCCGATGACGTTCTTCAGGCGTTCTTCGAACTCGCCGCGGACATTGCTGCCGGCGACCATGCCGGCCAAGTCGAGCACGACCACACGCGCGTCGGCCAGCGTGTCGGGGACATCGCCGTTGACGATGCGCTGAGCGATGCCCTCCACGATCGCGGTCTTGCCGACGCCCGGGTCACCGACCAGCACCGGGTTGTTCTTGGTCCGGCGGGAGAGTACCTCTAGGGTCTGCTCGACCTCCGACTCTCGGCCGATCACCGGGTCGAGACGCCCCTCGCGCGCGGCCTCGGTCAGGTCACGGCCGTACTTGTCCAGCGTCGGCGTCGCCGACTGCCCCTCGCGCGCCTGACCGGGCCGCCGTTGGTCGGGGTCGCCGTGCGGGACGCGGCGCTGGGCCGGCTCGATATCAGAGACATCGACCGCGCCAGCCAGCGCCCGCCCGGCCGGGGTCTCACGGTTGCTAGCGATGCCGAGCAGGATGTGCTCCGGACCGATATTGGCCGCGTCCGCCTCCCGGGACTGGGCGTGCGCATCCAGCAGGACGCGTTTAGCTGCCGGGGTCAGGTCCGGTGAGCCCTCCCGGCGCTGGCCGTGATCGACCGACTCCTCCATCTTCGTGGCCAGCATCTTCACGTCCACGCCAACGCTGGCCATAAGGCCGCGGGTGGGCTCCAGCTGCGTGGCTGCCCACAGCAGGTGCTCGGCGTCCATGTCGGCACTGCCCCACTCGGCAGCCTGCCGGGCCGCGGTGTTGATCAGCTCCCGCGCTTCGCCAGACAGTAGCCGGGAAATGTTCACCGGCTGCACGGGGCGTGAGCGGCCAGTGCCGGAGGGGCCGCCGCCGACCAACCGCTGGATCAGGTCGTCGACAGATCCAATGCGGAAGCTTGCGGCGAAGGGATTGAAGGTCACGGCTCCGCTCCTGTGCTGCTCGCTGCGGTTGGGGCTCCTCGTGCCGGGTCGTATTGCTCAGGCAAGGCTGTGTTGCGCTGAAGCCGAAGCCATTTGGCCCTACCCGGGCCGGAGCTGGCCAAACGGCGAGGCCTGCCATGTTTGATTCCGGCGCCAGCGGGACAATTGGCTTATAAGGGACACCACCTCCACCATGGGCCGCAGGCCGGGACGTTGGGGGTTCTCGCGGTGGGCCGGTACGTGTCAGAGGCCTGGTTCGGGCGGAAGCTCGCCCGCGATCCCCCGACCCACCGGAGAGTGCGTAACCTGCCGGCCCGGCCGCTCAACCGGCCTGCCGTCTGCTCACAGTCACGGTTATCATCCCTGCCTATAACGAAGAGGATGGTATCCGCGACACCCTTGACGCGCTGATGCAGCAGACGGATCACCCGGAGCGGATCATCGTCGTGGATGACTGCTCGCAGGACAACACCGGGCCGGTAGCCCGTGAATACGGCGTGGAGGTGCTAAGGCCGCCGCACAACCTGGGAAGCAAAGCCAAGGCCCAGAACTACGCACTCCCTTGCTGTGCGACCGACCTAGTGCTGGCGGTGGACGCGGATACGATACTCGCAGCGGATTATGTCGAGCGCATCAAGCGGCCGTTCGAGGATCCCCGGGTGGTCATAGCGGCCGGGAATGTGCAGACCAAGGTCACCCGTACCGTTACCGAACGCGGGCGCTCCATCGAGTACCTGTACGGTTTCCATTTCTACCGGCCCATTCAGAACCGGGCGGGCGCACCTGTCGTTTGTTCGGGTTGCTGCTCAGCCTTCCGGCGGGAGGTACTGGTCGCGTCCGGCGGCTTCCCCGAGCGCACGATCGTCGAAGATTTCGACTGGACGGCTTCCCAGCAGATAGCAGGCAACAAGGCGGTGTACGTCGCGGCGGCCGAACGCTTGCTCAGCTATCGGGTGGGCCTGGCCACGTGACCGGCACCCAGTTTCCCGGTCAGCTGGGCAACTTCGCGGTGGCCGCGCATGACATCACCGCGGGTAATCCGTTCCTCCATCTCGGCGATCTGCGGCCGGGCAACATTGTTACGGTGACCACCAAATGTGACGTCTATCGGTACGCTGTGCGGTCCAAGCACGTTGTGCGGTACACCGACGTCGCCGTGCTTGATCCAGTGCCTAGCCACCCGGGGAAACGCCCGCGAAAACAGCTGATCACCCTGATCACGTGCACTCCAGTCACGCTGGCATTTACCCCGTACCGGATCATCATCACTGGCCACCTCGTCAGCGTGACCCCACGAGTCGCCGCGGCCGACGGCGTAGCCAGCGCCACGGGCCCCGGTACTCGGTCCAGGTGAACGACTCCGAGGAGGGTAGATGCGCGAAGCGGGCTCACGCGATAAGCCTCGGGGGCTCGGCGAGCACCGTTGTCGATGGGTCCTCGTCCAGGAAGCCGCCGGACTGGTGTTGCCATAGCCGGGCGTAGGTTCCGCCCCGACGGAGCAACTCCTGGTGCGTGCCCTTCTCGGCGATCTCGCCGCGGTCGAGCACGACCAGCTGGTCCATGCGCGCGACCGTGCTCAGCCGATGCGCGACTACGAGCGCGGTCCGGCCCTCCATGAGCCGCCACAACGCCTGCTGGACAAGGGTTTCGCTCTCGGAATCCAGCGCGCTGGTCGCCTCGTCCAGCAGCAGGATCGGCGCATCACGCAGGATCGCCCGGGCCAGCGCGACTCGCTGCCGCTGCCCGCCGGACAGTTTCACGCCACGCTCCCCGACCATCGTGTCGAATCCGTCCGGCAGGGTGCCGGCGAACTCTGTCACGTGCGCCGCCTGCGCCGCCTGGTAGATCTCCGCGTCGGTCGCGTGCGGGCGCGCGAACGCGATGTTGTCGCGCAGCGTCCGGTGGAACATCGCCGGGTCCTGCGGCACGTAAGCGATAAGGCTGCGCAGATCCGATTGGCGCAGCTTGCTGATGTCCTGCCCGCCGATCAGGATCCGGCCGTCATCGATGTCCATCATCCGCAGCAGCAGGCGGGTCAGCGTGGTCTTGCCGCCGCCTGATCGGCCGACCAGGCCAAGCTTGGTCCCGCCCGGCACGGCGAGGTCGAGGCCGGTGAACAACGGCAGTGCGCCCGCGTGCGCGAACGTCACGCGCTCGAACCGGACGTCGCTCGCCTGCGCCCGTAGCGGCTCGGGCGCGATCGGGTCGACCACGGTCGGCTGTGTCAGCAGCAACTCGGTGAACTGCGCGGCCTCGGTCAGCGAGCTCTCCAGCTGGCGGTAGATCTGGTTGAATTCGAACATGATCCGCGTCGCGTTGGCGTAGTAGGTGAATGTCACTACGATCGCCTCGATTCCGTGCTGGCCCGCGCCGAGTGAGATCGCGAGTAGTAGACCGAACGCATTGGTCAGCACGGACATCGGCGCGACCAGCGTGTCGATGCGCAGGTTCTCGTAGTCCCACGACCGCAGCGTTTTCCGTCGCTGGTCGGCGACGCGCGACTTGTGTTCGGCGGCCTCCCGGTCCTCGGCAGCGAACGCGCGGATTGTGTCCATGTTCATCAGGCTGTCGGCTACGTGCCCGGACACGCGCGCGATCGCTTCCTCACGCTCGTCGACGAGCTTCTGGCGACGGCGGATCAGCGGTGCGATAACGGCGCCGGTGATCGCGATCAGGCCGATGAGCCCGGCGACGAGCAACGTGTCGTAGCGCCACAAGACCACCGAGGCGAATGCCAGCGGCACGACGCTGCCGACGATGTTGAACACCAGATTGTCGGTGAAGTCCTCGAACCGGGAAGCGAAGCTCAGCACCCGTTTGGTTAGCGAACCAGCGAAGTTGTCGTGGAAGAACGCCGCATCCTTCGCCAGCAGTTCGTCCATGCCGATCACGTAGAGGTTTTCGATTCCGTGACCCTCGAGGCGGAACACGCCGTGGAGGCCGATCCGCCACACGATCTCGGCGAAAAGCAGCACCCCTGCGAAGCCGAGTACGTACGGCATCGCCGCGGCGATGCCGGCCAGCTCATGACCGGCAAAGCGGCCGACCAGCTGAGCGACAATCAGCGGCGCGACGTAGAAAATGCATGTGTTCCCCAGCGCGGGCAGCAACATCGCGGGCACGGTGAAACGCCAGAGCCTGGCCATCTGACGGCCGTAATAGCGCAGCGCCAGCAGCACCGCCCCTTTCCGGGCCGGTGCGCCGCGACTCTGTTCAGGCGTAGTCATTTGTTCTCATTCCAGGTAACCGCCTAGCTATGGTGCCCGACCGGGCACCTGGATAGCGACCGGTTTTCCCGGCCGCCATCCGCCAGCCGCCCTGGTGAGCGGCGCCGGTCAGGGTGTGGCCGCTTAGGCAGCGGGCTCGGGGTCGGAGATGTCCGCCACGGACGCGTCGAGTGCCCGCAGGACCGCGTCGGCATCTGCCGCCAGGGCGAGGCCATGCTCGCCCGCGCCGAGGGTGATCATGCGGCCGCGCACGCGCTCATCGGCGATCACCGGCCACGGCCTGGCCGACCCGAACGGCGTGATCGTGCCGCGCTCGTATCCGGTTGCCTGCCTGGCCACCTGCGCATCGGGCATGGACAGGCGGCTCACGCCCAGCAGCCGCCGCAGCTTCGGCCAGGAGATGGCGCGGTCGCCGGGCACCAGCACGAACAGGAAGTCATCCTCTCCGCGGCGCACCACCAGCGTCTTGACCACATCGGCGGTCGCCACGCCGCGTGCCCGGGCCGCCTCGGCCAAGCTGCGTACCGGCCCATGCCGGATCACGCGATGGGAAAGACCCAGGGCCTCGGCGGCCTCCAGCGCGGGAGTGGACACAGTTCAGTATCCCGCGCCGGCCGACGCCCCGCCTGACGCTCGATCCCGCCGGGGGAGGGTGACCACGATCGTCGCCTCTCGGGCGCCCGGTGAATCAACCATTAGCGACTCACCTCCGGCAAATAAACACCATTACAGAGCGTCTCAGTCTGCTGAATGGCGCCGGTCAATGATCCGCGAGTTGTTCTGCTCCGCACAGCCGCATTCAGGATGCATCCTGCCGGAGCGCTTCGGCATAGGAGCGCAACGCCGACACGACGGGTTCCAACCGGTGGTCGCGCCGCATCTCGCTCTCCGCTCTGGCCGCCGCGCCGGTGAGAAGTTCCGCACCAACGAGCCAGGCGGCTTTGCGGTGCGGGAGAAGGTAGTCGGGCTGGTAGAAGAGCTCGAAGGTCGCCCCTGCGGTACGTCCTGGATGTTCGGGTCCAACGGGCATCGTGCTGAGGATGTCGGCCAGTGGTCCGATGACGTCGTTCATGATGCCTACGGCCACGGTCGCGAGAGTGCCGATCTGTTCCGCCGACTCGTCGATGTGGCTCATGAGCCGGTAGAGCAGGTGAAGGAGCACCTCGTAGGTGACGTTGCACAGATCGGCAACGCGCGCGGTTGCCGGGTCGGTGATCAGATTCACCTCTCCCCCGGTCTCGGGGAGCCGCACGAGAACGGGAAGCACCGGACGGGTGACCTCAAGGCCTGGTGCGTCCTCCCTCATCTGGAGATACTCGCCCAGCACCGAGAGAAAGCGGCCGAAGTGCGCGTTCCGCCAGTCACCGCGAGGCCCTTCTCCTTGCTCAACGATCGCCTCGATGGCGCGTACCGCTTCAGCAGCGTTCGAGATGGGCGCAAGCTCCTTCCACCCGAACAGCTCGCCCCGGGTCTGCGATGCGCTTGGGCCGAGGAAGAGGTTCTCCTCGCCAATCTTCTCCGCCAGGTGGCGGAAGCCCGCTTCGATAGACCTGTAGAGGTGGCCGACGGTTCGGAACTCCTGCAGGTGAGGCGCGATTTCCTCCTCCCCCGTGACCGGGACCGCGTGTTCTATCGCGGCCAGCCCCTCGGCATCGTTCAAATCCATGCCCTCGGGTCGCTCGAGGAACAGGAAGTGGCGAAGTGCCTGCTCACTGAACGGAAGCAGTTCGAGGCGCAGCGTGGCCAGCTTGTCGGCCTGCCGCAGCATCATCTCCTGGTTCAGGTAGCTCACCTCCAGCTCCCGCAGCTTGCGCCGGTCCCGGGCGAACGAATACAAGAACACGAGCGACACCGCGCAGACGGAGATGATGTTCAAGACGAAGAAGGCCGAAATTAGCCACGTCGGCAGGTGGTTCTGCACCCGGACATAGGGCTGGAGCACCGAGCACGCGACGACCGCGACGACGAAGGCGCCGAACCACCACCACGCCTCGCGTGCCCCCACAAACATCACGGCCAGCAGCGCCGCCAGGAACGACCACAGGATCACCGCGCTAGAACCGACAAACCCGCCTAGAAGAAGCTGCTGCGCGACCGGTACCGGAAAGGCCAGCGCGAGTTCGGTCCAGCAGAACAGCGCGAAGTTCCGGAAGCGGAACAACAGCACCATGCCCGCGATCGTGACGACCGCATATGACATCGAGGCCAATGCGGAGAGGGGTTCGCCGTACACGAAATACAGTGCTGCCCACACCACGCTGAACGGTATGACCAGGATCAACGCCAGAGTGAACAAGGACTTACGGCGCCGGGTTTCCTCGTCGTCACCCTGTATCGAAACCCTGCGCTCTACCCAGCCAGCCGGGTCCCGCCTGGCAGCCCAGCGCGCCAAACCCCCGAGCGCGAGCATCCCCCCGCCGACGCCCAGCATGGCGGCGTTAGCGCCGGTGCCCTGGGCGGCGACCCGACCGCGCGGACCGGCAACGCCGTCCTCGGCATCGTCGCCCGTGAACTCAGCCACGGTGATCCCCGCGGGATCATCGCCGATGGTCAGGTCCCATGCCTGTTGGGTGTCCGCCCGGACGTGATCGGAGCAGGTGAGGATGCTACGCGTGTCATCGGTTGTAATGGTCATGGTGACTCCCAGCGCCTGTCGTTACTGGTTACGCTGCCGATCATGCGCGCTGGCTGGCGTAATGCCATCGGCCAGCTGGTCGATGCGGGGGATGATTGTGCCGAGCAGGGCCGCTAAGGCGAGTGCCGTGGCCAAGCGCGCTCAGATATCCGTAGGGATGTGGGAGTGCAGAAAGTCTGAGATCCACGTTTCGGCCGCAGTGGGGATCGCCGGGTACCCATCGGCGGCCATGGGCAGGCGCCCGTCTGCCGCGCGTGCATCAAAGTCCGCTAGCGCGTGCTGAATGTCGGCAGGCAGGTGCGGAAACGCCGGGCACTCAGGCTCGGTCTTAAGCGCACCGGTAGTGCCGGTTGCCAGCGCCATGACGGCTCCGGCCTGGTTTTGTGCCTGGAGTGTGCTCACCGGGGATTGACATGGCCGTCCCTGCCGTCCCATCGGACGGTAGGGACTCGTGCTGTTGGCTGTGGTGGTCATCGCGTCCTCCTGGGCGCCGATCGGTGCGTTACGGTGTCGATCCTGCGCGCGGGCGAGCCCGGTGCCATCGGCCAGCCGGCCGATACGGGGGATGATCCTGCGGTCGCCCTAGCTGCCACCGGGCCGCAGGCCGGGG
>Ga0075435_100001175_pt1 | contig 16726 bp, 16 predicted proteins | sample RhiMethybrSRZTD4_FD_75302 | JGI IMG/M metagenome (GOLD analysis project Ga0075435, IMG submission 75302) | Populus rhizosphere microbial communities from Tennessee, USA - Rhizosphere MetaG P. TD hybrid SRZTD4 | ecosystem: Host-associated > Plants > Roots > Rhizosphere > Soil | place: USA...
TACGACCTCTGGTTCCTCGAGGAGCCGGTGTATCCGGACGACATCGATGGATACGAGCTCATCCGCCGATCGCAGCCGATCCCGCTCGCGGCCGGCGAGTCCGAGTTCGGGATCTTCGGCTTCCGCGAGCTTCTGCAGCGGCGCGCGATCGACATCGTTCAGCCGGACGTCGCGCGGATCGGCGGGTTCACCGCGGCGAAGCGGCTCGGCGCGCTCGTGCACGCGCACAACGTGAAGTACGCGCCGCACACCGGGTTCTCGTGCGGCCTGGCACAGCTCGCGTCGCTGCATCTGGCCGCGGCGGTGCCGAACTTGAGCCGCCTCGAACACATGTGGATCGGGAACCCGCTCGCTGAGATCTTCGAGGAGCCGCTGCCGCAGCCGAAGAACGGCACGGTCGCGCTTCCGACCGGACCGGGCATGGGCCTTGCCGTCGATCGGAAGAAATTGGAGAAGCACCGGGTCTCGTGATCAAGCCCTGGCGGATCCTCGAGCGGCGGGTGCTGCTCGAGCGGCCACCCTGGTTCACCGTCGGCGAGCAGGACGTCGAGCTCCCCGATGGCGAGGTCCTCCGCGGCTACAACTGGATCACGATGCGGTCGTTCGCGATCGTCGTGCCGCTCCTCGACGGCGACCGCACGATCCTCGCCCGCTCGTACAAGCTCGGGGTGAACGCGATCTCGTTGTCCTTGCCGGCCGGCTACCTCGAGGACGGGGAGGAGCCGCTCGACGGTGCGAAGCGGGAGCTGCGCGAGGAGACCGGACACGAGGCGCCCGACTGGGTCCCGCTCGGACGGTACGTCGTCGACGGCAACTACGGCTCCGGGTACATGCACGCCTTCATCGCGAAAGGTGCGGCGAAGGTCTGCGAGCCGAACAGTGGCGACCACGAGGAGCAGGAGCTCCTGGTGATGCCCTTCCAGGACGCGCTCGCGAAGCTCCGAGCGGGCGAGGTCGCGCAGCTCTCGTCCGCGGCGGCGCTCGGGTTGGCGGCGCTCTCGCTCGGCTAGTCCGCGATCTCGATCACCGACGGGTCCCAGCGGTTCTCGCGGCGGTCGATGACGTTCAGCGGATTGGTATCGACCACGAGGCCTGCGTCGGTGTCGCTGATGTGGAAGAGCTGGAGCGGCTTGGGCGCCGGCCCGTAGAGCACGACGGCGGTGTGCTTGTCGTACTGCGACTGGTGGCACGGGCAGTGGAACCGGTCTTCCGAAGCGGACCAGGGCACCGCGCAGCCGAGGTGCGTGCATTTGCGGTATGCGGCAACGATCCCGCCGGCGGGATGGATCAGGAAGAAGTGGCCCTGCCGGAACAGGATCGGCGCGTCGTTCGACTCGGCGAAGGTCGCGAGGATCTGGGCCTTCGGGCCGACGTTCACCGGCACGCCGAGGCCGACGATCTTGCGGACCTGCATGAACGGCAGCACGGAGCCCACGACCTCGGCGCCGGCGAGCGACAGTGCCCCGAAGAAGCCGTAGCGCAACAGCCGGCGCCGGTCGATGCGCGCGTCCGGGCGAACACGGATCACGGCCTCACCTCCTACGCGAACGTAGTAGTAGGCCATCGCTCAAGGAAGTCAAGCCCGCGCGGCTACGGGTTGAGCCGGGTCTCCTGGCCGCCGTTGGCGGGCACCTCGACGTCGACCACCCAGCGCACCGAGTTCGCGCACGGGCAGGCGCCGCCGACGCGCGCGAGGCGCGGCATCGACTTGAGCGCGGTCTCGAGCGGCACCGTGCCGTTCGCGACGCCGCGCTGCAGCTCGGCCCAGTGCTTCACGTCGATCGACGCGAGGTATGCCTCGGGCAGGTGATCGCGCACGTGCTCGATATAGCGCTCGACGTCGTCGAACTTCGAGCCGTCGACGCCGATCATCTGGAACGCGTACTCACCGCGCCGGCGGAAGAACCCCGGGTGCGGCAGCTTGAGCAGATCTTCGTCCCACGACACGCCGTCGATGGTGCCGCGGTCCCCCTTCACGCGCGCGTACAACGCGTCGGCGTCGTCGCGTGAAAGCTGCGGGAACCGCGCGCGCACGTAACGCTGGTTGATGTCGTCGAGCATCCTGTCGACCTCGGCGATGTACTCGTCCTGCGCGACCCGGTTCGTCTTGTCCTTGAGGCCGAGGCGCACGTTCGTCTTCCCACCGCGCTCGTCGCCGAACATCTCGAGCCCGCGTCCGTACCACTTGTAGACCGCGCGCTGCATGGCCGGCATCGTGATCAGCGCGTCCGGCTGCGCCGCGGCTTCGGCCCATCGGCGCATCGGGATCACGCCGGCGGCGAGGTGGAACGCCTCCTCGCGCAGCATCGGCGGCATCGACGCGGCCATCGGCTTGTACGCATTCACCTTCTGCATCGTGAGCTGGTACTTCCCCACCCGATCGATGAACGCGGCGAATACGACGTTGTCGACGAAGCTGTCGTACTCGAGGTTGAACGCCGCGAGCACGTGCGAGCCGGTCTTCATCGAGAGGATCTCTTCGACCATGTCCTGGGGCTTCGTGTCGGTGACCGGCGACCAGTCCGCCGACGTGAGCAGATGGATCATCTGGTAGCCGTGGCGGAGCTCCTCGGCCATCACGCGAAGGACCCAGGCCTGATCCTGCGGATCGCTCGCGCGGGCCAGCGTGGCCTGGTGCTGCTGGATCGAGCCGAACTCCGTCGAGGCCTGCGCGCGGATGATCGCAAGGAGCTCCTCGGCGGCCTTCGGATCGAGCTCTTTCGGGACGACGGCCTTGGGCTGGCCGGCGCGCTCGCCGACCTCGATCCGGTCCGGCATGTTCTGCTGGATCCGCGCGCAGAGGCAGAACGCGTCGTCTTTCGGGAAGTAGGTGTCCCACTGCTCGGCGAGGCGCGGGAAGTCCGGGAAGTTGTGGCGCTGCCAGTGCAGGACGGCGTCGTGGTACTGCCGCGGCAGCTGGTGCTGCTGGTCACTCACGCGGCAACCTCCCGTGCGGTTCTGCGCATGAGCAAAGTCTAGGCCGTGCTCAGAGCCGCTTCTCCAGCGCGGCGACGGCAGCGGGCGTGAACTGCATCGCTTTCAGGAAGCCCGCGATGTCCGTGTCCGCGGACGCGACCATCGTTCGCGCGATGTGCGCGCCCTGATCGCGGAAGTGCGCGAGGATCGCGTCGATGAGCTTGCGGCCGAGATCGCGGCCGCGCACGTCAGGATCCACGCCGAAGAACTCGATCCAGCCGGTCGGCTCCTCGAGTCCGAACTCGCCGCCGCGAACCTCGCCCATCATGAACCCGGCGACCGATCCGTTGACCTCGGCGACCTGCGACGACTCGGCGTCGCGCCGGATGTAGTAGCTGACCCGTTGCTCCCAGACCTCGGGCCGATACCGCGTGGTGATGCGTTCGTCGATGCGCGTGATGCCCTCGATGTCGAGCTCGGTCATCGGTCGGATCCGGACGTCCTCGGCCACGGGCGCAGGATAGCCATCGAGCAGCCTCCCAGCCGTGCAGTAACGGCGGCCGAGCGAGTCCAAGTTCGGGATCAACGGCGTGTCTGCCGAGGCCATTCGGCTGCCCCGTACGGGTCGCGGACATCCATCATGTGCAGTAGGGGTTCCGGCGGATCATCGGGAAACTCAATGAATGCTGGCGGATCCGCTCGCATGACCGCTCGGCGATAAGACGAGCGCCGACCAAGCTGCCCGTCCAGTGACCAACTCGCGGCTGGGTGAGCGGACAGCGGCAGTCTTTCGGGAGTGCAGAACGTGACCACCCAGCCTCTCCCGTTGCGCGTCCTTTACGTGTTCGTTACCGCGGCGCTCTGCGTGCTCGCCTTCGGCGGGCCGGCGAACGCCGACGGCGGGACCGGGACGGCCGCGCCGGCGCGCGCGGTGCCGCTCGCGCGCGCGCTCCCGCGGACCTTCGCTTCGTACGACGCGCTCCTCGCGACCGCCACCGCGGTCGCCAATGACCAGGTGGCCCTCTACGCCCAGCTCGTCTCGATCCAGACCGAGCACGACCTGGCGAGCTCGCTGCTCGCGAGCGTCGCCGACCCGCGCGCGCGTGGCGGACTGGTCCGGTCGGAAACGAACGTGAGCGACGAGGCAACGATCGACGCGCTTCGCTCCGAGGTGGCGGTGACCAGTGCCACGCAGGCACAGCTGCTCGCGAACGGCGCATCCGCGTCCGCGCCGTCGGTCACGTGGACCCTCCCGCTCGCCGGTGAGATCAGCCAGCCGTTCGGCCCGACCGGCTTCGGCATGGAGCCGGCCCGCACGTACCAGGGCACCTACTACGGGCACTTCCACGACGGCGTCGACATCCTCGCCGCCGCGGGCATGCCGATCGTCGCCCCGGCACGGGGCCGCGTCGTCTTCGTCGGGCAGATGATGGACGGCGCCGAGGTCGTCGTGCTCGCGCACGACAACGGCCTCGTCTCCCTGTACGCCCACCTTCAGATGGGCCCGCTCGCGCCCACGATCAAGGCCGGCGACATCGTCCAGGCCGGCGACCGCATCGGCGCGGTCGGGCTGACCGGGATGACCACCGGCTACCACCTCCACTGGGCCGTCTACCAGGGCGGCCTCCCGATCGACCCGATGGGCACGCTCCTGGTGCCCGCGCCACCGGTCGCGTCACCCGCGCCGGTCACGGCGCCTGCACCGCCGGTCGCGCCGCCCGCCCCGCGCGTCACGCCGACCACGCCGATCCCGATGGGCGTTCCGGCCACCTCGGACGCGCTCCGCCGCCTCCTCGGCGGCTAGCCCTCGGTCCGCGGCCTACGGGCCGCGCCGCGTCTCCAAGAACGCGACCAGATCCGCCAGCTCCTCCGGCGTGAACGCGCCCGCGAATGACGGCATCGCCTGGCCCTTCCCGTTGAGGATCGTGGTCACGATCTGGTCGTGCGAGAGGCGCGCGGCAATATCCCCGAGCTCGGGACCCCGCCGCCCACCGGCGCCCGCGATCTGATGGCACGCGAAGCAGTCCTTCTGCACGAAGAGCTGCGCCCCGGCGGTCTCGTGCGGGCCCAGCCCACCGAGCACCGCGGCCGGGAGCGACGCGCCCTCGGTCGACACGGGGACCCAGCTCGCGGAGAAGCCCGCGACGGTGAGCGCGCCGTAGACGAGCACCCCGAGCCCAACGGCGGCCAGGGCCATGGGCCGTCGCGACGGGTGCCGCTCGCCTCTCGGGCGGATGAGCGGGAGCAGGAACAGGAAGCCGAACGCGAGGGCCGGCAAACCGATGATCACGAGCGACTCGAGGCCCTTCGGGATGATCGCGAGCAGCGCGAAGTAGCCGATGAAATACCAATCGGGCCGCGGGTCGGCGACGATGATCGTGGGGTCGGGCGGCTTGCCGAGCATCGGCGCGCCGGCGACGACCGCGAGCGCGACGACCGCGAGCACCGCCACGAATGACACGACCGCGTCGCGCACCGCCGCGTCCGGATAGAACGGGATGCCGCGGCGCAGGAGCTCCTTGTACCGCGCGAGGTACGTGCGCGTGTCGACCCGCTCGCCGGGGACCGGCGGCTCGCTGATGCCGCGCTTGATGACCAGATACAGGTGCAGCCCGAGGAGGCCGAAGATCGCGGCCGGGATGAGGAACACGTGGGTCGCGTAGAACCGGGTGAGCGTCGCACCGCCGACGTTCTGTCCGGCCACCACGAGCGTCGCGAGGAATCCACCGATGATCGGCGCGCGAGCGGCCTGCTCGGCCGCGACGACGATGGACCAGAACGCGTCCTGGTCCCAGCGCAGCAGCTGCCCGGTGAACGCCATGGCGAGCGTCGCGAGCAGGAGGAGCGAGCCGCTCATCCAGTTCGCCTCCCGCGGGAACTTGTACGAGCCGAACAGGAACACCTGGGTCATGTGCACGAGGACGAGCACGACCATGGCGCCGGCGCCGAAGAAGTGGATCCCGCGCAGGACCCCGCCGAGAGTGGCTTGACCGCTGATGAACTGCAGCGACTCGTACGCGCTGTTGGGCGCGGGTACGTACGTCATCGCGAGGCCGACGCCGGTGACGACCTGCACGACGAACATCGCCAGCGTCGCGCTCCCGAAGACGTACCACCAGCCGACCGGGCCCTCGAGCGCGGCCGGGACCGGATGCGTGAGCACCGCGCCGACGGAGTCCTCAAGCTCGAAACGGAGACCGAGCCACCGACCGATCGCGCCGACCAGCCGGCTCACGGCGCCCCACCGCCGGGCGTGGGCAGGCGCTGGGTCTTCACCATCAGCTTCCCGGCCTCGACGCGCCACGCGCGCTCGAACAGCGGTCGGGGCGGCGGACCGCCGGCCACGGTGCCGTCCTCGTAGTACACGCCGCCGTGGCACGGGCAGAGGAACAGCTTCGCCTGCGACCGCCAATCGACCGGACAGCCGAGGTGCGTGCAGTTCACGTTGAAGACCTGGAAGCTGGTCTCGGAGATGCTACGGACCCAGAGGGCGGTCTTCGCCGTCTGGCCGGCCCAGGCCAGCGGGCTTGGATCGTCGAACTGGACGAGCGTGGTCGTGCCGGGCTGGAACTTCGCGGTGTCGCCGACGGCGACGTAGGTGTCCTGCTCGCGTTCGAACAGCGGCGCGATGAGGTAGCCGACGATCGGCACCCCGACCAGCGCGGCGATCGCGCCCGAGAGTCCGATCGTGACCCGCGAGAGGAATCTCCGGCGATCCATCAGGCCCCCCGGACCGTGTCGACGACCCACGCCGCGAGCGCGAACGCAGCGAGCAGCGCGCCGCCGGCAAGTACGACGGGATGGGTGATCACACCGGCGCTGGCGATCGACACGCCGAGCGCGAGCGTGACCGGCCAAAGCGAGGGCTGCGGAGGGTGGCCCTCGGTCATCCGAGGACCGTCCCGATGTACACGACGGAGAACACGACGACCCACACGGCGTCGACGAAGTGCCAGTACATCGCGATGCCCTCCCACGCGGTCTGCCCCACCCGGCGAGGCCGCGCGGACGACGCGGCGAACAATGTCGCGAGGAGCACGAGCCCGACCAGCACGTGCACTGCGTGCAGTCCGGTGAGCGTGAAGAACGTCGTGCCGAACAGCTCGGATCCCGGCCGGAGGCCCGCGCCGAGCAGCCTCGCGTACTCGAGGCCCTGGCCCGCGAGGAACGCCGCGCCCAGGAGGGCCGTCAGGCCGAGCCACAAACGCGATCGGCGCGCCGCCGCGAGGCCCATGGTGCCGCTCGAGGCGAACAGCAGGAGGCTGAACAGCGCGGTACGTCCGACGTCGAGCTGCGCCTTCGCGGTCGCGAGCCCCTGCTCGCGGAACACGACGAACGCGATCACCACGGCGAGGAAGAACAGCGACTCCGACCCGATGAACAGCGCGATCCCGACGAGGTTGCGATCGCGGGTGAATCCGATCGCGTCCGCTTGCGCGCTCATTGGGGATCCATCCGGTCCGGGTTTTTGCGATCCCAGAGCGGGCGCGGTCCGCGGACCCGCGGGATGGTGTCGAAGTTCTGGGACGGCGGGGGCGACGGCGTGCTCCACTCGAGCGTGAACGCGTCCCACGGATCGTCGCCCGCGCGCTCGCCGGCCCGAAGGCTCCGCCACACGTTGGCCGCCAGCGCGATCGCGCCGGCGGCGATGAGGAACGATCCGATCGTCGATACGAGGTTGGGCCAGTCCCAGCCCATCCCGGGCGGATACGTCCAGACACGTCGAGGCATGCCTTCGATGCCGAGCAGATGCATGGGCAGGAACGCGAGCGTGAGTCCGATCAGGGTGAACCAGAAGTGCACGAGGCCGAGCCCGTGGCCGAGCAGCCGGCCGGTCACTTTCGGGAACCAGTAGTAGAGCCCGGCGAACACGGCCATCATCGTGCCGCCGAAGAGGACGTAATGCAGGTGCCCGACGACGTAGTAGGAATCGGTCGTGTACAGGTCGATCGGGACGACGGCGAGCGACACGCCGGTGAGTCCGCCGATCACGAACGTCGCGATGAACCCGATCGCGAAGACCATTGGCATCGCGAGCCGGATGCGCCCGCGCCACATCGTGGCGAGCCAGTTGAAGATCTTCACGCCGGTCGGGACGGCGATGAGCATGCTGGTGCCTGAGAAGAAGGCGTTCTCGGCGTCGCCGAGGCCGACCGCGAACATGTGGTGCGCCCAGACGCCGAATGAGAGGAAGCCGATCGCGATGCCCGATGCGGCGACGAACCGGTAGCCGAACAGGGGCTTGCCGCTGAACACGGGGACGATCTCAGAGATCATCCCGAATGCGGGCAGCACGACGATGTACACCTCAGGGTGGCCGAACGACCAGAACAGGTGCTGCCACAGCGTGGCGTTCCCGCCACCCGCCGGATCGAAGAACCGACCACCGAGCTGCCGGTCGACGAGGAGCATCACGAGCGCGGACGTGAGCATCGGATACGCGCCGATGATCAGGATGCTCGTGATGAGCACCATCCAGGTGAACATCGGCGCGCGGCCCATGACCATGCCCGGGCATCGCATGAGGAGGATCGTGACGGCGAGGTTGATCGCGCCGATGATCGAACCGGCGCCGGAGACGGCCAACCCGAAGATGTACCAGTCCATCCCGGTACCCACGGCGTGGGCCGGCTCGGTCAACGGCGCGTAGGCGAACCACCCGGCGTCCGGCGCTCCGCCCGCGACGAAGCTCAGGTACAGCAGGACGCCGCCGAACAGTGTCAGCCAGAACGACAGCGCGTTGAGCCGCGGGAACGCGACGTCCTCGGCACCGATCTGCAGCGGGACGACGTAATTCGCGAATCCGATGAGCATCGGGATCGCGACGAGGAAGATCATCGTGATCCCGTGCATCGTGAAGAGCTGGTCGTAGGTGCTCGGGTCGAGGACCTGCTCACCCGGCGTGGCGAGCTGCACGCGGAGCAGGAGTGCCTCGAGTCCGCCGATCGCGAGGAACGCGATGCCCAGGAGCACGTACATGATGCCGATGTCCTTGTGATCGACCGTTCGCAGGACGCCCGCGGTCGCGAACGCGCCCGGCCGCCGCACGAGCGCGGTCGCGGTCACTTGAGGCTCCGTAGGTATGCGACCACGGCATCGAGGTCGGCGCTCGACAGCGGCACCTTGGGCATGAGCGCGCCCGGCTTGTAGCGCTGCGGGTCGGCGATCCACGCGCGCAGCGCGTCCGCGGTGTTGGCGAGCACCCCGCCGGCGATGATCGTGCGTGAGCCGACGTGCGTCAGATCCGGTCCGATGGGCGTTCCGGCGACCTGACCCTGCACGACGTGACACGACGAGCACACCGCGGACCCGACGATCTCGAGCCCCCGTCCGGCGGCGCCCGACGCCGGCGCGCCCTGCGCGGCGAGCCAGCGGTCGAAGTCGGCGCGCGGCTCGGCCACCACGAGCACCCGCATCCAGGCGTGCTCGAGGCCGCAGAACTCGGCGCACTCGCCCGAGAAGGTCCCGGCGCGCGCGGTGAACAGGCGCATGACGTTGCGCTGGCCGGGCACGACGTCGGACTTCGCGCCGAGCTCGGGGACCCAGAGGTCGTGGATGACGTCGGCCGAGCTGAGGTCGAGCTCGATCGGAACGCCGACCGGAACGTGCAGCTCGTTCGCCGTGACGGCGCCGCCGGCGTAGCGGAACTCGAACCACCACTGGTGCCCGATGACGTCGACGTGGAGCGGCGGCTCGAGGCTGCCGAACGTCGCGCCCTGGCCGATCTGCCCGAGGGTGACGAGGCTGAGGACGAAGATGATCGCAAGGAGCAGCAGGGGCACGCCGGTCCAGGCGATCTCGAGGGCGCGGTGGCCGTGGATCTGAGGCGCGGATCCGGCCCGCACGTCGCGGTAGCGGACCGTGAAGACGATCAGCGCGACGAGGACGCCCGCGAAGATGACGGCGGCGATGACACCGACCACGAGCGAGAGCACGACGATCGGCTCGAGGGAGCTCGCCATCGGCGCCACCGTAGCCGCGACGGCAGCGGGCGCAAATCGGGGCGCCCAACGCGGGCGCCCCGATCTCGTCTGTGGCTAGGCCGTGGTGCGGGCGACGCGCCGCCCGCGGGTCAGGATCAACACGAGCGCCAGCGCGACGAGGGGGATCCAGCCGAACACCAGCAGCCAGATCGTCGCGTCCGCGAACCCGCGGAGCACGGCGGCCAGCGTGGCGAACGCCTGGGCGACGGTCTTGGACGGATCCCACGTGCCGCTCGGCGTGCCGACCTGGACGATCGCCGGGCTGACCGACACGGTGATCGTGGAGAACTGCGTGCGCGAGTTGATCGAGTTGACCTGTCCCTGGAGCTGCTCGATCTGTGTGCGAACGTTGGAGAGCGCCGCGTCGACCTTGAGGATCTCATCGACGGTGGCCGCGCGGCCCAGGAGCGCGTTGTAGCGATCCTCCTCGGCCTGCTTCGCGGCAAGGCGGGCCTTCAGATCGACGAACTGGTCCGACACGTCCTGGCCGTTCACGGTGGACGACGTCACATCCGCGTCGAGCGCGCGGAGGCGGCGGAGCGCCTCGGTGAACTGCGCGGACGGCACGCGGAGCGTGAGGCTCGCGACCCGGTCGTCCTTGGTGCCGCTCTCGTTGAGCCCGATCACGTCGCCGCCGAGGTCCGTGGCGACGGCCTGGGCCTTGTCCGCCGTGGCCCACGGGTCGGTCGCCTTCATCGCGACGTTCGCCGTCAGGATGATCGAGCGCGTCGGATCGAACGCCTGGGGGACCGGCACGCCGTTGCTACCGGTCTCGCTCGTCTGCGGCGGAGCACCGACCGCGACGCCGGACTTCGCGATCCCGACCGCCCCGTCGGTGGCCGCGCTGCCGAACGCCTGGCCGGAGCCGGCGCTCGAAGGCGCGCCTTGGGCTGCACAGGCCGCCAGGAGGAGGACCGCCGGAAGGACCCAGAGGAGCCGTTTCATCACGTACCTGCCTTCTCCGGGGCGTGCCCGGTAGCTAGGTAGACGCGGCTAGGGCCCGGTCGGTTCCCAACGGGCCCCGAACAGCTCCCGGGCGGCCAGCTCGGCGGTCGCCGCGAGCGCCGCCAGGTCGGAGCCGCGCTCCGCCGCGATGGCCGCGTAGGTCAGGGCGACGTACGCCGGCTCGTTCCGCTCGCCTCGGCGGCCCTCCGGCGCGAGGTAGGGGGCATCGGTCTCGACCAGCAGCGCATCGGTGGCCCGAGCCGCCGCGCGGAGCGCGCGGTTCGCGCGATAGGTCGTCGGTCCGGCGAACGACGGGACGAGGCCGAGCGCCCGCCACGCCGGGAGCTCGTCGGGGCCTTCGCTGTAGCAGTGGAGCTGGCCGCGCACCGTCCGGCCGGCGAGGAGCGCGCGCACCTCGAAACCGGCATCGCGGACGTGGACGACCACCGGGAGCCCGAGCTCGGTCGCGAGGTCCAGCTGCCGGAGGAACGCGCGCTCCTGCAGGTCGCGCGGCGCGCTCCGGCCCGAGAGATCGATCCCGATCTCGCCGATCGCGACGACCCGTTGGTCCGCCGCGAGCCGGCGCAACTCGGTGACCGCCGCGTCGTCGAGCGATGCGGCGCGATGCGGGTGCACTCCGACGGCGGCGCGTACCTCGGGATGCGCGCGGGCGATCGCGAGCGCAGCCGCGCTCGACGCGACGTCCTCGCCGCAGGTGACGATGCGGGTCACACCCGCGTCGCGCGCACGCGCAAGGACCGCGTCGAGGTCCCCGGCGAACCGCGCATCGCCCAGGTGCGCGTGCGCATCTATGAGGATGCTTTCGCCGCCTCCAGACGCGGGAACAGCGGCGGCCCTGCGTGTACCTTCCGGCCAGGCTCGAGCAGGCCCCACTTCGCCACGTCCGCCCACGGCGCCGACTCGGGCGACGGCAGCCCGAGCTGACCGCAGATCGATGCCGCGGTGTTCGGCATGTACGGCCAGAGCAGGTGGGCGATGAGCCGCAGCGCCTCGAGACCTGCGTACAGCGAGTTGGCCACGTCCAGAGCGTTCGCTGGATCCTTCGCGAGCTTCCAGGGCTGCGTGTCCTGGTAGTGCTTGTTCGCCGCATCGACGAGCGAGAAGATCGCGCCGAGGGCGTCGGCGAAGTGCAGGTCGGCCGCGGCAACGTCGTGCGCCTCCATCGCGCGATCCGCGATCGCGTGCAGCGCGATCTCGGAGCGGCCCTCGCCACCGTGCCGCGGCACCAGACCCTCGCAGTAGGTCTCGACCATCTTCATCGAGCGCGAGACGAGGTTGCCGAGGCCGTTCGCGAGATCGGCGTTGAATCGCGCATTGAACTGTTCGGGGCTGATCGGCGAATCCTCGATCTTCTCGAACGGCGCGTCGCGCAGCACGAGGTAGCGGATCGCGTCGCTTCCCCACTCCTTCGCGGCCGCGATGGGGTCGATCATGTTCCCGCTCGACCGCGACAGCCGGCCCTCGCCCATCGCGAGGAAGCCGTGGGCGAAGACCTGGTGCGGCAGCTCGACACCCGCCGCCATGAGCATGGCGGGCCAGAACAGGCAGTGGAACCGCGTGATGTCCTTGCCGATGACGTGCAGGTCGGCCGGCCACCACTTCTTGAACGCCTTGGGGTCCGACCCGAAGCCGACGCCGGTGACGTAGTTGATGAGCGCGTCGAACCAGACGTACACGACATGGTCGGGATGATCCGGGAACGGGATCCCCCACTCGAGGTTGCGCCGCGAGACGCTGATGTCCTTGAGCCCGCGGTCGAGCCAGCCGAGGACCTCATTGCGGCGGGCCTCGGGCACGCAGAAGTCCGGCTGCTTCCGGTAGAGCTCCTTCAGCTTGCCCTCGTACTTCGACAGGCGGAAGAAGAAGTTCTCTTCGTTCAGGTGCTGGATGACTCGCGTCGGATGCAGCGGTCAGTGCCCGTCGACGAGCTCGGACTCCTCGTAGAAGAGCTCGCAGCCGTCGCAGTACAGGCCTTCGTACGTGGAGAGATAGACGTCGTCGTTCGCGATCCAGCGTCGGACGAACTCCTGCACGCCCTTGACGTGATCGGGGTCCGTCGTGCGGATGAAGCGGTCGTACGAGATGTTCCAGAGGTCGGCCATCTGCCTGAACTCGGCGGCATGCTGGTCCACGAGCGCGCGCGTCTCGACGCCCTGCTCCTTCGCCGCGCGCTGATTGCGAGTGGCGTTCTCGTCGGTGCCCGTCAGAAAGAAGACCTCACGGCCGCGCTGACGGTGGAAACGGGCGAGCGCATCGGCGCCGGTCTTCTCGTACCCGTGATGGAGCCCGGGGCGGTCGTTGACGTAGTCGATCGCCGTCGTGACGTAGAACTTTTGGGGGCTCATCTCGGTATTCTAGGTCGGACGTAGTGGTGGAACGCGGAGCGGCCACGCGCATATCGCTGGCCGTGCTGGTCCGGCTCGCGCTCGTCATCCTGACCTTCGTCCTCATCATCGTGCTCTCGCAGGTCGCGCTCGTCTCGGCGCGCACGCGGCTCGAGCGCGCCGATCTCCCCACGATCGCGCAGCAGGCCTGGGAGGGCACGTCCGACTACTTCACGAACCTCGCGACCGGCTCGCTCGGCGAGGCGAGCTCGACGTCGATCCTCGGCGGCGACCGTCGCGCGATGGGTCAGCTGCTCGTCGACGCGTACACGAAGAGCATGGTCCTGGTCTTCCTGGCGGTCGGGCTCGCCACGGCGGGCGGGATCCTGGTCGGCGTCCTCGCGGCCGCGTCGCGGCGCAGTCGAGTTCGGGCCGCGCTGCTGACGTTCGCGACGCTCACGGTCTCGATCCCGTCGTTCCTGCTCGCGATCCTGCTCATCCTGGGGGGCGCCGAGCTGAACGCGCGGTACGGGATCCGGCTCTGGCCCACATTCGGATACGGCCTCGACGACCACCTCATCGTGCCGGTCCTCGTGCTGGCGGCGCGGCCGTTCGCGCAGATCGCGAACTTCGCGTACGTCGCCACCGAGGACGTGCTCAAGCTCGACTACATCCGGACGGCGCGGGCGAAGGGCCTCGTCGAGTCGGTGATCCTGGCGCGGCACGCGCTGGGCAACGCCGCGGTCCCGATCATCGGCGCCATCGCCACCGGCCTTTCGATCGCGCTCTCGACGCTGCCGGTGGTCGAGGTCTTCTTCAGCTGGCCGGGCCTCGGGTTCGCGCTCCTACAGGCGATCCGGCGTTTCGACGCGGCGACCACGGGCACGCTGCTCGGCTCGCTCGCCGTGACCATCGCCGTCGTCCGCTTCAGCCTCGACGCGCTCGCCGGCCGGTTCGCCCGCCGCGCGACCGGAGCCGCGACGTGAGGCGCGCGCTGAACTGGCAGCTGATCGTCGGCCTCGGGATGATCGTTGGCTGGCTCATCCTCGGGTTCGGCGCGCCGCTCCTCACCTCGGTCAACCCACTCCAGGGCCACTCGTTCGTCCAGGTCGGCACGCACTCGATCCCCGCTCCGTTCGATCCGGGCACGTTCGGCTACCCGCTCGGATCGGACCGGCAGGGACGCGACCTCTGGGTCACGGTCATGTACGGCGCGCAGGCGACGTTCACGCTCGCGTTCATCGTGCTCGCGGCGCGCCTTTTCATCGGGGTGACCCTCGGCGCCGTCGCGGGGTGGTTCGCCGGACGATGGATCGATCGCGTCGTGTCGGCGCTCATCGACGCGTTCGCGGCTTTCCCGACGCTGCTGTTCGCCGTGCTGTGGATCTTCGCGTTCGACATCCGGTCGGGGCTCTCGGCGTTCGCGGCCGCGCTCACGATCACCGGATGGTGGGGCTTCGGCCGCGCCACCAGGTCGGCGCTCGTCGACCTCAAGGGCCGGCCGTTCCTCGAGGCCGCACGCGCGGAGGGCCTGTCCGAGTTCGCGACCTTCGCGCGGCACGCGATCCCGAACCTGCTGCCGCTCCTTGCGATCAGCGCGGCGCTCGAGGCGAGCGCGATCCTGCTGATCCTCGGCGAGCTCGGCTTCCTCGGCTACGTCGTCGGTGGCGGCGTGTCCGTCCCGCTCAACGACCTGCGTGGATCGGGGCAGGCATTCTCATTCGTCGCGCCCGAGTGGGGCGCGATCCTCGCCCAGGGGCGGTTCGAGGTGTTCTTCGCGCCGTGGATCGCGCTCGTGCCGGCGGCCGCGTTCGCGAGCGGTGTCCTCGCGTTCAACCTCGCGGGCCACGGGCTGCGGATCTTCTTCGAGCGCGCGCCCGTCGCCCTCGGCAAGGTGCTCACCTGGCGAACGGCCGCGGCGCTCGTCGCCCTCGTGATCGTCATCCGGATCGCGCTGCCGCTCCTTGGGCCAACCGCCGCGCTCACGGCGGTCTCGAAACAGTTCGACGGTGGCCGGGCGCGCAACGACCTCGCCTACATCGCCGATCCCGCGCGCGGCGGGCGCTACACCGGATCGAAGGGCTATCAGGATGCCGCCGCGTACATGGCCGACCGGTTCAAGGCGCTGGGCCTCGAGCCCGCGGGCGACGACGGCACGTACTACCAGAGCTTCAAGATGTCGGACGTCGGGCTCACCGCGATGCCGACGCTGCAGCGCCTCGGATCCGAGGCGAAGACCTACGTGCCGCGCACCGACTTCTCGGAGACCGTCGGCGGCCGCCGCGGCGGTGGCGTCGCCGAAGGCAACGTCGTGTACGTCGGCGGCGGCAACCAGACGACCGGCTACAGCGACTACCAGGGCGTGCATCCCGAAGGGAACATCGCGATGATCGCCGGCCCCGGCATGGCGAACGTCGACCGCATCGACATCGCGCGGCGCGAGGGCGCCGTCGGGGTGATCGTCGTGTCGTTCACCGATCTCATCAAGCCGTCCTACATCGCCGCGTTCGAGAAGGAGACGATCCCGGTCATCACCGTGACCGCCGCCGTGGCCAACGAGCTCATTGCGCAGTCCGGCAAGAAGATCGAGGACCTGAACCAGTCGCTCGTCGACCGGCTTCGGCGCGCGCAGACCCGGCCGAGCCTCCGGACCGAGATCGTGCAGCCGATCTCGTTCGACACGGACACGCGCGTGCGGTTCTCCGTGCCCCTCGGCCCGGTGCACGAGATCGTGGGCCAGAACATCGTCGGCATCCTCCGCGGCAGCGATCCCACCCGCGCGGACAAGTTCGTCCTGGTCGGCGGCCACCTGGATGGCGTCGGCACCGATCCCGACGGCACCGTCTTTCCCGCGGCGAATGACAACGGGTCGGGTCCGGCGGTCACGCTGGAGGTCGCCCGGGTGCTCGCCGCGCATCGCGCGCTGCTGCAGAACTCGGTCATCTTCGTGGCGTTCGCCGGCGAGGAGGAGGGCCTCGTCGGCTCTGAGTACTTCGCGAACCACTCGCTCACCACGCCGCTACGGCCGGCGAACGTCCTCGCCTTCGTGAATCTGGACGTGTCGGGCTGCTGCGGCGACGAGCTCGCCGCGTCCGACGAGAGCTTCGCGATGCACGCGCGGCTCGCGAACGCCGCGGACCACCTCGGCTTCTCGTTCGGGTACACGCCGAGCGTCGGCGGGAGCGATCACCTCTCCTACATCCGGCGCGGCGTACCCGCGTCGATCCTGTCGTGGACCGACCTCGGCCCGCTCCACACGACGCGCGACACCCTCGACACGGTGACGCCGGCACACCTCGCGATGGCCGGCGAGGTCGCCACCCAGACCGTGCTCGAGCTCGCCGCGACGAACTAGGCTTGTCGCGTGCGTGATCGGGCGGTCGGCGCGCTGCTCCGATCCGCCGAACCGTCGATCCGCTGGAAGATCAGGCTCGGCGTGCTCGGCGACGACCCACGATCGGAAGCGATGCGCGCGCTCCGGGAAGAGATCAGAGGCTCCCCGCGCGTTCGCGCGCTGCTCTCGCGTCGCGCGCAGCT
>Ga0075435_100001181_pt1 | contig 16686 bp, 10 predicted proteins | sample RhiMethybrSRZTD4_FD_75302 | JGI IMG/M metagenome (GOLD analysis project Ga0075435, IMG submission 75302) | Populus rhizosphere microbial communities from Tennessee, USA - Rhizosphere MetaG P. TD hybrid SRZTD4 | ecosystem: Host-associated > Plants > Roots > Rhizosphere > Soil | place: USA...
CGGAGAGACGCAATAAATGTTGTTAACTAACCTCGCCGCGGCGGTGCAAAGGCTAACGAAAGATAACCTCTCGCGCGACCGCTGGTCCGAAAGGCGTTGTCCACGAGATTGAGGTCCGTTTGTGGGATGAACCGACGCGGTGTAAACGCGTCAGCGCGAAACGGCGCGCTCAGCGGACGCCCGATCAGTCGCGCGTTCGTTGCCGGTGGCTCGTTGCGAAGACGCGATCGGCGTCCTCGATTTCGGCGCGGTAGTCGTGACATCAGGCGGCGGGGTCGTCGATCTGCCAGCGCAACAGCGGCCGCGTCCAGCGTGCCGCGGTCGATGTCCGCAAGCTTGTGGCGCAAATCGCGCAGCAGGGCGCGAGGCCGTCTGGGTCGGCCACGCGGTCGGTGAGCGCGAGATCGTCCCCGAGCGCGACCGCGAGTACACGCCGCGCGGTTCGGAAACGCGTGTCGACCCCAACCGTTCAGCTCACGTCCGTTTCATAAACCGTGATACGGTGACCTGCCGCGTGGCGCCGTGCCGCCGGCCCACTCCGTCAATCAACTGAAGCGAACGGTCGGCGATAAGGCTACTGCGCCATTTATCGTATCGTTGCCGCCTGCCACGACGCACGGATCCGGACTCGTCACCGTCTTTTCGCTGTAACGATCGAGTTTGTCCATTGTGGGCCTGTCGCAAACCTGGGGGATCACCATGCGTCTGTGTTCTTCGCTCGCCATGGTAACGCTCACGACCTGGGCAGTAACTGCCCAGGTGAATGACGCGACTCATTGGACCATTGACAGTGATCCCGGCGCACATCTCACCGAGACGACGTTGACCCCCGCAGTCGTGAACGTCACTCAATTTGGAAAGATTTACTCCTATCCGGTAGATGGGCCGGTCTACGTCCAGCCTTGGCACGTGTCGCGCGTCCGCATCAACGGGGCGCTTCACGATGTCTTGTACGTCGCCACGGTGAACCGGACGCTCTACGCCTTCGACGCGGATTCTGGATCCTCGGTGCCGCTTTCGAAGACGATGCTCCCCAGCGTGTCCGCCGGCGTTGCGCCATCGGTCGCTGACGTCGTCCTGCGGGCGATGGGCAACAACCCGGTGTTCTGGGACTCGCCCAGCCACGGTCCGCTCGTCTACGTCTGGCGAAAGAATGACTTCCTGAAAGCGTACCGTCCAACGCCTGATGGGACGATGAACCGCGCCTACCTGCAGGGCGGCGCGCTTGCCCAGGGCGACTCTGTGGCATCTCTCGCGCTGTCGGCGAACGGCAGCACGCACGGGAGCGGCATCGTCTGGGCGTCTCTGCCGGCGAACGAGAACGGGACAGATGCAAACTTCGTCGGCGTCGTCAGCGCATATGACGCCGAATCGCTCAACGAAATCTGGACGAGCGAACAGAAACCGCTACGCGATCGCGCAGGTCGGTTGGCGGCGTCCATTTCGCCGGTCGTCGCGAATGGCAAAGTGTACGTATCCAATGTCGAGGGAAGCGTGATCGTATACGGGCTGCTGCCGCCGTCAGTGGCGCCGGCTGTCCGGTTCGCCGCTGCGCCCGGCGGTGAGTCGACGTCGGCCGTTGGCGCGCCCACGTTGACGACTGCGGCGGTTGAGACAGCGGTTGACGGCGGCGCGATCGGGATCAACTTCCTCGGAAGCAGCACGACGGCGATGGCCGCTTCGGAGATTGCGGGCGTGGTGCCGCAGACGCACTGGAACAACGGCGTCGGCGCCGCACGCGTCACGCCGCTGGCGCTCGTCAACGCTGCCGGCGAGCCGACGGCGGCGAGCGTCACGTGGACAGCGAACAACGGGTGGATGACGCCAATCACCGATCAGCCCGGCAACGCGCGGCTGATGAAAGGATATCTGGACAACACCAACACCACCGTCACGACCGTAAACGTGGCAGGACTACCATCTGGCGCCTACGACGTTTATGTCTATGCGGACGGCGATAACAAGGCGTATACGCGAACGGCGTCATATCAGATTAGCGGGTCCGGCATGCCGGCGCAGACGACAACCGTGACAGATCCGCCGAATACGACCTTTGCCGGGACGTTCACCGAAGCGGCAGGCATGAGCGGCAACTATGTAAAGTTCAGAATCAACAGCAACGCGTTCACCGTGACGGCGCGGCCAGGTACGAGTACGAACACAAACGTGCGCGCGCCGGTGAACGGGATCCAGATTGTCCCAGCGATTCCATCGGCGATAGCTATCAACTTCCTCGGCGCCAGCACGGCCCTCATGGCTGCGACGGAAACCGCGGGCGTCGTACCTCAAACACATTGGAACAACGCCATGGGCGCCACGCGAGGCACGCCGCTCGCACTCGTTGACGCTGCGGGTACGGCGACGACGGCGAGCGTTACATGGAAGGCGAATAATGGCTGGATGACACCGATCGTCGATCAGCCCGGCAACGCGCGGATGATGAAAGGATATCTGGACAACAGCAACACCACCGTCACGACACTAAGCGTCACGGGCCTGCCATCAGCGGTGTATGACGTCTTCGTGTACGCGGACGGCGATAACAAGGCGTACACGCGGACGGCAACGTATCAGCTCGGCGGACCTGGTAACGTCGCGACCGCGATCAGCCTGACAGATCCGCCGAACACGAATTTTTCAGGGAGCTTTACTCAGGGCGCCAGCACCGGCGGCAACTATGTCAAATTCAGAATGACCGGCAGCACGTTCACGGTGACCGCAACGCCGGGTACGAGTACGAACGGCAACGTGCGCGCGCCGATCAACGGGATCCAGATCGTCCGTTCATCTTCGATGCCGCCTGTCGAGCTCGATCCGCCTGCGACTATTCCAGGCATCGGTGCGGGCCAGGGTGTTGAAGTCCGTGATGGCAAGGTCTATCTATATGGCGACGCCGCCACCGGTGTCCTTCGAGAGTATGACGTGGTGGGAAACAACTCACTCGTCTTTACAGGACGTGAAGTCCTGCTGACCGTGAATGGACGAGATCTCATATCACACCCGACGGGTCTTACCACCGCGCCGGGCCTCGGCACGCTAGTCGGCAATACCGTCTCGCAACAGGGAACTCTATTCATGATCGACTGGGCACGTGCGCTCACGAACGGCACGCTGGACGGCGCAATCCTGGCGACAGTCGCGGACGATTTGGCCGTGAACGGAACGAGGCCGGAATTCGTTCGGGTTGGCGACCGGTGGCTGGTCGCGACAGCCGACTACGGCGCGCTCGCCAACGAGGTCCGGATCTACGACCCGGAACGGCTCAAAACAGTCGCACGGACGAGCGAACCCGGTGTGCTGGTACATCGGTTTCCGAGTTCTCCATATGTGCAGACGCTGCACTGGATCGATTCTGCCGGCGTGCTGGTTCTCGTGCAGAACCAAAGAGACGGACTAGGATGGCGGCTGACGCTCGTCGATCTCGCTCGCTCGATTGCCGCTGGCCAGCAGATCGTGACGCAAACGATCGATTTATCACCGCACAGCGAACTGGAGGGATTTCACTTGATCGCCCCTCACCGAGGGCTCTTCCTCACTAGTTCAGCCGTGTCGAACGTTTATTTTGCAACGGTGCGGTTCTAACCTCAGCGACGGCTGATAGAACCACGGAAATGCGGGCCGCGGCGGCACACTACCGCCTGCTGCGGCGCCACAGGCCGCCCTCGCGTGGCGCATTGGAGGCGAAGCGTGCTCTTCGTCAGCTACTCCAGCATCGACAGCGAAAGCGCCGAAGCCGTGTGCGCCGCGCTGGAGCTGCATGATCTGCAGTGTTGGATGGCGCCGCGCGACATCACTCCTGGCGACGACTGGGGCTCCGCCCTGTTCGGCGGGATCCAGCAAGCCGACGCGCTCGTTCTCGTCTTCTCCGCTCACGCGAATCACTCCGCGCAGATAAAACGCGAAGTGTCGCATGCGATGCGCCGCGGCCTGCCGGTGCTGCCGTTCCGCCTGGACGACACCGCTCCTGGCGTCTCGTTCGCACTGCTGGACGCCGAGTTCGCCGGCGCATCCGATGCGTCGAACAGTTTCGACGCGCGCGTCGCGACGCTCGCAGCGGCCGCTCGTCGCCCGCCCGACGGCGTTCACCGCGTCCCGGTCGATCGCTATCTGGCGAGCCCATCGCAATTCCCGGTGCGGACAGACTCCTCATTCCTGCGCTTCGCCATTGGCTGCGCGGTCGTCGTGGCCTGGGTGCGACTCGTCATCGGCGGGATCGTGGCGGGCAACTACTGGTTTGACAACTTCTCCATCGACGACGTGCGCGAGTACCTGATTTTCGTGTTGCCGTATCACGCCGCGAGCGTGGCGTTGCTGGTCGCAGCCATTCGCCTGTGGCTGTGGGATCTCAGCTACACGGTCGAGGCGGTCACGAACGACAGCCTGCAGCGTGCACGCGGACACGTTTCGTGGAATCCATTCGAACTGAATCGGGTGATGCGAACGCTGTCAGGGCCCGTCCCATCGTCTCGTCAAGCGTGGATGGTGCGCGCGTGGTGGCTGACTGGAGCTGGCGCGTTCCCGCTCGCAATCATCCTGACGGTTGCCGGCGGAACAGAGAGCGCCACGGAGTTGTTTCTGCTGTCGATGGATCTGACGGTCACCATCTGCTCGCTCTGCATGGCACTGCTGACGCGCGCGCTCACGTCGCACGTTGACCGTGTCGCCTCCGACCAGCCCGCACACATATCAGCGGCATGACCTGCGACGTGCTTTTGAGCTTCGGGCCCGACGACGCGGCGGTCGCAGAGTCGCTGACCGAGCGGCTCCGTCAGCAGGGGTGGACATGCGCCGCCGGCGGCTCGTCGGCGCAGCCACGTGACGCGGCCGCACGCGAGTACCGCGCTCTGGCCGTTCTCGTCTCCGAAGCGTCGATGCTCTCGCCATTCGTGCTGCGCGACACGGAGCGCGCCGCCGGTCGCAACGTACCGATCTTCCCGATGCGGCTCGATGATGCGCCGTTGACGCCGTCCTTCGAATATTTCATCGGCACGATCGGCGCAGCCGACGCAAGACGAAATTTCGACGCCGCGGCGAAGGCGCTCATCGCGGCGATACACACACGGCTCGACGCACCCGCGTCGGCATTCACATCGAAGACCCACGGGCGCGGCGCTCCTCTTTTCGATGCTGCGCCGCCTTTCCGTCCCAGGCCGCTGCTTCGGCGATGGGCCGGTGTGTTTCTGGCGGTCGTGTGGACGCTGGCTCTCGTGATGGCAACCGGTCTTGTGTTTTCTGCCGGAGGCGTGGCGAGTGCCTCGCTGATTCGGACCGTATGTCAGGTCGCCGGGTTCCCCGGCGGGTTTTTGGCATACCTGCTCGTCACGTGGTTCCACAGTGCTCACCGCAATCTGCTCGCGCTCGGCGTGACGGGCACGCGCCATCGCGGACGAGAGCTCGTGTGGCGCATGGTGGCGTTCCCTGTGTCGTTGTTCACCGCGCCGGCCATCATCCGGCAGCTTCAGGACCGGACACCGGGGCCGGTCGCATCGCGTTGGAGGCGACGGCTTCGAAGTTGGTCGTGGAATGGGTTCATCCTTGGATACGTCGCAGGCGTGAGCGTCCCAGCCGCGGCGGAGAGGGCTGCGCTTCCGCTCATCGCAGTCACAGCCGCCACTCAGATCATCTCGGTTCCGCTCCTCTGGCTCGTGATTTCTGACGTGTCGCGGCGACAGATGCACGCACGCGCGTCTCGTCATCGCGCGCGCGCGGCTGGAGAGCAGACGGCTGGCGGCGCTCAGACAGTTCTGGTCAGTTACGCCGCCCAGGATCGTGCCGCCGCGGAAGTGCTCTGCGAGGCGCTCGAAGCGCGTGGGATCGACTGCTGGCTGGCGCGCCGCGACGCGACGTGGGACGCGCGTGCAATCCACGCGTTCGGCACTGTCGTCGTTCTGCTGTCCGCCAATCTGGAAGCCTCGACGGCCACGCTCGCAGAGCTCGAGCTCGCGATTGCGGATGGTGCGACCGTTCTGCCGCTCCGCCTCGATCAAACGCCCGTCCCTGCAGCCTTCCGGTATCTGCTCGGTTCCATTCACTGGTTCGACGACGAGGGCAGCAGCTTCGATCAGCAGACGGACACCATCCTGCAGTTGATCCGACGCCGGCACGCGGCGGCAGCACCGGCACCCGACGGTCTGGCCGAGGATTACCGAGTGGGGCAGCGCGTGGTCACGGACACGGCGCGACGCCACACGCATCGACTGTTCTACACCGCAGCGTTTGTCTATGTATCCGTCGCGCTGCTGACCGTGGCTGCGCTCGCAGTCCGGCTACTGCGCCAACCGGCCGTTACGGACGGCGCTGCCGCGTCGTTCGTCACCGTCACGATCTGGCGGATCGGGCTTGGCCTCGTCTGTTTTGCCGGACGCTATTGGTGGCAGCGCACGGCCGACGTCACAACTCCCCGCCGGACGGGTTGGCCACTCGTATTCGCATCGTCAACTCTCGGCGCACTACCCGCGGCCATCGCGGCCTCGCGAGGACACGCCGTCGTCGCGATAGTGATCGACAGCGCCGTGTCGTTGCTGGGAATTGTCGCGCTAATCCAGACGGTGCTCGGTGTGCGTGCCGCCGTGGCGCGCCATCGCCAAGAACAACGCGAGCGGAATCGCGCAGCGCAGCTTCTGCAGCGAACGACCCACGAGCCGGTGCGCTTCGATGCGCAGGTGACGGTCCAGCGAGGGTTCCGCAACCTCGTGATCGGAGGAACGATCGGGAACGTTCTTTTATGGCTGATCGACATTGCAATCGTGCAGGACCTGGCACGTAACGGGACGAAAAATTTCGCGACCTCGAGTCTCCCCCAGATATTCACGGTGCAGACCCTGCTGATCCTCGTGCCGACGTCTGTACTGTTTTTGGTATGGCTCGCCGTCGCGTACCGGAACCTGGAGGCGCTGGGGATTCACACGCACCGATATTCAGCCGCGGTGGCCGTGCGCCGCTTCCTGAACCCGCTCGTCAACGTCATCGTCGCGGTACCAATCGTCATTGATCTGCGGCACGCGAGCGCACGCGATGGGGCGTTGCTGAAGAACCGCACCTTGTGGATCGCCGGCTGGTGGGCCGCCATCCTGCTCTACTGGGCGGCACTCTGGTGGCATCTGGCCACCATCGTCGTTTCGTCGCCGACGTTGGTCGTTGCGTCGGGCGCAGCGATTTGCGCGACCTACGCGCTCAGCGGGTGGACAACGTACCGCCTGATCGACGAGATCAGCACGCTTCAGCGCGAGACGCGCACCGCAACACGATAGATTCCGATCACCATCGCGTTCGGTTGTGAACTCGGGCACGAATAGACGCGCCGAGAGCGTTCAACGTCGGCCGGCGAAGACCGTGTGGCGAAAAAAGAGACGAATAGACTCAACGCCGGCCAGAAGTTGGTGCCGCAGGGCAAGAGTCTCGCAGGAGATCCCGACGCGTTGCCTGGGCCGATCGCGCCGCAGGCTGTGTCGCGACGACAGCTCGCATCGCCTCGTAGACTGCCGGATGGCGACGCCAACGTCAACGAAATTGGGGTGGCGCAATATCCGCTTCTTCTCCGTCCGCACGGCGTCGCATGGGAATCTCCAGTCCGCTGCAGGCCGATGGGCTCATGTACGCGCATACCAACTCGCCACGCAACGGTCAGGGCACTCACACTCTGCGCCCTTCGCCTTCGGCACGAACCCCATCGCGCCTTTGATCTGCTGGAGCTGCGACATCGCCGCCGCCAACTCACGCCTCAGCGGCAAGAGCGCGCGCTTCGCGGCCGTGATTCGCTCGGCCGCCTGCGCCTCTTGCTCGCCCACCAGCAGGTTCGCGATGTGCGCCGTTCGACGGCCGACTACATCGTGTTCTTCGTATGCCGTCGGTTATAGTCAGCGAGGTGCTCGCCGCACTCTCGATCTTGTTCTTCTGCTCCGGGGTCAGCGCGCTGATTTATCAGGTGCTCTGGATCCGGTTGTTGGGACTGACCTTCGGTGTGACGATCTACGCCGCCGCCACGGTCTCGGCGAGCTTCATGGCGGGCCTCGCCGCCGGCAGCGCCGGCGCCGGGTGGCTGGCCGACCGGGTACGTCGGCCCCTGGTGTGGTTCGGTGCGGCCGAACTCCTGATTGGCGCGACTGCAGCGGCGAGTCCCGCTGTTCTCTCGGCGCTCCAACAGAGCTACGTGCGGGTCTATCCGTCACTCCCGTCCTCACCTTCGCTGCTCGCGGCGGTGCGCTTCGCCATCGCGTTCGTTGTGCTCCTTGTGCCGACCGCGTTGATGGGTGCGACGTTGCCGCTCGTCCTCAAATCGTCGGCGTTCCGCACGACGCGGTTCAGCGAACGGATGTCGCTCCTCTATGGCATGAACACCGCCGGCGCAATTGTCGGGACGCTGGCCGCGGGCCTATCGCTGATTCCCGAGCGAGGCATCCACGCGACCTTCATGACCGCTGCGACCCTGAATGCGCTCGTAGGCGCCTTCGCAATTGCGCTAGGAGCACGTCGCTCGTCCGGCAACCCGGCGGCATCCGCCCCGCAGGCCGATTCGAACATCTTGGCGGCGGCCGAGGCCGACATTGATCCGTCGCGGCTCCCAGCCGTCCTGACGGTATTCGCCGTGTCGGGGTTTACGACGCTCGCCCTGGAAGTCGTCTGGTTCCGCGTCCTCACGCTGTTCCTGCGGCCAACGGTGTACGGCTACGCGTTGATGCTCGCCGCGGTCCTGGCGGGTCTGGCCATCGGCAGCTATCTGGTGACCCCCTTCTTGAGTCGACAGCGGCCGTGGACGGCGATCCTGGCCGTGCTGCAATTGGCGATCGGCATTGCGGCCGTTTTGTCGTTCGCCACGCTTGCCAAGACGCTCGGAATGACGCGGACTCTGACGCCGTGGCTCTCACGCATCATGGCGGAATGGCTGGTCTACCCAGCCGTCGGCAGCTTTCTTGCGATTTTGCCTGCCGCCCTGCTGATGGGCGTCGCCTTTCCAATCGGCTTGCGGCTCTGGACGTGCGGCGGGGATGCGCACGATGCCCTCGCCCGGCGAATCGGAATCTTCTATTCGCTGAATGTGACTGGCGCGATTGCCGGCTCGCTGGCCGGAGGATTCCTGCTCCTCCCGCAGCTCGGCAGCCAGCGTTCCCTCGTGGTGCTCGGCGCGACCAGCGTCGCGTCGGGCGTGCTGCTGCTCGCCGTCTGCCGCGCGCGGCGCACCACGAAGGCGATCATCGGCGTCGCCGCCGTCGTGGCATTCGGTATTGCGGCCGCCAACGCTCCAGACCCGTTCGCGCAGTTCATCGAGCAGCGCTATCCAGGACAGCAGACCGTCTGGCGCGACGAAGGGATTGAGGCGACCGTCGTCGTGCTGCGCGACCATCGCGGCGAGGTGTCGCTGACGGTCAACGGCAATCACCAGGCGAGCACGGGCAGGAGCCAGGTGTATGTGCACCGCGCGATCGGCCACCTCGCCATGACCCTTCACGCGGATCCCCGCGACGTGCTCGTCATCGGACTTGGTGGTGGCGCGACGGCCGGCGCGGTGTCGATCCACGATGGCGCCGACGTCGACGTCGTCGAACTCGCTGACTCGGTGGTACGTGGTGCCGCCTACCTCGTCGATATCAATTACGGCGTCTTGTCGCGACCAAACGTCCACATCCGCGTCGACGATGGCCGCAATCACATGTTGCTGACTCGCCGGCGGTACGACGTTGTGACTGCCGACGTCATCCACCCGATCTTCGCCGGCTCCGGCAATCTCTATTCAGCGGAATACTTCGCGCTCGTGCGCCGGGTCCTGAAGCCAGGCGGTCTCGTCGTGCAATGGGTGGACGGCACCGACGCGGAATACAAAATCATCGCGCGCACGTTCTTGACGGTCTTTCCGTATGCAACGGCGTGGCGCGACGGTACTCTGCTCGTGGGCACACTCGAGCCGTTGACCTTGCGCCGAGCGGACTTCCAGCGAAAACGGCAGTTTCCCGGGCAGCGTCAGGGCACCGAGGATCTTGGCGCGCACACGTTCGACGATCTGGTCGCCGCGTATCGCGCCGGCCCCGACCAGTTGCGCGCCTTCGTCGGGCCGGGCCCGATCCTGACCGACGATCGTCCGCTCGTCGAGTACTTCCTCAGCCTGCCGCGCGATCACGATCTCAACCTGACGACGCTTCAGCGCGACCCGCGGCGCATCGACGTGCCGTAGGCCCGCCTCGCACGTTGGAGACGTTTCCGAACCTGGGGCGCGTCGGTCGTGTTCAAGGAACGCGCGAGATCGCGTTTCCACCGCTGCCGTTCGTTGCCATCTGCGAAATTCGCGAGGAACAGATAGTCGTCTTGCGAATCCTCCACGGAGCGCAAAGCTGGCCGAGCGCACGTTAAGCTTCGTCCATGCTCCCACGTATCGCAACAATGCCGAAGCAGCCACGCATCATCGGGCTCGCTGCTTTCGGACTAACAGCTGCGGCGCTCTTGCGGCTCGGACCACGTCCTGTGCGTCTTTCGATTCCTCACTGGCGAGACGGTGTCGAAGTTGTGGCATCTGCGGCCGAAACAGCGAGACGCCACGCTAACCCAAGCCATCGCTTCCCAATCCACGGAGCGACCAGGCCGGCGATCACTGCGGTCAACACCGACAGGCCATGCCAGCCGCTGTTCCAAACCATCGAGCACGTGTTAACATGCGTCGCCTCAGCCGGCATACCACAAGCGGATCGCGATGAGACCACAGCGGCACGTGACGCAACCTGTTTCGACAATCGGGGCGCGGTTCCCTTCCTCTTGGTCGCATCGCTCGTTGACCTTTGGAGGAGAGGAGCCGCTGCTGCCGGTCATCACGCAGGATGTGATCCGGCGGTGGGCGCACCGCCACGAGCAGTCGAACGACGCGAACTCGTTCCGGAAAAACAACCGGTTCATCCGAGTGGCGGAGCAAATCTATAAAGACGGATTCCTCCCTGTGAATCTTGTGCCGCTCCCCCGCCCCACGTTCGACACGCAACAGCCGAGGCCGGCCCATGATTCGACGCGGCGGCTACGCCGCGCTGACGTCATTCACCATCGGTTCGAACCAAAACGGAACCGGCGCGCCCGAGTGGTGGCGATAGCCGATGACAGGCGAGTCCTCGAGGACGTGATCAGGCGCCAAGAATCGGCGACGGCCCGCAGATCCCACGCATTCACGAACACAGTCGGGTACACCGTTCTCTTCACTTCTGTTTTCGTTGCCGGTCTGCTCGTTGCGAAGAGGCGCCGCACACCCGACTGGATACTCAGCCGCCGTTGGGCTCTATCGTCACTTCGTATCGAGAGGCGGCCGCGTCGGGGACGATAACGACCCACACGGAGATCGGCGCTCCGCGGCACAGACTGGCCGAACGCGCAGCCGACGGGAACTGACGCATCGTCACATCTTCGGAACCGGAGACGACCTACACGCATCTGCCTGAACGTGCGTGCTTTGGGCGTTCGACGTGTTGCGACGCGGCGTCCCGCTCTCTACGACTTACGATCGATTGCGCCGGCTGATCGTCGGCGGCTTCAGCATCCCCTTTGATTCAAGCCACATCGTGAGGGCCCGCCGGACCTGCTCGGAAGGCAGGATGCCGTCGCGCTCCTTCAACGCGTCCATTGCGGCTACCAGCTCGGGACCGAGCCGGACGTCGATGCAGCGCGGGCAGTCGACTGGCGGGCCGTTCGTCGCTCCGAGCAGCGAGGGCTCGCGCCGACCACAGGCCGACAACACACCTACCCACCTCGGTCGATAGCCCCAGCCGGCCGGCCCTCGAAAAATCTGGTCAGATTTTCGAGCTGAAAATCCGTTTGGCAACGACCGTGGCGAAGTTCGTCGGAGGCGCCTGTTTTTTTCTACTGCTCACCTGCAACGATGGGCGCGGCTGTGTTACGGTCCGGCATGCGCAAGGACCAGAAGCGTCTCGCCGATCATGTCGTCGCGTTGCTGCTGGTCGTCGCTGCTGCCACGCTGGACGCGGTCGTCGGTAGCAACAACACACTGGCGGCGCTGCTTCTCGCGAGCATCGCCGTCGCCATCAGCGCGTACCTTGGTGGCGTCTCTCCGGCGATCATCGCAACGCTCGGCGCTGTGCTGGCGATGCGGCTTGCAGGCCAAGTCGGTCTCGCCGCCTCCCTGTTGCTCACAATCGAAGGGGTCTTGATTGCGTGGCTCGCGTGGAAAGCATCTGCGCTCCTCACGGTTGCCACGCGCCGCGTCACATCCGCGGATCGCCGCCTGCGAGAACTGGTCGCAGCTGAGAGACGGCTGCGCCGCATCGACGCGGCGTGCGGCCGGCTAGAGTCGTTGTCCGCCGAGTGCGCCGTCATGGTTGTCGACGATCGCGGGGACGTCCTCGAATGGCGCGAAAGCGCGACGCGACTGCTTGCCTGGGAACGCGACGCGATCCGCGGACAGACGGCTGCGCAAGTGCTGGGCATGGACGATGTCGCTTTCCAGCACGCGCTCGTCGCGGCCCGCAACGCGAGCGAATCCCGTTTGGTGCAGACATGCCGCCGGGCCGATGGAACGACCTTCGACGCCGACGTAGCAATCTATCGCGAACCAGCGCCGACCCCGTCAGCGTTCACAATATTAATCCGCGACATGAGTCGCGAGCAGGAATGGCACAGATTTGTCGACTATTCGAACGATCTGCAGAGCGCCCTGCGTGAGGAAGCTGACGTCGCGCACCGCCAACTCGCGACGCTGCAGCATGTGACCGATCCATCACTCAGCCTATTGGGCACGAGCCAAGCCGTCCCTGCGGTCCTCGAACGACTTCGCACGGCACTCCACGTTGAGGGCGTCGCGTTCATTCCCATTGAACGGGCACGCCGCGTCGTGATTGCGACCGAGGGACTCGAACCGGCGGACGTGACGGACAGGTGGCCGCCACCAGACACCCGCGCATTGCAGGGCGGTCGCATTCTGGTCGTCCACAACGATCCAGCGCGCGTCGCGGTGGAGAGCGGGGCGAGATGGCCGGGCGAGGCATCATCTCTCGCCATCGTGCCCGTCATCTCGGGCTCGCGGTTCGAGGGCACGATCGAGGTGGTCGGCGTGAAGCCACGGCGCTCGACGGAATGGGAAATCGCGCTCGCACAAGTTGCCGCGGCGCAGATCGCTGCGCGTTTGCAGCGCGACAACCTGCTCGACGCCGACGCCGTCGCATAGGCCGCAAAGCTTAACTGACGCACCGCACAAATCGCGTCGACGCTCGCGTGAGAGTACTGGAAGCCCGAAGAGTCCGCCTTACACGATCGGCCGGAAGGTGTACGGCTCGGCATCGCATGTTCGACCGAGTTCCGCTGACCGCGTTGCCGCCGTTGTCGCTGCCCCATATTGTTAATGCGACGGGTATGTGTACTTGAGCCGGGTCGGCCGAAGGACGCGTGGATGGTGTCGGCGATCTCTCTGGTGTGGCACATGCGGTGCAAGGCAGCGGCCGCCAGCGGACAATTCCGGAGAAGGTACGTCAATGCCTGCCACAAAAACGCTGTTCGCCAGACCACTTGCAGCAACTCTTGTCCTCAGCCTGATGGCTGTCCTTGCTGGTGGGCGCGCGTACGCTGATCCGATTTCGGTCCTCGATCAATCGGCCACCGCAATCGAGCGTAGAGCATTCCTCTGTTGTGACTGGGAGTGGGCCCAGACGTTCACCGCTGGTGTTTCCGGCACGCTCACGCGGATCGACGTGTACCTCGGAGATCCGTTCGGAGCCGAGCCAGCTGGCGGTCCGGTGGCCTTTGACGTGCGGCACGCTCGCGCCGGCACACCAGGAAGCGAGCGGGATGTCATCGCAAGGCGCGTACTGGATACATCAGCCTTTGTCGGCGAGGGGTTTTACCAGTTCGACGTGCAAGCTGCGCGGCTGAGCGTCACCGCGGGGCAGAGCCTTGCGATTGTGCTGACGAGTCGGGCGCTCGATGCTGCGCCGTGGACATGGCGTGGCTCCGAAGCCGGCGAGCCAGCGTACGCCGGGGGTGCGCAGTTCTTTCGGCTGACCCGCGACGACGCTTGGTCGTCGCCAATACCAGATGTGGACCTCGCTTTTCGGACGTTTGTTCGTCCCGGTGCGGCAGCGCCAACGCCAGAGCCAGGCACGTTCATCTTGGTCGGTCTGGGAGTCGCCTTTTGCGTCAGAAGGTGCTTCGCGCAGCGCGCCGCATTCGTGGTCTACGTCCGTCCGTTTGATGGACACGACCCTTCTCTTCGGGCGTAGATCGAACGCAACGAAGTGACGATCATTCACGCCGGAACGGCAAATTGTAATAGTCGTTTCGGCCGTCCGCATCGAGACAGGCGATCCGCCGTCTAGCACGGCATCGTAGGCGCCAGTGCCGTGGCGCCCTGCCTTCCTCCGCACGTTCGGCCTCATTTGACAGTCTAATGCGGCAGATGATATTCCATTGGCGTGTCTAATAGAGCGGCAACCAAGGCTGACGTCCTCCAAGGGACCCTCGACCTGATGGTCCTGCAGACGCTGGAATCGCTCGGGCCGCTACACGGCTACGCCATTGCCGCGCGTCTCGAACAGGTGTCGAGCGGCGCGCTGCTGCTCAATATGGGCACGCTGTATCCCGCGCTGATGCGGCTGGAGCAGCGTGGCCTGCTCCGCGGGAAGTGGGGCACTACGGACACCAATCGCAAGGCGAGGTTTTACAGCGTCACGTCGGCGGGCCGGCGTCAGCTCGCCAGGGAAAAAGACGCCTGGGTCCGGATGTCGGGCATCATCCACACGTTGCTGCACGGCGAGGCATGAGCCAGAAGGATCGCATGCGGTTCCTTCGCGAATTGATTCTGCGTCTCCGGGGAACGCTGCTTCCACGCCGGCGCGACGCTGACCTGGAAGAGGAACTCCGGCTGCACTTGGCGATGGCTGCAGAAGAAGCGCGACGTCGTGGTCTCGAGCCCGCGGATGCCGTGCGCGCCGCGCGGATTGAGGCTGGAGGCGCTTCGCAAGCGATGGACACTCTCCGGGATCAGCGAGGGCTGCCGTGGCTGGACGACCTCGCGCGCGACATGAGCCATGGGTTACTCGCGCTTCGGCGCACTCCCGTGTTCACCGCGGTCGCGCTCCTGACGCTGGCATTGGGAATCGGCGCGAATACGGCGATCTTCTCGATTGTCAACGGCGTGATCCTGCGTCCGCTCGATTATCCCAGGCCGGAACAGCTGATGTATCTGACCACGGAATTTCCGGCGCTCGGGCTGACCAGGAACCCGCTCTCAGTTCAGGAGTACTTGGAGTTCCGGCAGATCAATCAGTCGTTTGCTGCGGTCGGCGCGTACAGAACCATGGGCGGCGCCTACACAACGGGCGAAGTCAACCTCACGGCAGGCGGTCGAGCTCTTCGCGTGCGATCGATAGCTGTCGACGCGGATCTGCTCAACACGCTTGGCGTTCAGCCAGCGCAGGGACGCTTATTCAGCGAGGAAGAAACCAATCGTGCCGGAGGCCTCGCGCCACCGCTCGCAATTCTCTCGCACGAATTGTGGCGAACGGCCTTTGGAGGACAGCCGGTCCTTGGACAGGCCGTGAATGTCGACGGTCGGCCTCACGAAATCCTTGGGATCATGCCACCCGGCATCGATGTCATGGACAACCACACAGCAGTCTGGTTGCCGCTCGGACTCCCTGCGGCTATTCGTCAGGACCGCGGCTTCCACATCCTCCATGTCGTTGGGCGACTGAAAGACGGCGTCACGCGTCAGGCGGCGCAGACGGAACTCAAGGCACTGCTCGAGAACTGGGGCGAGCGTACCCGTTCGTCGGGACATGTCCCCACCAATCGGCCAGCGGGCGCGGCAGACCACACGCTTCGGATAGAGCCGGTGCAGGACGCGGTTGTTGGCGATGCCCGCCGTTCGATCTGGATCTTGCAAGTCGCTGTCGGGTTCTGTCTGCTGATCGCGTGCGCGAATCTTGCGAACCTGCTGATGGCCCGTGCCGAGTCGCGTCGCCGTGAATTTGCCGTACGCGCGGCTCTTGGCGCCAGCCGAAGCCGGCTGCTTCGACAGACGATCACCGAAGGTGTAATGCTCTGCGTTGCCGGCGGCATGCTGGGCCTGTGGCTCGCCCGTATCGCCGTGACGGTGCTGATCCGCTCGTACCCGACCAGCGTGCCCCGGATGAGTGAAATCAGTATCGACTTGTTCGTCCTGCTCTTTGCACTCGGTGTGTCAATGGCCACGGGCGTTCTCTTCGGCCTCGCGCCCGTCGCGCAGGGACGGATGAATGACCTCGTGACGGCGTTCAAGGAGGGCGGGGACCGAGGGACCAGCGGCACTGGACGTCATCATCTCCGCCGCGCGCTCGTTGTGGTCGAAGTCGCGCTGGCGGTGATGCTCGTCATTGGCGCGGGTTTGCTGATCCGAACGGTCTACAACCTCACGCGCGTCGATGCGGGGTTCGATCGATCGCGCCTGGCGACGTTCTCGATGACTTTGGCAGAGCCATACGAGCCCGAGACGCGCGCTCCAGCGTATCAACGCCTTCTCGATAAGCTGCGGGCTGCACCCGGCGTGCAGGGGGCCGCCGTCATGTCGGGTCTGCCGCCGAATCGATCTCCAGAGGCCATCCCCACCCGAATCGAGAACCACACCGCCTCTGACGGCAGCGCCGATGAAATCGTCGACTACTACCAATTCGTCATGGGCGAGTATTTCGAGACGATGGGCGTGCCGATCGTCGCCGGCCGCAGCTTCGAACC
>Ga0075435_100001184_pt1 | contig 16683 bp, 15 predicted proteins | sample RhiMethybrSRZTD4_FD_75302 | JGI IMG/M metagenome (GOLD analysis project Ga0075435, IMG submission 75302) | Populus rhizosphere microbial communities from Tennessee, USA - Rhizosphere MetaG P. TD hybrid SRZTD4 | ecosystem: Host-associated > Plants > Roots > Rhizosphere > Soil | place: USA...
GGCCACATCCACATCCTGCTCGACGAGTTCGCCGAGCGTGAATAGACGGGGTCAGACCCCTTTGATTCACTAGATGATTGATTCCACACCTCTGCGCACCTGGACGACAGGCTGTGACGGGGGTCCGGTTCCCTGATGGGGCTGCGGCTGCGAACCGTCGCATCGCTTCGTCCTCAGTCGCGCCCATACGACCAGGTATGAACGCTCCCTGCGTCCTTGCGCTGCTCGGTTCGCAGCCGCCCAGGCCACACAGGGCGTGGAATCAATCATCTAGGGCGTGATCGTCACCGAGTCGGACACCCAGTTGCTGGCGTTGCCGTAGTCGTCGACGGCCTCGAACCGCACCATCGTCGTGCCGACCGTCTTGACGGTGGCCGTGGGCCCGTTGCGCAGGGCGCCCCAGGTCACGCCGCCGTCGGTCGACGTCTGGTACTTGTAGCCCGAGAAGCCGGGGCCGGTCGATGCGGAGCCTGCGGCCGTGACGGTCACCGGGTTCACGTTCGTCGGCGCGCCGCCGCAGCTGTCGGTCACGGTCGGGTCGGAGATGGCGGAGAACTCGCCGAAGCCCTGCTGGGCGACGCCGCCGATCTTCGTGAAGTCGCCGCCGGCCTCGACGGTGCCGTTGGAGGCGGCCATGGCGAAGACGCCGAGGACGCCGTTCGCGCTCGGGTGCCACGGCAGGATGTTCCCCGTAAGCTCGTCGAGCGACATCAGGTGGTCGCGGACGGTCGGCGTCCAGCACACGTTCATGCCGCCGGTGTGGCCGCAGTAGTTGTTGAAGTGGCCGCCGACGTAGACGGTGCTCGCGGCGCTGTCCACGGCGATCGCCTGGACGTTGCCGTCGACCCCGCCGATCCACTGCTGCAGACCGGTGGTCGGGTTGAACGAGGCGACGTTGCCGCCGTTGCCGTTGCCCGCGACGAACACGCCGTGGGAGTCGATGGCGAGCGTGATGACCGGGTAGCCCGGGTGCGAGAGCCACGACAGCGTGGCGCCCGACGCCGGGCTGACGGCGCCGATGTAGCGCTGGCCGAAGCTCGAGTTGATCGTCTGGAAGTTGCCCGCGACGATCAGCCGCGTGCCGTCGGCGGTGAGCCCGATCGCGGTCACCTTCTGGTCGGTGCTCGCCGTCCAGCCGGGCACGAGCGCGCCCGTGGCGAGGTCGACCTGGGCCAGGTGGTTGGCCGTGGCCTTGTCGGCCGTTGTGAAGGCGCCGCCCATGTAGAGGCCGGTCGCCCCGATCGCGAGCGCGTTCACCGAGCCGTTGGTCTTCGCCTTGAAGGTCTGGATCGGGGCGCCGGTCGTGGCGTCGACGGCGGCGACGCGGGCATGCGCCTTGTCGCCGACGGTGCCGAACGTGCCGCCGATGTAGACGGTCTGACCGGACACTGCGATGCTCTGGACGGTGTTGTTCGTGTCCGGGTCCCAGGGCAGGAGCTCGCCGGTCTGCACGTTCACGGCGTAGGCGTGGTTGCGGACGACCTCATCCGTCCCGAGCGGCGAGCCCGAGGGCCGCACCGAGGTGAACTCCCCGCCCACGTACGCGGTCGAGCCGACCACGACGATGGTCTCGACGCGGCCGTTCGTCTGCCACGAGGCACCGACCGGGATCGAACCCGGGGGCACGGCTGCCTCCGCTCCTCCAGCAACGATCAGGGTGGCAAGCACCGCAATGACCGCCGCGCCCACACGCGTGCGCATCACTCCGCCTCCAGGCAGGTCGACTTCGTCCAGCCTCCAACGTACGCGCGTGTTGCAGATTTGACAACTGGCTAGGTGGAGAACACGCGGGGAAGGCGTTCCGCGCCACGGACGCGAGCACCCGTGGGGGTGTAGTCTTTGCCGCCGCAACTATGCGCAAGATCCAGAGCCAGGGTGTCCACCACATCACGCTCGTCGGCGCCGACCGGCGCACGTCGATCGACTTCTGGGAAGGCGTGCTCGGGATGCCGTTCGTGTTCGAGCAGCCGAACCTCGACAACGAGGCTGAGAGCCATCTCTACTTCGACCCGGGTGACGGGCGCCTGATCACGGTGTTCACGGACGAGGAGCGCGCGGCCGACGCCACCCGCACGTCGACCGACCAGGGCTGCGTGCACCACATCGCGTTCTCGCTCTCGCAGGCGACGTTCAAGCAGACGGTCGAGCGGCTCGACGAGCGCGGCATCCGCCACAGCGGCGTGAAGGATCGCGGGTTCATGGACTCGATCTACTTCGAGGACCCGCTCGGGCTGCTGATCGAGCTGGCGTCCTACCGGTTCGAGCCGCCGTTCGGCTACACGCACTCCGACGTCCTGCTCGAGGCGCACAAGCTGCGCGAGGAGCGGGGCGACTACAACATCGCCGAGATCCACCTGGCCGACGCCATCGAGCTCATGACGCGGCGGTCGCGGCCGTCGCTCTCGCAGGACCGGTCCCCGAAGGATCCCTACTAGGAGGTTTCGGATGGCGACGATGACGCTGCACGTGCTGAAGCCGAGCGTCAACAACCTGACCGTGCGGATCTTCGTCCGCGCGGCCGGCCTCGACTTCGACGAGGTCGACGTCTGGGGGAGCACCCAGACGCCCGAGTTCCTGGCCAAGAACCCGGCGCACCTGACACCGATGATCGAGCACGCGGGACTGCCGCGGACGACGCTGTGGGAGAGCTGCGCGATCATGGCCTACCTGTGCAACACGCACGGCCTGGAGCAGTTCTATCCCAGCGATCCGGGCAAGCGGGCGATGATCGACAGCGCCAACTTCTACCTGATCGGCACGCTCTACCCGCTGCTCGCGCGCGCCACCTACCCGGCGCTGAACTTCCCCCAGTACCCGGGCGAGGTGGGCTCGTCGAACGCCGACGACGCCGCCAAGGCCGAGGCCCAGCAGGCCGCCGAGACGGCCCTGGCCGAGCCGCTCGACGTCTACCGGGCGTTCTTCCTCGACGGCAAGCGCTTCATCGGCGGCGACCATCCGTCGATCGCCGACATCCGCCTCGCCGCCAGCCTCGAGTTCCTGGCCTCGATCGACTACGACATGCCGGCGTGGGCGAAGGAGTTCATGGACGCGATGGCCGACGAGCTCGGCGACGCGTACACCGAGCCCGCCGCCGACGTGCGCGGCTACATCGAGTACGTGCGCTCGCAGGCGCCGGCGTAGGCGACGCGCCCCGCGTGGGGACTGTCCCCGATCCGGGGACAGTCCCCGCAGGCTCAGGCGGGGGTGGCGCCGGGGCGCGGCGCGACCAGGGCCGCCGTGGCCAGCGCGAGCGCAGCGGTGATGCCGAAGAGCAGCGCGTACCCGGCCACCTGCGCCCCGAGCGCGAGCAGGTAGGGCGCCGCGAACCCGATGTAGGTGAACGCGTAGAACACCGCGGTCAGCCGGGCCAGGTCGTGGCCGGAGGCGATCCGCTGCACCTCGACGAGCCCCGCCACCAGGCACAGGCCGTACGCGCAGCCGAGCACGATCGCGCACGGCACGAGCAGCCACAGGAGCTGGGTCTCGGCCGTCACGGCCGCGAGTCCGAGCCCGGCCGCGAGCACGACGAGCCCCGCGACGCCGGCGCGGTGCTCGAGCCGGCGGGCCAGCGGCTGGACGAGCACGCCGGCGAAGGCCGTCAGCGCCGTGACGGCGGCGACGAACGCCGTGCCGTCGGCGGCGTGATCGGCTCCGACGACGGCCGGAAGCAGCGCGAAGGCGATCGCCGGCGCCGCGAACACCCAGGGGGCCGACGGCACGACGACGCGGCGGAAGCGGGCGCGGCCGCGCTGCGGCAGGGCCGCTGCGGTTGCGGCGGCCGGCCGGGCGACGACCGTCTCGGGCGCGTCGCGCAGGAGGGCGATCACCGCGACGGCAAGCGCGATGTGCGGTACGTACGGGATGACGCCGGCGTGCGGCGCCCACTGGGCGAGCACGCCCGCGACGAGCGGGCCGAACGCGAAGCCGGCCGTCATGGCGACGACGGCGCGGCGCGCGGCGGCATGCGTTGCGTGTTCGCCGGACCGGGCCGAGAGCTCCCGCAGCCAGGCGGTGCCCGCGCCGAACATGGCGCCGCTGCTCAGGCCGGCAAGCAGGCGTCCGGCGAAGAGCAGGCCGACCGTGTCGCCCGCGCCGGCGAGCACCACGCTGCCGGCGAGCGACAGCAGCGCCGCGGGCATGACGATCGCGCGCCGCCCGCGCGTGTCCGACAGCCGGCCGCCGACGAGAAGGCCGGGGATGAGCCCGATCGCGTACGCGCCGAACAGCGCCTCGAGCGTGCCGGTGCGCAGGCCGAGCGTGCGGTGGTAGACGAGCAGCATGGGTGTGAACTGGTTCGAACCCCACGCGGCGCCGAGGAGCCCTGCGGCGGCCGGCAGCCAGGCGGTGCGAGTCGAGAGCCGAGTCATCGTCATGCGCCTCCTTCCAGAGGTTCGGTGATCGAACTCGGAACACGCTAGCACAATCAGTTCAATGACCGAACCGATGCCGGCTATACTGGCTGAATGCTCGGAAAGGACTACCAGCGCCAGGACTGCTCGATCGCCCGCGCGCTCGAGGTCGTCGGGGAGCGGTGGACGCTTCTGATCGTGCGCGACGCGTTCTACGGCGTCCGCCGGTTCAACGACTTCCAGGTGCACCTCGACATCCCCAAGGCGGTCCTCTCCGAGCGGCTGAGCGGCCTCGTCGAGCGCGGCATCCTCGAACGCGTGCCCGATCCCGAGCACGGCAGCCGGCACGTGTACGAGCTGACCGATGCAGGCCGCGATCTGTGGCCACTTCTGTTCGACCTGCTGATCTGGGGCAGCAGCCATCGCTCGCGCAGCGGACGGGTCTTCAGCCACGCCGCCTGCGGCACGGCCCTCGACCGGCGCGGAGTATGCCGGGAGTGCGGGTTCGCGCCTGAGCCCGCCGACGTCACCGTCGCCCCGCGCAAGGGCCGGGAGACGTTCCGCGACGACCCCGTGACGGTCGCGCTGCGCACGCCGCGCCGGCTGCTCGAGCCGCTGCAAGTCTAACCTTTGACCTGAGCGTGAGATAACCGGTCATCGTGTCACTTCGCCCAATTTGGGCGACGGTCTCCCTGATATGTTCGCCCGGCTTTGAGGTTCGACTCGTGACTCGGGCGCTCTACGAGGTCGGCGGCTTCTGCGTGCGCCGGCGCTGGTATGTGATCGCGACCTGGCTGGTGGTGGCGGTCGGACTGCACCTGTGGGCGGCGTCGCTCGGCCAGAACTGGAACGACAACCTGACGCTGCCGGGGACGGGCTCGACGAACGCCACCAACCTGCTGCAGCAGAAGCTGCCCCAGCAGGCGTACGGGAGCATCCCGCTCACCCTCGTCGCCAGCTCCGGCACGATCACCGACCCCTCCAACACGAGCGCGATCAACGCCACGGTGAAGAACCTGAAGGCGCTGCCGCACGTCACCCACGTCGTCAGCCCGCTCGACCAGGGCGCGTCGGCGCTGATCAGCAAGGATGGGAAGACCGCCTACATCTCGGTCACGCTGAACACCGGCTCGGGCAACACGACGGACCAGGACGCCCAGGACGTCCTCGACGCCGCCGACCCCGCGGCGAAGGCGGGCCTGGCGCCGGCCGTCGGCGGCTACGTCGGCCAGAAGCTCTCCCGGCCCTCGACGGAGAGCAGCGAGGCGATCGGCATCGCAGCCGCCGTCGTGATCCTCGTGCTCGCGTTCGGCACAGTCACCGCGATGCTGCTGCCGATCATCACCGCCATCCTCGGCCTGTTCACGACGCTCGCCCTGATCACGGCCATCAGCCACCTCACCGCGGTGCCCACGGTGTCGCCCACGCTGGCGACCATGATCGGCCTCGGCGTCGGCATCGACTACTCCCTCTTCATCGTCACGAAACACAAGCTGCAGCTCGGGCAGGGGATCGAGATGCACGAATCGATCGCCCGCTCCGCCGCCACCTCCGGCGGCGCCGTCCTGTTCGCCGGCGTGACGGTGGTAATTGCGCTCTGCTCGCTTGTCGTGGCCGGAATCCCGCTCGTCTCGACGCTCGGCTACACCGCGGCCATCGCCGTCGCGGTCTCGGTGCTCGCGGCGATCACGCTGCTGCCGGCGCTGCTCGGGGCGCTCGGCGAGCACATCAACTCGCTGCGCGTGCACATCGGCCGCACGCACCCCGACGACCATCAGCCGCACGGCTGGGCGCGGATGGCGCGGGCCGTCGGCCGCAACCCGTGGCCGTACATGATCGGCAGCACCGTCCTCCTGCTCGTCCTGGCGTTCCCGCTCGTCAACCTGCGGCTGGGCCAGCAGGACAACGGCGTCTATCCGAAGTCGACGACGCAGCGGCAGGCGTACGACGCGATGGCAAGCGGGTTCGGCGCGGGGTCGAACGGGCCGCTGCTGATCGCGGTCAAGTTCCCGACGCCGGCGAAGCCCGGCCAGCCGGGCGGCGACGCGACCACCGACCCGAGGCTCACCAGCCTGCAGCAGGCGATCCAGAAGACGCCCAACGTGCAGTCGGTCGCGCCCGCCACGGTCGATCCGTCCGGCACCGGCGCCGTGTTCAGCGTGGTCGCGAAGACGTCGCCGTCGTCCGATCAGACCGAGACCCTGGTGAACGACCTGCGCGACACGGTCATCCCCCAGGCGGTCGGAAGCTCCGGCCTGACCGTGTACGTCGGCGGCCAGACCGCCGGCTACATCGACCTGGCCGAGAAGATCGGCGCCAAGCTGCCGCTGATGATCGCGATCGTCGTTTTGCTGAGCTTCTTCGTGCTCATGCTCGCGTTCCACTCGGTGGTGATCCCGATCAAGGCCGCGGTGATGAACCTGCTCTCCGTGGGCGCCGCCTACGGCGTCGTCACGTTCATCTTCCAGGAGGGACACGGGATCGGCCTGGTCGGCCTGCCCCACGCCATCCCGATCGTGAGCTACGCGCCTCTGCTCATGTTCGCCATCCTGTTCGGGCTCTCGATGGACTACGAGGTCTTCCTCGTCAGCCAGATCCAGGAGCGCTACCACGCCACCGGCGACGCCGGCGAGGCGGTGGTCGAAGGCCTCGCCCGGACCGGCCGCGTGATCACATCGGCAGCGCTCGTCATGGTGTTCGTGTTCTCGAGCTTCGTCCTGAACGGCGATCCGGTGGTGAAGCAGTTCGGCATCGGCCTCGCGGTCGCGATCGCGCTCGACGCGACCGTGGTGCGCTGCATGCTCGTCCCATCGGTGATGGAAGTGCTCGGCCGCCGCAGCTGGTACCTGCCCGGGTTCCTGGACCGCATCCTCCCGCGCGTGAACGTCGAGGGCACCGGCGTCTTCGACGAAGAGGTCGAGGCGCCCACCCCGGCCATCATGTCCTGACGCGCGCTCCGGTCGCAGCACCAATCGCTACGGTGCGAGCTCGATGAGTTTCGGCCGCCTTTCCGGTCTGAGAGACAGACTCGAAGACCTTCAAGGAGCCACTTCCATGCAGAACCACATCAACACCAACACCGGAGCGGGGACATGAGCGGCGTCGAAGGCAACAGGCGCTGGCTCGCACTGATCGTGCTCTGCTCGGGCAGCCTCATGATCGTGCTCGACACGACCATCGTCAACGTCGCCCTGCCGTCGATCCGCCAGGATCTCGGCTTCACCGAGACGTCGCTCGCCTGGGTCGTGAACGCCTATCTGCTGACGTTCGGCGGGTTTCTGCTGCTGGGCGGCCGGCTGGGCGACCTGTTCGGCCACCGGCGGCTGTTCCTGTCCGGGATCGCGCTCTTCACCCTGGCGTCGCTCGCGTGCGGCCTGGCCACCTCCCAACACGTGCTGATCGGCGCGCGGGCGGTGCAGGGCCTCGGCGGCGCGATCGTCTCGGCCGTCTCGCTCTCGCTGATCATGACCATGTTCACCGAGGCGGGCGACCGGGCCAAGGCGATGGGGGTGTTCGGGTTCGTCGCCGCCGGCGGCGGCACCGTCGGCGTGCTGCTCGGCGGTGTCCTCACCGACGTGCTCGACTGGCACTGGATCTTCATCGTCAACCTGCCGGTCGGCGTGGCCGTGTTCGGCCTTTGCTTCGTGCTGCTCCCGTCCGGGCGCGGCCCGGCGCAGACCCATCTCGACGTCGCCGGGGCGGTCACGGTCACCGCGGCCCTGATGCTGGCGGTCTACGCCATCGTGAACGGCAACCAGACCGGCTGGACGGCCGGCCAGACGCTCGGCCTGCTGGCCGCATCGGTCGCCCTGCTGGGCGTGTTCCTCGTGATCGAGGCGCGGGTCGCGTCGCCGCTCATGCCGCTCGGCCTGTTCCGGCTGCGCAACGTGGCCACCTCGAACGTGGTCGGCGTCCTGTGGGCGGCCGGCATGTTCGCCTGGTTCTTCCTCTCGGCGCTCTACCTGCAGCTGATCCTCGGCTACAGCCCGCTGCGGGTCGGCCTGGCGTACCTGCCCACGAACCTGATCATGGCCGCGTTCTCGCTCGGCCTCTCCGCCAAGCTCGTGATGCGCTACGGCGTCCGCATCCCGCTCGGGATCGGCCTCTCCCTGGCCGGAGCCGGGCTCGTGCTGTTCGCCCGCGCCCCCGTCGGCGGCAGCTACATCACCGACGTCCTGCCGAGCATGGTGCTGCTCGGGTTCGGCGCCGGCATGTCGTTCAACCCGCTGCTGCTGGCGGCGATGAACGACGTCGACCCGTCCGATTCGGGCCTGGCCTCCGGCGTCGTCAACACCGCCTTCATGATGGGCGGGGCGCTCGGCCTGGCCGTGCTCACGAGCGTGGCCGCGTCGCACACGAGCGACCTGCGCGCGTCGGGCGACGCGCCCCTCGAGGCGCTGGTCGGCGGCTACCACGTCGCCTTCCTGCTCGGCGCGGTGTTCGCGTTCGCCGCGGCAGCGATCGGCGCCTCGGTGCTGCGCGCCGACGTGCAGGCCCAGGGAGCCCACGAGCCCGCCGGTGAGCTCGCGACGGAGTCGGAGTAGAGTGACGGCGATGGGTACCTTCACGGTGACGTTCCGTGGCCGCGCGCGGGCGCGGTGCACGGCCGCAGGCCGGCCACGGCCAGCACTTCCTGCGTAGCGCCGGGCTGGCGGCCGAGATCGTCGCGTCGGCCGGCGTCCGCGAGGGGGAGCTCGTGGTCGAGATCGGCGCCGGCTTCGGCCGGCTGACGGCCCCGCTCCGCATGGCCGGAGCGCGGGTCGTCGCCGTCGAGCTCGATCCCGGGCTCGCGGAGTCGCTGCGGCGCCGCTACGGCGGCGATCGGGTGACTGTCGTCGAGGCGGACTTCCTGGCGCTCGCGCCGCCGGCCGAGTCGCACCGCGTCGTCGGCAACGTGCCGTTCGCGATCACGACGCCGATCCTGCGCCGGCTGCTGGACGATCCCGCGTCGGCGCTCGCCCGGGCCGACCTGATCGTGCAGGACGGGGTCGTGCGCAAGCGGGCCGCGACGCGGCCTTCGACGTTGCTGGCGCTGCGCTGGCAGCCGTGGTGGCGGCTGCAGGCGGAGCGGCACCTGCCGGCGGCGTGCTTCGACCCGCCGCCGCGGGTCGATGCGGCGCTGCTCGCGATCCGGCCGCGGCGGCCGACGCTGCTGCCGCCGGCCCAGGCCGGCGCCTACCGCGCGTTCCTCGCGGCCGGGTTCACCCACGACGCGCGGCCTGTGCGGCGGGCGCTCGCCCTGCCGCCGCGGACGTGGAAGCGGTTCGCCCGCTCCCGCGGTCTGCATCCCGACGCCCGCCCGCACGAGCTGGACGTGTGGGACTGGGTGGCGCTCTACGGCCTGGCCCGGGGTCAGACCCCGTACGAAAGCGTCACGGAAGTGCAACGGCCGCCGTTCGGGGTCTGACCCCGGTGTCCGGCACTGGCAGAATGGGCCCGATGCGCGCGATCGTGAACACCGCCGCCGACCCGGCGCGGGTGCCGCCGCCGAGCACCGAGGCGGGGGCGTTCCACGCCGGCATGGCCGGCTACCGGCCGACGCCCGTCCACGATCTGCCGGCCGTCGCCGGCGAGCTCGGGCTCGGCGGGGTCGGGCTCAAGGACGAGTCCAACCGGCTGGGCCTGCCCGCGTTCAAGGTACTCGGCGCGTCGTGGGCGGTCGAGCGGGCGCTGCGCGAGCGGCCGGACGTGCGCACGCTCGTCGCCGCCAGCGCCGGCAACCACGGCCGCGCGGTGGCCCACGTGGCCGCCCTGCGCGGGCTGGACGCGCGGATCTTCCTGCCCGGCCGCTCGACGCCTGGCCGGCGCGAGGCAATCGCCGGGGAGGGCGCCGAGGTCGTCGTCGTCGACGGCGCCTACGAGGACGCCGTCGCGGCGGCCGCCGAAGCGGCGGCGCAGCCCGACGCGATCGAGATCGCCGACATCGGCGACTCCGGCCCCGCTCGCTGGGTGATCGACGGCTACCACACGCTCTTCGCCGAGGCCGCGGCGCAGACGCCGCACGACCTCGTCCTCGTGCCCGTCGGCTGTGGGTCGCTGGCGGCCGCCGCCGCCCGCTACGGCGCCGCTACCGGGGCAGCCGTCGTGGGCGTCGAGCCGGTCACGGCCGCCTGCCTGAGCGCGTCCATCGCAGCGGGAGAGCCGACGGCGGTCGAGACGCCGGGGACGACCATGGCGGGCCTCGACTGCGCCGAGATCTCGACGTCGGCGTGGCCTACGCTGCGGCAGGGCATGCACGGGATGATCACGGTCTCGGACGCCGAGACACACGCCGCCATGCGCAGCCTGGCCGGGCAGCGCCTCGAGATCGGCGACTGCGGCGCGGCCACGCTGGCGGCGCTCGAGGCGCTCGCGACCGAGGACGAGTGCGAGGACCTGCGCCGGGCGGTGGGGATGGGGACGGAGACACGCGTCCTGCTCGTCGCCACGGAGGGCGCAAGCGACCCGGAGGGCTACCGCCGCATCGTCAGCGGGCCGGGCTGACGCCGACGGCCGCCCAGACGACCGCCGGGATCGTGAAGGGGCCGTCGCCGAGGTCCCGGCGGCAGCGCTCCCGCACCGCCGCCTGGCGCTCCGCGTCGATCCCGACCAGGTAGCTGCCGGCCGGCCCGACGCCGAGCGTGAACGGCTCGAACCACTCGTCGAACGTCTGGTGCTCGAGGACGGCCGGCTGCTCCACTCCGCGCACGTCCCCGATGCCCGCTTGCGTGAACAGCGCCTCGAGGTGGCCGGCGCGGCCGCCGACCACCGCCATCTCGCCGCGGGCGTTCGGGTCGAGCGCGACCGCCGCCCGCCAGAACGGGCTGAACGGCGCCCGCCCGCCGGCAGTGTCCCAGACGGACGCGGCCACGGTGCCGCCCGGCCGGGTCACCCGGGCCATCTCCCGCAGCCCCGCCACCGCGTCGCGCATGAAGTGAACGACGAGCTGCGAGAGCGCGGCGTCGAACTCGCCGTCGCCGAACGGCAGCTCCTCGGCGGTGCCGCGGCGCACGTCGACGCCGGGGAACCGCGTCTGGATCGCCTCGACGAAGGGCGGGGACGGATCGATCGCCGCCACCGCCTCGGCGCCCAGACGGGCGACCAGCTCCGCGGTGAGCATCCCCGACCCGCAGCCCACGTCGACCGCCCGCTGCCCGGCGGCGACGCCGGCGAGATCGGCCAGCTGCGGCGACAGGGTCACGGAGTAGCGGCCCATGAATCGGTCGTACGCGTCTGCGGAAACGTCGAAGCTCATGCGAGAAGTGATGCGCAAGGTACCGGTTCGGGCGTCGATCCGTGAAATACTCGCCCGCGACCGACCCGGGAGACCTCGATGCCGACCGATGCGATGGGCCGTGGCTGGGCCGACGTGCTTGCAGAGATCCCGCTCTTCGCCGGACTCTCCAAGCGTCAGCTGAACAAGATCGCGAAGCTGGGCAAGACGCGCCGCTACGCGCGCTACACCTCGATCGTCCGCGCGGGAGACCGCGGCGACAGCTTCTACGTCATCCTCGACGGCACCGCCCTGGTGAAGCTGCCGGGCAAGCGCGGCGTGCGCCTCGGCGCCGGCGACTGGTTCGGCGAGATGGCCCTGATCGACGCCGCACCGAGGGCCGCGACGGTCGAGGCGCAGACGGATGTCTTCGCCATGCTGCTCGGCCGCAACGCGTTCCTGAAGACGGTGCAGGACGAGCCGAAGATCGCGATCGCGCTGCTGCAGACGATGGCCGAGCGGCTGCGCGCGTCGGAGCGCTCCGCCTCGCACTGAATAAAAGGGGTCTGACCCCCGTGGATTCAGGGGTCTAACCACTTTCCAACGAGGGCGCCGGATCGGTGCCGTATACTCCGCCGACCCGTGCCCCGCCAACGTCGCCGCGCGCCGCCGGCCGCTGCGAACGAGGAGCTGCTTGGCAACCACGACGCCGCCCAGAGAACCGGGCGAGGGAGATTCCCCCCGGCGCGCGAAGATGGTGATCTACGCAAGTGGGCCACCGCAGAAGCCGCCCCGCCGGGGTCGTCGCAGACGCCACCGGCTGCCGCGCTGGGCGCGCTGGATCCTGGCGACGCTCGGCCTCCTCGTCCTCGTCGTGCTGGCCGCGGGCGGCTACGAGCTGTGGTACCTGAACAACGTCTACAACAAGGTCACCAAGCTCCACGGCACCGACAAGAAGGCGTCGACGCACCTGGCCGCGCAGATCCCGACGTCGTCCCAGCCGATCACGGCGCTGATGATCGGGTCGGACCACCGTGTCGACGGTGCGACGGGCAAGAACGGCCTCTCCGACACGCTGATGCTGGCCCGGCTCGACCCCAAGCATCAGGTCATCTCGCTGCTCTCGATCCCGCGCGACCTGTGGGTGCCCAGCCTGGGCAGCAAGATCAACTCGGCCTACTCGAACGGCGGGGACAACGCCTCGCTGCAGGCGGTCGAGGGCGTCACAGGGGTCAAGCCGAACTACCTGATCAACGTCGACTTCACCGGCTTCCAGCGGCTCGTCGACACGCTCGGCGGCATCTACGTGAACGTCGACCAGTACTACTACAACCCGCCCGCGCTCGAGCAGTCCACCGGCTTCTCGGCGATCGACATCAAGCCGGGCTACCAGAAGCTCAAGGGCGTCGACGCGCTGGCGTTCTCGCGCTACCGGCACACCGACGACGACTTCCACCGCCAGGCCCGGCAGCAGATGTTCCTGCGCGCGTTCCAGGCCCGGGCCGCCGACCGCTTCCACGGCATCTCGGTGACCGACATCCCGTTCATCAACGACCTCCTCGGGGCGATCTCCGACAGCGTCACGATCGTGGGCCCGAACAAGAAGGCGCCCAGCCCGCAGACCCTGCTCTCGTTCGCCGCCACGGCCTACAAGGCCCGGGCGCACGTCGTCAGCATCCACCTGAACTGGACCACGTACAACGCCCCCGACGGCGAGTCGGCCCTGCAGGTCACCAACATGTCCGACGCCCTGGCACAGTGGCGGCACCCCTGGCGCCTGCAGAACGCGGCCGCCTCCATCCCGGGCGGGCACAAGAAGCACACGACGCCCGCCTGGAAGCCCTCGGTCGACCCCGCGGGCGTGCACATCGCCGTGCTGAACGGAAACGGCGTCAAGGGGGTCGCCGCGAAGACCGTCCATGCCCTCGCCGCCTGGGGCTACCGCGCGCACCCGGGCAACGCCCCCCAGCAGACCTATCCCGACACCTGGGCCTACTACCGGCCGGGCGCCCAGGCCATCGCGAACGATCTGGCGCACATCCTCGGCGGGGGGGCGAAGGCGGCGGCGATGCCGACCTCGATCGCAAACGTGATCGGCCCCCGCGCCCAGGTCGCGGTCGTGTTCGGGGAGGGCTTCACAGGCAAGCTCGCGGTGACGGCGCCGGCGAAGAAGACGCCGGCCAAGCCCGCCGGGCCGCCGGCGACGATCACGCCGACGACGGACTACAAGGCGGACTTCGCCCACGTCCACCACATCCTGCACTTCCCGATCATGTACCCGACGGTCGGCGTGGCCGGGTACAGCCTGTGCCCGTGGGTGCCGCAGCCTGCCGGGGCTGGCACGCTCAGCTGCGAAGGCACGTCCACGTCGCCGATCCGCATCTACGGGATCGGCGCCGCCGGCAGCGGCTGGAACTCGATGTACGCGGTGTTCAAGGGCCCGACGGCGATGGGCCCCTACTGGGGCATCGAGGAGACCCGCTACACCGACGCCCCGCTCCTGCAGACGCCGAACGCCACCCGCACCCTCGACGGCCGCAAGTACCTGTTCTTCTTCAACGGCAGCCACATCCAGACCATCGCGTTCATCCAGGGCGGCGTCGCCTACTGGGTGCAGAACAGCCTGCTCGACGACCTCTCGAACCCGGAGATGCTCGCGGTCGCCCGGTCGCTCAAGCCGGTCGGCTGAGGAAGTCCTCGAGGATCCGGTCGAAGGCCTCGGGCCGCTCCATGCTCGGCAGGTGGCCGGCGTCCGGGATCGACGCCTCGGTCGTGTCGGGCAGGCTCACCACGATGCGCCGGGCGATCGCGTGGATGTCCGGCTGGTCGGCCTCGCCGATGACGACGAGCGTGGGCCGGGTCACCTCGCCCAGGCGCTCGCCGAGGTCGGGCACGAGCGGCTCCTCCAGGTCGCCGACCTCCAGGTAGCTCGGCACCTGCAGCTCGAGCGCGCGCAGCTGCATCGCGTGGGCACGGCGGCGCAGCTCCGGGTCGACGTCCTCGGGCCGGCGGCCGGGGCCGTCGATCCAGAAGCGCACGTTCACCTCCGCGGCCGCGGCCAGGTCGCCGCGCTCGATCGCCTCGTCCTCGGCTGCCAAATACTCCTTGACGGCGTCCGACCACTCGTGACCAGGCAGGCCCGAGCCGACGAGGACGAGCGCCGACACCCGCTCGGGATGCGCGACGGCCACCTCGAGCGCCACCCGCCCTCCCAGCGACGTGCCGACGACCACCGCGTCGGCGACGCCGGCCGCGTCCATCACGGCGAGCAGGTCGCGCCCGTGGGAGTACGCGCCGGGCGGCACCGGCGAGCGACCGAAGCCGCGCATGTCGTGGCGGATCAGGCGATGGCTGCCGGCGAGGCTGCGCCACTGCGGATCCCACATGCCGCTGTCGCAGATGCCGGCGTGGACGAGGACGACGGCCGGCCCGTCGCCGGCGGCCTCGACGTGGATCCCGTCGGGGGCGTTCACTGCTCGTAGCGCACGGAGTCCACCGTCTCGTGGATGCCCTCGTCCCAGGTCTTCTGATGCGGGCCGCCCTCGATCATGAGCGCACGCTGGACGTCCATCCGGGCGGCGTCGGCGGCGTAGGCCCGGGCGCCGCCGCGCGACGTGAACTCGACGACGCCGATGAACTCGTTCGCGTCGTCGATGGACCGCGCGATCCAGTGGCCGACGGCGCCGTGCTTCACCCGCACCGGCTCGTGGGCGTCGAAGGCCTCCTTCCAGCTCTCGAAGTCGCCGCCGCGGAAGCGGATGACGAATTGGACGCTTCCGGGTCGTTCCATGCTCACCCCTGTCGGTCGTGGCTCAAGATCCCGACCACCTGGAACCAGGCCGGCTCGGGCTCCGGATTCTGCTCGACGCGCATGCCCAGCCGCCGCATCACGCCGATCGAGGCGACGTTCTCGCGCTCGGTGGTCGCGACGACGCGGGCCAGGTCGAGCTCGGCGAAGGCGTGGGCGATGAGGGCTGCGGCGGCCTCGGCGGCGATGCCGCGGCGGCGGTGCTCCGGCGCCACCGCCCAGTAGAGGCCGACCTCGGGCCGGAACCGGCGGCCCGGCTCGGGCCACGACGGCAGCAGCCCGAACGGGCCCAGCGACGGCACGAGGCCGACGAGGCCCACCACGCTCCCGGAGTCGTTCCGCGCGATCGCCCGCTCGCCGTAGGGCGGCTGGCGCAGCTCGGCCAGCTGCTCGTAGGCGAGCTCCGTCCACCGCAGCCACCGCTCCCGGTCGCCGCCGATCACCGCCTCGACGGCGGCACGATCGCCGGCCTCGAGCTCGCGCACCGTCAGCCGTGGTGTCCGAAGTGGCGGGATCCGCACGCCGGGCACCCTATCGCCGCGGGTATGCTCGCCGCCGATGCGCGCAGGCCGGGTGATCACGGTGGTCGGCTGCCACGCCGGCGGCGAGATCGGAAACGTCGTCACGGGCGGCGTGCTGCCGCCGCCCGGCGCGACCGTCTTCGAGCAGATGCAGGCGCTGCGCCGCGACGGCGACGGGCTGCGCCGGCTGCTCCTGCGCGAGCCGCGCGGCAGCGTCGCCTGCCACGCCAATCTGGTCGTGCCGCCGACCCGGCCCGACTGCGACGCCGGGTTCATCATCATGGAGCCGACCGAGTACCCGCCGATGTCCGGCTCGAACACGATCTGCACCGCCACCGTCCTGCTCGAGACGGGCATGGTGGCGATGACCGAGCCCGAGACGACGCTCCGCCTCGAGGCGCCGGGCGGCGTCGTCGAGGTGCGGGCGCAGTGCCGCGGCGGCCGCTGCGAGAGCGTCGAGGTGACAAACGTCCCCGCCTTCGTCGACCGGCTGGACGCGCCGCTCGAGGTCGAGGGCATGGCCCCGCTCACCGTGGACGTCAGCTACGGCGGCATGTGGTACGCGATCGCCGACGCGGCCGCGCTCGGGTTCGCGATCGAGCCGGACGAGGCGCGCGACCTGTCCCTGGCCGGCGAGCGCATCCGCGAGGCGGCCCGCGCCCAGCTGCCCTGCGCCCACCCCGAGAACCCGGACATCGCCGGCGTCAGCATCGTCCAGATCGCGGGGCCGTGGCAGGGTGTGGGCGCGACCAGCCGCAATGCCGTCGTGGTCGCGCCGGGCCGGCTCGACCGCTCGGCCACCGGCACGGGCCT
>Ga0075435_100001185_pt1 | contig 16679 bp, 13 predicted proteins | sample RhiMethybrSRZTD4_FD_75302 | JGI IMG/M metagenome (GOLD analysis project Ga0075435, IMG submission 75302) | Populus rhizosphere microbial communities from Tennessee, USA - Rhizosphere MetaG P. TD hybrid SRZTD4 | ecosystem: Host-associated > Plants > Roots > Rhizosphere > Soil | place: USA...
CCCTGCAGCAGAAGGTGGAGAATCGTGGCGTCGGACACGTCTGGTGCGAAGCGCCTGCGGAGAACATCGAGCAGCCCGGTTGACGGGTGTGGCACGATGCTCGCGAGCCGCTTGAGCCGCTCGATATCGTCGAGGCCGACACGCCCGTCGGCCATCACCCGCGCACGCAGTTCCTCGCCCGATCCGCCTTCGATGCCGGCGAGCTGTCGTGCCGCAGCCGTCAGGCCCGAACGGGTCATCGGCCAGACATCCGTCGGTACGAGGTCGAATTCGCGCGGCCACAACCGCGCGTCGCTCACCGGCGTGATCCAGGTCTTCAGCGGCCGATCGCGCAGCGTGCGCACCCAGCCATCGTCGTCACCGGCCAGCGTCGCGGCGATTCCGCTGCCGCTGCTGACGATCATCACGGGAGCGTCGGGCCTGCCGCGCAGCACGCCGTCGAGCGCCTTCGCCGGGCGGAACGGCCGCTCGGAGACGCGACTCACGTCGCCGTCGAAGTACCAGCGGTCGAGCGGGATGCCCTGCCGTCGCAGGTCGCCGAGAAGCGCATCGACCTTGCCATTCCAGATGCGCATGTCCTGGCAGACATCCTGGAGCACCAGAATCGCCTGTGCTGCTCGACGCGGCTTGAAGACCAGGGTCGGCATCAGCCCTCGACGCAACGTGACGCGCAGGCTGCGCGCGACGTCGATCTGGCGCCTGTGCACGGACGGCGTGAGCACGCGGCCGAGAATCGTGGCAGCATCCTCGAGGTCTGACCTCGGTAAATGTGTCGCGCGGTCGCGCAGCACCTCACGGACGTGATAGGGGCCGGGCAACGTCGCGCGCACGCCGGACCACGCCTGGCGCAGCCACGCGCGTCGGTCGTCTCGCGACTTGAGTGCCCAGAAGATTCCCAGCACGGCGAGGAATCCGCTTCCCAGCACTTCGGCGGCAATCCCGCGCGCGACCTTCACCGGCGGCGGCGGCAGCGCCGGCGGAGGCGGCGGCGGCAGCACGATGGCCTCGGTTGCCGTTGTCGGAGCGACCACGGGCGGCACGATCGGCAGCGGGGGTGGCGGAACGGGTCGTTTGCCTGCGACGCTCCACGTCACGATCGCCGCGACGACAACGGCGCCGACGATCGCCAACCACCAGGCGCTTCTCCGAAGAACTCTCAGTGGAAGCGGCGGTGGCGGTGGCGGCGGCGGGGGAGGAGGCGGCGGCGCGTAGATCTCCTCGAACAGGCGACGGATGCCGCGGACCTCTTCGTCGTTGCGGCCGACGAGCGCCGCGACGGCGTCGCCGAATTCGGTGAGGTGCGTGCGATCCCACTGCCGCAGCAGATCGGCGAGCGCCGCGTATTCGTGGAGGCCGACCCCGTAGCCTTTGCTGCGCAGGATATCGAGGAACGATTCGAATGGCAGCGCGGTCGGCGGAGGCACGTCACGTCGTCTGGCGCGCGAGCACAGCGCCGTCCTGCTCCGACTTGACCAACGCCCCCGTGAACGGCAATTCGGCGAGCGGGCTCTTCCGCAGGCTTTCGGCGTCGACACCCGACGCGTGCAGCACGCGCACCCAGGCGATCAGCTCGGCGGTCGATGGGAGCTTCTCGAAACCGGGCACCCGCCGCAGTTGCTCGAAGCGAGCAGTCGCCACTTCGACGAGGTGCGCCGAGAGCCCGAGATGGCCGAGACGCTCGCGGAGAATCGCCTGCAGCCGCTCGCCTGTGGGGAAATCGAGCCGGTGGAAGATGCACCGTCGCAGAAACGGGTCGGGCAGCTGGCGCTCGCTGTTGCTCGTGATCACGACGACGGGTCGGACCGACGCCTTGCACGTTAGCGACAACTCCGGAACCGAGAACTCCATGCGATCGAGCTCGTCCAGCAGATCGTTCGGGAAATCGCGAGGCGCCTTGTCGATTTCATCGATCAGCACGACGCGCTGCGTGTTGGATCGAATGGCTTCGCCGAGCGCCTGCCAACGGATGTAGGACTCGAGCTGCTCGGCGCGAGGATCGCGTGTCTGCGCATGGTAGAAGCGCAGCAGATAGTCGAAGTCGTAGAGCGCGTCTCGCGCCTGATTGTCGCTGCGCGTGTGGAACTCGAGCACGGTCCCGAGGCCCAGCTCCGACGCGATCGACCAGGCCAGCATCGTTTTGCCGGTACCAGGCTCGCCGGTGACGAGGATCGGCTGGCCCACCGCGAGCGCGGTGTTCACGGCCGTCACCAGCTTCGAATCGGCGAGGTACCTTCCGCGCTCGCCGCGAGTCTCGGCCGGCTGACCGCCCGGCGTCGCGCCGTCGCCGCGATAGCGCATCCAGCCTGTCGTGACCATCGGTTAACTGACGCTCCGGGCGTCCGGCAACAGCGCGTCGATCGTACTGAACATCTCGGCTGACGTTCTCGGCGCACGCGCTTTGATTTGCGCCAGGAACCACACCTTCTGCGGCGGCGTCAGGTTCTCGAGCTGACAGAATTCCTCGAGATCTTTCTCGCTCACATCCGCCAGGTCCTGGAGACGAACGGCGCGCAGCGCCGGCGCCACCCCGGCCTGGATCAGATCGATGAATTTCGCCGCCTCTGCGTATCCGTCTTCGACGGCGGCCGATCGCAGGCGGAACAGCATAAGGACGCTCGCGACTACGCCAGACGGCAGCGGCCATTCGACCGGCTGAACGCACTTCACGCTCTGACGCGGCGCCGCCTGACGAATCAGCTCCGGCAACCACTCGACGTAGTAACTGATGATGGCGGGATCCACGTACCGCGTGCGAAGGCAAGGGTGAATCAGGACCAGATTGGAATCGACCATCCGCTCGGCGATCTCGCGCGGCAGCCACTCGGTCGAGACGCCCATGTCGTCGGCGAGCGCTTCGTAGAACTCCCCCCTGGTGCATGGCCGCTTGCGCCAGTGCACCGATACGATGCTCCGTGCCGGAACCGTGATGAGCATCTCGCGGACCCGGTCGCAGAAGTGATCGTGCGCCTGGCCGACTTCGCCGGGAACGAACACCACGTCGTGCGATTTTTCGGGAGCGACCTCGAAGAGCCCGTGCCACTGGACAGCCCGGTCGCAGCGCAGCGATTCCTTACTGAGGATCGCTGCGATCGGCGTGGGCGGCGGCACCGATGCCTTCGAGAGTGCGCGGCTCTGTTCGGCCCATCGTTCGACCGGTCCCGGGTCCGTCCTGGTCAGCGCGCAGTACACTTCCCAGAACCGCTCCTCGTGCTTCGCGTCATCCTCCAGCCAGGTGATGCCGTGCTGGCCGATCATTGCCGGGGGCAAAAGCAGCTGCTCGGGAGGAATACGAAAGATGAGGATCCGCCGGACGGTCGACGGATCGCGACGGTCGAAGCGATCGACCTCGAGGCGGCACCATTTGCTCTGGAGCGAGAGCTTCGACACCACAAAGATGGCGTGATCGCTCGTGCGGGTCGCCTGGTCGATTTTGTCCTGGAGGTCTGATCCCGCGGCCTGCGACGATTCGTCCTGCCACACGTCGTAGCCGAGCTCGCGCAGGCGCGCTGCCAGATACCTCGCGAGCGGCAGGTCGGCGGCGTTGTGCGAATAGCTGATGAATATCCGGGGGGTCGTCATTGATCAACGCGGAAACGCGACGATTCGACCATTCCGCGCATGCTATTCACCGTGTCCGCAAACGTCAAATGCGCCGTCCGCACCATATGCGTGCAGCGCACCCCTCACCTCCGCCCGAACGAGGACGGCTGTCGCCTTCGATCCGCGCCTGCGCGAGGCGGCCGAAACGCTTTGCCCCTTACTTGTCGCCGGCAACTTCTGTCGCCACGTTCCAGACGTATGAACGAACGGCAGCAGCGACGAGATCGCGAGGCGCTCGACGTCGCCGTGACAACGACTTCTGGTACGAGCGCGGCAGCCAGTTGACGGCAGACCGGCGCACATCGCTCATCATCGATCCGCCTGACGGTCGCATCCCGTTCTCGGCGGCGACACGCGCAACAATGGCGGAGCGCGTGGCCCGCACGAACGCCGGAGTCGGCGACGACCCTGAAGATCTCAGCCTGGTCGATCGGTGCACCGCGGCTTCAACGCGGGGCCGCCGATGATCTCGGGCACCTACAACAACAACCTGCAGATCGTTCAGACGCCCGGCTACGTGATGATCGTCAGCGAGATGGTCCACCACGCGTGGATCATCCCGACGGACGGTCGCCCACACGGTACGCTGCCGCAATGGACCGGCGACTCGCGCGGCCGGTGGGAGGGCGACACGCTGGTGATCGAGACGCTCGACTTCAGGCGCGATACCGGTTCACCATTTCGGACCCGGACGCGTACACGAAACGCTGGACGGCGGTGATGCCGCTGCGCGCCATCGACGGTCTCCTTTACGAGTAGGCCTGCCACGAGGCCAATTACGGCATGGAGGACGCTCTCCGCGGTGCTCGTTTCAGGGAGAGGGAAGCCGCGAAGAAATGACCGAATCCATTTCTCCATAGCCGCGAGAGCTTTTTTCTCCGCCGCGAGAATCTAATTCCTTGACGCGCGGACTCTTTTCGCCGACGAGAGTTCATTTGGCTTCGTCGCGTGTCGGCGTACGCTCGGCGACGCTTGTTTTCAGTCGACGCGGCAACGTTCTCGTCCCTCGACCATCCGTTTTTCTCCGACGCGTCAACTCTTTTGGTCGCCGCGCCAGCTTTTTGCACGTCTCGCCAGCTCTTTTGCTCGACGCGCCGGCTTCGTTCCCCGACGCGCCGACTATTCTGTCTGCGCCGAGCACGAGATCGCTGGAGGGACCATCTGTTCATTCGTCGACTGAATCTGTTTGACCGATGCGTCAACTTTTCTGGACGACGCGGTAAAAGTTTTCTGCGGGCGATCGGTATTTCCGTAGACGCGACCCTTTCGTCGCTCGTCGCGACCACTTGTTCGGTGCTCGCGACCATTTCACCGAAGCGTGACGCGCCACGCGCCGCGGCCATGCGTAAACGCGAACAACTGTTTCTGCCCCGCCGGCGTGCGAACCAGCGAGAGCCACATCGTCACTGCAGGCCCAAATCCTGTCTCCTCAGTCATCCATGTCTGGCCGCCGTCGATCGATACCATCACACCGAGATCGGTGCCGAGGTAGAGCCGCGGCCGATCGTCCGGATCGACGACGATCGAATTGGACCGGGATGTCGGGAAGGCCCGTCGGACCGGATCCATCGAGGCTTCGCCATGTCGCCGCGTTATCGACGCTGCGAAATACGTGCGCGCCGCCGAAGTTGCCGTAGGTGGTGTAGAGGACCTTGTCGTCGAGGGGATCGAATGCGATGGATGTCACCCATCCGCTGCGTGGATTGTTGAACGATGTGGCGACGGCGGCGCCGCCGCTGTCCGTCACGCGAGCGATGTGACTGATCTGTTCCAATCGCGAGAGTGCCGGCGGTGTGTGACGACACCGCAATCGCGCTGATGCGGCCGGCGTCTGGCATCGCGGCGCCGACCTTCTGCCACGTCAGCCCGAACGAGGGCCCGCGATACAAATAATTTCCGCCGAGCCAGATGTTGTTCGTTGCCGGATCATGCGTGAACGGAGCGACGAACAGGTAATTGCCTTCAGGGCCAAGACCGCTCGCGAAGATGGGATCGAGACCGATCCGCGCGCCGGAAATGGTGAGACCGCTGTTGGTCGTGCGCCCGAGCTGGGTCCACTGAAACTCCATCAGCCAGGTGCTGGTCTGCGTTGGATGCACCGCGCTGAATCCGCCGTCGCCACCAAAGACCAGCTGCCATCCGTCGGGACCTGCCGCGTCGGAACCGAGCAGCGTGCCGTTGTCCTGCGCGCCGGCGAGATACTGCGTGCCGTCGGGAAACGGCGTGCCGTGATAGAACTGCGTCACGCCATAGCCGTGATTGAGCGACGTCCACGCGACCTGGATCGGCTGACCACCGAAGCACGCAGCGAGCGGACCACTTGACGTCGCCGCGCGCGCATTCGTGCTCCGGAAAATACCGCCGTCGTTGCCGATCAGCACGGTCTGATTGCCGTCGCCGTCGTAATTCGGATGGAACGTGATCGCGTGTTGATCGGCGTGCGCGTAGAACGAAGCCACAGTAGGACCGTAGCCGAAGCTCGCCAGCCCCCAATTCCTCCCGCCATCGTCCGATCTGAACCACTCGACGCCAGCTGCCCACACGCGATTCGGATCGCGTGGATCGACCGCGATCACGTTGTTGTACCAGCCCATCGTCGACGGCAGCGCGTTGGAGCCCTGCGCGCTGCAGACGCGCGCCGCCGCGCTCTGCACGTTGGTCAGCAGCATCGTGTTGAGAAACGTCGGGTCGTTGTTGTTGACGCGCGTTTCCCACGAACCTGCCACGCCGCCGCGATCGCTGCGATACACGGCGAGCAAACCTTGCTGGTAAATTCCTTGCGGGCCAGGATCGTTGCTCGCCGCCAGCGCATAGATGATGTCAGGACGCGACGGTGCAATCGCGAGCGACGTGCGTCCCATGTCGGGCTCACGCAACACCACTTCGGCGTTGGATCGATCGGCGGCGCGAGGAAAGCGATACACGGTCGTTTGCTCGTACGACCCGCACGATGCGAACAACACGTCTTCGGATCGATCCGGCCGCAACGCGAGATCGAGGCAGCCGCCGCGAGCGCTGGTCGCCAGCAACTGCGTCCACGTGGCGCCGTTATCGGTGGATCGCCAGACGCCGGATCGCGTCGCGGCATAGATGCGTCGTGAATCGTTGACGCCGAATTCCAGATCGTTCACCCAGTGAAAGTCGGGCGTGTTGGTCGCGGGCAGCTGTTGCCAGCTGCTCGCGCCGTCGATGGTGATGTAAATGCCGCTGCCGCGGAGCGGCAGACCAGTGCCGCGGATTTCTTCGCGGAAATATCCTTCGCCGGTGCCTGCATACATCACGTCTGGACGAGCGGGATCGATGAGCAACGAGTTGACCGCAATGTTCGTCAATCCATCGCCCGTAGGCCGCCACGTCGTGCCGTCGTCGTCGCTCTTCCAGATTCCGCCCGACACGCCGGCGGCGAAGATCGTCGTCGGAATTGTCGGATGAAACTTCACGACGCGCGTGCGGCCGCCGATGTTGCCTGGCCCGAGCGGTGTCCACGCGTCAAGCACATTGGCGGCGCTGCTCATCTCGCGCAGCGACATCACGCGCGAACCGGAGAGCCAGAGCCGTGACGCCGGTTGAGCAAACGGAATGTTGCGGCCAATGGCCGATGAGAATCGCGCCAGCGACGCAACGCGTCGCGTTGCCGCTTGGTAAAACTGCGGCGTATCCTCCCGGCCATCGGTGGGCGTACGACGTAAGAGATCGGCGCGTTGCGCGGCACCTGGTTGATCGAAGCGCTCGGCCATTGTGTCGCGGCGTTCCGGTCGCGTGTGAAGCGTCAGCAGCAGGCTGCCGATCGCGACCATCGTGGCGCCGAGCGCAGAGGATGTGGGCTTTGCGCATCCTAAATGCCTGCACATGGGAGCAGTGCAACACCCTGATCAACTTTCTGCTCGCACAGCTTGACCATCTCGAGTTGATGGTTTGCTGCATTGCAGCTCGATCCCGATGGCGTCTGGTATGTGCCGCTGAGGGTGCCGGTGATCGACCCGTTGGCGCCGACGCTGGCATTGCCCGATGCAACGAGCGCAGCGCCGCCTCCCATAGTTTCGCTCAACGAGAAGCTCGGAAAGAATGAACTGTAGTTGTCGAGGCCGCCGGCGTGTGTGAAGCGAAGGTCTCCGCCGCTGACCCCCGAGCCCATGCCGAAGCTCGTGACTCCCGCGCTGCGGTCAAAGCTCTCGACCGCGCCGAACCCGAACCGGTTAGTCAAGAGCGCCTGATTGAACCGATTCATATCGGCGGCGGTCGACGTGGCGCCGCCCGCGGCATAGACCCACGTCGGATGCGTCGGCGCCGAAAATAATGCTGATTCGGGAGGGAGCACGAACGACGATTGCAACATCCCGGCCGGGCCGAAGATGTCACGCTGGACGACGTCCTCATATCGCGGCCCATTCACCTGCTGAAGGGCCGCGCCCAGAAGAATGGCGTGCGAGTTGCTGTACTGGTAGCGCCGAACGCCGTCCCAAGGCTGGATCAGCGACAAGAGGGTTTCCACAGTCGTCGGAGAGGTACGTCCGTTCTGGAACGCCGGTGTCTCCAGGTAATTCGGCAGGCCGGGAATGTGCTTGATCAGTTCGTCGACGGTTGGCGCAGGCTCCGGGTATGCGAGGAATCGATTGATCGTGTCGGTACGGCTAAGCCTGCCCGCCTGTTCGCTGATGAGTACGGCGCTCGCGGTGATTGGCTTCGTAAGGGATGCGATGCGATAGAGGGAATCGCCGGACGCCGCGAGTCCTGCAGCGATCTGTCCGCGCCCTCGATCGAGAACCACTTGCCCGTGCTGGCTGATGGAGATAGAGCAGGCGGCGTTCGCCGGGATCGTCAGCGCGTCGAAGAACGTCGAGAGAGACGACTTCAGGTCGCCCGTCGTTTGGATGCCCGGGGTTGGCTGCGTCGGCGTCGCGCCTGGTCCGCAGGCGATGGCCGCCGCCGCCACTAGAATGCCTGAATATCCACGCATTGCAGCTCGATTGAGGCCGGTTCTGGATCAGTTAGAGCAACGTAGTTGGCGAATCCTTCGCGGCCATCACCGAAGGATCAGCATCGGAGGGCCCTCTAACTGATTCAGATGGACAACGGCAGCGAGCGCGAACTGGTCCGCCGCATGCTGGGCGGCGATGAAGGGGCGTTCGACGAGTTCTTCACGGACTATTTTCCCAGGCTGTTCCGCTTCGCCGTCATTCGCTTGCGCGATCAGGACGCCGCCGAAGATCTCGTCCAAAACTCGCTGATCGCCGCCGTGCGCCATCTGCGTTCGTGGCGCGGCGAGGCGACCCTCTTCACGTGGCTCTGTACAATCTGCCGTCGCGAGATCTCCGCGTGGGAAAAACGGACGTCGCGCCGCGTGACCGTGTCGCTCGCGGAAGACGACCCCGGCGTTCGCGCGGCGCTGGAGTCGATCGGTGCGGCGGCCGAGGCGCCCGATGCCGGGCTGGCGCGCGCCGACACCGGCCGCATCGTGCAGCTCGTGCTCGATCATCTGCCGCCGCGCTACAGCCGTGCGCTCGAATGGAAGTACCTGGAGGAGTTGCGCGTCGACGACATTGCCGCGCGCTTGCAGTGCACGCCCAAGGCCGCTGAGTCGCTGCTCACGCGCGCGCGCGACGCGTTCCGGGATGCATTCGCCGCCGTCCACGCGGCGGCAAACGAGGTGAGGTCATGAACCGTCAAGATGATCCCGACGCGGTGGTCCGCGACCTGTTGCGGCAGTCGCGGCCGGCGGCCATCGATGCCGACCGCGCGGCTCGTGTTCGCCCCGCGGTCCATGCAGCGTGGAAGGAGGCCGCCGCCGGCACGCGCACCTGGAAGCGGGGTGTTGCGATCGCGGCCGCGGCGGTGCTCGTCGTTGCGAGCGCGTTGGTGCTCCTGAACTGGCCGCGCGAGCGCGGGTCTTCCCCGGCGGCTCCGATTGCGACCACGCTGTTCGTCACCAGCGAGGTCGTCTTCCAGCATGATGGGCAGGCGCGCGCCGGTCGCGTTGGCGAGGGACTGAGGTCGGGCACTCGCATCACGACGTATGGCGGTCGCGCCGCAATCCTCCTTGTGAATGGTGTCGAGCTACGACTTGATTGGAATACCGACATGACCCTTGATACCGAACAAAGGATGTCTCTCGCTCGCGGCGCGCTGTATCTCGACTCGTCGCACCGAACCGGACCGCCGGCGACGGTGGCGATCGTCGTTCGCGGATCGGTGATCCGCGATGTCGGTACGCGCTATGAGGTTCGGCTCTCCGATCAGGAGCTGCGTGTCCGGGTTCGCGACGGCCGAGTGGAAGTTTCAGGCGCCTTCGGTATACGGGAGGCCGATCGCGGCGGCCAACTCAGCGTGACGCCGTCCGGGATCCTCTCCGGCCGGGCGTCGACTTCTGGCGCCGACTGGGACTGGATCGTTCGAGCCACTCGGCCGCCAGAGTTCGAGGGCCGGCCGCTGCCGGAGTTTCTTGCATGGGCGGAGCGCGAAGGCGGGCGGCCGATTCGCTTTGCGGATCCGGCGTTCGAACGGGCGAATGCCGCGACGATCGTCTACGGCGCGATCGAACGCCTCACTGTGGACGAGGCACTCGATGTCGTGCTGTCGTCCTGCGGGCTCGCGCGTCGCACCGACGACGACGTCATCACGATTGTCGCGGCCGACGACGCGAGCGGAACGAGCAAGGCAAAATGAGAGCGGCGATCGTGACCTTGCTGCTCGTCGGCGGTTGCGCCATACCGTTGGCTGCTCAAGAGAGCCGCGATGCGCCGCTGTACGCCGGACGGCCGCTCGTCGACGTCTTGCAGGATCTGAATCGCCGCGGCCTGCGCATCGTCTTCAGCACGAGCCTCGTGCCCGTGACGCTGCGCGTGTCGTCCGAACCATCGGGAACAGCGCGCGACATGCTGGACGAGGTACTGCGGCCGCACGGTCTGTACGCGCGGCCTGGCCCGCAAGGCCTGCTGATCGTTACGCGGGCGCCGAAGCGTCGCGCTGATGCGGCGCCGGCGACGCCGTCACGCGTCCCGCGCCTGCCTCCGAGCAGCGATCAACCACCACCTGCGGCGGGCGTGTCGGGACACGTCAGCGACGAATCGGGAGCGCGGATTCCAGGCGACGTGATCACGGTGACGGCGGCGGCGCCGATTGTCGATGTGCAGAACGCGACCGTCGCCACGAACTTCGCCGGCGCGATGTTGCGCGACATCCCCAACCAGCGCGACGTGTTCGCCCTGCTATCTCAAACCCCGCGGATCACGGTGCCGCGCCCGGACGTCGGCGGCAATACCGCGGGCACGCAGTCGTTATACCGCGCCTACGGATTGTCTGGCCAAACGATCACGACCGTGGACGGCGTCAACATCAACTCAGGCGCCGACGCCGTCGGCGCCTATATCGACTACGGCGCGCTGGCTGAAGCGAACGTGGCTGCCGCGGGCAACTCCGCGGAAGTTCCCGTTGCGGGCGCCGCGGTGACCACAGTGATCAAGAGCGGCAGCAACACACCCCAGGGTGAGTTCTACGCCGACTACAAACGGGGGAGCCACAAACCCTTCGACGGCGCCGAGAACTACGCGCGGTATCGCGACATCAATGGCCAGCTCGGTGGCCCGTTCGTCAAGGACAGGCTCTGGTACTTCACATCGTTCCGCGATCAGTTCACCGAGCTCACCGCCGCGATGTCCGACCGGCCGCCCGAAGAAGGCGGCACGCGAGGTCAGTCGTTCCCCACCCAAACGACCGAATACACCCTCAAGCTGAATCATCAACTCAGCGGCGGAAGCACACTGACGTTCATGACGCAAGTGGGCCGCAAATATCAGCCGTATCGCGGCGGGTCCGGCTTTGGCGCCTATCAATATCTGGTCGAGTCGACGGCGCTCCAGGATACCTGGAGCCATATCGGCAAGGTCGACTACATGCGAGTGATTGGCAATCGCGCGACGTTCGACGCTTCGATCAACGTCTATGGCAACAACTTTCCGCTGACCGCCCAGACCGATAGGACGCCGATCATCGACGACGTCACGTTCGCGCGACGCGGCGCCTACAACACGCCAGGTGTCTCGCAGGACCGGCGCCGGCACTACAACGCGAACCTCTCTCTCTACGCCGACCGGCAAGAAATCAAGATCGGCTACATGTATCAGCGCTACGCACCGCGTTTCACCGCGTATGGCGCGCCAGGTCCGGCCGGCACCGCCGGCCACTTCTACATTGCGACGACAAACGGGCTGCCGACTTCCTTTTGGACCGACAACGGACCGGCGTGGAGCGTCAACATCCTCGACAACCACGCGCTGTTCTTCCAGGACAAGTTTCAGATCACGTCGAGACTTACGCTCAACTACGGCGTTCGCTTCGATCAGTACCGCAATTCCTACCCCGAGCAGCGGTTCGGCCTGAACGGAAACCAGCCATGCGTCAACGATACCGATTGCGACGTCGGTCCCTTCGCCGTCACGACGATCACGCCGGCGCGCGACGTCGTGACGTTCAATACCGTGGTACCGCGCGTCGCGCTCATCTACGACCTCTTCGGCAACTCGAAGACGGCGCTCAAGGCCAGTTGGGGACGATTCGCGACCAATCCGGCGGCGTCGATTGCCTCGCTCGTGAATCCGATCGGCGTCACCACCAAGAAGTACGCGTGGGACACCAACTACCTGACGGCGGATCCCACGGTCGCCGCAACGCGGATCACGCCGGCATATGTCGCGACGCTTCAGCCGATCTTCGGCGGCGCGCAACTGACGCCGACGACCGTCGATCCGAATTTGCACGACTCGTACACCGACGAATCCACGTTCGGTGCGGAGCAGGAGATCGCTGGCGATGTGCGCGCCCATGTCACGGCCGTTCGGAAGCGGCAGAAGGACACGTTCGGCCGATATGACCGGCTTCGCACCTTGTCCGCGTTCGCCCCGGTCCAGGCCATCGACCCGGGTCGCGACGCCATTATCTTTAGCGGCGACGACCGGACCATCACGGTCTGGGAAACCGGCGTGCCGCCGGACACGACCGACTACTACCTGACCAACAAGCCGATCGGCGACACCTACAGCACCGTCGAATTCGGCATCACCAAACGGATGAGCAGCCACTGGCAGACTGACCAGCGGCGCCGATTGGACGAAACGGAATGTGTCGTCGGAGTTCTCAGAGGATCCGAATACCGTGTTGTGGAACTCGAAGAACACGCGGACGACCGGCTGGACGTTCAAGGTGGCGGGCAGCTACGTGTTCAAGCACGGTGTCCTGGTCAGCCTGTTCTACAACGCCATGAAAGGTGAGCCGTACGGCCGGCTGCTCACCCTGACTGACCGGCACCTGCGGCTGGCGGACCCGAGTCGGACGACTTCGCTGGTGCAAGGAAACATGACGATCATGGCGGAGAAGGTCGGAACGTACTACCTGCCCTCGATCAGCCTGATCAACCTGCGCGCGCAGAAGGAATTCGTCATCAAGGATACGCAGCGCCTTCACCTGATGTTGAACATCTTCAACCTGACCGACGCCGAGACGGTGACCGACGTCGTTGAAACCACCGGCCCGTTCTTCAGGCAGCCGAGCACCCACATCAGCGGACCGGTCGTCCGCTTCGGCGCGCGCTACACGTTTTAACGATACAGATTGACGGTCGCGATGTGGTCCTGGATCGACCGCATGAAATCGGCTGTTGACATCGGTCGTCGATATCGAATATCTATGTCGGCGACATCATGCCCCGCACCGGACTGCTCAAGGGTACGCTCGATCTCCTGATTCTCCGGACGCTCGAGCTCGAGCCGCGTCATGGCTTCAGCATCGCGGAACGCCTCGAGCAGGTGACGCAGGGAACATTCTGCGTGCGACCGGGCTCGCTGTTTCCGGGTCTGCACCGCCTCGAAGGCGAAGGCCTCATTCGCGGCGCCTGGTCCGCCGACGACCGCGGCCGCCGCATCAAGATGTACGAGCTCACTGCCGCCGGCCGAAGGCGACTCGCCGCGGAGAAGAAGCAGTGGCAGCGAATCGTGCGCGCCGTCGCGCAGGTCCTCGGCGAGGCGTGACGTGCCGCTGCGCGCCCGCCTCGCCGCGACGCTTCGCACGCTGTTCCGCCAATCTTCTCTCGATCGCGATCTCGACGAGGAATTGCACACCTACGAACGGTTGCTCGGCGACCGGAAGATTGCCGCGGGAGTCGACCCGCCGGCGGCTCGCGCGGCGGCCCGGCGCGAGCTGGGCGATCTGTCGCTGGTCAAAGCGGACGTCGGCGCCGCGCGCGTCGGCCATGTCATCGAGACGACCCTCTGGGATGCGCGATACACGTTGCGCTCGCTGGCCAAGACTCCCGGGTTTACTGCCGCCGCCATTTTGACGCTCGCGCTCGGCATCGGCGCGAATAGCGCGATCTTCAGCATCGTTCGTGCGATGTTGTTGTCGCCGTTGCCGTATCGTGATCCGTCGCGTCTGGTGTTCGTCTGGTCGGACATGAGCGCGATCGGATATCCGCGCGCGCCGCTGTCGGCGCCCGAGCTGAAGGACTTACGCGATCGCACGACGCTATTCGACGGCTTTGGGAGCGTCTGGTCGACCACGGCCGTGCTCAACGGCGACGGCGAACCGGAGCAGCTGCGCGTCGGCCTCGTGTCGACGAACTTCTTCCCGCTGCTCGGGGCCGATGCCGCGATCGGCCGTGCGTTTGCCGCCGAAGACGAATCGACGTCCGCGCCGAGAACGATCCTTTTGACGTGGTCGCTCTGGCAGCGGCGCTATGGCGGCGACCGTGCGGTGGTCGGCCGCGCGATCCGCGTCAACGGTCAGACGGCAACGGTCGTCGGCGTGATGCCGTCTGATTTCCGTCTGTTGATGCCGCCGGATTCGGCCGTGCCGGACGACCTGCAGGCGTTCGTGCTGCTCAATCCCCAGGCTTTGGTGCGCGCGCCTCGCGGCCAGCAGTACCTGCGCGTCGTCGGACGGATGAAGCGCGGCGTGACGTTGGAGGAGGCCCGCGGCGACGTCAACCGCGTTGCCGCCGCCATCTCGAAGGAGTTCACCGAGTACGGCGCCAACGGGCGCGTGCTGACGACGGTGGGATTGCAGGCCGACGGCGTGCGGCAGATTCGGCCGGTGTTGCTGGCGCTGTCCGGCGGCGTCGGCATCCTACTGTTGATCGCCTGCGTCAACGTTGCGAGTCTGCTCGTCGCGCGCGCGGCAGCGAGAGCGCGAGAGACCGCGGTGCGGCTGTCGTTCGGCGCCACGCGGTTGCGGCTTCTTCGACAATGCCTCGTCGAAGGCCTGATTCTGGCGGTCTTTGGCACTGTCGCCGGTATCGCGACCGGCTGGGCGGCGTTGCGGCTCCTACTGGTGCTTCGGCCCGATCAGCTTAGTCGTCTTGATTCAGCACGTGTGGATGCAACTGTGCTGGCGGTCACGATTGCGACAGCAGCGGGCTGCGGAATTCTGTTTTCTCTGGCGCCGCTCGTCGAACTGCGCCGCGCCGATCCCCTGCACGCACTACAGGCCGATGGCCGGCGCGCCGGCGGGTCGATTCACTATCGGATGCGGTCCGCTCTGGTGCTCGTTCAGATTGCGATGAGCGTGGTGCTGCTCGTCGGCGCTGCACTAATGCTACGCAGCTTTGCCGCCTTGCAGCGAGTCAACCCTGGCTTCCGCTCTGAGGGGACATTGACGTTTCGAATGGCCCTTGGCCCTCGGTACCAAGCGCCCGACGCGTTCAATGCATTTGGGCGGCAACTGGAAGCGGCTCTCGCGTCCTTGCCTGGCGTGAGGGGCGTCGGCGCACTCAGTCATGTGCCGTACGACACGGTGCCCAACTGGGGCGGACCATATCTATCGCGCATCGATCAGGATGAATCGACGGCGGTGATGGCCGACAACCGTGCGGTCACTCCCGGTTTGCTCGAGACGATTGGCATGGACCTGATCGACGGCCGCTTCTTCACGGAAGACGACGATCAACGACGGGATCTGGTCGTCATCGTCGACGATCAGCTCGCGCGCCGGTCGTGGCCAGGGCGATCCGCGGTCGGCCAGCGGATCGCGTCGGATCCATTTTCCACCGGCCATGCGCGCGTGTGGGCGACCGTCATCGGCGTCGTCAGGCATCTGCGTCACCGGACGCTGCTCGAGGATCTCAACGATCAGCTGTACTTCTCTGAACGGCAGGTGCGACGCAATCCGGTCGCCTATTTCGTCCGCGTCGGCGGCGATCCCGCAGCCGTCTCCGCCCAGGTCAAGCGGACGGTTGCTGCGCTGGATCCCGAGTTGCCGGTTTCCGACGTCCGCCCGTTCGACGATTACGTGAGCGCTGCGCGCGCCCCGCAGCGGTTCTCGAGCCTGCTGGCGCTGACCTTTGGCGGCGTCGCGCTCATGCTGGCGACGGTGGGTGTCTACGGCGTCATCGCCTATGCCACCGCACGGCGCCGGTACGAGTTCGGCGTGCGCCTCGCGCTCGGCGCGCGACCGCGCCACGTGACGGGCGCGATCGTCCGGGAGGGTGCGCGCCTCACGGCGCTCGGCATGGCGGCCGGCGTTGTCATTGCCGCGGCAGTCTCGCGGCTGCTCTCCGCCCAGCTCTATGGCGTTTCGCCGCACGATCCGGTGAGCTACGCGGCGACGACCGCAGCGATTGGGCTCGCGGCGCTCCTGGCTTCCTGGGTGCCGGCGAAGCGTGCGGTGGCCGTAACCCCGCTCGATGCTCTACGTGCTGAGTAGAGACGGCGAAGCTGCGATCCTCGCATCCAGTGAAGTTCGGCTGCCGGGTGCTGGCGCGCTGTGAGTGGTCGCCGCGGTGCGGCCGCGCGAGCCGGTCACGTGGAACTGTCCGAGAGCTGCGCCACGGCGACGAGGCGATCGGTGGCACCGAGCGCGACTCTGTGATCGTACGCACCAAAGTAGTGGACGTTGCCGAAGCCGTGGCGCGTGAACAGCCTATCGAGCTCTTCACGCTCCCAACAACGCATGACGAATTGATGATCGCTGACGCGTACATCGCCCCGCCAAACAAGTTCATGGCGCTCCGATATCAACAGCAGCCGGTGTTCCGCATCGAGCTCGGTGACACTTGTGAAGGTCAGTTCCCCACGATCAGTTGAGACCCGTTTTCT
>Ga0075435_100001188_pt1 | contig 16665 bp, 7 predicted proteins | sample RhiMethybrSRZTD4_FD_75302 | JGI IMG/M metagenome (GOLD analysis project Ga0075435, IMG submission 75302) | Populus rhizosphere microbial communities from Tennessee, USA - Rhizosphere MetaG P. TD hybrid SRZTD4 | ecosystem: Host-associated > Plants > Roots > Rhizosphere > Soil | place: USA...
GTACTTGACGACCCGCGTGTTGGTGCTCTCGCCGTCGGCGATGAAGATGTCGCCGTTCTTGGCGATCACCAGATCGGCGACGCCGTTGAACGCATCGCGCGATTCATTGTCGCCGGCGACGCCCTTGCGGCCGAGCGTCATCAGCAGCTTGCCGTCGGCGCTGAACTCGAAGACCTGGTGGTCGCCGCGATCGGTGACCCAGACGTGCCCCGCGCGATCGGTGCGCAGAAAATGCGTCGTCTTGAACAGGCTCTGCCCCCAGGCGCGGAGGAAGCGGCCGTTCTTGTCGAACGCCATGATCGGCATCGCCGGGTTGCGGTGGAAGACGTAGATGTTGCCTTTCGCGTCGATGTCGACGCCGGTCGCACTGCTCCACGCGGTCATGCCCTCGGGAAACGTCGCCCAGTTGTCGACGAATCGATACGACCCGGAGTCCACGGCCATCGAGGGGCGGCTGGCAGCGGGGAGCACCATGGCGGCGCACACGACGGCGATCCGCACTCGGCTCATCAAGGAATCCTTTCGCAGACGCGTGTTCGGTCGCTGTAATCCTACGCGAAGCGGAGCAATCGACGCGCTTCACCTCGACGCACCCGGTCGTCCAGGCTCAGGAGTTCCACGCCGACGGCGCCGGATCGGGCCGTCAATGCGGAGGCCAGATGAATCGCGCCAAGCGTGCGGATCGGCTCCGCAGGTCGATCCTGATCGCGACGCCGCCCGCCACCGCCTGGCTGCCCTTGACCAGCGACCTTCCTGATAAAATGACGCGCGGGTCCCCGAATGAAGCGAAAGCCGAACATCGCGACGGTAGCCGAACGCGCCGGTGTCGCCGTCAGCACCGTGTCTCGGTACCTCAACGATCGGTACGTGAGCCAGGAGGCGCGGGCAAAGATCGCCAGAGTCATCGAGCTGCTTGACTACACTCGCTCGTCAACGGCGCGAAACCTGAGCCTGGGGCGTCATGGCTGCATTGGTGTCGTGGTCGACTCGAGCCAGGACCCATGGTTTACGCGGCTGCTGGCCGGCATCGAGACGGAGCTGTCGACGCGAGACAGCAGCCTGATGCTGGCCAGCACGGAGCTGACCGGCAAATACGATCCGGGCATCGTCTTCGAATGGATTCGAGAGCGGCGTGTCGACGGGTTGATCATCGCGAAATCGCAGCGGCGGGATCGCCTGCTGATCCGCCGGGCGGTCGACGCGCAGGTTCCCACGGTACTCGTGGCGCCCGACGAAGCCTTCCACCAGGTGCAGCTCGTTCGTTGCGACAACCGTGGTGCGGGCGTGCTCGTTGCGAATTATCTCGTGCAGCTTGGTCACACACGGATCGCGTTCGCCGGCGGGCCGCGGCACTCGATTGACTCGAAGCATCGACTCCAGGGCCTGCGCGACGAGTTGCAGAAGCATCGCATTGCGCTCGATCCGAGGCAGATTTTCGCGTGCGACAGCTACGAAGCGGCCGCCGGCGCCGTGTTCGCGCGAAAGTTTCTCGACGCGCCGCCCGACGTGACCGCGATGGTGTTCGCCAACGATGCGTTGGCGTCGGGGTTCATGCGTGTGGCGCATCAGCGCAAGATTCGGATGCCGGAGGAGCTGTCCATCGTCGGCTTCGACGGGCTGCCGGAAGACGAGCTGCTGTGGCCGGCGCTGACGAGTGTGGCGCAGCCTATGCGGGAGATGGGGAGCGCGGCGTGCCACCGGCTGTTCGAGGCGATCGACTCGCCGGGCCGGCTGCAGACGATCGAGTTCCCGATGCGTCTCATTGTCCGCGAGAGCACGGCAGCCCCACCGGTCCATGTCCGGGCGATCGCCGGCAGCGCGTCGTAACTCACCCACATCGGATCGATCGGTCGGCGGTCTCAGGTAGAGACGGGCCTCAGCCTGTCCTGCCGAATTCCTTGACACTGCCGGTGGCGCCGTGTTACAAGGCCGCGGCCTTGGAACCGGTTCCACATTCTGCAACGGGAATGGGCGGCAAGTATTCCGAGCGCGCACGACCGATCTTCGAGACTGGCACATCCGACTGAAGGGCAGACTCTCACGGTGTGAGCGGAGGTTCGATTGCCGTAAAGGAGCGTCCATGCGGTTCACCAAAGGTGTCGAAGGCGTTCTGGGTCCTGTGCTCGTAGCCCTCGTCTTCGCGGGCTATCCGACCGCTCTCCGCGCGCAAACGACGAGCGCGTCCGTCTCTGGAACCGTTCAGGATGCGCAGGGCGGAGTCCTGCCAGGCGTGACGGTCACGCTGACCAGCCGGACGCAGGGCAACGCGTTGACGACGGTCACCGACACCAACGGGCGGTTCGTCTTTCCGATCGTCCGCCCGGATTCCTACACGCTGCGCGCGGCGCTCGACGGCTTCAAGGCGCAGGAGCGCACGAACGTGGTGGTGAACGCCAACGACAAGCTTTCGACCGGCGTGCTGGCGATGGAGATCGGCGGGGTGTCAGAGGAAGTCACCGTGACCGGTCGCGTCGTCGAGCTGCAGACGACGAGCGGCGAACGCTCGTTCACGCTCGAAAGCGAGGCGTTGAAGAACATCGCGAACAACGGGCGGGCGCTCTTCAACTTCGCGACGCTGGTGCCCGGCGCGCTGTCGCAGAACACCGGCAACACAGAGCTCGGCTCGGTGAGCGGCTTCACGGTGAACGGCCAGCGGCCCAACTCGAACAACATCACGATCGACGGCGTCGCCAACATCGACACCGGCGACAACGGCGGCAACATGGCGACGACGAACATCGACGCCGTTGCCGAATTCAAGGTGCTGACCAACGCGTACCAGGCGGAGTACGGGCGCGCCGTCGGCGGCCAGGTGCAGGTGGTCACCAAGAGCGGCTCGCAGGCCTTCCGCGGCTCCGGCTACTGGTACGGACGGCGCTCGGACTGGGACGCCAACTCGTATTTGAACAAGCGCGAGACGCCCGAGGTCCCGAAGTCGAAGACCGCGCGCAACGACTCGGGCTACACGATCGGCGGGCCGGTCGCGTTCCCGGGCTTCAACGCCGACAAGAAAAAACTGTTCTTCTTCTGGAGCCAGGAATTCGAGCGACGCACCAACCCGGCGACCGTGCATCAGACGCGCGTGCCGACGGCTCTCGAGCGACGCGGGGATTTCTCACAGAGCGTCGACAGCAGCGGCAATCCGTTCCCGTACATCCGTGATTACACCACCGGCCTGCCGTGCAGCGCGGCCGATACGCGCGGGTGTTTCCAGGACGGCGGCGTGCTGGGGCGGATTCCCGCCAACCGGCTGTATGCGCCGGGACTTGCCTCGCTTGGCATCTTCCCGACGGCGAATTTCTCAGGCGGCAGCGGCCTGAACTTCACGAGCCAGGATCCGGACAGCCCCAAGCGCCGCGAGGAGCTGCTGCGCATGGACTTCCAGGCCACGAACAATTGGCGGGTCACCGGCCGCTACATGAACAACAAGGAAGACATCCTGCAGGCGTACGGGACAACGTGGGCCGGCAACGGCAGCGACCAGCTCCCGACGCCGACGCTGTTCGTGCACCCCGGCTCGAACTACATGCTGTCAGCGACCGGCATCCTGAACTCCCGCACCACGCTCGAGTTGAGCTGGGGACGCGCCGCAAACTCGCTGAACTACCAACTCCAGCAGCAGCAGTTGTTCCGCGCGAACGCGGGCGTGACCGGCTTGCCGCTGCTGTTTCCCGGTGCCGTCCAGGCCGACTATGTGCCCTGGTTCGTCTTCCGCGGCGCCAACGGCACCGGGCGCACGGGGAATTCCGGCCAATATCAAACCGACCGCGGCCCGTTCACCAACCAGAACGTCACGCACGACGTCATCGCCAACCTGACGAAAGTGTGGGGAGCGCATTCCTCGAAGGCCGGGTTCTACTTCAACTACAGCTTCAAGCCGCAGAGCATCTTTGCCAGCTTCAACAGCCAGATCAACTTCGTCGACAACTCGAGCAACCCTTTCGACACGGGATTTGGCTACGCGAACGCGGCGACGGGCGTGTTCAATTTCTACCAGCAGGCCTCGAAGTTCGCGCTTCCCGAATGGCGCTACAAGAACTTCGAGTGGTACGCGCAGGACAACTGGAAACCGACCGACCGTTTCACGCTCGATTACGGCGTGCGGTTCTACTACTACACACCGCAGTGGGACACGACGCTGCAGGCGTCGAATTTCCTGCCGGACAAGTTCGATTTTAACAATGCCGCACAGCTCTATACGCCGGTGTGCGTCGGCGGCGCGCCGGGCGCCGGCTGCGTGCGCCGCGGGATGGACCCCAAGCTCATCGCCGCCAATACGATCCCGACGATGGCCAATACCGTTGAAGAGCGCTTCATCGGCCGGCTCACACCCGGCTCGAATCGGTTCAACGGCAGCTTCCAGGCCGGCCAGGGGATCGACGATCAACTCCAAGACGGGAATGCCTTCCGGGTCTCGCCACGCATCGGCGCGGTCTACGACCTGACGGGTAAAGGCGAGACGATCGTCCGCGGCGGCTTCGGGGTCTTCTACGACCGGCCGCAGGGCAACATGGTGTTCGACATGATCTCCAACGCGCCGGGCGTGTTGAACTCGAGAGTCGACTTCGGGCGGCTGCAGGATCTGACCTCGGCGGGCGGCGATCCGTTCCCGACCTTGTCGCTCAATCCGACTGCGTTCGGTTTCAAGCCGCCGCGCGTCAATCAATGGAACGTCGGCGTTCAGCACAAACTGGCGAATCAAATCATCCTCGACGTCGCCTACGTCGGCTCCAAGTCGTCCGACCTCCTGCGCCAGGTGCAGATCAACGCCGTGCCGTTTGGCGCGACGTTCCTGCCGCAGAACCAGGATCCGACCCGCGTCCCGAGCTCGGTTCCTGGAGCGACGGCGCTGCCGAACGACTTCCTGCGGCCGTACCGCGGCTACGGCGACATCAGGATGTGGGACTACAGCGGCTACGCGGATTACAAGGCGCTGCAGACGTCGGTGAGCCGCCGGTTCGACCGCGGGTTCATGCTGTCCGGCTTCTGGGTGTGGAGCAAAGCGCAAGGGATCAACAGCACCGACTTTGCCGCGGGCGTGCCGAATCTGACCCCGGAGCAGACCAGGGCGCTCGACTACGGGTTGCTGGACTACGACCGGACCCACAACTTCACCGTCAACGCCATCTACCAGACACCGGTTGTGACGAGCAGCAAAGGTCTGGGTCTCGTGCTGAACGACTGGCAGCTCTCGGGCGTCTACCGGTGGACGAGCGGCCGGCCGAATACGATCAGCTTCTCGATCCCCGGGATCGGCGCGGCGAACCTGACCGGCACCGACGGCAATCCGAACGCGCGGATCGCCCTCACCTGCGACCCGGGCATCGGTTACAGCGGCGATCCGTACAGGCAGTTCAGCCACCCTGAGTGTTTCGCGCCGCCGCAGCCGGGCAGCAATGGCAACGAAACACCGCGGTTCTTCGCCCGTAACCCACCGCTCAACAATCTCGACCTGTCGGTCTCGAAAAACTTCCCGATTGTGCACTCGATGAAGTTCGAGATCCGGCTCGACATCTTCAACCTGCTGGACACGGTCCAGTTCACGGGCCTCAACAGCACGGTGAACTTCGCCAGTCTGACCGATCGGACGATCACCAACCTGCCGTACGACGCGCAGGGGAATCTGACCCAACGGAACGGATTCGGGACCATCAACGGCACCACTGCTCCGCGCACGCTCCAGCTCGTCACTCGCCTGACGTTCTGAAGAATCTCACCGCGTCGCGCGAGCCCGCCCGGCATTCGACCGCCAGGCAGTCTCGCGCGACGCGCGCGGACGTAGAATCGCTCAGGACCAATCGAGGTGCCCAAGTCCTGCGTTCGCGCGCGGGTGGTAATGATCGCGTTGACCGCGTCGCTCGGCGCGATCGGCGCGCTCGTGCAGACGCCGGCGGCGCAGCAGCAGCGTGCGGATGCGCAAGAGCGGGCCCGCCTGCTGCAGCTCCAGCGCGACGCCGTGGCGCAGGCGCGGCTGGCGGCGCGCGCGGGCGCGACCGAGGATCAGGTTCGCCGCGCACTGCTCGATGCGAGCCGCGCGGTTCGACAGCTGGGTGAATCGGCGCGCCTCGACGCGCCGCTGCGCGCCGAGCTGGCACGCGCCGCGTCCGCGCTCGCGACCCTCCCGCGCGGGGACGCGCCACGCGTCGCGTCGGCGATCCCGCCGCTCCTTGCGCTGCTCGAAAAAGCACGGACGCAGCTCGAAGCGGACGGCGTCCTCGGCCTCACGTTCCAGGGCAGCTACAGTCAGACCAGGCCCAAGGATCCCGCCTACGGCGGCCACGCGTCGTCGATGGGGCCCGCGCCGGCGAATCCTCCCAACCCCGAAGACGGCGCGCCCGTGCCGGTCACCTTCGAGGTCGGCGCCCATCTCGCGACGAAGATGTACTGCGGTGGCGCGACCAAGGACCACATTCTCGAATCGGCCTGCGGCGGCGTCGCGCTCTTCGACTACGACGGCGATGGCCTTCTCGACATCTATGTGGTGACGGCCGCGGAGCTCACGCCGGATCGGAAGCGCGTTCCGCATCGCAACGCGCTGTATCACAACCTCGGCGGATGGAAGTTCGAGGACGTATCGAGGCGAGCCGGCGTGGATCTCGCCGCCTGGGGCAGCGGCGCATGCGTCGGGGATTTCGACGGCGATGGACGTCTCGATCTCTACGTGACCAACTGGGGCCCGAACGCGTTGTTCCGTAATCGCGGCGATGGCACGTTCGAGAATGTCGCTGCCCGCGCCGGCGTCGCGGCCGGCGGCTGGAGCACCGGATGCGCGTTCTTCGATGCCGACGGCGACGGCGATCTGGATCTCTACGTCGCGCGTTATGTCGAGACGACGTGGGATTCCGTCGTGCAGGCGAAGCGCGCGCTCCAGTGGCGGAACGGGCCGCACATCATGGTCGGCCCGGCCGGACTTCCGGGAGAGTCCGATCTGTTCTTCGAGAACGTCGGCAACGGACGGTTCGTCGAGGCCACGGCGGCGCATGGTCTCGCGGACACGTCCCGTGCGTACGGCTTCGGAGTCGTGGCGACCGATTACGACGACGACGGGTTCGTCGACCTGTTCGTCGCAAACGATTCGAATCCGAACTTCCTGTATCACAACCTCGGGAACGGCCATTTCGAGAACGTGGGGCTCGCCGCGGGCGTGGCGGTCAACGGCGACGCGCGCGCGCAGGCCGGGATGGGCGCCGACGCGGGCGACTACGACGGCGACGGACGGATGGATCTGGTGCTGACGACGTTCGCGCACGATCGCTACACGCTGTACCACAACGTCGACGGCCGCCACTTCGAGGACGCGAGCACGTCGGCCGGCCTCGCCGGTCCCACCTTCGTTCGCATGGGCTGGGGCGCCGCGTTCTTCGACGCCGACCTCGATGGCAAGCTCGATCTGTTCTTTGCCAACGGGCACATCTTCTCGGACATCGACAAGTTCCCCCAGCTTGGCGAGACCTACCGTCAAAAGAACCAGCTGCTCTTGAATCTCGGCGCCAGGTTTCGTGATGTGTCGGAACGCGCCGGCGCCGGCCTGCAGATCGCGGCCGCCAGCCGCGGCCTTGCCGTCGGCGATCTCGACAACGACGGCGACCTCGACCTCGTCGTCAGCAACACGGACGACGCGCCGACGCTGCTGGAGAATCGGCAGACGACGAGGCACCACTGGGTCGCGGTGCGCGCCGCCGCCGCAACGGGGAACCGGTTCGCAATCGGCGCGAAGGTGACGATTCGCGGTGGCGGCACCGAGCAGGCGCGCGAGATCCGATCGGGAGGGAGCTTCCTGTCACAGAACGACCTGCGCGCGTACTTCGGGCTCGGCGACTACGCAGGCCCGGTCGACGTCGAGATCCGTATGCCAGGTGGACGTCGCCAACAATGGAAACAGCTGGCGGTCGACCGGGTCCATGTGCTCACGCTGTCCGAATCGGTGAGCGGCCTTGCGCGCTAGGTGAGAACGTGTCTTCTGAGCCGGCAAGCGCCCAGCACGTGGCTCGCACGAAACGGCTGCTGATCGCAGTCCTCCTGGTGACGTGTTCCTTTTCGGGTGGATCCGCCCAAGTCGAGCAAGCAACCTATCGGCCGGCGCTCGTCGTCCCTGAGGCGATCGAGCCGTTTCTGAAACAGCTCGAACCAGGCCGCGACGGTTTTCCGTTGGAGCGTGACGCACAGGAGCTCGAGGCGCGGCTGCGCGAGTGGTCCGAGGCCCTTCGCGCGGGCGATGTCGGGATGACGGCAGTCACCACTCGGCTGCTTGCTCCAGGCTTCCGTGGCGCTCGCCTGCTGCCGATCGCGGGAGCGGCAGACGGTCGCGCGCTCGATGTGCAGCGGGCGACGGATCTGCCGCGCGACGCCACGCTTGACGCGGGCGCGTTCGAGGCGGAGGTGCGTCGGCTGACCGCCGATGTCCGTGATGTCGCCGTTGCGGAGTTTCTCATCACCTCGATCGAACCGGAGAGTCCGCGCGAGTCACCGTCGGACCTTCGCACGACGGTTCGCTACGACATCGTCGGTTCCGGAACGACGGCGCACCGCGTCGAGCACGTGGGCGAGTGGGAGATGCGATGGCGACGAAACGCCTCGGGCTGGCAGATCGTGCGGTGGACGGCCGCATCGCATGTCGTCAGTCACGCACGACGTCCGGTCTTCACCGAGATCACGGAGGCGGCGCTCGGCGGCAACGACTCGTTCCGCCGTCAACTCACCATCGATCTCGACTCGTGGATGGCGGCGCTCGACTCGGTCCTGACGCGCGATTCGAATGGACATCAGGGCGTCGCGGTCGGAGACGCCGACGGCGATGGCCTCGACGATCTGTACGTCTCGCAGCCGGCCGGACTGCCGAATCGGCTGTACCGAAATCGCGGCGACTCGACGTTCGAGGACATCACCGACCGGGCAGGTGTCGGCGTGCTCGATGATACGGCGCAGGCGCTCTTTGCCGACGTGGACAACGACGGCGATCAAGATCTCGTGGTGGCGACCTCGACCAAGCCCCTGCTGTTCATCAACGACGGCAAGGGGCATTTCACGCTCGTTCCGGACGCCTTCCAATTCGCGCGGCCGCTTCAGGGCGTGCTGACGTCGATATCGATGGCCGACTACGACCGGGACGGCTATCTCGATCTGTACTTGTGCGTCTACTCGTATTTCTTCGGCGCCGGCGAGGACAAGGCCGGCACGCCGGCCCCGTACTACGAGGCGCGGAACGGACCGCCGGCGGTGCTGTTTCGAAACGACGGCCACGGGCGGTTCGTGGACGCCACCCGCGAGGCGGGCCTCGACGCCGGCAACGATCGCTATCACTTCGCGGCCGCCTGGGGCGATTACGACGGCGACGGCTGGCCGGATCTCCTGGTCGCGAACGACTTCGGGACGAAGAATCTCTACCGCAACCTCGGGCGCCGCGACGGAGCCGTGAAGTTCGAGGATGTCGCCGCTGCAGCCGGCGTGCTCGATCACGGCGCCGGCATGAGCGCCGCATTTGTCGATTACGACAACGACGGCCGGCTCGATATCTACACCGGCAACATGTGGAGCGCGCCGGGCCTGCGCGTCACCGCGGCGCCGACCTTCATGCGCGACGCGCCGCCGGAGATGCGCGCGCTGTATCGCCGGCACGCGCGCGGCAACGCGCTGTTCCGGAATCTCGGCAACGGCCGGTTCGAGGACAGGACCGTCGAGGCGCACGCCGGCATGGGCCGCTGGGCGTGGTCGTCGGACGCGATCGACTTCGACAGCGACGGCTGGGACGATCTCTACATCGTCAACGGCATGCTGACGCGCAAGGCGGACCCCGCCGGCGGCGGAGATCTCGAGAGCTTCTTCTGGCGGGGCGTTGTTGCCCGTTCGCCGCTGACGCGCGTACCCGGCACACCGTACGACGATGCGTGGCGGGCGATCAACCAGCTGCTCGTGCACGGCTCGATCGCCAGCCGGCAGCGCAACGTGTTTCTGCGCAACGATGGCCATGGCGGTTACGACGAAATCTCGGGCGCGATCGGGCTCGATCTCGATCAGGACGGCCGGTCGTTCGCGGTCCTGGACATCGACGGCGACGGCGATCCGGATCTCGCCGTGATGGCCGATCGGCAGACGCCACACCTTCGCATCTTCCGGAATGATTTCGAGACGAATCCGGCGTCGCTCGCCGTGCGCCTGAGGGGGACGAAAAGCAACCGCGACGCCATCGGTGCCCGCGTCACCGTCGAGACCGATCGGCTCCACAAGACGAAAATCGTGCAGTGCGGCTCCGGGTTTCTCTCGCAGCATTCGAAAGAACTGCTCATCGGTCTGGGCGCGAGCGAGCGCGTCACGAAACTCACGGTCAACTGGCCGTCGGGCGGGACGCAGGTGTTCACGGATGTCCCGCTGCACGCCCGGATTCTGATCGTCGAAGGAAGCGACATCGAGGCGAAGCCTTTCACGCCGCGACCGACAGCGAGCGCGCGGTCCGCAGCCTCCACGCCGGCTTCGGCTCCGCCCACCACCTGGATGTACGAGCCGTTTCCGGCGCCGGACTTTTCGCTGCCGGATCTCCGCGGCATGACGCGGTCGCTCGCGGAGTTGAGAGGGAAGCCGGCGCTCGCGCTCCTGGTGTCCTTCGACGTCGCGGCGGCGCGAGTCGCGCTCGAGCCGCTCGAGCGTGGAGCACGGGCGCTGAGCCGTGCCGGTGTCGGATCGATCGCTCTTGCCATTGGCGCGGCGGCGGATCAGGCATCCCTGCGTGCTCTTGCCGCAGCGTCAACGCCGGTGGTCGTGGCCACTGCCGACGTCAGCCTGAGCTACGCCATTCTGAATCGACATCTGTTCATGAATCGCCAGGACCTGCGCCTGCCCACAGGTCTGCTCCTCGATGGAGCCGGCAATGTCGTGAAGGTCTACCGCGAGCGCGTGGACGTCGATCAGATCGTGAAAGACGCGGGCACGATCGACGCGTCTCCGGCCGAGCGGCTCGCGCGAGCCGTTCCGTTCACGGGCGCGTTCTATTCGCCACCGCCTCTCCGCAACTACCTGCCCTACGGCCGGGAACTTCTCGATAACGGACTCGATCGCGCCGCCGTGACCGCGTTCGAGCGCGCGGCCGAGGCGAACCCTGGCGCCGCGACGCTGTATCGTCTGGGGACGCTGCTCGTCAGGAGCGGTCAGACGGTCCGCGCCCGCGCCGCATTCGAGCGCGCGCTGGCGCTGCAGCCGGATCTCGCCGAGGCGAACAACGATCTCGGCGCGCTGCTCGCGCAGGAGGGCGATCTCGACGGGGCCATGGCCCGGTTTCGTGCGGCGCTGGCGTCGACGCCGGAGTATCCCGACGCGCTGAACAATCTCGGCTACGCGCTGCTGTTGACAGGCCACGATGGGGACGCTCGCGCGCTCTACGAAAAGGCACTGGCGCTGCAGCCCGACTTTCCCGAAGCGATGAACAATCTTGGCTTGCTGCTCGGGCGGGCGGGCGACATGGTTCGAGCGGAGCGCTATTTCCGCGACGCGCTCGACCGTCGCCCGGACTACGGTGAAGCGGCCAACAATCTCGCGCTCGTACTCGTCGGCAGAGGGCAGGCGGACGCGGCCGTCGGCCTTCTTGAAAGCGTTCTGCGGCGGATCCCGAAGTACGAGGCAGCCTACCTGACGCTCGCAAAGATCCACTTCAGCGCCGGCCGTTCGAAAGAGGGCATCACCGTGCTCGAACAGCTGCTGCAGAACAATCCGAAACATGCCGTCGCTCTGGAATTGCTGCGTCAATGGAGAGGGCGCTGATCTGGACCAAGATCTGCGCGCGAAGCGCGTTCTGTCCCATCGCTCAGCCGAGCGCGAAGGAGCCAATCACGCAGCGCGCTCGTAGAAGTTGAGCAGTCCGCCGAGGTGTGACTGGCGGTGCAATCTGCCGGCCTCGACCTAGGGCACGCGGGCGACCTTGAGAATCTTGATCGCCGGTATCAGCCGTTGGGCCTCAGTGTTCGTCGTCCGGTTCGTCGACGATGGCGCGGCCTGAATCTTCCGCACGACGTCCATGCCCGTGATGACCCGCCCGAACGCGGCGAAGCCCTGTCCGTCAGGATTGCGATTGCCGCCAAAATCGAGCGACGGTTGATCGTTGATGCAGACGAACCAGCCAGAGGTGGCACTGTCGGGCGCGCCGCGCGCCATCGACACCACGCCGTCCTTGTGGAGGATGCCGGTGACGCTGGTCCGCTCGAGCTGGATCGCCGCAAACGCCTCCTTCGCTCGATCAGGGTTGACGCCGGCCTGGATCACTTCGATCTTGACCGTGCTTTCCGGCTGGTTGTCCATCTTGACGGTGCGATGGAACACGCCGCCGTCATAATGGCCGCCGTCCACGTACTTCAGAAAGTTGGCGGTGGTGAGCGGAGCCCTGAGCGGATCGACTTCGATGACGATGTCACCGAGCTCTGTCTGAACGCGTACGCGCACCGCTTTCGACTGGGTCGACACGAGCGCGGTGGCTGTAACCACCGCGCTCAGGACGAGAGCAACGACGACTTTCACAGTTGTGCCGTGTCTTCCGATCGCTAGAAGCGATAGGTCACTGCGAATTGGAACTGACGGCCAGGCAGCACGTTCGATCCGCCGGTATGCTCCCCGAACCGCGGGTTGCCGACCAGGTTGATGTAGCCGGCCGCGAGCAGGTTCTGGTTGTTGAACATGTTGAACATGTCGGCACGGACCTCGATGTGATCCTTGCTCGCGATTCCGAACTGTTTCGACATCGTGAGGTCCGCATAGTTGATCACCATGCCGCGCGCGGTGTTGCGTCCGAACGGCGTGCTCGCCTGGCAGCCGCGCGAGTTGCAGGCCGCGCCAACGCCCGAACCGTAGCCGACCGGGTCGCCGGCGTAGCGAATCGTATACGGCGAGCCGCTCTGGCTGTGCGTCACGGTGCTGAGGCGCCAGCCGCCGAGCAACGCGCCGCTGCCGGGCAGGTTCCACATCACGCTGGTCACCAGATTGTGCGGGGTGCTCGCGCCCGTGGGACCGCGATCAGCCTCGGGATCGGTGCTGTTCTCGGGCGAGAACCAGTGGTTCAGCATGTCCTCGGCGCTCGAGAACGTGTAGGACGCCGTCACCACCAACGGCGTCGTGCGGTGCACCGCGGAGAAACGGATGCCCTGGTACCATGAGCGTCCCTCGTTCGTCAGCACGTCCATGTGACGGAAGCCGTTCGGGCCCGGCACATTCGGCCGTGTGAGATCAGCCTGGGCCTGCGTGCGGACGATCGCATTGGGATTGGCGGTGAGCGCCGCGTTGAGCTGATCCCTCGGGATCGGCGTCGGCGCGTTCACGTCGAGGAAGCCCTGCTTGGTGCCGCGGTTGATGTTGAAATCAATTGCCACGCTCGTGCGCGCGCCAACCTGATGCTGGACACCGAGACTCGACGTCCACGCGCGTTCGTTCTGGAGGTCGGGCGAGATCTCCTGAATGCTGCGAGCCGGCAGCACCGCTCCCGGCGGGAAGCCCGGCAGCGTGTTCGGGAACGTCGGGAAGAGCGGATCGCCGGCGTTGAGCGACAGCGTCACCAGGCCGTTACGGCCGCCGACGCCTCCTTTCACGATCGTGAAGATCGCGTGCTGCTGCGTAAACCCGCCAAAGCCGCCGCGCACGACCCACTTCTGATCGCCTTTCGGATCCCAGGCAAAGCCGAGCCGTGGGTCGAGGTTGTTCGCGTCTGTGCCGGCCGGCCAATCAGGAATGTCCTTGATGAACTCGACGTCGTAGCGCAGCCCGAGATTGATCGTCAGGTGGTTGTGAACGCGCCAGTCGTCCTGGAAGAAACCGCCCACCACGTACGACTTCGGATACATCAGCCGCGCTTCGGGCGTCAGCGCAAATGCCTGCGCGAATTGGAACGGGTTGGGGGCCACCGCCGGCGAACCCGAGAAGCTGTAGCGGCCGTTCTGCAGCGGCGCGAAGAGCTGCGTGGTGACGTCGTATGTCAACGACGCTCCGGTCTTCATGGTGTGGTTGCCGGACCAGAGCGACATCGTGTTCGACAGATCGTAGGTGCTCTCCGGCAGCACGCCCCAGGTGCCCTGGTCGTTGCCGCCAGAGGTCGAGTAGCCCTGGCGCACGATCGAGACGCACTCGCACTTGGCGGCGCGGCTGTCGGTGTAGCGCGAGTACTGCGCGCGGACTTCGTTCAACATCTTGGAAGAGAAGACCGTCGTGTAGGTGCCGTGCACCGTGTCGACGTTGTTGTCCCAGATGAAGCCGGTGCCAGGCAGGTTGAGTCCGCCGCTTTCGTTGTCCTTCTTCCAGCGGACCATGTTGTAGCGGACGCCGAGCGAATTGCGGTCCGAAAAGCGCAGATCGAGCTTCGCGTGCCCCTGGTGTTCATCAGCCGGCGTTGGCACCACCTGCCCGCTTGCCTCGGCCGCCGTGATGACGACCTGGCTGCGCTCGCGCCGCCGTTCGTAGCTGCCGAAGAAGAAGGCCTTGTCGCGCGCGATCGGGCCGCCGGCGGTCCCGCCGAACTGCTGCTGGTTGTACGGAGCCTTCACTTTTTCGCCGTTGACGATCGGCGCCAGCGGCGGCGCCGCGTCCCAGTCGCCCGGACGCATCATCACGAACGCCGAGCCCTTCACCTCATTGGTGCCGGACTTGGTGATCATGCTCGCCACACCCGCGGAATGGCCGCCGAACTCGGCCGAGAACTGATTGGTGATGAGCTGCACTTCCTTGACGGTTTCGAGCGCGAAGCCGCTCGACCCGAGCTGCGGCGCGCGCTGCAGCGTCAGCCACTTCGAGAAATTGTTGGTGCCATCGACGTAGGTGCCGAAGTTCCAGACTTCCTGGCCGCCGACATTGACGGCGTTGGAACCCGTGCCGGTGGCAACGACGTTCGAGTCGAGCGTCAACAGCCGGAAGTAGTTGCGCTCCTTCACCGGCAGTGTTTCGAACTGCTGGCGATCCACCGTGCTCGACACTTCAGCTGTCGTGGTCTGCACGATTGGGGCGTCGCCGGCGACGGTGATGGTTTCCTGCACCGTCGAGAGGCGCATCGTGAAGTTGATCAGCGCGCGCTGACCGGCGTTGAAGACGAGGCCGTCGCGTACCGCGTGGGCGAATCCCGTGAGTTCGACCTGAATGCGGTACCGTCCCTCCGTCGGCATCGACGGGACGACATAACGGCCGCCCGTGTCGGTGATGACCGTGCGGGTCAGGCCCGTCGACGTGTTGGTGACGGTCACCGAGACGCCGGGCAGCACCGCCTGTTGCTCGTCGCTGACGACTCCTTCAATCGAGAACGTGGGGGTTTGCGCCGACGCTGGTGCGCACGCGGCGAGGGCAACGAGAAGCGCGGCGAATCCGTGCCTCCAGAACTTCCAGGGACTGAACATGGACAGCCTCCCGTTCGATGCGGCGCGCCAGTATAGCGGATTGTCGGCCGGGATCCACTCGTCCCGTCCACGCCGGGCAGCGTCGTGATGCGACGACGACCACCGCCGGATACCGCCACTCCGCTCCGACGTGCATGAAGCCGTTCGACGTGTTCGCGAATGGACGCAGAACTGAAGAATGACTCGCCGCACTGGACGATTTCCGCAACTGGCTGCTCCGAGAAGCGGCCTGACCCTCGCTCGTTGGGTCAAGTGATCCTGAAACAATGCTGGGTGATCAGCTTTGGCCGAGGTCTCCGGCCCTCGGCGCGAGTGCCCAGTCAAGCGCAAAGTCGGCAACCTCCTCCCAGCCCTTCTCACCGCAGGTATAGTGACTGCGGCCGGCGAACAGCTTGTATGCGGTGATCGCCGTCGAATGCTTTACGTTCTTCTCGAAATTCTCGCGCTGCACGGCGGGCGGCAAGATGTGGTCGTTGCCGCCGGCGATAAAGAGTAGCGGTGCGCGATCGTCATTGGCGAAGTTGTAGGTCGTCGCTGCGTGCGGGGTGACCTTCGCAAAGCCACCCTGGAACAGCATTCGTCCCGACACGGGGACGGCGTAGCGGTCGTAGACGACTTTCGATTCCTCGATGCTTAAGTTGTTCGTGAACGCATAGTGGAATTCCTTCTCGGTGATGGGCACGGCGAGGTGCAGATTGGAGGGACAACCACTTTCAGGCCTCGCTGCTGGTAGCGGGTAACCCAGTGCTCCCACGACAGCGGCGTCATCCAGAGGCCATGAATCAGGACAACAGCGTCTGCAGGCGCTTGTCGTTCCATATGCACACACTCTAGCCAGCGCGTTAGGTCCAGCCCAGTAGCGGCGCTTGCAGCTAAGAGAACACGACCTGTCGCCGCGGCTCGACGCCCCCCGCCCAGGTCGCCGCGTGCGAGGCGCTACACGCGGCCTCAGGATCGGCGCAGCGTGGCACACCGGTGGCGCAGGTCAACCGACTGGCCAGAAAGCATCGCCTTCCGCACCTCGACGAGCTTCGCTCCTAGCTGCTGATTGTCTTTCCAACGATGCGGTGTCTCTAACTCCTGCGCCTCGCGAAGTGGGAAACTACGCGCGGGGCTATTCGCAGCGCAGCGCGACGTTGGGATCGACCGCCGCGGCGCGCCGGGCGGGGAGGTAGCAGGCGAAGAACGCGGCGCCAAGCAACGGAATCGGCGTCACGACCAGGATCCACGGGTCGACGATGGCGACGTCCAGCTCGAGGTATGCGCGCGCGTACGCGCGCCCGATCAGGCCAATCAACAATCCGAAGACGAGGCCGTC
>Ga0075435_100001189_pt1 | contig 16659 bp, 16 predicted proteins | sample RhiMethybrSRZTD4_FD_75302 | JGI IMG/M metagenome (GOLD analysis project Ga0075435, IMG submission 75302) | Populus rhizosphere microbial communities from Tennessee, USA - Rhizosphere MetaG P. TD hybrid SRZTD4 | ecosystem: Host-associated > Plants > Roots > Rhizosphere > Soil | place: USA...
GTGCCGACGAAAGTGAAGGTGGCCTGCGCTCCCGCCGTGGCGGAGACGATGGCGGCGCCGCCGCTCCACGCGCGCGTGGTGGCTTCCGCGGGCGACCAGCCCGCCGTCAGAGACAGACCGGACTCTTCCGTCCGCGCCCCGATGGCCGGATGCGGCACCGCGGGCGCGGCATCGAAGGCATCGACCACGACCGCGTAGTCGGCCGAGGCCGCGTTCTTGCGACCCGTGGATTCGACGGTCAAGGTGTGCGGTCCGGCGCCGAGGCCGGTGCGGCTGAAGACCACGGACTGTGGCTGATCCGTCGTCGCGTACAGGTCGAGCTCCGTGATGAACGCGTCGTCGACGTAGACGCGGGCGATCCCCGCCCACGGCGCCCGGAAGCCGATCCAGCGCACGGTCGTGCCCTGGAAGTGGAACGTTGCCCTTGCCCCCTGCGAGCGGTTGAAGGACGCGAGCCGGCCGCTCCAATCCCGGCTCCGGCTCCCATGGAACCAGCCGGGAGGCTGGCCGGGAGCCAGCACGCCGTCGGTGTAGGTGATGGCGAGGTCCGTATTCTCGAACCGCGTCGCCGTCTGCGACACGATCACCGTCACCGGGACGGAGGTCGTCGTATTCCCCGCCCCGTCGCGGGCCACCGCGGTCAAGGTGTGGGAGCCGCTCGCGACCGGAGTCGTGTCCCAGTCCACGGAGTAGGGAGCGGTCGTATCCTCGGCGCCGAGCGCGACGTTGTCGACCAGGAACTGCACGCCCGCCACTCCGACGTTATCGGAGGAAGAGGCCGTCACCGCCATCGTCCCGGCAACGGTGGTCCCACCGGGCACCGTCACCGTGACGGTGGGGGCACTGTTGTCCACCGTGACCGTGACGCCGCTGCTCGTGGCGGTGTTGCCCGCCGCATCGCGGGCCACCGCCGTCAGCGTATGCGGGCCATCGCTGGCAGAAGTCGTGTCCCAGGACAGGCCATAGGGGCTGGCCGTATCTTCGGCCCCGAGGTTGTTTCCATCCAGCCGGAACTGGACGCCCACGACCCCGACGTTGTCCGTGGCGTTGGCGCTCACCGCCGTCGTGCCCCGGAGGACGGCTCCCGACGCGGGGGCGGTCAGGGCGACCGTCGGCGGAGTCTTGTCGTTGAACACCGTGACCGTGACGGGGTCCGAGGTCCAGAGGACGCCCAGCGTATCCCGCGCGACCGCCGTCAGCGCATGCGAGGCGTTGCTCGCGGTCCGTGTGTCCCATGACACCGAATACGGCGCCACGGTGTCCTCCGCGCCGAGGTTGGCGCCGTCGACCTTGAACTGGACTCCCACGACGGTGAGGCCACCGACGGTCGTCACGCTGGCGTTGACCGGGATGGTGCCCCCGACCGTCGACCCGGACGTGGGAGACGTGATCGTCACGACCAGGCTTCCACCGATCTGCGCGGAGGCGGGAGGCGCCGAAAGGGCGATCAAGCCGAGAGCCATGAATAGAGCGGACGCGCAATTGGCGGTCAGCCTGAATGGTCGTGTCTGGCCCATCGTCGTCTGCCTTTCTCTCGCGGAGTCGACCGGGCGCTCGATGAGAGCGCGGAATCGCCGAGCGGCGAGGATGAATGTGTGGAATGACGGAAATGAAGACGGCGGCTACTTCGTCAGGAGCGCCCCATGCCCTGCCGGGCCTGGTGGCCCTCCGAGTAGGAATGCACTTCGTGTTCGCCGCGACCGAGATGGGTATCGGCCCCGATCAGCGCGGCGGCGAGGCGGCCGGGATCGTGTCGAATCTTTTCCCCATCGGCGAGAACGTGCCGCCGCACGGGCCGGCAGCCGAGGGCCCGGAGCGCGGCGAGGTCCGACGCCACGGGCCGGGCTCCACGGTCCGCATACGCGGCCAGCCGGCGCGGCGAGATCGGGTTGGCGGCCAGGAGCACGTCGTGGATCCGCAGGCCCGGAGCGTGGCGGCGGACGGCACGGACGTGGTCGGCCGCGGTCATGCCGTCCGTCTCGCCCGGCTCCGTCATGAGGTTCATGACGAGGGCGACCCGGGCGCCGGAGCGGACGATCTCCTCGACGATCCCGTCCACCAGGAGGACGGGGATGAGGCTCGTGTAGAGGCTGCCGGGACCGATCACGACGAGCTCGGCGCCCGCGAGGGCCGCGCGCGCTTCGGGCAGGGCGGCGGCCACGCCGGGCACGAGCCGCAGGTGCCGGATTCGCCCACCCGCCGCCGCGATGCGCGACTCGCCCTCGACGTGGCGGCCGTCGGTCAGCTGGGCCTCGAGGCGCACATCCGCCCCGGTGGCGGGGAGCACGCGGCCGCGAATGGCCAGGATCTCGCCCGCCCGCTCGACGGCAATGGGAAAGCGGCCGTCGATACGGCTCAGGGCGGCCAGAATCAGGTTGCCCAGGTTGTGGCCGGCCACGCCGTCGCTGCCGTCGAAGCGGAAGTCGAATATCTCCGCCGTCTGTGCGTTCTCCGCGAGGGCCACGAGACAGTTGCGGATGTCGCCCGGCGCGAGGATCCCGTACGCCCGGCGGAGGCGGCCCGAGCTCCCGCCGTCGTCGGCCACGGTCACGAGCGCGGTCAGGAGGTCGCGCCGCCAGGCCGGCGGCGTGCCCTGGCCCGGAGGAAACATCACGGAGCGCAAGCCTCGCAACAGGACGGGCAGCCCGGTTCCCCCGCCGATGGCCACGATCCGTGGCGGCCGCGCCCCACAGGGGAAGAGCGGCGGCTCGGTGGGGACGTCGTCACATGCGGACGACAGCGCGGACATGAAGCGTCGTAGTTCCATGGCTCAGGGGACCAGGACGATGTCGCCGGCGCGGACGTAGAAGTTCGACTGTCCCGAGCTGCCCGAGGCCACCTTGTCGTAGTCGAACGGCAGCCGCTCCACGCGGCTGCCGTCCGACCGCATGATGACGACGCGGGAGCGCGCCGCGAACTCGGTGAAGCCTTCGGCCATGGCGAGCACGTCGATCACCGTGGCCCGGCTCTTCAGCTCGTAGCGCCCCGGCTTCACCACCGCGCCGATGACCGACACCTTGAAGCTCTTGACCTCCGTGACGCTGACCGCGACCTCCGGGTGCGGTATGTATTCGGCGAGCCGCCGGCTGAGCTCGTCCCGCAGCTCCATGGGGGTCAAGCCGGCCGCCTGCACGTCGTTGAGCAGCGGCAGCGAGATCCTGCCGTCGGGCCGGACGGGCGCCGTCCGGCTCACCGCTTCGTTCCCCCATACCGATACCTGGAGCACATCCTCGGGCCCGATGCGGTAACCGGGCAGGTCCGCAGCGCTGGTCTCCAGGCGGGGACGCGCGTCCGCGGCCGGTTCGCTGCCGTCCGACAGCGTCCACATCGCGAGCGCCAACACCATGGGAATCATCATGGGGAGCTCCTGCCTATTCCGCCGGAGGCGCCGCCGCGGCGGCGAGGGTGATGGGGGTCCGTCCCCGGACCGGCTCCAGGGCCGGGCAGGGCACGGCCGGGTCCGCCGACTCCCTGCCCCAGACGACGGTCTTGACCGTGTCCAACAGGATACGAAGGTCGAGCCAGAGAGACATGTGCTTGATGTAGTAGAGATCGTGACGCATCTTCTCGACCTCCTCTTCGAGGTCGTTCGCGTACTGGTAGCGCACCTGGGCCCATCCCGTGATCCCGGGCCTCACCATCCACCGCAGGGCGTAGTACGGGATGGGCTCGCCGCAGGAGGGCGCATTCCGCATCACGAGGACGAAGAGAGGCAGGTTGGAAACGGGGTGCGGCCGGGGGCCGACGAGGTTCATGTCGCCCTTCAGGATGTTGACGAGCTGCGGAAGCTCGTCCACGCGGAACCGGCGCAGCCATCGGCCGACTCGAGTGAGCCGGTCGCCGTTGTCGCGCGCCCACTCCGACTTCACGCGCCGTTCCGGCCTCATGGTGCGGAACTTGATCAGCCGGAAACGCCTGCCCGCACGGCCGACGCGCTCCTGCAGGAAGAACACGGGGCCTGGTGAATCCAGCTTGATGACCAGGGCGACCAGACCCAGGAGCGGAGCGAGGAGGACCAGCGCACCGGCTACGAGCGGCTGGCTCAATCCTCGCGCGAGCACCAGGTCCCACCGCCGGGGCCGGAAATCCTTGCAGAAGATGACGCTGGTGGGCGTCAGGGCCTCGATGGCGATCTTGCCGGTGAGCCGCTCGTAGACCTCGGCGCCGTCCTCGATGGCGATGCCCCGCACCCGCAGGTCGAGGAGCGCCCGCAGAGGGGTTCGGCCGCGGCGAGAGTCGAGGGCCACGATCACGCGATCCGGGCGGCTCTCCTCCACGATCCGCCGCAGGTCCTGCACGCCGCCCAGGCAGCGGCTCCGTGGCGGACGCGGCGACTCGTCGACGACGCCGATGACGTGCTGCCGCAAGTGGGGTCGGGCGTCGATCTCGGCTACGACCTTGTCGGCCAGCGCGCCCCCGCCGATCACGAGCACGCGCTGGGGGCGGTGGCGGCGGATGAGCTTGCCGAAGAAACGCCGCAGCGCCACCAGCGCCGGAATCGACAGGAGGAGAGCCCACAGGACCACGATCGATTCGATCGCGTCACGGGGCAGGAGACGCGTCACCACCACCCCTGCTTCCTTTCGCGCGGAGTGCGACGCCAGGGCCAGCGCCACCGATTCCCGCGCCCACCCTCGCCGTGCCGCTGGTGGTACCCGTAATACCCCTCGTAGCGTCCGAAGTAGCCGGAGAGGGGCCGGTCGTCGGCGTTGAACACGATGCCGAGGAGCTTCTCTTCGTCGAGCGCGCTCAGCCCGTCGGCCAGCAGCTTCCGCGGCGTGCGGTGAGCGGCGACCACGACGATGAAGCCGTCCACCCACTGCGACATGAGCCGGCAATCGGGCACGAGGAGGACGGGCGGGGTGTCGACCACCACGTAGTCGTACCGGCCGCGAGCCTGGTCCAGGAGATGCCCGACTCGCGCGGAGTCGAAGAGGCGGTAGGCGCTGGGCGTGGACGGACCGGCGGGCACGACGTCGACGTTGAACGGCGTCCGCCGCACGAGCTGCGGCAGCTCGAGCTTCGGGTCCAGGGCGGTTGCGGCCAGGCCCGGCCCACGGTGCTCGTCCAGTCCCAGGCTGGTCGCCACGAACGGCCGCCGCAGATCGGCGTCGATGAGGACGACCCGCGCGCCCGGGGACTGGGCCAGCGTGACGGCCAGGTTCACGGCCGTGGTCGTCTTTCCGTCTCCCGCGGTCGGGCTCGTGACGCCCAGCACCTGCCTCTTCGCTCCCCCGCTGGGCTGATCGAGGAAGTGTCGAAGGATCCGGTACTGATCGGCCTCGAACGATTGCGGGGAATGGACGGCGATGAGGTGCTCGTCGATGCCGGGGGGGACGGCGCCCCGCGCGGTCGGGCCCGGCGCGGCCTGTGCGCGCGACGGATGCTCGGGATCGCGCACGCCGCGGAGAGAAGCAGGGTCGTCGAGAATGGTCGGCGTTGTCATTTCAGGATCTACCCCTGGCCAGGGTCGCGACCAGCCCGTCTTCGGCGCGAGCGAGGCTGCGAACGGTCTGGGCCACCACCAGCAGGCCCACCACCACCATCAGCGTCGCCATGCCGAACCGTGCCCGCTGCCGGCGACGATCGGCCGCGGTGAAGATGCGCGGGATGCTCGCCAGCACCGGCACGCTCGTGAATGCCGCCACGTCGTCGACGGCATGGAAGGAGGTGTCCACGTGCTCGCTCAGCGCGACCGCTCCCACCGCCAGCCCCAGCGCCGCCGCGAAGGCGAGGCCGAGGAGCATCAGGCGATTCGGCGCGGCCGCGGCCGTCGGCACGACCGCCGCGTCCAGTATCCGGAACCGGGGATCGCCGGACGAGCCCTCCGCGACGTCCTCCAGGCGCGCCTGCTCGTAGCGGCGGCGGAGGGAGTCGTACGTGTCCCGCGTGGCCTGATAGTCGCGCGAGACCTCTTCCAGGGCCCGTTGCCGCTGGGGAGCGCTGTCGATGCGCTGCGTATACGCCGCCTCCTCCCCGCGGAAGCTCTCTTCATCGGCCTTGAGCTTGCGGATTTCCGCGTCCACCTCCGCCAGGCTGTCCTTCAGGCGGGTGACGGCGGCGCTCTGCGCCACCGGCGGGGCGGCGGGGGCCACGGGCTTCTCCGCGGCGCCCTCCGCCTCGAGGGACGCGATCTCCGCCTGCACCCGGATCACATCGGGGTACTTGTCGCTGAAGCGCTGTCGCAGGTCGGCCAGCTCCCCCTTGAGACGCGCGAGGCGGGACGGCGCTTCGAGGGTGGCGGCGGGACCGGTGGACTCCGCCTCGGCCAGACGCCGCAAGATGTCGTTGCGACGATCGAGCGCGCGCAGCCGCTCGTCGCTCGTCGAGCGCAGGTCCGCGTGCAGCCGGCCCAGGGCCGCGAGGTCGACCGTGGTCTGCTGCGGCAGACCGGCCGGGCTGTCGACGGGATACGTTCCCAGCTTCTGACGTTGCTCCTGCAGCTTGCGGTTCACGTCGTCGAGCTGCTCCTTCAGGACCTGGACCGCCTCGCCCGCCTTGCGGCCGCGCAGCTTCACGTCCTCCTCCAGGTAGAAGTCGGCGAGGGCATTGGCGACGCGCGCGCTCGTCGTCGGCTTCGCCGACCGGTACGTGATGGCGAAGGCGAGCGTCGACGCCGCCCCGCCCGCCACGGGGGGGGCCTTGAATTCCGTGTGGATGTCGCGCCGCATGCGCTGCACGACGACCTCGGCCGGATACTTGCTCCGGAGCTGCGGGTACAAGCCGTACGCCTGGATGAGCTGCTCCAGCCGGGAGCGGCTCAGGATCTCCTGCGTGATCTGCTGGAGGCGACGGTCCAGGCGGCTGGCCGCGGCCAGATCGGTCTGCGGCTCCTCCACGAGGACGGTCGCCGTCGCCTCGTACACGTTGGGCACGTAACGCGCGGCCGTCACCCCGGCCACGAGGGTGGCCGCGAACACGAGGATGGCCAGCCATTTCCTCCGGCTCCAGACGTCGAGGAGCCAGCCCGTACCATGCGCTCCGCCACTGCCGATCATCGTCCTCCCTGTCCGCTGGCGGATCCCGCGGCCAGCTTCAGCGAGAAAGTGTTGTGAGGAATGTCCTGCAGCGCTGGTCCCGTCAGGGTCCCCTCCTGACGGCTCCACTGGTAGGAGCCGGTCAGCGCGACACGACGGACGAGCCGCCACTCGAGCTCCGCGCCGGCGCGGTACACGATGGCTTCCGAATGGCGGTCCCGGCTCGCGAAGATGCCCGGGCCGCCCCTGAACCACACGTCACGATGGAGCTGACGGTGCAGGGTCACGCTCACGCCCTGCACGTCCAGCCGCGTGAGGTGCGCGACCGCGGTGGCCTCGGTCTGCGTGTATTCGAACGTCACGTCCCCGTTGCGCAGGGCGCCGCGCAGACCGAGCGACACGTCCGGGCCCATGGTCCCGTCACTCGACACCCGCGGGCCGGCCTTGACGTCGAAGTGCACGCCCGGCGTCACCTGCCGGCTCCACCCAAGGGTCAGCACGTGGGACCGGGTAAGGCTCCCGGCGGCGCCGAACTGGCGGTCGCTGAAGGTCATGGTCGCGCTCTCCGAGTCGCTCAGCCGCCGTTGCAGGGCGACGGACGCGACCTGGGCCTCGACGGTCGGGAACCCGGAGATCCGATCGCGCGAGAAGGTGTGCTCCGCGCGCACCCGCGTGAGGCGGCCGAGGCGCAGCGCGGCGGACGCGTGGGTGGAGAACCGCTCGGCGGGCAGCCGGCCCGTCTCCAGGCCGGTGACGGTGTTGAGGTCCCGTGCCGTGCTCGTATCCTCGTACAGCGCCCCCGCCTCGAGCCTCAGCACACGGCCCGGCGACCAGCCCACGTCGAGCACCGCCTCCTGGCGAGCGCGCGCGGAATCGAGCTCGGGGCGGAAGGCGAAGGCCTCCGCCTCGCGCCCGTAGCGCGCGAAGACATCGAGAGTCCGGGTGGCGTAGGCCAGACCAAGGCGTGGACCGAGTCGATAGCTGAAGTCGCTCTGCTTGACCGGCGAGGTGGGACTCGGGAAGAGATTGTCGTCATAGGACTGGGTGAGCTCCACCTGGGTGATGACATGCAGCCGCGGTTGCGCGATCCCGGTCACGGGGAGAAGAGTGGTCATCAGGGTTGCGAGAGAAGTGCCGCCGATCGTCGAGAGCCTCGGCCTCACGACGCGTGCTCCGGCGCCGACGGAGTCGTGCCCGGCACCGACCTAGGCCGCGACGACCTGCGTACAGTCCACCTCGACGGCGACGCTCCGCTGGAGCAGGTCGACGGAGAGGACCAGGAGCCCCTTGTCCGGACGCATCCGAACCAGGATGCCCTCGACGCCCGCCAAGGGTCCCGCGGCGATCCGCACGCGGCGTCCTTCCTTGAGGTAGGGGTGGAGCAGGGCGGGCACGCGGCCCTCCGCCACCTTTCGGATCGCTTCGATTTCGGTGTCGGGTACCACCGCCGGCCGCTCCCACCCCTCGCCGAGAATCGCCACCACGCCGCGCGCCTTGCGCGCTTCTACGTGGCGGGTCTTGTCGAGGGCGTCGTTCAGGAACAGGTAGCCCGGGAACAACGGCACCCTCACCGCGCGGCGGGACCCGTTTCGGCGGGCCCAACTCTCGACTCTCGGGACGAACGGATGGAAGCCCGCGGCCGAGAGCTGACCCGCGACGAGGTCTTCGCAGTGGCTGTGCGTCCAGAGGACGTGCCAGGGTGCGCCCGTCGCTCCCACCTCATTCGCCCGGGAGACGGTCATGCTCCCGACGTTGCTTCCGTTGCCGCTCACGCCCACAGATGTCAAGGCTTCGCCCCCTTCGGTTCGGGCGGGTGACCGCCTCGAACCGCCATGTTTCCTTCCAACGAAAACGCCCTGGGCTTCTACTGTCCCAGGACGTCCGAGCGCGACGTTGCCGACGGAAGCCCACGCCTTCGCGTGAGACCGGCCGCCGACTGGGATCGCCGCAGCCGGGTACTCGACCGAAAGAGTCGATCCGGTAGGGCAACAGGCGCTCGGACGTCCTCGAACGATAGAGGCTTGAGTGAACCGTGCGGACTGAGCAACCCCGGCGTCATGGCGATCCACACGCGAAGGTAGCAAGCGACATTCCGCAGTCCGTCCCTGCTTGCTAACCACGGACACACAAGTACATCCGGCGATCGCGATCACGCCGGCCCTCACGCCGATGAGAAGTCCCGTGCCAACTGTTGGCATCGGCCGAGCCCTCGCTGCCGACGACAGATTGCGTCCCCATCCAGCCGGGCGGCCGATCAGGAGAGGCGGCGGGGACCTGTGATCAGCGACATTGCGAACGCACTTCGTTGGCACTAGGTTCAGTTTGCGTATAGTCCGTCCGCCGCCGCCAACGACGGCCGGTGACCCAAGGGGCGAGGTGAGCGTCCAGGACCGAAGCGTGCAAACGATGAGCGCGGATGAATCCCCCGTCGCCTCGGAGAGCAGGGTGAAGGGAGCCAGCGCTCGCGCCCCGCGCCTGCGACTCGATCTCCAGCTGCGGTACCGGCCGGTCGGCGGGCGGTTCTGGCACGAGGGACAGGTCGAGAACATCAGCCGCTCGGGCGTCTTGTTCCGGGGGGCGGCTCTCGTCGATGTGAATACGCCGGTCGAGATCGCCCTGTTGCTGCCGGTCCTGCCGGTTCTGCCTCCGGCCAGCGCGATCGTGTGCCGCGGTCGGATCGTCCGCACGATCCTGCCCGGAGGCCCCGGCCGGCGTCCGGGTCTTGCCGCCACCATCTCCCGCTATCGCTTCCGGCACCGCAAGCAAGGCGACTGACCCGCGCCGGATCCGCGCGGCTCACCCCGCGCGGCGGCAATAATCCGTGCGCACGGTTGCCAAGAGGGGAATCAATAGGGTATTAATCAATTTCCCTCCCTGTGACGCTTCGACCAGGCATGGATGCGGCCGATCCGTCCTCTCGCGCAGGGTGGGGCCCGATGGAGTCTCCGGCAGCCATACGTGTCGTCATCGCCGATGACCACACGATCTTCCGGAAGGGACTGCGCAGCGTCCTGGAAGCCGAGGCGGGCTTCACCGTCGTCGGCGAGGCTGCGGACGGCGAGCAGGCCGTGGATCTGTGCCGCTCGCTCGAGCCCGACGTCCTGCTCCTCGACCTCGCCATGCCCGGGCAGTCGGGGATGGACGCCCTGGCGGAGATGGCGACGTCACCGACCCCGGTGCGCACGATCCTGCTCACCGGGGGCATCGAGAAGCCGGAGATCGTGAAGGCGCTTCAGCTCGGCGCGGCGGGGGTGGTCCTCAAGTCCGCCTCGACCGATCTGCTGTTCAAGAGCATCCGCAGCGTGATGGCGGGGCAGCACTGGATCGGGCGCGAGGCCGTCTCCGACCTCGTGCAGGCCCTGCGCGAGCAGATGGCCGTCGCGGAGAAAAAGCCCGCCGGCAAGCGGTTCGGCCTGACGGCGCGGGAGGTCGAGATCACGTCCGCCGTGGTGTCCGGCCTCAGCAACCGTGAGATCGCGCGCAAGCTCTCCTTGAGCGAGGACACGGTCAAGCACCACCTCACGAACATCTTCGACAAGATGGGCGCCTCCAATCGGCTCGAGCTGGCGCTCTTCGCCGTCCACCACCGCCTCCTCGAGTAGGCGGGCCGGGACCCGGCTCTCGCCCGGGTGCCCCCCTCCGGTGGCGCTTTGGTGCCATGTCCGGTGCCGGGTCGGGCCATTGCCGCGCCGGGGTGTGAGCCCGAACACTCTGTTGTCGGCAGTTTTCGCCCCGGGATCCCTTCCGGAGGGCCAAAGGAGCGCTGGATGATGAGCAAGCCGCTCGTGCTTGTGGTGGACGACGATGAAAGCGTCCGGGCGTATCTCTCCTCGCTCCTCACGTCCATCGGCTACGACGTACACTCCCTGCCTTCCGGGGAGAAGGCTCTGGCCGCCCTGGCCGTGACGAGCGCTCCTCCCGCCGTGATCCTGCTCGACCTCGTGATGCCCGGGATGAGCGGGCTGGAGACGCTGGACGGCATCAAGCGGAGCCACCCCCGAGTCCCGGTCATCGTGCTCTCGACGATCGCCCAGATCAGCACGGTCGTGGACGCCATCCGGCGCGGAGCGGCCGATTACCTCACCAAGGGCGTCGAGGACGACGCGCTCGCGCTCGCCCTCCAGAACGTCCTCGACGCACCGGAGCCTCGGCCCGAGGTGGCCCGCCTCCGGCCGCGCACCGAGGCCGAGGAGGGCGGCTTCGTGTCCGCCAGTCCGCGCGTCCTTCGGATCAAGGAGATCGGGCGGCAGGTCGCCGACACCGACGCCCCCGTGCTGATCCTCGGCCCCTCCGGCGTCGGCAAGGAGGTGCTGGCCCGGTACATCCACCGCCAGTCCCGGCGCGCCGCGCACGGTTTCGTCAAGGTCAACTGCGCCGCGTTGCCGGACGACCTGCTCGAATCCGAGCTCTTCGGATACGAGCGCGGCGCCTTTTCCGGCGCCATGCAGCAGAAGCCCGGCCTGTTCGAGCTGGCGGACCGCGGAACCATCCTGCTCGACGAGATCGGGGAAATGAGCGTCCATCTGCAGGCGAAGCTCCTCCACGTCCTCCAGGACGGCGAGTTCACGCGCCTCGGGGGCCGGCAGATCGTGAAGGTCGACGCGCGCGTCATGGCCTCGACCAACGTCCACCTGGACGAAGCCGTGCGCATGGGCCGGTTCCGCGAGGACCTGTTCTTCCGCCTGAACGTGATCCGCGTCGAGGTTCCTCCCTTGCGCGAGAGACGGGAGGACATCGCGCCGCTTTGCGCCCACTTCCTGAAGCACTACACCACGCGTTACAAGAGCCCGATTCGCGAGATCCCGCGCGAGCTGCGCGAGGCGCTCGTCCGCCATGACTGGCCCGGCAACGTGCGCGAGCTCGAGAATGCCGTACGGCGCTACGTCATCCTGGGCGATGCGGAGGCGTCGATGAACGAGCTGCGCAGCCGCTCGCGGACGGAAGACGGGGATCCGCGCCCGGACGACGTGCCCGCTCCCCGGGACGTGGTCACGCACGGCCTGTCGCTGCGCAAGGTGGCCGCGCAAGCGGCCGAAGACGCGGAGCGCCAGCTGCTCAGCCGGGTGCTGGCCGAAACGAGATGGAACCGCAGACAGGCGGCCTCCCAGCTCAAGATCTCCTACAAAGCGCTGTTGAACAAGCTGAAGAAGTGGCAGGTCGAGGACGCCGCGCCCGCCCTCGTCGCCCACGGCGGGGACAGGGCGCCGGGGCGGAAGCAGGGGGCGTTCGGCTTCCCCGTCGTGCCCGCCGTGGGCGCCCGCCAGATCGAGGGCAACGTCGCCCGGGAGGAGTATGTGAGAGGCCGGGTTCGCGAAGACTCCGTGATCACGCCGGCGTGCTGGCCGCGCCCGGCCAGCCGATGACTCCCGTGCCCGTCGCACTCGACGCCGATTCGGCCGGGACCGCGGTGCCGATCGAGCTGCTGGAGGCGGCCTGGGTCCATGGAGACCCTGAGTCTGCCGCGCTCGCCGACGTGGGCGTCGTCCCCATCGGCTCCGCCGCCGACGTGGTGACGGCCCGGGAGCAGGGACGGGCCCTGGCCGCGCGCCTCGGGTTCTCGGCCTGCGATCAGATGATGATCGCCACCGCCATCTCGGAGCTCGCTCGCAACATCCTCGAATTCGCGACCCTCGGCCGCATCGCCATCACGTCCGCGCGTACGGGGACGCGCCTCGGGCTCGTCATCGAGGCCCGGGACCAGGGACCGGGCATCGCCGACCCCGCGCGGGTGGTGGAAGGCGGACACTCTGGCGGCTTCGGGCTGCCCGGAGTGAGGCGCCTGATGGACGAGCTCGAGATCGCGTCGGAACCGGGCAAGGGAACGACGGTGCGCGCCCGGAAATGGCAGTTCGACGGCCGCCTGGGATCCGTGCACGGTGCTAACATCCCGATGGAGCTTCTCGGAGACAGTCTTTGCACCACCGCGCCCTGAAACGGGTCCTCGTCATCGACGACGACCCCGATCTGCTGGCCGTCGTGACGCTCGCCCTGACCGCGCTCGGCGGTTACGTCGTGGAGACCTGCGACTCGCCCTTCGATGCGGTCGAGGCCGCGCGCGGCTTCGGTCCCGACCTCATCCTGCTCGACGTCATGATGCGGGGCCTGGACGGCTTCGGCGTCCTGAAAGCCATGGGCGAGGCCGCGGCCACCAGCAGCACGCCCGTCGTGTTCATCAGCGCGCACGCGGACCGCAGGCAGATCGCGCAGTACGAGAGCCTGGGGTGCCTGGGCGTGATCGCGAAACCGTTCGACCCCGTCGCCCTGCCGGAGACGCTGGAGCAGCTCTGGGCGCTTCACGCCCAGCTCCGTATGGAGGCCCACCAGAGGGAGTTCGAGGCGCTCCGCCGCGCCTACATCGGCGAGCTGGCCGAGAAGATGGCGGCCATGCAGGCGGCGGCGGTGGCCCTGGCCACCGGAGGATGGGACAGGTCGGCGCTCGAGTCGCTCGCTCACCTCGCCCATCGGATCGCCGGCTCTTCCGGGCTCTATCGCCTCTCCGCCTTGAGCCGGTCGGCGGGTGCCCTCGAGGAGATCGTGAACCGGCTGCTGAACGGTCCGACCTGGCCCCCGGGCAGCTCGCCCGCCGACCTGGCCCGGCTCGTGGAAGCCGTCGACCGGACAGCGCGGACGGAAACGAACCTCGGGGCGGGGCTGACGCTAGGCGTGGCCCCGGGCATCCCGCGGCGCGCCTCCGGGGTCTAGTCGTCCGACGTGACGCTGATGCCGAGCACCTCGCCCGGCCGGCAGCGCACGAACACTTCCATCGGGCGGCAGCACACCGCGCAGTCCTCGAAGTAGCTCTGCTCCTCCCCCGCCGTGGTGTCCACGTCGAGCGCCACCGGCTCCCCGCAGGCCGGGCACTGGACGATGATCTCCTCGATCACGCCGTGCCTCGATAGAACGCGCTCGCGAGGTAGGCGTCGCGCAGGTCGCCCCAGAAGACGGAGAGGGCCGCGGTGGCGGGAACGGCCAGCAGCATCCCGAAGAAGCCGAAAGCGGTGCCTCCGATGAGCACGGCCAGGATGACCACGACCGGATGGAGGCCGATCCGGTGGCCGACCAGCCGCGGCGAGAGGACGTTGTGCTCGGCCAGGTTGGAGACGGCGAAGAGGACCAGGATCACCACGAGCCGCCGCGGGCTCTGGTCGTCCACCCAGGACAGGAGCAGCACGATGGGCAGGCCGACCGCGCCCGCCATGAACGGGATGAGGTGGAAGAAGCCCATGACGAACCCGACGAGGAGCCCCATCGGCACTCCCAGCACCGTGAAGCTCAGCGCGTAGAACGACCCCATGATCAGGCAGACGGTCACGAGCCCGCGCGCGAAGGCGGAGAGCCGTCCGTCCACCTCGCCCATCCTCGAGTAGACGTAGGGACGGTGGCGCGGCGGCACCAGCTCGGCCAGACCGCGCTGGATGTGGTTCATGTCGTGGAGGAGGTACAAGGTGAACACGGGGATGACGAGGAGATGGAGGATGGCCAGCACGAACCCGAGGAGGCTGGTGAAGGCGAGGCCGGCGGCGTGGGTCGCGGGCGCGACGATCCCGGGGAGCTTCTCGTTGAGGGCCGCCATCAGGCGCTGCCGCAGCTCCTCCGTCTGCTCCGGATAGCGCAGGTTGAGGCGCTGGTAGAGGGGCTCGAGCCGGCCGCGCATCGCGCGCACCCAGTCGGGCAGCCGGCCGATCGCGTAGATCACCTGGCGGTACACGGCCGGGAAGACGAACACGACCACGCAGACGAGCACGAGGAGGACCAGGACCGCGATCAGCATGACCGCGGCCGTGCGCGGATGCATCCGTCCTCCGCGGGCGAACGTCCGCTCGAGCACGGTGACGCCCGGGTTCAGGAAGTAGGCCAGCGCGAAGGCGATGACGAACGGAGTGAGGACCTCGCGCACCGCTCCCAGCCCCCGCAGCAGGAGCACCACCCCGGCGATGAGGGCGATCAGGCGGACCCACGGGTTGCGGAGGATCTCGTTCATGACGGGGCCACGCCGGTGCGTCCGGTGGAGGCAAGGTACACGTAGTGCAGGGCGGATGTCACGGTGAGCCCGAGCGTGATCAGGAAGATCCAGCCCACGGGCGCGAACGTCCAGCGGAAGGCGTCCAGCAGGAGCACCACTCCCACCGTCACGAGCTGGCTGGCCGTGGTCAGCTTGCCGAGCAGGGATGGATAGAACATCCGCCGCCCGTGCGCGAGGTTCACCGCGGCCACGCTGATGATGATGATCGCGTCCCGCGACAAGGTCACGACCGTGAGCCACACCGGAAGCGGCACCACGAGGTCGGGTCCCCAGGTGAGGGCGATGAAGCAGGACGTGAGGAGGATCTTGTCCGCCACGGGGTCGAGCATGGCGCCCAGGGTCGTGCGCTGCTGGCTCCAGCGCGCGGCCAGGCCGTCCAGGACATCGGTGAGGCCGGCGAGGATGAAGACGGCCAGGGCCCAGCGCATCTCGCGCTGGAGCACGAGCACGACGAGCAGCGGCGCCAGCCCCATGCGGAGCAGCGTGATCTGGTTGGCGAGAGTGAGGATGGGCGCGGCCAGACCGCGATTATAGACAAGAAGAAAGGGCCGCCCGTGAGGGGCGGCCCTTGTCCGTCCGGCGCCGAAGAACGGCGGTTACTCGAGGCGGTCCTTCTTGGCCACGATGGCCGCGACCAGCGCCTTGCAGGCCGCTTCCTGCGCCTCGCCGATGGCGCTCGACTTGAAGTCGCTCGTGTCCTGGCCGTAGCCGCCCAGGCCGCTCTTGTGGAAGCTGAAGCCGCCACCCTTCTTGGACACGCCTTCCCCCTTGGCCGAGAGGAGGACCTCACCCGTCGAGGTGTCCACCATGCGCGCGGTCACCGAGACCTCGGTCTTGGCCTTCCCGAGGCCGACGCCGATGCCCTTGATGCTGCCGCCCTGCTTCTTGTCCTCGCCGCCGAACTTGGTGATGGAGCCCGTGATGATGTACCTGACGCCGAGAACCTTGCCCAGCTTGGACAGCTTGGCCGCGCCCGGATCGGCGCGATCACTGTGCGCGAAGTCCTGCTCGGCCAGGATGGTGTCGAGCTTCTTGCGCTCGACGACGCGGAAAGACCCCTCTTCGAGGAGCTCTCCCATGACCTGGTCGGCCATGCCCTTGCCGATGTCGTAGTCGCCCCACCAGTGGTAGCCGACCGTGCCGAAGTCGAAGTCCGTGACCGCCACCAGCGGCCGCTTCGCCTTGGCCGTCTGCGCCGACGCTCCCCCCGCCAGTCCCAGCACGCAGACGGCCGCGGCCAGGCCGGCAAACAGCTTCACTCTCATCTTTTGGTCTCCCTCCGGTACCGAAACCCGCTGACTATAGCCGAGCGACACCCCACCCGCAAGGTCGCGGGCGGCCGGTGTGCGCGGTGTCGCGCGTTCTCCCTGTCCGGTTCGAAGGTGTTCTACGTAAGGGAGTTCGCGGCGGATCGTGCGTGTCCTCACACGCCCCGGCGCCCCGGGCGCAGCACCGTGCGCGGGGTCAGTGTCCGAGCTTCTTCAGCTCCTCGAAGAGCTCGCGCTCGCGGTCCCCCACGGTCGCGGGCAGGTCGACACCGAGCGAGGCGAGGAGGTCACCCCGGCCGCCACCGGCCTCGAGCCGCGGGAGGCCGTGATTGCGAAGCCGGAACAGCCGGCCGGGACGCGAGCCCGGCGGGACCCTGATCCCCACCGGCCC
>Ga0075435_100001192_pt1 | contig 16633 bp, 18 predicted proteins | sample RhiMethybrSRZTD4_FD_75302 | JGI IMG/M metagenome (GOLD analysis project Ga0075435, IMG submission 75302) | Populus rhizosphere microbial communities from Tennessee, USA - Rhizosphere MetaG P. TD hybrid SRZTD4 | ecosystem: Host-associated > Plants > Roots > Rhizosphere > Soil | place: USA...
ACATACTGGTACGTGGTCACTGAGGACGTTCCCATCAGGACTTGTGCGATCGCCGTGGCGAGGAGTGCGGGCACGACGAAACCTGGCCGCCCGGTTGCTTCGGCGACGAAGACGATGGCGGCGATTGGGGTTCGGTACCCGGCTCCGAGGAAAGCCGCTGCGCCAACGACCGGAAACAGGCTCGTGTGCGTGCCCGTGACGCCTTGCACGAATCGTCCGAGTAGCCAGCCCTGCACGAACATGGGAATGAAGAGTCCGCCGGCCCCGCCGCCTTCGACTGTGAGGAGGGTGGCGATCGCGTGGAGCACGAACAGTGCGGCGATCAGCGCGACGCTGCGTTTGGGGTCGAGCGTCCAGGCGATGGCTCGGTAGCCGGGTCCGAGAGTAAGTCCGTCATCGAAGACGAGAAAACAGGTCGTCGTGACGGCCGCCAGGCCCAGCCCGCCGCTGGTCAGCCGCCGCCAGGTGCTCTGGCGGCTGCTGTGGGACTTGGCGGCTCTCAGCGCGAGCGCGAACGCTCGGGCGCCCAGCCCGGCAAGGATCCCGAGACCCAGTGCACCGAGGAGTCGGGTCGCGTCGAAGTGGGGCTGTCCGGAGATGGCGAACAGTGGTGTCGTTCCGTAGAACGCCACATAGGTGAGATACGACGTTGCGGAGCCCACCAGCGCAGGTACCAGGGCGTGTGCAGCGGTGTCTTCTTGGTAGGGCACCTCGATCGCGAAGATGGCCCCGGTCGCTGGTGCTTTGAAGATCGCGGAGACCCCCGCGGCGGCGCCGGCGACCAGCAACAGCCGCAAGTCGTCCTTGGTGAGATACCGCCCGAAGCGGCGCTCGAGCCACGAGCCGATACCCGCGCCGATATAGATCGAGGGTCCCTCGAACCCCATCGCGCCACCGAATCCCAGGGTTGCGATCGAAGCCAACACTCGGGCCGGAAAGGGCCGAGTCTCGAAGGGGTGCTCGGGTTCGTGATACGCCCGCAAGTACTCGTCCGACGTCGAGGGACTCGCATCACGACCAAACCAGTGCAGCGCGGCCCACGCCAGAGCGAGGCCAATACCTGGCGCGGCCACTTGTGCAACCCGCGGCCACTCGAAGACCCAATCGAGCAGGATGCGTGAAGTCAGCGCCTCGAACCCGGCGATCGCCAAGCCGGTCACAGCTCCTGTCAACGCCGACAGCACGAGTACCCGATGCCAACGCCGGGAGCGCACCTGATTCCGAAGCCCGCTCAGGAAGTCCCAGCGCCTACGCGGCCCGCGCTCCGACCTATCCACAGCAAACGCAGCCTACGAGTCGAACGAGCGCCTCACCGTCGGCGACGTCGACGAAACGACTCAGTTGCGGAGTGGAGCAGAAGCGAAGTCCTGCACGCCGTCCTCGAATGCGGTGTGCGTGGTGAAGCCGAGCTTCGTGCGTGCGCGCTCGGTTGAGGCGAAGACGTGGCGTGCGTCGCCGATGCGGTAGCCGCCGACGATTTGGGGTCGCGGCGCTCCGTTCCCCGAGGACGCGGCGAGGGCATGCGCGAAGTCGAGCACTGTGTGGGGTGTTCCGCTGGCGATGTTGTAGGCGCCGAGGACGGGTGGGTCGGCGGTGAGCGCGAGGAGATTGGCGCGGGCCACGTCTCGCGCGTGGACGAAGTCGCGCCGTTGCCGCCCGTCCTCGAGCACCCTTGGCGACCGGCCTGCCTCGAGTGCGCTGCGGAAGATCGCCGCGACTCCTGCGTAGGGCGTGTCCCGGGGCATGCGGGCGCCGTACACGTTGTGGTACCGAAGCGCGGTCACCGGCACCTGGTGCTCGCGACCGAAGGCGAAGCACAGATGCTCTTGATGCAGTTTCGTGGCCGCGTACACGTTGCGCGGGTCAACGGGCGCATCCTCGGGTACCGGCTCCGGGACCAGCGTTTCGCCACACGTCGGACAGGGTGGGTCCCACTCGCCGCGGTCGAGCCGCACCCGGTCACGCGGGCCGGGCTGGACGAGTCCGTGTGCATGGCACCGGTACCGGCCTTCGCCGTACACGACCACGCTGCTGGCCAGCACGAGCCGCCCGCGGAACCGCTGCTCGTGGAGCGCCGACAGCAGCGCGGCTGTCCCCGCGTCGTTGTGGCTGACGTACGCCGGCGCGTCGGCGAAGTCGACGCCCAGACCGACCTTGGCGGCCTGGTGGCACACGGCGTCGACTCCGACAGCCGCCGCGCGCACGGCGTCGACGTCGCGAATGTCGGCTGCGTGGAAGTCGGCGCCGTTGGGGGCCGAGCACGCGGAGTCGAGCACGCGAACCTCGTGGTCGCGGCCGACGAGCGCGTCGACTACGTGCGACCCGATGAAACCTGCCCCGCCGGTGACGAGGACGCGCATCTAGCCGCGCCTCGCAAGCGGAAGGCGGACGGTGAATCGGCAGCCGCCGTTCTCGTTGCGGACGGTGATGTCGCCCTGGTGGGCCTCGACGAACCCGCGCGCGATGGCGAGGCCGAGGCCGGCGCCGGAGCCACCGGGAGTTCGAGCTGCGTCACCGCGGAACGCGACCTCGAAGACGCGGGGAAGATCCCGCTCCGGGATCCCACCCCCGGTGTCGATTACCGACACGTACGCGCCGACGTGGTCGCTTCCGGCTTCGACGGTGACAGATCCGTCGCTCGGAGTGTGCCGAATCGCGTTCTCGAGGATGTTGCGCAGCGCTCGCAGCACCTCCGACGTGGAGACCTCGAGCTCGGCCGGCGGGCCATCGAGGCGGCCTTCCAAGTGCACACCCTTCGCCGCCGCGATCGGTGACGCCCCGGCCAGCGCGTCCGAGACCAGGTCACCGAGCGACACGCTCTCGGACTGAAGCTGGAGCACGCCCGCCTGCGCCCGGCTGAGCTCGAAGAGGTCGTCAACCAGCTCGGCGAGCCGGTCGGCCTCACCTCGCAGCGTCGCGTAGTAGCGCGCGACGGTCCGCTCGTCGTCCACCACCCCGTCCTCGAGCGCCTCGACGATGGCGCGGATGCCGGCGAGCGGTGTGCGCAGGTCGTGCGACACCCAGGCGACGAGCTCGCGACGCGAGCTGTCGAGCGTCTGCTCCCGCGTCCGCGCCTGCTCGAGACGGCGCGAGGTGATCTCGAGCTCGCGGTGCAGGCGCGCCAGCTCCTGCGGAGCGGGAGGGCCCGGCCCGTCCGCGCGGGCATCGGCGTCGCCGAGACGTCGGGCCACGCCGACGAGCGCCTCGCTCGCAGCTCCGACGCGCCGTCCGAGGAGGAGCGCGCTCGCGACCGTGACTACGCCCGCCGCGATCAGGATCACCCCCAGCGCCCAGAGATCGTGTTGGGACAGGAACATGGCGCGGGCGCCGGCCCACGCCCCCACTGCCACACCGACCACGGCAACGACTGCCACCGCCGCGACTTGAGCACCGAGACTCCGTCGCCGGAGCGCGTGAAGCACGAGCGCGCCACCGGCGGCGACGACCGCGGCCGTTCCCGCAGCAAGGAGGGCGAGCTCGACGGTCTCGTTCACGGGTCGAACCTGTAGCCGACGCCCCAGACGGTCGTGATGCGTCGGGGTGTGGACGGCTCGTCTTCGATCTTCTCGCGCAGCCGGCGGATGTGCACGGTGACGGTCGAGGTGTCGCCGTACGTGTATCCCCATACGTGCTCGAGCAGCTCGTCACGACGGAAGACCTGCCGGGGACGGCCGGCGAGGAATGCCAGCAGCTCGAACTCCCGTGCGGTGAGCGTCGCGAGCTCGCCGTGCACGCGGGCTTCGCGCGCGCCGAGATCGATCTGGAGCCCGCCGTAGTCAACCGTTCCCGCGCGGTCGCCCTCGCCCAGCGGCGACTCGGCTCGGCGCAACACAGCCTTCACCCGTGCGGTGAGCTCGCGGGGTGAGAACGGCTTCGACACGTAATCGTCAGCGCCGAGATCGAGCCCGAGCACCCGATCCTCCTCGCTGCCGCGTGCGGTGAGCATCACCACCGGGATGGGCGCGCGAGAGCGCAGGCGCCGACACACTTCGAGCCCGTCCAAGCCCGGGAGCATGATGTCGAGGACGACGACGTCGGGAAGGTGCGCCTCGGCGCGTGCCAGTGCCTCGTGACCATCGCCGACGGACTCGACCGCGAACCCCTCCCGCTCGAGGTACCTCGTCACCACCTCGGCGACGGTCCGGTCGTCCTCGACGACCAGGACACGGGTCGGCGCGTCCGTCACCACGTCGCCTTCACCACGGTCGCGACAACGATCGCCGCCATGGCCTGGAGCCCGAGCCAGCCCGTCGCAGCACGTTCCCGACCGGCGGCGAGGACCGCGCCGGCGGGCAAGAGCCAGATCGCGAACGGCAGCCAGATGCGCTCGACCTCGCCCTTCGACATTCCACTGATCATCGCGGCTCCCACGACCACCAGGGCGCCGCCCACCAGGAGCCACAGCCTCCGGTCGCGGACGCGGACGAGCGCGACCGCCACCGCTGGGCCGACCGCGATCGCGAGGCACGCGGCGTTCGCCACAAGGAAGTCGAAATAGGGCCGGCGCCCGCCGACCCCGGCGAAGTAGCGCTCGCGCGTTGCGAGCAGGCCGGCGACCCACCAGAAGCCGGCAGCGAGGAATCCGAGGAACACCGGCGTCGCGCCGATGGTGGCGAGTGCGAGGGGACGAAGCCGTCGCCGCTGCCACGCCACGGCCGCCGGGATCACTGCGAGAAGCACGAGCCCATACGAGAGGAACGCGGTTGCTCCGAAAAGCAGCCCACCGGAGAGCGCGTACGCGTCCGATCGCCGGCCGCGGCGCCCGGTGGCGAGCACGACGAGCGCGACCGCCCACGCACTCACCCCCATGAAGAAGGCGTCCGCGCTCGTCGCGACCCAGATGGCAGCCGGCGTGACCACGAGGAAAGGGGTCGCCAGCCTTGCAATCTCCTCGCCCGCGACCTCGCGCACCGCGATGAGCACCGCAGGAAGGGCGGCCGCGCCGCCGGCGATGCAGAGCGCGGCAGCCCAGCCGGAGCCGCCGAGCCCGATCCGCTCCAGGGCCGAGAACAACAACAGCATGCCGGGCGGATGACCCTGAACATGGACGCTGTAGTGGCCGATGCGGTCGACGAACGTCGTGAGGAACACTCCCGGCGAGCCGACGTTGGCGACGTCGGTCAGGTACTCCGTGTGCGCCTCGAGCGGGCTCGTCAATTTCTGCACACCGTCCACCAGTGCGAGCGATACCGCCCACAGCGCCGCAGCCGCGGTCGATACGAGAAGCAGCTTGCGCCATGCAACCCGCCGTGCCAGCTGCGGCCCGGCAAACACCATGAATGCGGCGACGGAGAGCACGGCGAGCAGACCGCCATTCACCCTGAGCTCGAATTTGCCGTGCAGCGGTGCGGCGTGGATGAGGATGCGCACCCCCGCAGCCTGAAGCCGATCGAGCAACAGGTGTGCAACGACGATCACGATCACCCACGAGACGAGCACGGCGAAGGTCGTGCGGGCCGACCACGATGCGGTCCTCGTTCCCGGCGATGCATCACGGCGCGCCGCGATTGCGCTGTCGGCGGCACCGATCACCATGATCGGACTGTACCGACGAGACCCAGCGCCCTCTCACCACGCGCTCCGGTGTTTCGAAAATCGTAAGCAGCAACACTGCCCGCATCGCTTGAGCCGTGGGTAGCGTCGCATCGATGCCCGATGTCGTGCTTCCCGTGCTTGACGAGGCCGGCGCGATTCCCACCGTCTTGTCGCGACTACCCCGCGGCTACGAACCGATCGTGGTTGACAACGGCTCGACCGACGGTTCGGCGAAGATCGCGTCGAACTTCGGTGCGCGGGTCGTGATCGAGCGGGTACCAGGGTTCGGCGCCGCATGCTTCACCGGCTTGCGCGCCGCCACGAGCAGCGTCGTGTGCTTCATGGACTGCGACGGCTCGCTCGACCCGCGCGATCTGCCGCTCGTCGCCTCGCCCGTCATCGGCGGCGAGGCGGATCTCGTCCTGGGCGCGCGTCACCCGACGGAGGCCGGCGCGTGGCCGATCCACGCCCGGCTCGCGAATCGGGCCCTCGCCTGCCTGATGGCACGGCGCGTCGGCGGGCGCGTGCACGATCTCGGTCCGATGCGCAGCGCTCGCCGGAAAGCGCTGCTCGAGCTCGGCGTGGCCGACCGCCGCTTCGGCTGGCCGCTCGAGATGGTCGTGCGGGCGGCGGCTGCCGGCTGGCGGATCGACGAGGTCCCTGTCTCCTACGCGCCGAGGATTGGCCGGTCGAAGGTGACCGGGACGCTGCGCGGCACCGCACGCGCCGTTTTCGACATGGCACGGGTGATGTCGTGACGATCATCGTGCTGGCGAAGGCCCCGGTCCCGGGGCGCGTCAAGACCCGGCTCTGCCCGCCGTGCGACTCGGCGCAGGCGGCCCGGCTCGCGGAATCTGCGCTCGTCGACACGCTACGAACCGTGGCTGCGACGCCGTGCGACCGGCGCGTCCTCGTCCTCGACGGGGCGCCCGGTCCCTGGCTTCCTGCCCGGTTCGAGGTTCTCCCCCAGCGCGGGGGCGGTCTGGACGAACGTCTCGCGCACGCGTTCACAGACGTCGGCACCGCCGGCCTCTTGGTCGGCATGGACACGCCGCAGGTGACGCCGGCGCGCCTCACCGCGTCACTCGACGCGTTGAACGCCCCGCATGTTGACGCGGTCCTCGGGCCGTCGGTCGACGGAGGCTGGTGGGGTATCGGGCTCCGCGTGCCCGACCCCTCCGTGTTCCTCGGCGTCCCGATGAGCACCGCGCACACCGGTGCCGCTCAGCTGGCTCGCCTGCACCAGCTCGGGCTCCGCACCCGGGCCCTCCCCACGCTGCAAGACGTCGACGACTTCGACGACGCGATCGCCGTCTCACGCGCCGCGCCGCACGGACGGTTCGCGGCAACGCTGCGGCTACTGCCCCGGCTCCGAGCTCGCGGGGAAGCGATCGCGGTGCTGTGACCGCTGTTCTTCGCTCTCCGGACGGAACCGCGCTCGCTGCGGGCTCACACCGCTGGCTCGGGCCGCTCACGGTCGAGGACGACGCCGTGCTGGCCCGGGCGGTGGGTCCCGTGCTCGATGTCGGCTGCGGGCCTGGCCGCCACGTACTCGCGCTCGCCGAACGCGGCGTCCTCGCGCTCGGCATCGACATCACTCCCGCCGCCTTGGACGTTGCCCGGCGGCGTGGCGCGCCGGTGCTCGCTCGGTCGGTGTTCGATCACGTTCCCGGAGCGGGACGGTGGTCGACCGCCCTGCTCCTCGACGGCAACCTCGGCATCGGCGGGCATCCCGGGGTTCTCCTCGAGCGCGTGGGCTCGCTGCTCGAGCCGGGCGGCACCGTCCTCGTCGAGCTCGAACCGCCCGGGTCGACTCCTCGGGCTGAGCTTGTGTGCTTCGACATCGACGGCGTCGAGGGCCCGTGGTTCGCGTGGAGCGGCGTCGGCGCCGAGGGGCTGTTGGCTCCTGCCACCGCGGCCGGGCTGTTCGTCGAGGACGTCTGGCCCACCGGAGACCGCTGGTTCGGATCCCTTCGCCGTGATTGAGCAAGCGACTCCCAGGGTCTTCACCAGCAGACTGCACGACGAGCGCAACGCCGCCATCCTCGGAGTCGCGCTGGGCGTGACGTTCACCGTGTGTTTCGTCACCGGCGTCCTCTCGCACTTGATCCAGGATCCGCCGAGTTGGTTCCAGTGGCCGTCGCGCCCCGCCGGCCTGTACCGCGTGAGCCAGGGCGTGCACGTCGCCACCGGCCTCGCGTCGATCCCCCTGCTGCTCGCCAAGCTGTGGGTGGTGTTCCCGAAGCTCTTCGCATGGCCGCCGTTCACCTCGGCAGCACACATCGTCGAGCGGCTGGCGATCTTCCCGCTCGTGGCGGGCGGGGTGTTCGAGCTCTTCACGGGACTCTCCAATGTGCACTTGTGGTATCCGTGGCCGTTCAACTTCCGGTCCGCGCACTACTGGGTCGCATGGATCACCATCGGCGCCCTCGTCGTGCACATCGGCGCCAAGTGGGCAGCGACGCGCGCCGCTCTCTTCGTCGACGACGCCTCCACCGATATCGCGCCGGCGCCGACGGCGACGACGAGCGCGTTCGACCGCCGGACCTTCCTGGCGTCGGTCTTCGCCGCCGCCGGCGCAGTCACGGTGTTCACCGTCGGCCAGACCGTCTCGCCGCTGCGCAAGCTCGCCTTGCTGGCGCCGCGCCGCCCCGACACCGGACCGCAGGGCTTTCCCGTGAACCGCACCGCCGCCACCGCCGGCGTCGTCGAGGCCGCCCACCACGCCGACTACCGGCTCAGCGTCGAAGGCAAGGTGCGACGGAAGCTTGTCTTTACGCGGGACGAGCTGGTCGCGATGCCACAGCACGAGGCGACCCTTCCGATCTCGTGCGTCGAGGGGTGGAGCACCACGCAACGCTGGCGGGGCGTACGCGTACGCGACCTGCTCACGCGAGCCGGAGCCGACTCCGATGCCGAGGTACGCGTGGAATCGCTCCAACGTCGACGCTCGTACCGGTCATCGGACCTCAACCGGTGGCACGCGCATGACCCGGACACGCTGTTGGCCCTCGAGGTCAACGGCGAGGCCCTCGACATCGACCACGGGTACCCGGTCCGGCTCATCGGGCCGAACCGACCCGGCGTCATGCAGACGAAGTGGGTCACGAGGCTGGTCGTGCAATGAGCGCACAGAGCTACGGCCGCACGTTCTGGATCGCCGTTGCGATCGGCGCCGCCGTGATGGCCTACGGCGCTATCGGGCTGGTGAGTGACGCCGGCTTCGGAGCAAGCACGAACGTCGCCGCGTGGCTGGCCGGAGCGGATGTCGCCAACGACGTCGTCCTCGCGCCTCTCGCATGCCTGGTCGGAGCGGCCGTCGCGCGCGTTCTCCCTCGTTGGTGCCGGGCACCGGTCCAGGCCGCGCTGCTGACGACCGGCGTCCTTCTCATCGTCGTCTTCCCCGCGCTGCGCGGCTACGGCCGGGACACGGTTCCCGACAACCTGTCCGTCGATCCCCTCGACTACACGACGTCCACGCTGACGGCGCTCGCCGTCGTATGGGCCGCCGCCGGAGCCTGGCTGGTCTTGGGGCTCGCTCTTTCTGGCGTGGGAAGACATCGGCGGCCGACGTGTGCCACCCCGCGTGGTCGTTCGACTCTCCGACGTTAGAGATTGCTGTGTGCCTCGACGCGAACGGCCAGCTTGTCGAACGCCATTGTCCATCCGGCGGCACCGGGGGAATCGCTGGGGATGCCTGCATGGGTCATCACCATCTTCGTCCGGCCACCGACGTTCTCGAGCTCGACGCGAATCTCGGTCGTCGTGGGATGCTCCTCTGGCATGTTCATGTCCGAGGGCGTCATCACGTTGCCGTTCTCGTCGGACATGGACTCGGTGTAGACGAGTCGCTCGTTCTCGACGACCTCGCGGTACCCGCCGGTGAACCACATCCGCATCGGGCCATTCGGGGTTTGCATCTCCATGCACACCAGCCGGGTGCCGCCGACACGCACGTCCATCCTCGCTACGGGAATCGTGGCCCCATCGGGGCCGTACCACGCCGCGAAGTGTTCCGGGTCCGTCCACATCTGCCAGATGAGGTCTACCGGGGCATCGAAGCTGCGTTCGATTCTCACCGCGTCCTGGGAGTCGTTGTCGTCAGCCATCGTGTTCGCCTGTCTTTCGTTGCGGTCGGAGTCGTCTGAGGTAGTCGTCCATCCGGTCGAAGCGGCCCTCCCACACCGGCCGGTACTGCTCGGCCCAGGTCGACACCTCCTCGAGCGGTGCGGCGTCGAGCGCGCAGGGCCGGTACTGGGCTCGTTGACCCCGTACGACCAACCCGGCCCGTTCCAGCGCCTTGATGTGCTTCGAGATGGCCGGAAGCGTCATCTCGAACGGCTCGGCGAGCTCGTTGACGGTCGCCTCGCCTCGGGCGAGACGGGCCAGGATCGCTCGCCGCGTCGAGTTGGCCAGCGCGGCGAAGGTCTCGCTGAGCCGGTCGTCCTCCATCGTCATTGCCACAGGTCGCCCCTGCACTTTCCGGAGAAGCTAATTAACCAGTACGGAAAGTACAGGCTGGCTCCGGCGCCGTCAACCACCGCTCTCGCTCTGAGGTGGCGTCGCGCGCCGTCGTGCCTCTGCGCTGCTCACGTCGCTGTGCGGGGGGCGGAGCATGGGCGATATGGAGACATTCGCCGAGTCGAGTGGCGACGACCCGACATTCGTCTCGTCTCTGCGGGAGGTTCCCGTCGAGAACCACGCGCCGACCAACGCGAGGACGCGTCCCGACCCGGGCGTGTCGTCGGCGCCACGCCTTGCGCTTGACAGCGGCTCGGCGTCGCATCCGTCGGGCCAGCTCGCCGTTCTAACCGCGCCGATGTGCGCAACGGCAAGCGTCCGGGCGCCGCGGCTGGGACTTCCAAGATCGTTCCGCCGAAGTTAGCGTGCACGACGCGCGCCCTTTGGGTGGGAGGGAACCATGGAAGTCGGCGGGCACGTGCTTGTCGTGCTGCTTGTCCTGTTCGCAGTTCCAACAGCGATTGTCGCCTGGGTGCTACGGCGCTAACGGCCGCGAGCACTGATCCGGCACGAGGCGGTGTTCGCCTAGCCCGTCGTCCTCGGTGCAGCGACGACCGGCGCCGCCGCCTGAGCCCGCCCAGCGGCAATCAGCGCGGCCCGCTGCGCCTGGGTCGCGGCGAAGAACCGTGCCGCGGCCGCGGGGCTGACACCAGGTCGCGTCGTGGTCGGCGCTGACGGTGTGGTCGTCACCGGCGGACGCGTGGTGGACGGCGGACTGGTCGTCGACGGCGGTGGCGTCCCGCCCGCAGTGCAGTGCGACACGACGAACTGCGAGTTCGTGCCCGAGGGCGTGAACGTCGCGCTCGCAGAAGTGACACTCGCTCCAGCAGCAGTGGTGATGAACCACATCGACACCCCGCCAGGCGTGTGGTTGTTCGCCGGGATGTTTGTCACGCTCGTCCCGTCGCTGAACGTCGCCGACATCGTGGCCCCAGCGGCGGAATTCGTCAGGTTGAACTGCCACGTCTGCGTGCCCCCGGGTGGCGGAGGCGACCCCTCGAACTGCCCGCACGTGCCGTTCGCGTTCGTGCCCTGCCCGGTGAACTGGATGGTGTCGGCGGAGGCCGGCTGGATCACGACCAAAAGCCAAGCGAGCGTCACCGCCAGCGCGAGAAGAGCTTTCGGTACGGGGCCGGCGAAGAGCAACCTCGGCACGCGCATGACGTCTGCCCCCTTCTGGACAGACCGCCAAGTTCATCCTTTGGCGGTTCTGTGGCGCAATCGTCGTGTTGTTTCCCATTGTCGGCCTCGAACTCGAGTATGTCTAGGCCCGGACCGTAGCCCTCGGTCTCAGCGACCCCTGCCCATTCGACCGTTGTCTCTCGACGATCAGGGCGTGAGGAGCTCGCCGAAGGTCACGGCACGGGCAAGAAGCTCTGGAGAAGACGGCGCAGGCCGGCCGCGAACAGTTCCTCGTCGCGTGCGGGGTCGGTGGCGGGGATGTCGATCGCGTCGTCGAACGAAGGGCGGCCGGTCGTCTTCTGCGCCCGCTTGCCCGCGATGCCGAGCTTCTCGTTGGCCACGCGCCGGGTTGCCGCGAACAGCACCGAGCCGATGGTGAAGGACGCGTAGGTGTGAAAAGCCACGCCGGCGTCCTCGTCGCGAAGGCCCAGGCGTTCGAACACGCCCGCCAGCATGCCGAGCAGCTCGGCCATGAACTCGGTCGTCTCGGGACTGGCGGCGAGGAACGGTGCGATGCGGTAGTGACGGCCGAACGCCCGACGGGTTGCTATGCCGGCGGTGACGAGCACTTCGACCGGGTCCGCGTTGTACGGATCGGGCACGACGGCGAGGAAGTCGCGGGTGGCCTCTTCCCACACGAGCTCCGTCGCCGCCTGGACGATCGCGGCCTGGGATTCGTAGTGGTGGTAGATCGCCGACGGCGCGACCCCCAAGGCGGAGGCCAGAGCTCGGATGCTGGGCGCATCTGCGCTCTCGTCGAACTCGCGCAACGTCTCGGCCGCGATCTCCTCACGGGTCAGGACCCGGTCACGACCCTTGGCGATCCTCGCCATGCCTGCACCAGTGCTCGGAGCAACCGAACAGTGATCGATACTGTACCGGACAGCGTTCGGTACAACCGCGGCGGCTTGCCGCAGCAGCCGAACGCGCGGCTACGTGTGCTTGACGCCGACGGTGATCGCGCCCGCGTAACCCCGGTAAGTCGGCGTGACGGGCAGCACCGCCGACGCCGCACCCGCGCTGCGATAGATGTCGTCTGCCGTATTCCGCACGTCCCTCGTGCCGCGCGAGCTGTACGGCGTGTTCCGGTACACCTCGTCGCTGAGGTTGTCGTCGAAGAACAGCTGGCCGGTGTGCACGACGGCGCCGCCGACGTGGACCTTCATGTGGATGTGCACGGCGCGCCCGCGGTACCAGCCGGGGTAGATGGTCTGGAACTGCGCGAGGCCGTTCGCGTCGGTCACCTGCGTGCCCCGCAGGAACGTCTGGTCGTCGCTCTTCGACTGGCCGCCGCCCGGGCCCCCGCCCGGTCCGCCCGCGCTCGCCTGGCTGAACCCGGAGTAGACGCCGCCGGCGTCGCAATGCCATACGTCGACGGCGGCGTCTTTGATCGGCGTGCATCCCGTCGCGTCCACGACTGTGATCTTCAGGTCGAGGGGCGCGCCGTCCTTGCCTTCGGTGATGTCGCTCCGGACCTTGTTGAGGTCGAGGTAGTACGGCCCCTCGGTCACCTCCGGAGTGAGCACGCACGCCGCCGACGAGGCCGTCGAGCTGGGCGCACCTGCCGACGTCGTACGAGTGGTCGTGCTCGACGACGCGCTCTTCGACGACGAACCCCCGCCGCACGCGGCGGCGATGACACCCGCACCGAGGCCGGCGAAGAGTCCCATCGCCTCGCGACGGCTGAGGTGGTCAGGTCTGTGAGCCATATCCCGATCCAACGCTACGAACCTCATGGCGGCCTGAGAACCGCCTGAGCGCTCGCCGCGGATAGCTTCTCACCCCGAGGAGGGCGGCGTTGGCGTACCGGATCGGTGACTGGGAGAGCTTTGCGCTGGCGCAGGTGGGCGCGTCGGCCGCGCTGCTCGGCCTCGTGTTCGTCGGCATCTCCATCAACTTGCGCGACATCGTGGGCTCGGGATCGCTCGTTCACCGCGCCGCCGAGGCGGTGATCCTCCTCGGGAGCGTTCTGGTGACGTCGACGGTCGTGCTGATCCCGGGTCAGCGAAGAGACGTACTGAGCGCGGAGCTCATCCTGCTCGCGTGCGGGTTGTTCGCGATCATCGTGTTCCTCCAACGGGATGCGGTCCCACCGTCCAGCGATCCAGCGAAACCCGGGCCGCCGCCGGGGTCGCTCGCGATTCGACGTGCATTCGGGCTCGGCGCCGCCATCCTGATCGCGGTCGCGGGAATCACGCTCGCGGTCAAAGCGGGAGGCGGCCTCTACTGGTTGCCACCTGCGATCCTCGCGGCGTACGCGGGCTCGCTGACCGACGCATGGATCCTCCTCATCGAGATCCTCCGCTGAGCGTGCGCTGGGCGTCAGGCCTCGACGTGTGCGGCGCGCGAGTCGACCTCGTCGGCGCCGGCTACACCGAGCTCGACGACGAGGTCGGTCAGCGCGGCCGTCCACGACTCGTAGTACGGCCGCGTCGGGTCGGCGTCGATGGCGGCGATGAGCCGTTCCCGGAAGTCGTCCCACTCGAGGCCGCGCTGTTCGACCAGGGCGAGCGCCATGCCGAGCACGCGCCCCTGCCACGGCGCGTCGAAGACGAGCTCGCCGTTCTGGCGCGGGAGCGCGGCTTCGCCCGTCATACGCCGCACCTCGGGACGCACGAGGTCGGTCACTACCGGGCGACGCCGATCATCGCGTCGCGCGTCACCGTTCCCGCGAGCTCGTCCTCGCTCGCGCCGTCCGTTCCCGGCGGGCGCGCCGGCAGCACGAGGTAGCGCACCTCGGCGCTGGAGTCCCACACCCGGATCTCGACGCTGTCCGGAACGTCGCACCCCATCTCCGCGAGCACGGCGCGGGGCTCGCGCACCATCCGGGACCGGTACGGCGGGCTCTTGTACCAGTTGGGCGGGAGCCCGAGGACGGGCCACGGGTAGCACGAGCACAGCGTGCAGACGACGACGTTGTGCACGTCGGGCGTGTTCTCGACCGCGACGATGTGGTCGCCCTCGGGACCGCCGAAGCCGAGCTCGGCGATCGCCGCGCTGCCGTCGGCGAGCAGCCGTTCCTTGTACTCGGGATCGATCCAAGCCCGGGCGACGACCTTGGCCCCGTTCATCGGACCGATGTCCTGCGCGTACGCCTCGACCACTTGGTCGATGAACTCGGAGCTGACGATCCCTTTGTCGATCAGCAGTTCCTCGAGCGCGCGGGCACGGCGCTCCACGTCGCTGAGGGGTTCCGGGTGGTGTCCGTGCTCGTCACTCATCTCACACCGGCTCGAGGTATCGCTCGTACAGGTCGACGTGCACGGGTGCATTCGCCTCGGCGGCGTCGGACCACAGCTCGGTGGCGTCGAAGCGCACTCCGTAGGTCGGGTCGAGCACCTTCTCGTTCCGGTGCGCCTCGAGCTCCGGAATCGGGACGACGGGCTCGACCCGCACGACCACCCCCTGCCGGCCGCGCACGTAGCGGGGACAGCGCGTATGGCCGGCGAAGTGCTCGTCGCGGACGCGCACGGCGTCGCCGATTGCGAAGCGCGGCGTGTCACGCCCCGACACGAGCTGGACGTCGTCAGCCGCGACGGCCGCCGGCCGGGACAACGCGAACGTGCCCGCGCGCGCCTCGAGCTCTTCCTTGGAGATCATCCCTGCCTCGACGAGCAGCGTCGCCACCGCGGTGAGCCAGTGCTCGAAGTACGAGGACGTCAAGTAGTGGCCCGGGTCCATGCGCTCGATCGCGTGACGGAACATCGGCGTGTTGAACCCGCCCGCTCCCAGCGCGCCACCGGCGACTGCGAACGTGCGCGCCTCCCACTCGTCATGAAACGTCGGCTCATCGGGCTCGACCTCGACCGGACCGAATCCCTGCATGCCCCCGAGGTCGTGGACGCCGTCCACGCCGCCATCCTTCCACAGCGCAGATGCGTACCTGGAGGTCGCCGAGCGACCATGAGGTACGCATCAGGGCGTGGGCGTGACCCCCAGGGGCGTGTATGCGTACACGCCGACGGGAGTGCCCTGCTCCGGGCTGCCCGTCCCGAAGAACAGCGCGTTGCGGGACACCGCCACGCCCGAGTCGGAGCTCGCCGGCAAGGGCAGCGACGTGATCAGCAGCCCCGTCGCCGCGTCGCGCACCTGGATCAGCGGGTCGGTCGCGTGCGCGTTGAAGACCATGCCGCCGGCGACGGTGGTGGGGGCGAAGGACGCCGCATGGACCTGCTGCCAGGGGACCGAACCCGAGGTCGCGTCGAACGAGTGCAAAGATGGCTCCTGCACCGGCAGGTCCGCGGGGTTCCCCGGCTCACAGACACCGATGTCGCCGAGCGCGGTCGCGCCGTACACATGCTGACCGTCGAAGGCCGTGGTCGCGATGAACCCGCCCGCGACACCGCCGAACACGACGTTCTTCATCCACACCAGGTGCCCGGTGTCGGGATCGATCCGGTAGTAGGTGCCGTCCTTGCCGCCCACGCCGAGGAAGGCGCTGCCGTCCGGCGCGGTGCCCAGGTTGGGCGTGGCACCGAAGTCCCAGTCGCACGACGGGTCGCCCTGCGTGATCCGCGGTGGTGTGAACACCCACGCCGGCTTGCCATTGCCGATCCGCAGCGCGATGACGCGCTCGTTGTACGGACCTCGGGCCTGGAAGTCGCAGTCGGCGACATCGAACACGGCCAGCCCGCGCGCGGCATCGATCGTCGGCGACGACCACACGCCGCCGCAGCCGTCGTTGAGCACGGCGCCGGTGTCGTCGACGCTCGTCTCGAACCGCCACAGCGGGTCGCCCGTCGCCAGGTTGGCGGCGACGAAATACCCCCGGTGACCGCTCTGTCCGTCCGACGTCACCCCGAACAGCACGCGGTTCCCCACCACGACGGGCGAGGAGAAGATGCGCGCCTCGTCGTGGGCCGGATCGGCCGGCGCCTCGGGCAGGCCCGTGTAGTCGTGGTGCCAGTACTCGGTGCCGTCCGCCGCCCTCAACGCGTACAGCGTGTAGCCGCCGCCGAAGATCACGAGGTCCGGTCGCGAGCCGGCCCCGGGCTGGAACCACGCGCTCGACGTGATGAGCCCGCCGTCGGAGCTCGGATCGCGCGGGAACTCCCCCGGCCGGGGCACGACCGCGGGCTGAGGCGCGATCTGGAAGTTCCAACGCAGCTTCCCCGTGGCGCGGTCCAGCGCGTAGAAGTGCCCGTCCCATGACCCGACATACACGGTCGACCCGACGACAACCGGGTTGGCGGTCACGGCGTCGCCGGTCGGGAAGAACCAGGCCGGCGCGAGCGTGCGGGCACTCACCTGGTCGAGCGTCGTCGGCGCCGAGAACGTGTGCTGCGCCGAGCGCCCGTACGTGGGCCAGTCCCATTGCCCGCTCGGGACTGCGGGGGGCGGCGTGTCGGCGACGGCGGGCTCGGCGAAGAGCCCGGCCGCGGCGCACGCGACCAGG
>Ga0075435_100001194_pt1 | contig 16599 bp, 15 predicted proteins | sample RhiMethybrSRZTD4_FD_75302 | JGI IMG/M metagenome (GOLD analysis project Ga0075435, IMG submission 75302) | Populus rhizosphere microbial communities from Tennessee, USA - Rhizosphere MetaG P. TD hybrid SRZTD4 | ecosystem: Host-associated > Plants > Roots > Rhizosphere > Soil | place: USA...
CCGGGCGAGTACACGGTCCGCGTGCGCGCCGAAGGCGCAAGCGCGATGATGATGACGGCGAAGCTTCCGCCCGCGCCCGACGCCGGCGGCGCCGTGTTCATCCGCCGAGGGCCGACGACCGGCAACAGGGACGCGCCGACGGCCGATCATCGATTCCGCCGCGGTGAAACGATCCGCGTCGAAATTCCGGGCGCGACATCCGCGCCGCCGTCCGCGCGTCTTCTCGATCGCACCGGCAAGCCGCTGTCGATTCCAGTCGCGGCTGCGTCACGAGACGATGCCGATGGGACGCACTGGCAGACGGCGCAGGTGGCGCTTGCGCCGCTCGCGGCGGGTGATTATGTGGTCGAAATCGGACCGCAGGAATCGCGGACGCTCGTCGCGTTCCGCATCGTGCCTTGACGTAAAAGCGCGTGCTCAGGGTCCGCCGAGTGCGAACGTAAGCGTCCACGGTTTCAGCGGCTGTTGATCGGTGCCGAGGATCCCTTCGGCCAGATCGAGTTTCACCGTGCGGAAGCGGTCGAGCGGCTTGTTGAACCGGATTTCGAGCACGCGGTTCGCGGCGTTGTACTGCGTGGTGAACTCGACTGGCGGCGTGTCGGGCTCGCCGCGTTCGAGTGACTGCGCCTGCACGTAGCCGATCTTCACGTGTCCTTTCAGCGTCGAGGGATCGAGGTCGCGTGAGAACTGGATGCGGACGGTGGTCGTCGTCATCACGTCCGTTTCGTCCTGCGTCGGCGCGCTGAACACCACCTCGGGCGCCGGCCCCATGGGAACGCGAATGGGCTCCTCGACCGGCGTTTCGGCCGCGGGTTTCGCAAGCGCGAGCGATCCCGCTTCGGCGTCGACCCACATGAGCCCGCGCCCCTGGCGCACCGTGCCGCGCACGCTCAGCCAGCGATTCGAATCGATTCGCGAGTCGGGCGACAGCTCGAGGTCCTTGCCGTTGGCGTCCTTCATGCGCGGCCGCATGTTGATCACCCAGATCGCGGCGTCGGCCGATCGCAGCACGAAATCGTAGCGGCTCCTGCCCGGCGCGTCGGGAAGCTCGCCGAGCAGATTGCGTCCGGAGAACTGGCCGGTGATTGCCACCTTCTGATCGATGTAGCGCGTCGGATTCAGAACGATGCTGCGGATCGATGCCGTCGGGGGCGGTGACGTCGCCGAGACGGCGGTGGCGATGATTGCGGTGACCTCGCCCGGCTTCGGCCACGCGCCTTCGGGATCGACCTTGAACGTCGTCCGGAGATCGTAGGTGGTCAGCCGCACATCGTCAGGCTTCATCCGGCCGAGATCCCAGAACTCGCCGCGAATTTCGTCGAGGCCGTCTGGCGCGGTTCCTTTGAAAAGCAGATGGATCGAGCCGTTGTCGTCCGACGCGCGCAGCTGTCCGTCCGGCTGGAGCGCGACGGTGGCGACGAGGACGATCGGCCGGCCGTGATAGAAGCTCGGATAGGCGAGCAGCGCCGCGAGGTTCGTCGCGCGACGGGTGACCGGCTGGGCGGACACCGACGCGGCGATGACGATGATGATGAAGATGGCACGCTTGATCATCGCTGCGTGATCTATCGGACGTGCGGTCGCTCGCCTGAAAGGCTCGCCCTACATGATTTTCTTCTGCGCGGCGCGGGCGAGGACCGCGGCCAGCGCGAAGAACAGGAGCGCTCCGAAGATCATACCGGACGTTCCCTCGTGGAGGAACGCGATGTGGCCGGTGACGCTTTCGGCCTCTTCGATGATGTTGCGTCCGAAGAGCACGGCGTAGAGGATGCCGGCGAGCGATCCGCCGGCAATCAGCCCGGAGCTGAACAGCGTTCCGGCGCCGACTTCCGACGCCTCCGCGCGTCCGGTCCGCTTCTCGACATACGCGCGCACCAGCCCGCCGATGAAAATCGGCGCCGTCGTCGCAATCGGCAGGTACGAGCCGACCGCAAACGACAGCGAGTGGATGCCGCACAGCTCGAGCGTGACGGAGATGAACACGCCGACGAGGACGAGCCCCCAGGGGAGGTTCTGGCTGAGAAGCCCGCGGATGATCGTCGACATCAGCGTCGCCTGCGGCGCCGGCAGGGACGACGAGCCGATGCCCATTACGCTGTGCAGGTAGAGCGTCGTCATGCCGATGACGAACGAGGAGGTGATGACGCCAATCATCAGGCCGATCTGCTGATATTGCGGCGTGGCGCCGACGAGATATCCGGTCTTCAGATCCTGTGAGGTGGCGCCGGCGTTCGCCGCGGCAATGCACACGATCGCGCCGACGCAGATCGCGACCGGCGCGTAGAAATCGCCGGTCCATCCGAGCGCGACGAAGATCGTGCACGTCAGGATCAGCGTTGCGATCGTCATGCCGGAGATCGGATTGGAGGACGATCCGATGAGGCCGGTGATGCGCGACGACACCGTGACGAAGAAAAAGCCGAAAACCAGCAGCAGGATTGCGGCGAGGAAGTTGCCTTGCGTCGGCATCTTCGGCGCGATGGCAAGGAACACCGCGAGCAGCAGCGATCCGCCGAGCACGACCGAAACCGGCAGATCGCGTTCGGTGCGGATTTTCGCGACCTGACGCGTTCCCGTCCCGAAGTCCTTCACGCTGTCGCGAAACGACGATACGATCGTCGGAATGGTGCGGGCGAGCGTGATGATGCCGGCGGCGAGCACCGCGCCGGCTCCTGTGTAGCGGATGTACGCGCTCCACAACTGCTGCGCGCTCATCTGCGAAATGCGAAGGCCGCTCGCGGGCACCGGTGGAAACGGTCCCGGCATGTAGTTGCCGAGGATCGACAGCAGCGGCAGCAGCACCATCCACGAGAGCACACCGCCGGCGAACATCACGCCGGCGATCCGCGGGCCAATCACGTAGCCGACGCCCATGTACTCGGGCGATATGTCGACGTTCAGCGTCGCGTTCGGGAAGAAGCTCGTGCGCGCCAAGCTTTGACCGACCGTCGTGCGGAACAGCTGAAAGATCCACGACAGCGATTTCCACAGCGCGCCGACGCCAAGGCCCTTGAACACCGTCGACGCGAGCTCGCCGCCGCGTTCGCCGGCTATGAGCACGTCGGCGCATGCGGCGCCCTCGGGATAGGGCAGCACGCCGTGCTCCTTCACGATGAGCGCGCGGCGCAGCGGCACCATCATCAACACGCCGAGGATGCCGCCCGCGAACGCCAGCATGGTGATCTGGAAATAACTGAAGTACTGCGGGCCGTACGGCGTGAGGAAGATGAGCGCCGGAATCGTGAACACGACGCCGCCGGCCACCGACTCGCCGGCCGATCCGATCGTCTGGACGATGTTGTTCTCGAGGATCGTGGAGCCGCCGAGTCGTTTCAGGATCGAGATGGCGAGCACGGCGATCGGAATCGACGCGCTCACGGTCAACCCGGCGCGAAGCCCGAGGTACACCGTCGATGCGCCGAAGATCAGTCCGAAGAAGACGCCGATCACGATCGCCTTCGGGGTGAATTCGGCGGGCGACTGCGTCGCCGGGACGTAGGGCTGAAACGTCGCTACTGGCTGCGCGGCGCGGGTCGGCATCGGTGTGGCCATGGAGCGGGATATTAGCACGCCGTTTTTGCTATGATTCGGCTCTGGTTTGTGAAAACGTGGAACAAAGGACCGGTGCGCTCGAAGATCGAAAAACAGACCGCTGATCAGGTTTCGGAGCTTACGACCAACCGCTTATCGGTGTACCTGCGCTGCCTGACCGCGCTCGAGGACGCCGGCGTTCGCACCATCTCCTCGCAGGCGCTTGCCGAGCAATTTCACCTCAACGCCGCGCAGATTCGGAAGGACCTCGCGTACTTCGGCGAGTTCGGCGTCCGCGGCGTCGGCTACTACGTCCGCGACCTCAAACGCCACATCCGCCAGATTCTCGGGCTCGATCGCAAGCTGCGCGTCGCGATCATGGGCGCCGGCAATCTCGGACTCGCACTGGCCGACTATCCCGGATTCCGTCAGGAAGGGTTCGAGATCGCGGCGCTGTTCGACAGTCAGCGCGAGAAAGTCGGTCAGCAGTCGCGCGGCGGCGTCACCATCTACGACATCCACGATCTGAAGAAGATCGCGCGGCGCGACGGCATCCGCATCGCGGTCATCGCCGTGCCCGCCGCCTCCGCGCAGCCCGTGTTGAATCTCGTCGTCGCGTCCGGCATCAAGGCGGTGCTGAACTTTTCGCCCGGCACGCTGCAGGTGCCGCCTGACGTGAAGCTGAAGAGCGTCGACCTCACCGTGTCGCTCGAAAGCCTGTCGTTCTTCCTCGCTCAGGGTGAAGCCGATGCCGAGTAGGAAATCGACGCGATCGCTCTCGCACGTCGACGCGCGCGGACGCGTGAAAATGGTCGACGTGGGCGAGAAGCCGGTCACCTCGCGCGAGGCGATTGCCCGCGGCTCGATCGAGATGTCGCGCGACGCGCTGCGGCTGATCCGCCGCGGCGAGGTGAAGAAGGGTGATCCGCTGCAGGCTGCGCGGCTCGCCGGCATCCTCGCGGCCAAGCAGACCTCCGCGCTCATCCCGCTCTGTCATCCGCTGCCGTTGTCGAGCATCGACGTCGATCTCATCGAGACCGCGCGCGGCTACGACATCGAAGCGCGGGTGCGGACGGCGGCACAGACCGGCGTGGAGATGGAAGCGCTCACCGCCGTCGCCGTCGCGGCGCTCACGATCTACGACATGGTGAAGGCCGCCGACAAGACAATGGTCATCGGCGACATTCGCCTGATGTTCAAATCGGGCGGCCGGTCGGGTACCTATCGACGGCGATGAACGTCGTCGTCGGCGTGATCAGCCCAGCCGCGATCTGGGTGATGCCGCGTGCGTACGTCGATCGCCTGCGGCGTGACTTCCCGCACCATACGTTTATCGATGCCTGGGATCGCGACACCCTCCGGCGCGTGCTGCCGCAGGCCGACGTCGCATTCACCCCGTTCGTCGATGCCGACATCTTTCCTTCGCTGACGCGGCTCCGCTGGGTGCAAAGCCCCGCGGTCGGCGTTGGCGGCCTGATGTATCCAGAGATCAGAGCGAGCGACGTGACCATTACTACTGCGCGTGGCATTCGCGCGCGATCGATGGCGGAGCATGTGCTCGGTGTGACGATCGCGCTCGCGCGGCGGTTTCCGGCGGCGATGCGCGCGCAGGTGGCGCACCATTGGGCGCAGGACGAACTCGAAGGCGCGGTGCGCACGCTTCAAGGTCTGCGATTGGGGATCGTCGGTCTCGGCGCGATCGGCACCGAGGTCGCGAGGATGGCGGCGCCGTTCGGCTTGAAGGTATCGGCGATCCGCCGCCACGTCGATCGACCGAAGCCGGAGGGCGTCGACGATGTGTTTCCGCCGGAGCGACTGCTCGATCTGCTCGCGACGAGCGACATAGTGTTGATCGCCGCGCCGCACACGTCCGAAACGAAGCATCTCGTCGGCGCGCGCGAGGTTGCCGCGATGAAGCGCGGCGCGTTCCTCGTCAACGTCGCGCGCGGCCGTCTCGTCGACGATGCCGCCGTGATCGACGCGCTCAGGAGCGGACGCCTCGGAGGCGCGGCGCTCGACGTGTTCACGCACGAGCCGCTCGACGCCGACAGTCCGTACTGGGATCTGCCGAACGTCATCGTGACGCCGCACGTGTCGGGCGCGATGCACGATTACTGGACGCCGCTCGTGGAGCTCTTCTCCGAGAACCTCCGGCGGTTCGAACGCGGCGAGCCGCTGCTGAACGTCGTCGACAAAGCCGCCGGCTATTAACGGAGATCGATGTCGACGGCTCGACGGCGCCGATGACGCAGACGAGTTCGGTGCGCTCGAGCAGGCCGGACCACCGCGTGTTCGTCGGCGATGACGAAGCGGACGGGCGGCTCAGACATGCGTGTGTTTCCTTCGCGGAACCGTGACTTCCAGCTTCACGCCGCGCGCCGGCGTCGACTCGATGGCGAGATCGCCGCCCATCTCGCGAACGCGCTCCTTGATGACGCGTGGACCGCGGAGTTCGGCCTCCAGATCCTTCAGCGTCCAGCGTCCGGTGAAATCGAACGGCCGGCCGTCATTGGCGATCACGAGCTTCCAGTGCCGGTTGTCGGTTGTGAACGCGACGTCGACGTGGCGCGCGCCGCTGTGTCTGCGCACGTTGCGAAGCGCTTCCTGCAGCGTGCGCCCGAGCTCGCGCGCCGTGGCCGGCGGCAGCTCGACGCCTTCGACGTCGGCGCTGAATTTCGCCTCGATGCCGCTCTCGCGGCGGAATCGCGCCACGAGATCGGCGAACACGCGCACCGCCTGGCCGCGTGCGATATCCATCGGCCGCATCAGGTGCATCAGGTCGCGAACGCTTCGCGCTTCCTCGCCGAGCACCCGCTGCAGACCCGCGAGATCCTCGTCGAGTCCCGCGGCGTGAATGGCGCCTCCGCGCGTTCGCCGCAGAGCGGCGACGTGCATTTCGAGACCGGCGAGCGATTGAATGACGCCGTCATGGAGCTCACGCGCAACCCGCAGGCGCTCGGTCGCAGCAACGCGCGTTCGCAGGCGCCGCAGCAGGTAATGGCTGTACATGACCGGCGTCGCGTGGCAGATGAGCCGATGCATCAGACGCACGTCGGCGAGTCCCGGCGATCGACTGAACATCAGCAGAACTTTGCCGGTCCAGTGACCAGCAAAGCTCACGTTGACCGCGGTTATCGCCTGCGTGTCCGGCGAGCTCCACAATGTCGAGGGAACCTCGCACGGCTTCGCTCCCAGCAGTCCGCCGTCGCGGTCGAACGCAAGAACCTGGCAGCCCTTTCGAGTGCGCACGATGCGCGCGGCGTCGCCGGGAACCAGAAATCGCAGAGCCTGCCGCCGTGCGTCGTCGAGTTCGCCCGGCTCGAGACTCACCGCAACGTCACCGTCGCCCCGAGTGGCTTCCCACCACACCGCACGGCCGGAGTCTGACTCGACAGCGGTGACGATTATCCGTTTCGCGTCGAACACCTGCAGAATCTCGCGCGCGACGTGTCGCAGCGCCGCGCGGAATCCGGTTTCCGCCTGAATGTGCGCGAGGACGCCGCCGACGATCGTCGTTTCGGCGTGGTGGAGTTGATCTTCCTCGGCGACGTATCCGAGGACGACCGCGCCAATCAGTAGATACGTGCCGCGCATGAGGGCCGTTTGTCCGTCGACGCGCGTTGGGAAACCGAACATCGCCTGCAGTGGCGGGATGGCTTCGATCGCGAACAACGCCAGCGCCGCAAGACCGGTCCAGATCGTTTCGCGCAGCCCCCATCGGTACGCGGCGGCGAGCGGGCAGAACAAGAAGAGGACGAAGAGGGGACTGTTCGGTCCGCCTGTCGCCGCGGTAAGGACGACGGCCCATCCAAGGTCGAGAACGTGAAATATCAGCGGACACGCCGCCGGAGCGACCCGATAATGAGCGATGAGTGCGGCCGCCACGCTGGAGGCTGCGTACACCGACAGCAGCATCCGCGTTGTCGACGCGTTGACGCCCGCGACGCCCGGAACGATGGCGAACGCGGAAACCGCAGCGGACGCAAGGATGAGCCGGGCGACGGCGAGAACGCTTTCGACGCGCCGCCGCTCGGACTCGCTGCGTGGACGTGAAATCCGCCCGGCGTGTCGTCGCGGCCTCTCAAAGAGTGGAGTGGCATCGAGCAGCGGTGTCAACGATGCACCTTCGATGCAATCGTTGATCCCTGGTGTCATATCACGACGATCGGGAATGATAAACGTATGCGACTGCTGGCACTGGCTTTCGGCGGGTTGTTGATGATCGGCGGACAGGTTCCCGCGGGTCCAAATCTTCCCATTTACGGCTATCAGGTGGTTCGGGCGTATCCGCACGATCCCCACGCCTTCACACAGGGGCTGCAGTACCTGGATGGATTCCTGTATGAAGGCACCGGTCTGAACGGACGCTCATCCGTTCGCAAAGTGAAGCTCGAAACGGGCGAGGTACTGCAGAGGTACGATCTCGCCTCCCAGTACTTCGGCGAGGGCATCACTGTGTGGAACTCACAGATCATCGAGCTGACGTGGCGTTCCGAGATTGGGTTCGTCTACGACAAGACGTCGTTCTCGCAGCTTCGAACCTTCACGTACGCAGGCGAAGGGTGGGGGCTGACGCACGACGCCGCGAACTTGATCATGAGCGACGGCACCGACCATCTGCGCTATCTCGATCCCGCGACGTTCGCGGAGCGCCGGCGCATCCAGGTGACCGCAGAAGGCATGCCGGTTCGGAACCTCAACGAGCTCGAATACGTGCGGGGCGAGATCTACGCGAACATCTGGCAGACGAACCTCATCGCGCGGATCAGCCCGGACGGACGGGTCCTTGGCTGGATCGACTTGAGCGGACTGCTCTCCCCGTCGGACCGCGCGTCCGCGGACGTGTTGAACGGCATCGCGTTCGACGCGGACCACGAGCGCTTGTTCGTCACCGGGAAGCTGTGGCCGAGGCTGTTCGAGATCAAGCTGGTGACGAAGAAGGGCGGGCGGGCTGCAGGTCCGAGCAGCCCGTAGACATGTCCTTCGTGTCCTTTGTGTCTGATGTCCGCTGCGAATCAGCAGTACCTCACGATTTCATTTCGAGCCGGAGATGTTGAAAGGTGACACCGGCATCACGTCCGGTTCCTCGCCTCACCAGAATTGTCCTGCTGCTAATTTCTCCGGGATACACCGGTGTGTTCGGCTCGCCTCCTAACCGCGCCGACGTCGTCAGATACAAATCCTGAATCAGGCCATCGTCGATCAGCTGCCGCGCGAGTGTGCGGCCGCCGATGCAGGAGACTGTTCGCACGGCGAGCCGGCGCAGCTCGACGAACGCGTTCCGCACGGCGCCCGGGTCCGGCAACATCACGGGTGTGATCCACGGGCGCGCGGCGAGCGGCTCGCGCATGGCGGTTGCGCACGATCGTACGGTGATCAGAATGACCGGCACGTCGGGCACGTTGAAGATCAGCCCGTCTTCGAGCGGCATCCCTTTCAACGTCGCGACGATTTGCGTCGGATGGCGCGGCAGCCCGAGATCCCGTCGCAACGCCACGATCTCCGGATGCCATGTCGACAGCAGGATGTCGCCGCCGCGAACCGTCGCCGCGCCGGCGAGGACGCCGTCCGCCGCGACGCGTGAGAGTCCTTCGTAGATCAGATGTTTGTCGGCTTCGCCGCCGCCGAGCGTCGATGGATTCTTCGCGCCTGTGTTGCGGTCCTTCGACTGCACGAACACCAGGCTCGTTGCCGGGACGGTCGCGTCGGGCGGGTCGGCCACGTAGAAGTCGCCGCCGAACATCGCGCGCGACCACGCGTTTCCAATCGCGCGACAGCTCGTGCCGCCTGGAATCGTGACCGGTCCGTCCGGAACGAACGGGTCGATCGCCGCCGCGCGCGCCTCCGCCTCTTTGCGGGCGCAAAACGCCTCGAACCGCGCGCGCCAGTCAGTCATGCAATCGTTCCGGCGATTCCTGAAAGGACATCACTCCTGCCGCGCACCGGGCGGCGGCGGCTCGATGTGGATGACCGCATCGGCGATCTGCGGGTAGCGCGTCATCAGCCGATCCTTGACGACGTGCGACAGCGCGTGCGCGTCGGTCAGCGGCATTCGCGGCGGCAGCCACACGTGCAGATCGAGGAACACGTGATCGGCCGATCCGCGCGTCCTGATCTGATGGCATCCGAGGACGCCTGGCACGCTCATCACCACGCTCTCGAGATCCGATTCCGCGATCACGATCCGATCGCTCAGGATCCTCGTCGTCGCCCGCGCGATCTGGAAGCTGGCGTGCGCGATGAACCCGGCGACGACGAGCGCGGCCAGCGGATCGAGGATCGGCAGCCCCGATCGCGCGCCAACGAGCGCGGCGATGACCGTGACCGAGGTCCACACGTCGCCCCGCGTCTGCATGGCGTCGGCCAGCAGCACTTCGCTCGCGAGCCGTTCGGCTTCGCGCGACTCGTAGCGGATGACGAACAGATTGACGCCGACCGTGAGGAACATCACGACGAGGCCGGTCAGCGCGATCTCGTGCGGCGCGCTGCGTCCGGCGAGATTGTTGAACGCGTTTCGCAGCACTTCGACGAAGACGAGCAGCAGGAAGACGGTGACCGCCGCCGCGGCGACGGTTTCGTACTTGCGGTGGCCGTACGGATGATCGGCGTCGGGCGGACGGTCGGCTGCGCGGACGCCGATGAGACCGACCACGTTCGACGCGGCGTCCGTCAGCGAGTGAAATCCGTCGGAGAGAATGCTGATCGCGCCGCTCGCGTACCCGAACGCGATCTTGGCCGCCGCGACAACCAGATTCAGGATGAGCACGCGGAAGAGCACGGTCGCGACAGAGGCGTAGCGACCGGGCTGCAGGTCGGTATCAGGAATTGGACGGCGCGCCGATGCCAATGTCCGCGTCTAGAAGACCCGAGCGCTGGGAACGGGCCACCAGCGGAGCTGAACCTTGCCGATGATGTACTTCTTCGGCACCATCCCCCAGTGCCGGCTGTCGGAGCTGTTGTTGCGATGGTCGCCCATCACGAAGTAATAGCCCTCCGGAATCACCTGCGGACCCCAGTCGTCGTGACTGCGAAATTCGCTCGGCACGTAGTCGTCCTTCAACGGAATATCGTTCACGTACACGCGGCCGTCGACAATCCGCACGGTATCGCCCTCTTCGGCGATGACGCGTTTGACGAACGACTTCTCCGGGTTGAGCGGGTAATAGAGCATCACGATGTCGCCGCGCCGCGGCTCGCCAATCCGGTAGACGAGCTTGTTGACGATGAGCCGATCCTGATCTTCGAGTGTGGGCGACATGCTCTGTCCCTCCACGCGCGCCACTTGAAATCCAAACGTCACGATGAGGACGGCGTACACCGCCGCGGACACGAGCGTTTTCACCCACGCGACGAGCTCTTCTTTCACTTGCGCGAGACGGACGCCTGGACTCGTGAGGCGCAGGTCGGACGCGGGATCGAACGCAAGCGCGGCCGCCGGCGCGGCGGCGTCGGAGGTCGCGCCGATCGGTGATGCAACCGGCGCCGGCAGTGCAACCGGGTCAATGTTCGCTGCGCCTTCCGGCGACGCGAGCGGCTCCGCCCACGCGGTGGATTCCGCCGGCGCGACCGATTCCATCGGCGAGACTGATTCCAGCGGCGAGACCGATTCGGACGCTGCGACGGCCTCCGGAGCGGCTACAGCTTCAGATACTCGCGCAGGCGCCGCGTCTGCATGCGGCTCACTGGAATTTCCGTCGACTTCGCGTCCTTCATCTTCAGGATGTAGTTCCGACTGAACCAAGGGACGATCTCCTTGATCTTGTTGATGTTCACCAGGTGCGATCGATGCACGCGCCAGAACACGCTCGGATCGAGGCGCGCCTGCAGCTCGTCGAGCGTCCGGTAATTCGACGTCCCGGCGTGCTGGCTCGTGACGACGGTGATTCCTTCGTCGGCGAGTGACGCGTAGATGATCTCCTCTGCGTGAACGAGCAGAAACCGCTCGCCGACCTTGATGGCGAGCCGTTCGCGCCGGCTCTGTCGTTCGGCGACGAGCTGGACGATCTTCTCGATGTGCTCGTTGATCGAACCTGGCGCCGTGACGCCGAGCGACCGATCCGTCGTGATTCTCCGGCGCGCCCGATCGACCGCGACCTCCAGCCGTGAGGGATCCACCGGCTTCAACAGGTAGTCGACCGCATTCACCTCGAACGCTTCGATCGCGTGCTGATCGAACGCCGTCACGAAGATGATGTGCGACGACGACTGATCGTCGAGCATCCGCCGCGCGACTTCGAAGCCCGACAGCCCCGGCATCTGAACGTCGAGGAACACCAGGTCGGGCTGCAGCCGATCGATCGTGCTCAACGCTTCGAGGCCGTTGCCGGCCTGCGCGATCACCTCGACGCCGCCGACCTGACCGAGCAGGAATCCCAATTCGTCGCGGGCCAACTGCTCATCGTCGACTACTACGGCTCTCAGATCCATGTTCGATGTGCTGTCAGCTTTACGCCGGTACGCGCTCCGGAAGGGTGAGCTCCGGTATCTCGACCTGCACGGACGTGCCCGCACCCGGGACGCTCGTCAGCTTCAGCTGATAATTCTGCCCGTAGATCGTGCGGAGCCGCTCGTTGACGTTCGTCAACCCGATGCCGTCGCCGAGCGCGTGCACCAGCCGGTCCTCCGTCATCCCCAGACCATCATCGCGCACCTCGATGATCGTGTGGCCGGCGGCGAGCGCGGTGGTGATGACGATGCAGCCGCCGCCGACCTTGCGCGACAGCCCATGCTTGATCGAGTTCTCGACGAGCGGCTGCAGGATCATGCTCGGCACGGTCACGTCGAGCGTCTCCGGGCTGATCCGTTTCTCGACCCGCAGCTGTGGTCCGAATCGCACGACCTCGATGTCGAGGTACTCGTCGATCGATTCGAGCTCCTCGCGCAGCGTCACGAAGTGATCGGTGCTGCGCATCAGACGGCGCAGCAGACCGGAGAGCTTCGTGATCAGCATGCGCGCGGTTTCCGGTTTCGTTCGCACGAGCGAGGAGATCGACGCGAGCGTGTTGAACAGGAAGTGCGGGTTGATCTGATTTGCGAGCGCCTCGATCTTCGCCGCCAGCAGCAGTTTCTCCTGTTCCTGCAGCCGATGCTCGATTCGCGCGTTGTTCCAGATCTTGATCGGCGTCGCCACGCACAACACGGTCGAGAGCAGCACGAGGAACGTCGTCCGCGTCGAGATCGGCATGAGGATGAACAGCTGATGGTGCACGGTCCATCGCGCGCCGAGTGCGAGGCCGAGCAGCTCGAGCCCGATCGGCGCGAGCAGCAGCACGACCTGCCAGTCCACCTCGAGCGTCCGCAGCATCCGCCAGGCGCGGCGGTGGAGGCTCGTGAAGATGAAGGGCGAGAAGTGCCAGATCGCCTCTTTCGGACACAGCTCGCGGAGCCCGCCTCCCGCGAACCCGCAGCCGACCGCAAACGGAAGTGCGATCCACTCGCCGTTGAAAATCGGCGCCAGCCCGACCATCGCGCCGACGACGGCGCCCGTATACGGGCCGGCGATGAGGCCGGCGACGAACGCCCCTTCGAGCGTCAGGTCCGCCGCCTTGTAATCGAGCAGCAGCCGCGACGCGACGCCGGCCGCGAGCGGGATGCCGAAGCCGAGCGCGAACGTCAGTCGATCGGGCCAGGCGCGCGTCTCGAAGATGAGGATGTGCCGGAACAGCCGGTACCGCACCAGCATCGTCGCCAGTGCCGCCATGACGGCCATCTTGACGACGAGCGTGGTGAGCAGCACCTGCTCCTGCGAGAGAAACTGCGGTCCCTGCACGATTTACATTGATCTTATCGGCCGGGTAAACTGAGGGCAATGGCTGTGATTCGACCCTTCATCCTCGGGTTCGCGACGACCCTCAAACACCTGTTCAAAAAGCCGATCACGGTGAACTACCCGGAGCAGAAGTTTCCGATGTTCCCGAAATGGCGCGGGAAGCAGGTGCTCATGCGCGACGAGAACGGTCTGGAGAAATGCGTCGCGTGCGGGTTGTGTTCGGTCGCGTGTCCAGCCGATGCCATTTATCTGGAGGCTGCGGAAAACGACGGCACGGTCCAGGCGGGTCCGCGCTACGCATCCGTCTACCAGATCCACAAAACGCGCTGCATCTTCTGCGGCTACTGCGAAGAGGCGTGCCCCGTCGGCGCGATCTTCATGGGCAAGGACTACGAGCTTGCCGTCTACAGCAAAGACGATTTCGTGTGGGACAAAACTGATTTGCTCGTGCCGGCGCCGGCATCAGCCGCGCGTTAGGCCGGACGGGCAGGAAGGACAGGAAGGGCAGGAGGAAAACACGACGCTCCCGTCCCGCCGCTCCTGCCCGTCCCGCCCGTCGCGCTCATGCAGATAGGCGCGCTCGGCGACGTGCACGGCGCCTTCGACACCGTTCAAACGATCATGAAGCGCCACTCGGAGGTTCCGCTCTGGGTGTGCGTCGGCGACGTCGCGAGCAACGACGGCGAGTACTTCACGCCGGTCTCCCCGCTGTACTTCATCAAGGGCAACAACGAAGACTTCGACGTGATTGCCGCCGCGATCGCCGGCTGTCCGCCGGCGTCGACGCTGCACTATCTGCCGAATGGAGGCCCGTACAAGGTGGGTCCGTGGCGCGTCGCCGCGCTGGGCGGGACATTCGCGCCGAGCTGGTACAACACGCCGGCGTCCGCGCTGCCGCCGTCGAAAGGACGCAAGCCGTCCGCCGCGTCGCTGAAGCTCGGGAAGAGCCGCGACGACAAGCGGCGCCACTTCGTGCGCGACGAGGTGGTGGCCTGCAAGGCGTTGACGGGCGTCGACCTGTTTCTCACGCACGAGGCGCCGCGCCCGTTCTATCCGGCAGGCCGCCGCATCGACGCGGGAAAGACCGTGCTGAACGACGTGCTCGCGGCGATGAAGCCGCGCCTGCACCTGTTCGGCCACCATCACGAGTTCACCGACTCGATGCGTCAGGGCGTGCGCTCGATCGGCCTCGACGTCGTGACCAAGTCGTATCTGCTCGTCGATGCCGAGTCGTTTCGATGCGAGCGTCTCGATACGTGAGCACGTTGTTGTCTGACTTTAAATGGGACCGCGGTGGACGCGGAGGACGCGGAGGAAAGAGAATAGGTGGCGTTCCTTAAAGGCGAACGATGTTGAAGCCGTTCATTGAAGCGCTCGACGAGCGCATCCTCGTCTGTGACGGGGCGATGGGCACGATGCTCTATGCGAAGGGCGTCTTCATCAACAAGAGTTTCGACGCGCTGAACCTCACCGAACCCGATCTCGTGCTCGGGGTGCACAAGGAATACGTCCGTGCCGGCGCCGACGTGATCGAGACCAATACGTTCGGCGCGAACCGGATCAAGCTCGGGTCGTTCGGGATCGCCGACAAGCTGCACGCCATCAACGAGCAGGCGGCGAGGATCGCGCGTCAGGCGGCGGGCGATCGCGCGTATGTGGCCGGCGCCATCGGTCCGCTCGGCATCCGCATCGAACCGTGGGGCAAGACGGGCGTCGACGAAGCGCGCGACTACTTTCGCGAGCAGGCGCAGGCGCTCGCCGACGGCGGCGTCGACGTCTTCATCCTCGAGACGTTCCGCGATCTGAACGAGATCGGCGCGGCCATCGACGCCGTACGCAGCGTATCGCAGCTGCCGATCGTCGCGCAGATGACGACCGAAGAGGACGGGCACACGCTCGACGGCACGCCACCGGAACGCTTCGCGCCTGAGCTCGAACGGCGAGGCGCGACGGTGCTCGGCGTGAACTGCGCCGTCGGCCCGGCGCCGATGCTCGACACGATTGAGCGCATCGCGGCGGTCACGTCGCTGATGCTCTCTGCGCAGCCGAACGCCGGCAAGCCGCGGGACGTCGAAGGGCGCAACATCTATTTATGTTCGCCCGAATACATGGCGTCCTACGCGCGCCGGTTCATCCTCCACAATGTCCGGCTCGTGGGCGGATGCTGCGGCACGACGCCCGAACACATCCGCGAGATCAAGACGGCGGTGCGCGGTCTCGCGCCGACCGCGACGCGCGCGGCCGCGCGCGCGACGGTCGCCGTGGCGACGCCGTCGATTTCGGCGCCGCCGGTTCCGCGCGAGCAGAAATCACGGCTCGCGTACGCGATGACGCGCGGCACGTTCGTCAACGCCGTCGAGCTCCTGCCGCCGCGCGGCTACCGCGCCGATGAGGTGATCGAGCGCGCGCGCCGGCTGAAAATCCGCGGCATCGATGTGATCAATATCCCCGACAGCCGGCGCGCCGGCGCGCACGTCAGCGCGCTGTCGCTTGCCGTCCTGATCGAGCAGCAGGCGGGCATCGAGACGGTGCTCCATTACTCCTGCCGCGATCGGAATCTGCTGGGCATTCAATCCGATCTGCTCGGCGCGCACGCGATGGGGCTGCGCAATCTCATGCTCGTCACCGGCGATCCCGGCCGTGTCGGCGACTATCCGGACGCGACGGCGGTGTTCGACGTCGACTCTATCGGCCTGACGAACGTCGTCGCGCGGCTGAACCGCGGATGCGACGTCGGCGGTCAGCCGATCGGTGCGCCGACCGGATTTCATATCGGTGTGGCCGTGAATCCGGCAGCGGCGAACATGGATCAGGAGCTGCGGCGCTTCGACTACAAGGTGGAAGCCGGCGCCGAGTTCATCGTCACACGCCCGGTGTTCGACGTGCGCGCGTTCTCGGCGTTTCTGAAACGCATCGAGCACGCGCGGCTGCCGATCGTGGCGGGCGTCTACCCGTTCGAAGACGCGCGCAACGCCGAGTTCATGGCGAACGAAGTGGAAGGGGTGGGCGTTCCCGATGCGCTCGTCGAGCGGATGCGCCGTCAGGCGAGCGCGGACGGCGCGGCGGCAGAAGGGATCGCGATCGCACGCGAGATTGCAGCCGAACTGCGCGGCCAGGTGCAGGGGCTGCAGGTGTCGACACCGTCCGGCGATGTCGACGCCGCGCTCGCAGTGCTCGATGGACTTCGATAAAGACCGGATGTATAGTCCGCTGGGCTCAGTCGGCCTAAGTGTGCGTACGCGACGTACAGCGCCGCCCTGAGCCTGCCCGTGCGGGTGACGGCACAATCGTTGATTATT
>Ga0075435_100001199_pt1 | contig 16571 bp, 17 predicted proteins | sample RhiMethybrSRZTD4_FD_75302 | JGI IMG/M metagenome (GOLD analysis project Ga0075435, IMG submission 75302) | Populus rhizosphere microbial communities from Tennessee, USA - Rhizosphere MetaG P. TD hybrid SRZTD4 | ecosystem: Host-associated > Plants > Roots > Rhizosphere > Soil | place: USA...
CAGCTCCGGAACGTTGTCGAGCTCGCCCGAGTCCCGCGCGAGCTCGAGGAACGTCATCAGGCCCGCACGCTCGCGGGGGCCGAACCGGTAGCGGAGCTTCTCGAAGTAGCGCGCCAGGAACCCGGCGGGATAGCCGTAGCGCTCGCTTGCCTCGTGCGCGAGCTGCTCCGGCTCGGCGCGTGCCAGCCGCACCGAGGCGACGAGCGCGTCCTCGAGCTCGGACAGACCGGCGGACAGCGGCTCGGGACAGGCCCAGACCGCGAACACCATCGGCAGCCCGGTCCGCTCGAGCCACAGGCGCCCGAGGTCGTAGTGCGGCGTCGGATCCTCGAATGCGGACTTGAGCGCAGCATCGCCGATCAGCAGCTTCGCGTCCGCCTCCTCGCCGAGCGGCACGTGCTCCGCTTCGGGCAGCAGAACCTTCGTCAGGACGACCGACGTGGCCGACTCAGGCGTGACCGCGACCCGGCGTACCTGCTCGAGCGGCTTGCGCGACACGAGTTGGATCGAGTCGACGGCGCCCTCCGAGCCGACGCAGAGCCGCGGCAGCAGCCGCAGCCGGTCGGCGTTGCGGGCGTATTCGATCGACGAGATCGGGGCGATGTCCAGGTCGCCGGCGAGCAGCCGCGCGTTCAGGTCGGTCGGCACGCCCTGCACCTCTTCCACCTCGGCGTCGAGACGGTAGAAGACCGGCGCCATGTTCACATAGGAGATGCGGCCGAGCCTCACCATCGCTGCACCTCGTTGTACAGCGTGTCGCGTTGCACGGGTATGCGGCCCGCGTCACGGACGAAGCGCACGAGCTCGGGAATCTTCTGCTCGGTCTCGGTGTTCGCGCCCGCAGCGTGGAAGATCTGCTCGCGCACGACCGTGCCCTGCACGTCGTTCGCGCCGAAGTGCAGCGCGACCTGCGCAAGCGGCAGGCCCATCATGATCCAGTAGGCCTTGATGTTCGGAATGTTGTCGAGCAGCAGCCGCGACACCGCGATCAGCTTCAGGTCGTCCGAGCCCGTCGTGTGACGCCAGCCCCGCCGCTCGAAGACCGTGTTCTCCGGGTGGAACGCGAGCGGGATGAACGCGAGGAAGCCGCCGGTCCTGTCCTGCTGGTCGCGCAGGCGCAGCAGGTGGTCGACGCGCTCTTCGTAGGTCTCGACGTGCCCGTAGAGCATCGTGCAGTGCGTCGGGATGCCGAGCCGGTGCGCGGCGTCGTGCGTGTGGAACCAGAAGTCCGGGTGCTCCTTGCCGGGCGCGATCAGCTTCCGCACGCGGTCCGCGAAGACTTCGGCGCCGCCGCCGGGGAGCGATCCGAGGCCGGCGTCCCGCAGCGTGCGCAGGACCTCTTCGTGCGTCAGCCCCGAGAGCTTCGTCATGTGGTGGATCTCGCTTGCTGTAAAGAGCTTCAGGTGCACGTCGGGCAGGGCGTCGTGCAGCGACCTGACGATGCCGACGTAGTAGCCGAAGTCGACGTGGGGGGTCTCGCCGCCCACCATGTGGATCTCGGTGAAGCCGCTCAGCTCGTGCTGTCGCACGGCGTCCTCGACGAGCTGCTCCGGCGAGTACGTGTACGCATCGGCCTGCTTCTGCGTCACTGCGAACGCGCAGAACTTGCACTTCACACGGCACACGTTCGTCTGGTTCAAGTAGAGGTTCTGGACGAAGAAGACGCGGTCGTCGCCGCCCCGCTGCCGTCGCGCGAGGTCGGCAAGCTCGCCGAGCCCGAGCAGGTCGTCGGACTCCATCAGCGCCACGCCGTCGTCGACGTCGAGGCGCTCCCCGGCCTCCACCTTCTCGCGGATCGCGCCAAGCGTGTCGGTGCGCTCGAGCAGCATCAGTGCTCTCGGTTCACCACGGCGTAGGTGAGCGCCTCGAGCTCGTCGCGGTACAGCTCGCCGTTGAGACACGCGCGCGCATTGCGCGCGTACGCGAGCGCGACCTCGCGGCTCTCCTCGATCGCACCCGTCGAGGCGACGCGCAGGAGTGCGCCTTCGAGCTGCGGGCCGCCGGCGAGGGCTGCACGCACGGCCTCGTCGCGCTGGGCCGCGAGCAGCAGCGGCAGCGTCGGGGTGCCTTCGCGGAGGTCGGTGCCGGCGATCTTCCCCGTCTCGATCGTCACACCCGAGCAGTCGAGGATGTCGTCGGTGATCTGAAACGCGACGCCGAGCGCGAGCCCGAAGGCGCCGGGGCCGCCGGCGAGCCGGCACGCGGCTTCGAACAGCTTCCCGGTCTTGAGCGTGCAGCGCTCGAGATACGCGTCGACCGAGGTGTCGGGATCGAAGCGCTGCCGGCGTTGCATGGCCTCGCCGCGTGCGAGGCACAGTGTCGCGTTCGCGAGCACGGCGACCGCCGCGCTGTCGTTCGTCGCCGACAGTTCCGCGAACGCCCGCGCGAACAGATAGTCGCCGGCGGCGCGCGCGGCGCCGGGGCCGTGCGCCGACCAGGCGGACGCGCGCCCGCGCCTCAGCTTCGCGCCGTCGATGAGGTCGTCGTGCATGAGCGTCGCGAGATGGACGAGCTCGACTGCGACACCGGCGAGCACGGGCGCGTCGGCGCCGCGCGGGCTCGCCAGGTACACGAGCAGCGGCCGCAGACGCTTGCCGCCCGCGGCGAGCGCCTCGCCGCCAACCTCCGACACGATGCCCTGGTAACGGCCGACCGCGGCGTCCAGCCGGTCCTCGAGCTCCGCCAGATACGCGTCGAGGCCCGGCGCCTCGCGCAGCTCGGCGAGCACGGTCACGACTGACCCCGCGCTTCCGCCGTGTGCAACGCCACGATCCCGCCCGCAAACCTGCGGTAGGCGACGCCGCCGAAGCCCGCGGCGGCGATCAGCGCCGACAGCTCCTCGGGACCGGGGAACCGTCGCACGCTGGCGGGGAGATACGTGTAGGCGGACCCACCCGGTAACAGCTTGCCGAGAAGCGGCACCACTGCGTCGAACCAAAGCCGATAGAAGGGTGCGAGGAGTCCCCTCGGGCGGGTGATTTCGAGGATGCCGAGGCGGCCGCCGCCCCGCAGCACGCGGCGCAGCTCGGCGAGCGCGCGCTCGAGATCGTCGACGTTGCGGATCCCAAACCCCACTGTCGCGGCGTCGAAGCTGCCGTCGGGGAACGGAAGCGCGAGCACGTCGCCGGTGACCCAGTCGAGCTCCGGTGCCTTGCGGCGCGCGCGGTCGAGCATGCGCTCCGAGAAGTCGAGCCCGGTGACGCGGCCGCCCACGCGCACGTCGGCGATGGCGAGATCGCCGGTGCCGCAGCACGCGTCGAGGACGAGATCGCCGGGCCGCACGACCGACTCGGCCGCGATCCGCCGCCAGCGACGGTCGAGACCGGCGGTCATCGTGCGGTTCATCGCGTCGTAGACGGGAGCGATGCGGTCGAACATCGCGCGCACGCCCTCGGCGGGCAGGCGGCCGGAAGTGACGCTCATTCGCCCCATCTCTTGATGACCTCGACGTCGAGCCCGATCAGGTCGACCGCGCGGCCGACTACGAAGTTGACGAGGTCGTCGACCGTCAGGCGCTCACTCGCGGCGCCGCCGTGGTAGAAGCCCGGCGCGAGGAAGAGGATGGTCGCACCCGCCTCCTTCAACGTCAGCATGTTGCGCAGGTGGATCGTCGAGAGCGGCGTCTCGCGCGGCATCACCACGAGCCTACGCTCCTCCTTCAGCGCGACGGAGGCGGCGCGGTGGATGAGGTTCGACATCGCGCCCGACGCGATCGTCCCGAGCGTCCCCATCGAGCACGGGCAGATGACGTAGGCATCGACCTTCGCCGAGCCGCTCGCGTAGGGAGCCTTCCAGTCGTTCGGGTCGTAGACGGTGACGTTGCCGCCGCGCGCGTGCTCGAGCAGGCGCTCGAGGGTCTCGTCGCGCGAGAGGCGTGCGTTGCCGTACAGCTCGGTCGCGAGCACCTCGATGCCGGCGCCCGATGCACAGACGCCCAGCTCGACGTCGGCTTGTGCCAGCACCTCGACGAGCCGTGCCGCATACGGCGCGCCGGAGGCGCCGGTTATGCCGAGGAAGACACGCACGGGCCGTCTATTTCGGGCCCTTCGACTCGCTCAGGAAGACACCCAGCTGGTGCAGCTTCGTCTTCCCGAGCGCCGCGAACTTCGGCATCACGTTGTTGCCCGCCTTGGACGGGTCGGCGACGTAGTTCGCGAAGAAGTCGGGCCCTTGCCCGCCCTTGCCGATGGACGAGAGGTCGGGGGCGCCGAGGTTCGAGCTGCCCGTGCCGAGATAGGTGTGGCAGGCGGTGCACCCGGAGCTCGCGAAAACCGTCGCGCCGGCGACCGCCTCCTTGTTGTCTGCGAACCCCTGTCGCTGCGCCCACGTGGGCACGGCCTGAACGACCTCGCTCGCCAGCGCCTCCTTCGCCGTCGCGCCCTTGTACGTCAGCACGCCCATCGAGATCACGACGAGCACCGCCGCCACCAGTGCGACCGGGCGCCGGAGCAACCGCCGTTCCCTGCGCGTGTCGAGGAACGGGAGCAGGATCAGGATGATCAGCAGGATCGTCGGGATGCCGACCGTGCCGAGGATGACCGTGTTCGGCCACTTGAAGATCCGCAGCAGGTAGAAGAGGAAGTAGAAGTACCAGTCCGGCCGCGGCACGAAGTTCGTCGTCCCGGGGTCCGCCGGCTCGGAATAGCGCGGCCCGAGCAGGCACGAGTCCTTGCCGCCGCACGTGTCGGGATTCGTCCCGGACGTGAAGTACCAGACGCAGGCGAGCGCGATGATCACGGACACGACCACGAGGCTCATGACCGTGTCGTGGAACATCGCGTACGGGAAGAACGGCTTCCCGCGGGTCTTGACGTCTTCCTTGTACTGCGTGTACTGCGAGCGGCGTTCCTCGATGCTCGCCACTACGACTCGCCGCCGTTCCGCCGCCAGCCGCTGCGCGCCGTGGGCTGCGTCAGACCGCTGCGCCCGTTCGTCGACGGCGGCGTAGCGGGGTAATCCCCTCCGCCGGCGGCCTCACGCGACCAGGGCGGCGACGAGACCCCGAGGCGGACGACGAGATACAGGTGCAGGCCGATCAGCGCGAAGATCGCCCCCGGGATCAACAGCATGTGCAGCGAGTAGAAGCGGCTGAGCGTGTCGCCGCCGATCTCGGCGCCGCCGCGCAAGAAGTCGGCCAGGAACGGCCCGAGGATCGGCGCCGTCCCGTTCAGGTTGATGCCGACGACGGTCGCCCAGTACGCCGTCTGGTCCCACGGCAGCAGGTAGCCGGTGAACCCCTCGAGCATCCCGAAGACGAGCAAGAGCACGCCGACGATCCAGTTGAGCTCGCGCGGGTACTTGTATGCGCCGAACAGGAACACGCGCGCCATGTGGAAGAACAGCAGGATGATGAAGACGCTCGCGCCCCACTTGTGCATCCCGCGGACGAGCCAGCCGAGCGTGAGGTCGTTCGTGATGTGGTTGATCGACCGGTAGGCGGTCGACGGGTCCGGCTGGTAGTACATCGCGAGGATCACGCCCGTGATCGCCTGCACGAGGAACGCCGTCAGCGTCGCCGAGCCCAGCGTGTGGAACCAGTTCGTGTCGCCCGGGACCTTGCGGAAGAGGAAGTAGCGGATCCCGCCGACCAGGCCGGAGCGCTCTTCGAGCCAGTCGAGCGGATAGTTGACCGCCGCCTCGAGCTTCTGCCGGCGCGGGGACTTCCGCGTGCGTGTAGGCGCGGCGGTCAATGGGGCGGTTGGATCGGGTAGAGGATCTGCTCCCAGCCGTCGACGTGCTGACCCGGGCCGGCGAGCTTGTACTTGTGGATCTTCGCGTTCTTCCCCTCGCCGTCGACGTGCGAGACGCTGAAGGGCTTGCCGAGAACGAGGTGGCCGTCGACGATCGAGAACTCGTAGCGGTCGAGCGCGCGAACCGGCGGGCCGGCCGTGCGATTTCCCTCGGGGTCGTACTGGCCGCCGTGGCAGGGGCAGCCGAAGCCGCCGGCCGGGATCGTCGGGAGGAGCGTCACCTTCTGGCCCTTCTCACCCGGCGTGACCTGTTTCTTGTCGGCGGGCTGCACAGGCCCGTTCGGCTGCACCGGACAGCCGAGGTGCGCACAGCGGTTCGAGATGATCGTGAAGCTCGGCTCGCCGTTCAGCTGGCCGTTGTTGCGGATGTAGGCGGTGCGGCGCGAGACGTTGCCGGCCTCGGGATGCATGTAGAACGTCGTGATGAGCCACTTCCCCTCGGGGAAGTTGTCGAGCGGGCCGAGGTCGACGTCGGGGTAGCCCTGCCCCTTGAAGGCCGGGACGACCATGAAGCCGACCACGGGGACGGTGACGAGACCGCCGATCACCGCGCCCAGGCCGAGCGTCGACGCCTCGAGGAAACGGCTGCGGGGGAAACGCTCGCCCGGCTCGGGCTCGGGCATCGCCGCCTCGCCCCGGTGCGCGGGGATGGGCGGAGCGTCGGGGACGGGCGGCTCGCCCCGCTCGGGCTCGATGGGCTCCGGCTCGCGGCGATAGTCCATCGTCGCGTCGCGGGCCCAGAGGAAGCCGAAGACGATCGCGATCGCCGCCCCGATCGGCGCGATCAGCTTCGGGTTGACGATCAGCCCGACGAGGATGCACGCCACGCCCACCGCGAAGCCGATCGGGTACAACGACGGCCCCGGGAGATGCGGCCGATCGCCGTGTTGAGGCTCCATCACCTTGGATTCAACTCCCGCCCTCTTCGACGTGTCAACGACGTAACAAACGACGCAACGGGCGGGGACTCTGACTGATCCGGCCGTTTCCTGCAGCGGCATCGACCGGTATGCCGTACTCGGCCCACCGGCGGTCGACCAGGTCCTTCACCTCGGGCGTCATCTCGATTTCCGGCGGCCACTCACGCGTGCCCTCCTGCGGGCCCTTGTGGGTGGCGTCGATGCCCATCTTCCCGCCGTAGAACTGGCGGGTCGGGGCGTGGTCGAGGTGGTCGAGCGGGCCTTCGGTGATGAGGACGTCACGCTGCGGGTCGACGTTGGCGCCGACGCGGAAGAGCACCTCCTCGTAGTCGTGGACGTCGACCCACTCGTCGACGACGACGACGGCCTTCGTCAGGCTCAGCATCCCCAGGCCCCAGATCGCATGCATCACCTTCTGCGCGTGGCCGGGGAACGCCTTGCGGATGGAGACGATGCAGCAGTTGTGGAACGCGCCGGCAACCGGAAGGTCGTAGTCGACGATCTCCGGAACGGTCATGCGAATCGCGGGCAGGAAGATGCGCTCCGTCGCCTTGCCGAGCCAGGCGTCCTCCTGCGGCGGCTTGCCGACGACGATCGACGGATAGACGGCGTCGCGCCGCATCGTCATCGCGGTCAGGTGGAAGACGGGGAACTTCTCGGGCGGCGTGTAGTAGCCGGTGTGGTCTCCGAACGGCCCCTCGTCCGTGAGCTCGTCCTTCGCGATGTACCCCTCGAGCACGATCTCCGCGTTCGCGGGTACGTCGATCGCGACGGTCTTGGCTCGCACGAGCTCCACGGGCTCGCCGCGGAGGAAGCCCGAGAGCATGAGCTCGTCGATGTGCTTCGGCAGCGGGGCGCTCGCCGAGTAGGTCGTCACCGGATCGGTGCCGAGCGCCACGGCGACTTCGATCTTGCCGTCGGTCGCGAGGTAGTCGGCCCGGCCGTCCTTGTGGATCTGCCAGTGCATCGCCGTTGCGCGGGGGCCGAGCTTCTGCATGCGGTACATGCCGACGTTGCGTACGCCGGTACGCGGATCGTGGGTGATCACGGCAGGAAGGGTGACGAACGGCGCGGCGTCGTCCGGCCAGCATTTCTGGATCGGCAGCAGGTCGAGTGACGCGTCCTCGCCCTGGAGGACGAGCTCCTGGCACGCCGCGCTTCGAACCGTCCTCGGCCGCGAGTCGGCGATCGACTTGAGCTTCTGCAGGCCGCGCACCTTCTCGACGAGGCCCTGCGGCGGCTGCATCTCGAGCACGTCGCTCAGCTTCTCGGCGACGGCGTCGAGTGAAGGCGCGTCGAATGCCATCGCCATGCGCCGTTCCGTCCCGAACTGGTTGATCAACAGCGCGAGGTCGGAGCCCTTGACGTTCTCGAACAGCAGCGCCGGACCGCCGCGCTTGACGACACGGTCGTTGATCTCCGTGATCTCGAGCTCGGGATCGACCTCGACCGGGACACGAATGAGCTCGCCCTCGCGTTCCAGCAGGGCGATCCACTCGCGCAGGTCACGCGGCGGGGCCATCTCGCGTCAGTCTAGGGGCGCCGGGCGCAAGTGCGACCGCGGCGTCGGGTCTAGCGGCGGCGGTGCCGAGCCCAGTGCAGGGTCTGCCCGATCGCGATCACGCTGATGAAGATCAGGCCGGTGATCAGCATGCCGGTGATGACCTTCTTGCCTTCGGTCGCCGCGTCCTCGGCGGCCACGAGCGCGGCAATGAGCGCGGGGAGCATCGAGCGCGACTCTAGCGCAGCCGCGCGCGGTGGGCGGCCAGCGCGGCGTCCACCTGGGCGTCGCCGGCCGTTGCCCGCGCCAGCCGCTCGAGCGGGCTCGGGTCGTTGTCGAGCCGGAGCGAGGAGCGCGCGTCGTCGAGGGCGCCACGGCCGAGGGTGGCGGCGGTCGCCGCCCACGCCGGCCCGTCCCCGGCGATGTCCTCTGCATGGAGATAGGCGCAGAGGGCGATGAGCTCGGCCAGGTCGTTGACAGCCGCGACCGTGCCGGCCTGCTCGATGCGGACGAGCCCGTGCGCATAGAGGTAGTCGCCGAGCAGAAGCGCCGCGTCCCCGTCCTCGGGCGCGAACAGCCGCGAGCTGCCGTAGTGCAGGAGGTAGCCCTCGTAGATCGTCTCGACCCCGAGCGCGTACTTGTCCTCCGCAAGCGTCGAGAAGACCGGCTCGCGCTGCTGGTCGTCGCGCCGCCGCAGCGCGGCCGTCCAGAGCTCGCTCTCGCGGCCCGCCTCGTCCGCGATCGCGTCCCAGAGATCAGTCGTGGTAGCTGCCAACGGCCTCGATCGTACGGTCGATCTCCTCCTCGCCGTGCGCGAGCGACAGGAACAGGCACTCGAACTGGCTCGGTGCGACGTAGACACCGCTCGCGAGCAGGTGACGGAAGACTGCGCCGTACCGGTCGGTGTCGGCGCGCTGTGCGTCGTCGAAGTTGCGCACCGGCTCGTTCGTCATGAAGAGCGTCGCCATCGCGCCGACGCGCTGCAGTCGGCCGTGCCCCGAGAGGCCCGCCTCGAGCCGCGCACCCTTCCCCTCCAGCTCGCGGTAGACGTTCTCGTCGCGCAGGCGCCTCAACACGGAAAGGCCGGCGGCCGTCGCGAGCGGGTTTCCGGAGAGCGTCCCGGCCTGGTAGACGTCGCCGCGGGGGGCGAGGCGATCCATCACGTCCGCGCGGCCGCCGAACGCCGCGAGCGGAAGCCCGCCGCCGACGACCTTGCCGAGGAGCGTCAGGTCGGGACGCACCCCGTACAGCTCCTGCGCGCCGCCGCGCGCGAGACGGAAACCGGTGATCACCTCGTCGAAGATGAGAAGCGCGCCGGAGCCGTCGCACAACCGGCGCAGCGCGGTGAGGAAGCCGCGCTCCGGCGGGACGACGCCCATGTTCCCCGCGACCGGCTCGACGATGATCGCCGCCAACCCCTCGCCGTAGCGCGCAACTGCTTCCGCGGTCGCGTCGACGTCGTTGTACGGCGCGACGATCGTGTGCTCGGTGACGCGCGTCGGCACCCCCGGCGTCGACGGGATGCCGAGCGTCGCGAAGCCCGAGCCCGCGCTCGCCAGCAGCGCGTCGACGTGGCCGTGGTAGCAGCCGGAGAACTTCAGGATCCGGTCGCGCGAGGTGAATGCGCGTGCGAGCCGCACGGCGCTCATCGCCGCCTCCGTCCCCGACGAGACGAGCCGCACCTTCTCGACGGATGGAACCGCGTCGACGATCTCGGCCGCGAGCTCCACCTCCGCCTCGGTCGGCGCGCCGAAGGTCATGCCCCGCGCGGCGGCCTCGACGACCGCCTCGATCGTATCGGCGTCGGCGTGTCCGAACAGGAGCGGCCCCCACGACATCACCCAGTCGACGTAGCGGCGGCCGTCGACGTCCTCGATGTACGCGCCCTCGCCGCCACGCATGAACACGGGCTCGTCGAGCCCGACGGAGCGCATCGACCGCACCGGCGAGTTGACGCCGCCGGGGATGAGCTCGAGCGCGCGGCGGTACAGCTCGCGACGCGTGCTCACAGTTCGTCTCGTAATCACTTCGAACGTATCGGTCGACGGTTTCCGACGGTCGGCGGGCAGCGCCCGCCGACCTGACGTCGGCGCCGCCAAGTCGGCGCCTTCAGAGCCAGGAGGCGAGCTCCTTCGTCCAGTACGAGACGACGAGATCGGCGCCGGCGCGCTTGATCGCCGTCAGCGACTCGAGGGCGGCCTGCCGCTCGTCGAGGAAGCCCTTTGCGGCCGCCGCCTTCACCATCGCGTACTCGCCGGAGACGTTGTACGCGGCGAGCGGGAGGTCGAAGCGCTCGCGCGCGGCGCGGATCACGTCGAGGTACGGCAGCGCAGGCTTCACCATCAGGACGTCGGCCCCCTCCGCGACATCCTGCTCGCACTCGCGCAGCGCCTCGCGAACGTTCGCAGGGTCCATCTGGTAGCCGCGGCGGTCGCCGAAAGCGGGCGCCGACTCGGCCGCCTCCCGGAACGGCCCGTAGAACGCGGAGGCGTACTTCGCGGAGTACGCGACGATCGGCGTCTCGGGCAGTTCTTCGCGGATCGCCGCGACACGGCCGTCCATCATGTCGCTGGGGCAGACGGCGTCGGCGCCCGCCTCGACGTGGCTGATGGCCGTGCGCGCGATCAGATCGAGCGTCTCGTCGTTTGCAACCTCGCCGTCACGGACGATCCCGCAGTGGCCGTGCGACGTGTACTCGCAGAGACACACGTCGGTCAGCCGGACGAGGCTCGTGCCGTCGAGCGCACGCAGCGCGCGTTGGACGATCCCGTCGTCGTCCCAGGCGCCCGAGCCCTCGTCGTCCTTGTCCTCGGGGATGCCGAACAGGATCACTGCGCGGACGCCGAGGCGTTCGAGCTCACCGGCCTCCGCGACGACGGTCTCCATGGAGTGACGCCTCATGCCGGGCAGGTCGTCGTTCGACAGTGCCTCCGGCCCCACGAACAGCGGCATCACGAAGTCGTCGAGGTCGAGCCGCGTCTCGCGGACGAGGTTGCGGATGCCGCCGGTGCGGCGCAACCGGCGGAGGCGGGTGACCGGGAACGCGCTCACGCCGAAAGGGTACGCCTAGCGCTGTGCTGCGGCGGGTGGCGGAGGCGCTTCCTCCAGCTCGACCTCGACCGGCGGCGCACCGCTCTTCTCCCACGGCTCGAGCTCGACGCGCTCCCCGAAGAACTCCCACGCTGCGCGTCCGGCGGCGAGCAGCGGCAGTGCGACGAGGGCGCCGGGCAGCCCGTAGATCTCGCCGCCGGCCAGCAGCCCGAAGATGACGAGCAGCGGATGGAGTCGCAGGGCGCTGCCCATCACGTTCGGCACGACGATGTGGCCCTCGATCTGATGAATACCGAGGAAGAGCAGGAACACCCACAGCGCCGACAACGGGTGCACGACGAAGGCGTAGATGAACGGCGGAATGGCGCCCAGCCACGGACCGAGGTAGGGGATCAGCTCCGTGATCGCAACCCAGGCGCCGAAGACGAGCGCGTACTTCTCGCCGCCGGGCAGCGCGCCGATCGCGCCCAGCACCCAGATGCCTACGCCGGCGCTCGTCCCGATGATGAGCGAGACGAGTGCCTGTCCCTTCACGTAGCTCACGAGCGAGTGCTCCATGCGCACGAGCAGCGACGCGGAGCCCGGATGCGGAGGGAATCGTTTGTCGAACGTTCGCGCCAGGCGCGGTAAGTCGAGGAGCATGTAGACCGACACGACGATCAGCACGATCAGGCTGAAGAGCAGCTTTCCGATCGAGATCGCCGCGCCCTCGAGGAAGTTCACGACCTTGTTCGTGTACTTGCCCACGTCGTGCTTGCGGATGTCGCGAACGAGCTGGTGACCGCGCTTCTGTACGTGGATCGTGCGCAGGCCGTGCGTGTTCAGCCACTCCTGCAGCCGGTCGACATCGCGGTCGGCGTCGACCTCATGGGTCTGTCCGTTCACGTCCGTAAAGTAGGAATCGACCCGTTTCGCGGCCGTTTTCGTCTCGCTGACGAGCACGGTCCCGAGCGCCCCTATGGCGGCGATCAACACAACGGCGAACACGAGGTACACGAGCGCGACTGCAAAGCCGCGAGGGAGGCGGACCCTCTGGACTGTTCGCACGAGCGGGCTCAGCAGGAGCGCGAGCAGGAACGCGACGAGGAAGAGGAAGACGACGTGACGGACCGCGCTCGCCACGACCCACAGCAGGAGAAGGAGGATCGGGAGCCCGACCAGCTGGATCCAGCGTGGGATCTCGATCTTCGCCGCCCGGGCGGGCATGTGATTGATCGTACAGCGGTCGTCGTACCTCTCAGGCCTTCGGAGTGGGATTGGGACTGGGCTCACGCGATGGAAGGCAGCGCCGCGCTCGACCCGGCAGAGCTGTGGCTCGAGCCGCCGCCCAAGCGACCGAAGGGTGGTACGGTGCCGCGGATGCCGGCCCCCTCCCGCCAGGCCCCCGCGGCTCGCCGCGGCCGGAGTCGCGCCCGCGCGCCCAGATCTCACGGCACGCGGCGGCTCGTCGTGCTCACGGTCGTCGCGGGTGCGCTGCTCGGGACGCTCTTCGTGACGGCGTTCGGCCAGGGGGCGACCCGCGAGGCGTCGCAGGCCCTGCCGGGGCCGTCGAGCCGGCTGCTCCCCGTCGGGCCGCCGACGCCGCTGACCGTCGCGCTGCACAACGGGCTACGCATCCTGCTACCGGTCGCACAGAGCCGCGTGACGGCCATCGGGTACCACTCGTCGGACGGCGGCGTCCTCCCGCTGACACCGCTCGGCCATCAAGGCAATCAGGGCGCGCTCTCCCGGCTTGCGCACAAGATCTTCGGCGGAGGCGGAGGCGGCTTCGTCTACTACCAACTGAGCGGCGGCGACACCGCCGCGCTCGACGTCGGCGCCGCGGCGGGGACGGACGTCTACGCCCCGGTCGACGGGACGATCGTCGGCATCTCGGACTACGTCCTCAACGGCAAGGCGTACGGATCGCGGATCGACATCCAGCCGTCGGCCGCTCCGTCGCTCGTCGTCTCGCTCACGCATCTCACGCCCGACCCGGCGCTGACGGTCGGCTCGGCGATCGCGGCGTCGACGACGAAGGTCGGGCGGGTCGTCGACCTCTCCGGCGTCGAGACCCAGGCGCTCGCCAAGTACACGCAGGACGCGGGGAACCACGTCTCGATCGAGCTCCGCCCCGCCGCGACACTGACTCTCCCCTGAGGATTCTCTTCGTCGCCGACGTCGTCGGGGTGCCCGGCCGGCGCGCAGTGGAAGAACGGCTCGCGTCGCTCAAGGAGGAGCTGCGCGCCGACTTCTGCATCCTCAACGGCGAGAACCTCGCCGACGGGGTCGGCGTGACACCGAAGCTCGCCGACAAGATGCTCGAGGCCGGCGCCGACGCGCTCACCCTCGGCAACCACGTCTTCCGCCGCGGCGAGATCATTCCCTACCTGAAGGAGAGCGACCGGATCGTCCGCCCCGCCAACCTCTCGTCGCGCGCACCCGGGAAGAAGCTGATCGTCGTCAACGGCGTCGCCGTCTTCAACCTGCTCGGGTTCCTCTTCATCAACCCGCCGGTCAATCCGTTCGAGGTGGTCGACGACATCGTCGAGCAGGCGCGGAAGCGAACGCCGATCATCGTCCTCGACATGCACGGGGAGGCCACGAGCGAGAAGGTCGCGATGTCGAAGTGGCTCGACGGCAAGGTCACCGCCGTCATCGGCACTCACACCCACATTCAGACGAACGACGCCCGCGTGCAGGCCGGCGGCACTGCCGCCATCACCGATGCCGGCATGACGGGCCCGCACGACTCGGTGATCGGCGTTCAGGCCGAGCTCGCCATCCGGCAGATGCGCACGTCGATGCCCGTGCGCTTCGAAACGGCGTCTGGCGACGTCCGCATCGAGGGCGTGCTCGTCGAGTGCGGCGACGACGGCCGCGCGACGAGCTGCGAGCCCGTGCGCGTTTCGGTGGCGTGAGCGCTCCGCCGATTCGCTACGCCGCGAGCGGAGACATCCATGTCGCGTATTGCACCCTCGGCGACGGGCCGCTCGACCTCGTCCTCGTGCACGGCGCCCTGACGAACCTCGAGGTGCTCTGGGACATTCCCGAGTACAGCAGTTACTGCGAGCAGCTGGCGTCGTTCTCGCGGGTGATCTGCTTCGACAAGCGCGGAATGGGCCTATCCGACCGCGTCCGTGTCGGGACGCTCGAGGAACGCATGGACGACATCCGCGCGATCATGGACGCCGTCGGATCCCGCAGTGCCGTACTGAAGGGCGTCTCCGAGGGCGGGCCGCTGTCGATGCTCTTCGCCGCGACCTATCCGCGGCGAGCACAGGCGCTCGTTCTGTGCGGCGCCGAGGTGAAGGAGGAGACGACCGAGGACTGGCCGTGGGGCGAGGCGACCAGGCAGGAGTTCGAGGGCTACTTGGTCATCGAAGACGTCGTGAAGTGGTGGGGCCAGGGCAGGATTCTGGACGCCGTCGCTCCGAGCTGGAGCGGCGACGAGCGGCTGCGCAAACTGTTCGGCCGGCTGCAGGTGCAAGCGGCGAGCCCGCACGATGCGGTTGCGTTCATGCGCATGGCCTTCGAGATCGACGTACGGCACGTGGTTACGGCGATCAACACTCCGACGCTGATCGTTCACCGCGTAGATGACAAGGTCTGCCACGTCGAGAACGCGCGCTGGCTGGCACGAAACATCGATGGCTCGAGATATGTCGAGCTGCCCGGCGACACGCATATCCCGTGGATCGACGGGGACGACATCATGGAGGAGGTCCGCGAATTCCTGACGGGCGTGCGCGAGCCGGCCGAGCCGGAGCGCGTGCTCGCGACCGTCCTCTTCACGGACATCGTCGGCTCGACCGAGCGCGCCCGCGAGCTCGGCGACCGGCGCTGGCGTGATCTGATCGAGCGCCATCACGAGCTCGTGCGGCGGGACCTGGCGCGCTACCGCGGCCGCGAGATCGACACCGCGGGAGACGGGTTCCTGGCGACCTTCGACGGCCCCGCGCGCGCGATCCGCTCGGCGAAGGCGATCGTCGAGTCGGTGCGCACGCTCGGTCTCGAGATCCGCGCCGGCCTCCACACGGGCGAGGTCGAGCTCGCGGGAGACGCCGTGCGTGGCATCGCCGTGCACACCGGCGCGCGCGTCGCGTCGGCGGCCGCCCCGAGCGAGGTGCTCGTCTCGCAGACCGTCAAGGACCTCGTCGCCGGTGCGGGCATCGACTTCGAGGATCGCGGTACGCGCGAGCTCAAGGGCGTCCCCGGCGAGTGGCGCCTGTACGCGGTGCGCTAGTCGTAGATCGACCGGCTGGCGCCCACGCGCGCGTTCGGCGGATACGGCGCGAGGTCGTTCATGTAGCCGGGCTGTTCCTCGACACGGCCGAGCCAGCTCCGCACCGACGCGTAGGGCCCCAGGTCGAGGCCGGCCTCGTGCGCGACGTGCACGTAGCCGAAGATCCCGATGTCGGCGACGGAGTAGCCGTCACCGGCGAAGAAGGCCCGGCGCGCGAGGTGCCCGTCCAGCAGCTCCAGCACCTCGTACGACGCCGCGCGGCGGCGGCGCGCGTCGGGATCGTCCGGCCGGAGCCGCCCGGTGATGAGGCGAAAGCGGAGCCCGCCCATCGTCGGCACCACGTCCGCCTGCTCGTAGAAGAGCCAGCGGTACACCTGCGGGTCGTCGGGCAGGTACGGCGTCCCCCGCGCGAGCTGGAGCAGGATCGCGTTCGACTCCTGCAGGAACGTCCCCGGCGGGTCCTCGAGCACCGGCGTCGTGCGCCCAGGGTTGATCGCCGCGAAGTCGTCCGTGAGCGTGTCGCCGCCGAAGATGTCGACCGCCACGCGCTCGTACTCGACGCCGAGCTGCGCGAGCAGCAGGCGCACCTTGTAGCAGTTGGCCGAGGCCGCGTAGTCGAAGAGCTTCATGCAGTGGCTGCAACGGGAGCGTGCCGCCGCGTGTGAGACGGCCACGCGAGCAGCAGTGCAAGGGCGACGAGGACGAGGTCGCGCGCAAGCAGCACCCACGACAGCCCGGCCTCGAAGTCGAGCGACAGGCGGAAGTAACGGAAGGGGAACCAGATCTGCGTCAACACGAGCGCGGCGAGGAGCAGTGCGCTCGCCCAGAGACCGCGGCGGCCGCGCACGAGCGGCACCACCGGTATCAGCCAGATCAGGAACTGCGGCGAGAGCACCTTCCCGAACGCGACAAACGCGCACACCGCCGCCGCGCTCGAGCGCACGAGCCCGACCGTCGTCGCCGGCCCGCGCGCGAACGACCACCAGATCCAGACGAGCACGCCAGCCTGTACGAGGGTCGAGACCACGCCGAGGACATGCGCAGCTCCACCGGCGACGTTCTGGGAACCGTGGCTGGTCTCCCCGGCGAGCCCGAAGCCGAAGACGTGGTGCGCGACGAGCAGG
>Ga0075435_100001206_pt1 | contig 16546 bp, 14 predicted proteins | sample RhiMethybrSRZTD4_FD_75302 | JGI IMG/M metagenome (GOLD analysis project Ga0075435, IMG submission 75302) | Populus rhizosphere microbial communities from Tennessee, USA - Rhizosphere MetaG P. TD hybrid SRZTD4 | ecosystem: Host-associated > Plants > Roots > Rhizosphere > Soil | place: USA...
CACCGAGATCGCGAACCGCCGCCTTGTCGCCGTCCCGGTGGTGGGGATCTCGCGCCGCCGGCAGGTGATGATCGTGTGCCGCAAGGCACAGCGGTCGCACGCGGCGGACGCGTTTCTCGCAGTGGCGCAGGAAAAGCAAGAGGCTTGAAAACACGAAGTCTCGGACTGGCGTTGTGGACGTGGCGAAGCGACGCGCGCCGGCGATGAGCGGATCGCAAACGCGCGGGGCTGTATTGCGGAGAGCGCTTACAAGATCAGATCCTCGTACTCAAATCGACCAAGAGCCCAATTTTCTTTCTTCCTACTAATTTCCTTTGTGTCCTTTGTGTCCTTTGTGTCTACGGGATCTATCGACCTTCGAGACGTCTCGATATCACTCGAACCCACGGAGGTATGGCAATCGCGCTGCCACTGCCCGCACTTCATCGAAGTGCTCCAACAGCATCGCCGTCGGATTCCACTGGCCCGAGACGAACCCGTCGCGGAGGGCTGGTGAAAGCGTCGCTGTAAAACGCACGGGACCGGCCTCGATCGTGCCTGACTGCACGTCGGCTTCGATGATCGTGTCCGGCGCGCGCTCGACGAGCGACTGGAGGCGGTCCACGTCGGCGTGCGCGGCGACGAAGCACGGCATGCCGATCATCGCGGCGTTGCCCTGAAAGATTTCCGAGAACGATTCCCCGATCACCGCGCGAAGGCCGAAGCGCGCGAGGCCCTGCGGCGCGTGCTCGCGCGACGAGCCGCAGCCGAAGTTCGCGTTCACGACCAGAATGCCCGAACCCGCGTAGCGCCCATCGTCGAACGGATGGCGCGGATCGGCCGCGCGATCGTCCTCGAAGACGTGGCGCTCGAGTCCCTCGAACGAGACGGCGCGAAGAAATCGCGCCGGCATGATTCGATCGGTGTCGATGTCGTTGCCGCGCAGCGGCAGGCCGCGGGCCGAGACATGGGTGATGGGTGATGGCTGATCGCTCATGGCTGATGGCTGATGGCTACGCCGGCACGTGTTCGAGGACGTCGCGAACGTCCACCACTTCACCCGCGATGGCGGCGGCGGCAACCATCGCCGGGCTCATCAGCAGCGTGCGGCCCGTCGGACTGCCTTGCCGTCCCTTGAAGTTGCGGTTCGATGACGATGCGCAGATCTGGCGGCCTTCGAGGCGATCGGGGTTCATGCCGAGACACATCGAGCAGCCGGCGCCGCGCCACTCGAACCCGGCGTCGATGAACACGTCGTGCAGACCGCGCGCCTCGGCGGCGCGCCGCACCGACTGCGATCCGGGCACGACGAGCGCCTTGACGTGGCGCGCGACGTGATGACCGCGAACGATCCGCGCCGCCTCCTCGAGATCCGAGAGGCGGCCGTTCGTACACGATCCGATGAACGCCACGTCGATCTTCGTGCCGGTCACGCGCGCGCCGGGCTGAAATCCCATGAACGCGAACGCTTCGTCGCGCGGATCGCCGGCAATCCGTTCGCCGACGCCGACCGATTGACCCGGATTGATGCCCCACGTGACGGTCGGCTCGATGGCCGCGGCGTCGAAGGTGACGCGATCGTCGTAATACGCGTCGCGATCCGACGCGATGCGCTTCCACCACGCGACGGCGCGGTCGAACGCGTCGCCCTGCGGCGCGAACCGGCGTCCTTTGATGTACGCAAACGTCGTCTCATCGGGGTTGACGTAGCCGACGCGGGCGCCGCCCTCGATTGACATGTTGGAGATCGTCATGCGCTCGTCGATCGTCATCGCGTCGATCGTGCTGCCGCCGTACTCGTACGCGAACCCGACGCCGCCCTGGACGCCGAGGCGCCTGATGATCGTCAGGATCACGTCCTTTGCGTAGACGCCCGGCCGCAGACGTCCGTTCACATCGATGCGGCGAACCTTCAACGGATCGAGCGCGAGGCACTGCGATGCGAGCACGTCGCGCACTTGTGACGTGCCGATCCCGAGCGCAATGGCGCCAAGCGCGCCATGCGTGGACGTGTGGCTGTCGCCGCACGCGATCGTCATGCCCGGCTGCGTGAGCCCGAGCTCCGGTCCGATGACGTGGACGATCCCTTGCAGCTCGCTGTCAGGCGCCCACAGCGGGATAGCTGCGTCGCGGCAGTTGCGCTCGAGCGACGACGCCATTTCTTCCGCCATCACGTCGAGGAACGGACGCTGTTGCGTCTTCGTCGGCACGATGTGATCCATCGTCGCGAATGTGCGCTCCGGGAACGCGACGCGCCATCCATGCTGTCGAAGCATGTCGAACGCCTGCGGCGTCGTGACTTCGTGTACGAGATGCAATCCGATGAACAGCTGGGTTTGTCCGCTTGGCAGCTGTCGCACGCGGTGCATGTCCCAAACTTTATGAAACAGAGTGTCTGACATGAGCTGCAGTTAGAATACACGCATGCTTCGGTCGCGCGCTCGTTCGTTGTGCCTCGCAGTGATCACCGTGACCGGCGCGTGGGTCGTCGTCCATGGCCAGAATCCCGCGGTTACGGGTTTCACGATCGCGGAGGGACTCGGACTTCCGGCCGCCGACGGCGGCGCGCTGCGCGGCGAGTATCGCACCGTGGCGGCGAACGGGACGACGCTGCCGCACGGGGCGCTGCGGACCGCGGTGGCGATCGAGACGCGAATCGGCTCGGCCGGCATGCGCTACGCGCGCGGCCGCATTCTCGTGAAGTTCCGCGACGGCGCGTCGCCCCCGGCCGGTGCGGCGCGGCCCGAGTACGCAGACTTCGACCTGGTCGCGATCGATCCCGACGGGGACGCGGAAGCGGCGGCGGCCGCGTTCCGCGAGCGCGACGACGTGGAGTACGCGCAGCCCGCCTACGTGATGCATCCCACGATGGTGCCCAACGATCCGCTCTACAAGGAGCTGCAGTGGAACCTGCCGCTGATCGACATGGAGCGGGCGTGGGACATCCAGCCGCAGGCCGGGTCGACCATCACCGTCGCCGTCATCGACACCGGGATGGCCTATACCAACGCCACGATCACCACCAACATCCTCGGCTTCCGCAACGAGCAGGGGACCTACCCGCCGATGCAGAACGTCACGATTCCGTATTCCGCCGCGACGCAGCTCGTCACGCCCGGCCGCATCGTCGCGCCGCACGACTTCGTGAACAACACCAGCACCCCGCTCGACTTCGACGGCCACGGCACCCACGTCAGCGGCACGATCGGACAGTTGACGAACGACTCGATCGGCACCGCCGGCATCGCGTTCAACGTGAAGTTGATGCCGCTGAAGGTCATCTGCAGCGACTGGGACGTGCTGTTCGGAACGCCGGCATCGCGATGCGGCACCGACGACGAAGTGGCGCAGGCGATTCGATACGCGGCCGACAACGGCGCCAAAGTGATCAACATGAGCATCGGCCGCGACAGCCCGAGCGGATGCGGCGCGAACCGGAACCTGCCGGGCTGTGCGCCCGCGATCGAGGACGCGATGAACTACGCCGTCGGCAAGGGCGTGTTCATCTCGATTGCCGCCGGCAACGGGTTCAACGACGGAAACCCGACGCAGGTGCCGGCCGAGATCGCCTCGCGGGTTCGCGGCGCCGTGTCGGTGGCTGCGCTCGATCAATTCAAGAACCGCGCGTCGTATTCGAGCACCGGCAGCTGGGTCGAGCTGGCTGCTCCGGGCGGCGGCGGCGGCGACGACGATCTCGGGTTCGTGTGGCAGCAGACCTTCGACTTTCACTTCACGGACACCTTCGATCTGCCTCCCTCGCAGTATCGAGCGCCCCGGTTCGACGTGCTGCGCTACATCGGGTATGCGGGAACGTCCCAGGCCACGCCGCACGTGTCGGGTGTCGCCGCGATGCTCATTCAACAGGGCATCACGAGCCCTGCGGCCGTCGAAGACGCGCTCGAGAAGTCGGCCATCGATCTCGGAGCGAAGGGACGCGACGATTCGTTCGGGTTCGGATTGATTGACGCGCGGAACGCGCTCTTCGGACTCGGACTCGCCAGATGAAAATCGTCACGACTATCGCAGTCCTCGCTCTGCTGACCGCGAGCGCGCCGGCGTTTGCGCAGTCGGACGAGCCCCCGGTGTCGCTGCGTCCGTTCTTCATGCTCAGCGAGCAGTCGTTCCGCGCGTCGAAATCGTTCGATGCCGTCTTCGGCGAGACGTCGCAGGCCGCGTGGGGCGGCGGTGTGCAGGTCGCCTTCTGGCAAAGCCGCATCTACGGGCAGGTGGACGCGTGGCGGTTCTTCACGTCGGGCGGCGAGCTCGTCGGCCAGCGCGTGTTCGTCAGCGGCGGTCAGGCGTTTCCGCTCAACATCCCGCTGCGCGCGAAGATCACTCCGTTCGAAGTGCTCGGCGGCTACCGCTTCACCAACGTGTTACGCGGGATCGTTCCGTATGTCGGCGGCGGTTTCACCTCGTACCACTACACCGAGCAATCGGATTTTGCGGTGTCGACGGAAAACGTGGACGTCACGCACAGCGGGTTCGTCTTCCAGGGCGGCGCCGAATTCCGGGTGTGGCGCTGGGTGGCGCTTGCGGGCGAAGCTCAGTTCGCGCACGTCCCCGGTGTCCTCGGCAACGGCGGCGCTTCGCTCGAGTTCGGCTCCACCTCGTCCGCCGAGCGCGATCTGGGCGGATGGGCCGGCCGCTTCGTCGTGCTCGTTGGACGCTGAGTTGTTGCGTCCCGTCTGTGGGCGTATCATCGAATCTGGATGTGTAGCAGGTTGAACCGCCGTCATCGTCGCGCGTGGACCGCCGGCGTGGCGATCTACGCGATCTTCCTGCTGACGGCGCAGTTCGAACATCACGACCTGCTGTGCCATCTGAAAACGCCGCAGCATTGCACGTCGTGCTCGTCGAGCCTCGTCGGCTCGGATCCCAGCACGCCCGCAGCTCCCGGTGCATTGCAGCTGCGGGACGCGGGCAGCGCGACCTCGCTTCAGCTCCTGCCTGAAAGCACGCTTCTCACCGTCCGTTCCACCGGCCGTTCTCCGCCCACGGCAATCTAACTCCGCTTCGACGATCGATTCAGCCGGCGGCGAGAGCCGCAGGACGGAGGAAACGATGCGAGCCGTGCGAATGGTGTGCGCATCGCTCATGGCGACCGGCCTCGTGCTGACGCCATCGAGCGCTTTTGCGCAGGACGTGCAGGCGCTGCGGCAGGAGATCGACCAGCTGCGCCGTGAATTCGACGCCTTGAAACAGGATTACGGAGCCCGCTTGTCGGCGCTCGAGGAGAAGCTCGCGGCCGCGCAGGGTGCAGCGACGACCGTCCCGCCGGCAGCGGCACCGGCGGCGCCGGCAGCAACGGCGCAGCCGTCGCCCACTGCGCCGCAACCGCCCGCGGCGCCGCAGCCGGCGACGGCCGCACAGCAGCCCGCGGCGCCGGTGCCGCCAGGTGCGGAGGGCGCCGGCGGACCGACCGGCGCGCTGCCGGTGTACGGCAGCGCGGCTGCGGGATCGAAGGTTTTCAATCCGGATATGGCGGTGATCGGCGATGTTCTCGGCGCGGCAGGGCACAATTCGGTCGCGCCCAGTCCGGCGCTCGAGGTGCACGAAGCCGAGGCGTCGTTCCAGGCCATCGTCGATCCGTATGCCCGCGCCGATTTCTTCGTGTCGTTCGGCGAAGAAGGGGTGGTCCTCGAGGAAGGGTTCGTGACGTTCACGTCGCTGCCGGGCGGTCTGCTGACGAAAGTCGGGAAGATGCGCGCGGCCTTCGGCAAGGTGAACACGCTGCACAATCACGTGTTGCCGTGGACCGATCGTCCGCTGATGACCCGCAATCTCGTGGGCGGCGAGGACGGGATCGACGACGCGGGCATCTCGGTGGCGCGGCTCATTCCGAATCCGTGGCTGTTTCTCGAGGCGACCGGCCAGGTGTTCCGCGGCGATTCGGACGATCTGTTCAAGTCGGTCGAGCCAAGCAATCTGAGCTACGTCGGTCACCTGCGCGCCTATCAGGACATCACCGAGTCGAGCAACATCGATCTCGGGTTCTCGTACGCGCGCGGCCACAACAACGATTCGCAAGGAAACCCGGAGCTCTTCGGCACGTTCATCACGCAGCTCTACGGCATCGACGCGACGTTCCGCTGGCGTCCGCTGCAGCGTTCGATCTACCGGTCGTTCGTCGGACGGTTCGAAAACGTCTGGAGCCGCCGGGATCAGGCGAACGGTCTGCAGGGATCGACCGGTTACTACCTGTCGGGCGATTATCAATTCGCGCGGCGGTGGTTCGCCGGCGCGCGCTACGACCACTCGGGCCGCGCCACCGACGCGTCGCTCGTCGACGACGGCGGCGCATTGACGCTGACGTACTGGCCGAGCGAGTTCAGTCAGGTTCGAGGCCAGTACCGGCGGACGAACTACGCCAACGCACCGTCGGCGGACGAATTTCTGTTCCAGTTCCAGTTCTCGATCGGCGCGCACGGCGCGCATCCGTTCTAATTTGTTATAAGTCGTTGGTTATTGATTCATTGACTGTTGTGAGTGTTTGGTAAGGAAAGGTTGTTATGACCCGGAAAATCCTCGTCGCGGTATGCGCGGCTTTGTTGCTATCGACGGTGGCGTCGGCGCAGGGCAAGTTGAACGTGATGACCGCCACCGAGGACCTCGCGGCGATTGCGAAGGAAGTCGCGGGCGATCGCGCGAACGTCGAGTCGATGGCGCGCGGGTATCAGGATCCGCACTTCGTCGAAGCGAAGCCGAGCTTCATCCTGAAACTGCAGAAGGCGGATCTGCTCGTCGTCGTTGGCCGCGAGCTGGAGATTGGATGGCTGCCGCCGCTCATCGCCCAGAGCCGCAACGCGAAAATTCAGCTCGGTGCGGACGGCTATCTCGATGCGTCGCTAACGGCGCAGATTCTCGAAATCCCGACCACGCAGGTGACGCGCGCGATGGGAGACGTGCATCCGCTCGGCAACCCGCACTACTGGCTCGATCCGGAGAACGGCAAGCGGATCGCGAAGGCGATTGCGGACAAGCTGGCGCAGCTGAGGCCGAACGACATTCCGTACTTCCAGCAGCGGCTCGCGGACTTCACGTCGCGCCTCGACGCCGCCGAAAAGCGCTGGCTCGCGACCATGGCGCCGTACAAGGGCACGAAGATGGTGACTTATCACCGATCGTTCCCGAACTTCGCCGAGCGCTTCGGCCTGCAGATCGTCGGCTACGTCGAGCCGCGACCCGGCATTCCGCCGACGCCGCAGCACACGCTCGATCTGATCAACGAGATGAAGCGGCAGAACGTGAAGCTGGTGCTCGTCGAGCCGTATTTCGATCTGAAGACGCCGAACGCGATCGGCCGTGAGACCGGCGCGCAGGTGCTCGTCATGCCGCCCTCGGTCGGCGGCACGAAGGACGTCACGGACTACTTCAAGCTCTTCGACTACGACATCAACCTGCTGGTCGAGGCGATCAAGAAGAGCGGAGCGCAGGCCACTAAATGACCGACACGTCCATGCTCGCGTTTCTGGCGGCGCCCTTCGTCGCCAGCCTCATTCTCACCGGCATCCATGCGTACCTCGGCGTGCATGTCGTCGAGCGCGGCGTCATCTTCGTCGATCTCTCCCTGGCGCAGATCGCCGCGCTCGGCGCCACGATCGCCCTGCTGATGCCAGTGACGGGCGGCGACCCCCACGCGCCGATCGTCTACTGGATCAGTCTCGCGTTCACCTTCATCGGTGCGGCGGTGTTCTCGACCATCCGCGTCAAGCGCGCGCGCATTCCGCAGGAAGCGATCATCGGCATCTGCTACGCCGTCGCATCGGCCGCGTCGATTCTCGCGATGAGCAAGGCAACCTCTGAGAGCGAGCATCTCAAGGACATGCTCGTCGGAAACATCCTCGCCGTCTCCTGGCCCGAGGTGCGGAAGACCGCGGTCTTGTATGGCGCGATCGGCATCTTTCATTTCGTTTTTAGACGGCAGTTCCTCGCGATTTCAATGGACCACGACCACATCGAGCGCCACGGCGTATCGGTGCGGTTCTGGGATTTCCTCTTCTACGCCTCGTTCGGCTTCGTCGTCACGTCGTCGGTGTCGATTGCCGGCGTGCTGCTCGTCTTCTGTTATCTGATCGTGCCGTCGGTCGCGGCGATGCTGTACGCCGACTCCATCGGCAAACGGCTCGCGATCGGCTGGACGATGGGCACGATCGTGTCGGGGCTCGGCGTGTACCTGTCGCTGATTCTGGACCTGCCGACCGGCGCCACGATCGTCTGCACCTTCGGCCTCGTTCTGATTATCATGGCGCTCGTGCGTCCGTTGATTCAGCCGCGCACCGCCGCCCATGCAGTGCAGGAACTGCGGCACTGAAATCGCCGACAAGGCGCTCATTTGCTACCGGTGCGGCACGGCGACCGCCGAGGCGAAGTACAAGCCCGCGGCGACGCCGCGCGCGTCCGCGCGGCGCGGGCGGAACACCGCGATTCTGATTGCGCTGCTGCTGATCGCGCTGCTCGCGCTGTATTTCTGGTCCGGCCTGCGGTAAGACCGAAGGAGTCAGAGAGATGAGATCAACCGTCATCCGCACGATGTGTTTCTCGGCGCTCGTCGCGTGCGCCGTGGCGCGCGGCGCCGCGCAGCAGACGCCGGCCGCGCCCGCGACGAACGATCCGCGCGTCGGCCTGAAGGCCGGCTTCCGCGACGCGGGCGAGGCCGCGAAAAACATGGAGCGGATTGCAAGCCTGCCCAGACCTGAGGGCTTCTTCGATCCGAAAGCGCCGGCCGGGAGTCCGACGCCGCCCGAGCGCGATCCGAACCTGCCGGAGCCGGATCCGAAAGCGCCGCCGGATCCGCGCTTCGTGAGCATGCTCGCGTTCGCCAACTCCGATCTCGCCTTCAGCGGCAATCACGTGTTCATGGGCAACTTCCACGGGTTCAACACGTATGACGTCGAGCGTCCGACGAGGCCGAAAGTGCTGGCGTCGATCGTGTGCCCCGGCGGGCAAGGCGACATGTCGGTGCATGGCAACTTGCTGTTCATGTCGGTCGAGCAGACACGGGGGCGCATCGACTGCGGCACCGAGGGTGTGAAGGACACGGTCAGCGCCGAGCGTTTCCGCGGCATCCGCATCTTCGACATCAGCGATCTCAGCAAGCCCAAACAGATCGCCGCCATTCAGACCTGCCGCGGCTCGCACACGCACACGCTCGTCACGGATCCGCATGACAGCGCGAACTTGTACGTCTACGGATCGGGCACGGGCTCGGTCCGATCGGGCGAGGAGCTCGCCGGCTGCTCCGGGCTCGATCCGAAGGAGGATCCGAACACGGCGCTCTTCAGCATCGACATCATTCAAGTGCCGCTCGCGGCGCCGCAGAACGCGAAGATCGTGAACCGGCCGCGCATCTTCGCCGACGCGTCGACCGGCGCCATCAACGGCCTCTGGCCCGGCGGCAATCACGGCGAAGGCTCGCAGAAGACATCGGTGACGAACCAGTGCCACGACATCACCGTGTTCCCGGAAGTCGGCCTCGCCGCAGGCGCGTGCGCTGGCAACGGCATTCTGCTCGACATCCGCGATCCGAAGAATCCGGTGCGTCTCGATCAGGTGGCCGACAAGAATTTCGCGTACTGGCACTCGGCGACGTTCAACAACGACGGCACGAAGGTGATCTTCACCGACGAGTGGGGCGGCGGCACGCGGCCGCGATGCCGCGCGACCGACCCGCCGAACTGGGGCGCCGACGCGATCTTCGATGTCGTCGACAAGAAACTGAAGTTCGGCGGGTACTACAAGATGCCGGCGGCGCAGACGGAGCAGGAGAACTGCGTCGCGCACAACGGATCGCTCATTCCCGTGCCCGGCCGCGACATCATGGTCCAGGGGTGGTATCAGGGCGGCGTCTCGGTCTTCGATTTCACCGATTCGGCGAAGCCGGTCGAGATCGCGTTCTTCGATCGCGGTCCGGTCGACGCGAAGCAGCTGATCACCGCCGGCTTCTGGTCTGCGTACTGGTACAACGGACAGATCTACGGATCGGAGATCGCCCGCGGCATCGACGTGTTCCGGCTGAAGCCGAGCGAGTACCTCTCGCAAAACGAAATCGACGCCGCCACGCAGGTGCGCACGGAGGAGTTGAACACGCAGGAGCAGATGAAAGTCGTCTGGCCGGCGACCGCCGTCGTCGCGCGCGCGTACCTCGATCAGCTGGCGCGAACGAAGGGCATCCAGGCCGAGCGGGCGCGCGCGGTGAGAACGGCAATGGAACGCGCCGACGATCTGAGGTCCGGCCAGGACAAGAACGCCGCGGCCGTCGTCGAGCAACTCGAGGCGGTGGCGCGGCAGGTTGAAGGTGATGCGGCGAGCGCCAGCGGACGCGATGCCATGCGGCTGCGTGCGCTGGCGGAGACGATCAAAGGCAGAGCGGCGAAATTGCGCTGACGCCGCTCGCCTGAAAGGCTCGCGCTACTACGCGCGCTCGAGTTGGAGCGAGTGCCGGTTCGAGCTGCGCGATCGACGCGTCGCCTTGTCGTGATACATGCGCTCGTCGGCGGCCGACAGCAGCTCTTCGAACGAGTTGCCGTCCTCGGGGAAGCGTGCCGGACCGGCGCTGATTGACAGCGACACGCGGACGCCGGTCCGCGGTTCGAACGGATGCGCCGCGACCGCGCTCTGCAGATCCGCGACGCGCCGTGCTTCGTTCTCGCGGTTGCAGTCCCACAGCACAACGATGAACTCGTCGCCGGCGAAGCGCGCGCACAGATCGTTCTGACGCACGGTCGAGCGCAGCACGTTGCCGATCGTCCGCAGCGCGCGATCGCCCGCCTCGTGGCCGTATGTGTCGTTGATCTCCTTCAGCCGATCCATGTCGAGCACGACCACGCTGATCGTCCCGTTCGTGCGGGCGGCGCGAGCCAACCCCGCCTCGAACTGGCGATCGAGCGAGCGCCGGTTGGGAAGACCGGTGAGCGGATCGGTGTGCGACTCGTGCTCGGTCTGCTCGAATCGCGTCGAGTTGAAGATGACCGCCGCCGCCTGTTCGCTCACACGGCCGAGCACGCGGCGATGTTCGTCGGTGAAGCAGCCCTGCACCGTGTGATAGATGACGAAGCCGCCGATCAGCCGGTTGTCGAACGTCAGCGGACAGGGCAGCAGTGACGTCAGCTCCTCGCCGTGGAGTTCGCGGCCGTCGGCGCACGACGGGACGCGCAGCGACAGATCGCTCCACGATTTCGGCGACCACTTGAACAGCGCTTCGGTTCCCGGTCCGTGCGCGTAGCGGCAGACGTAGCCTTCGTTGTCGTCGCCGAGGAACAACGCGCACGTGGTGAACGGTACGAGACGGCTGACCTTCTCCTGAATCAGCGCCATCGCGTCGTGCACACCGAGGCTCGATCCGAGCGCCTGCGCAATCTCGTACAAGGTCTGTTCTTCGCGATGTGCGCCCGCGATGTCCTGCAGCGCGAGTCCTTTCTCCTCGACCCACGCGCCGTCGCTCGCGGCAATCACCGTCGGCTCGGCTGCCCTCAGCCGCGCGACGAACAGGTCGACGAGCGTCGGATCGAACGCCGCCCCTGAATACTCCCGCAGCACCTCGAGCGACAGCGTCTCGCTGCGGCCCGGACGGTACGGACGATCCGCCTGCAACGTGCTGAAGCAGTCCGCGATGGCGAGGATGCGCGCGCCGAGCGGGATGTCCTCGCCACGAAGGCCGCCGGGATATCCGAGACCGTCCCACCGTTCGTGATGGCACAGCACGAGCTCGGCGACCGGCGCGCCGAACGGGACGTTCCTGAGGATGTCGGCCCCGACACGCGGATGGATCTTCACGCGCTCGAATTCCTCGGGCGTCAGCGCCTCCGGCTTGGACAGGATGTGCTCGGGCACCGCCATGTTGCCGATGTCGTGCAGCAGCGCGGCGGTGCGCACCGCCTGCACGTCCGCATCGGACAAGCGCGCCGCTTCCGCGAGAATGGCGGCGTAGTGCTGAATCGATCGGATGTGCTCGGGCGTGCAGCCTGCTTTCGCTTCGATTGCCAGCGCAAGCGCTTCGATCGTTGCCAGCTGCACTTCCATCGCGCGATTCGTCTGCTCCTGTTCTTCACGCAGGCGCGCGACGACGGTGTGATAGCTGCGGAAGACGAGATACAGCGGTGCGGCGAGCAGCGCCAGCCATCCGAACCAGCCGCGCGCCGACGCGGCCGTTGCGACCGCCGCCAGCGTGGCGCCGACGAGATAGCTCGGCGCGCTCCACAGGAAGTTGCGATGCCACACGCGTGCGATCGGTTGACGCATCTGCAGCGCGATGGCCGTCCCGACGAGCCCGGTGTTGACCAGGAAGTACAGCGGCGCGACGATGGCCGCCGTCCGCAGCAGCGTGGCGAACGTCGAGACGTCGCGTCCCGCGATGAGCACCGTCAGGCCGCCCGCGGCGTACGCCGTCAACGTCAGCGACGCGATGCTGAATACCGTGCGATGCAGCGGATTCCGGCTGCCGGTCCGCAGCGTGCACTGCGCCCATGCGCCGACCGTCGCGATGCACGCGGTCTCGGCCGGCCCGAGCGCGAACAGCGCCCAGAAGTTGACGGCGTGCGAGAGCGAAAGGTTCGACTGGCCGCGCCCCAGCGGCAGCTCGATTTTCGCCGCGGACGTCAGTCCGGCAAGCGCGAACAACAGCAGGAAGAGCGCCGGATGCTCGAAACGGAGGTGCGCCGCCGCGGCAATCAGACACGCCGCGCCGGCCGCGACGACGCCGACGACATACAATCGAGCCGCCGGCGGCAGCGCCGCGAACGTCGGCGTGTCGCGCTTCGGTGACGTCATACGGCGCGCGCCTCCAACCGGCAGACGCGCACGCGGGCGCGGGTCGCAGTCGAGCGCTCGGCCACTCGAATCCCCTGAATGATGCGCAGAAACGCGTCGACGATGGCAGCGTCGTACATCGTGTCGCGCCGCTCGAAGATCATCGCGATGGCGCGGTCGTGCGACATCGCGCGGCGATACGGACGATCCGACGTCAGCGCGTCGTAGCAATCGACAATCGAGAGCAGCCGCGCGCCAAGCGGTATGTCCTCGCCGCTCAAAGAGTCCGGGTATCCGCTGCCGTCCCAGTTCTCGTGGTGGTGGCGGACGATGAGTGCCAGGGGGCCGTTGAACGGCACGGCTGACAGAAGTTCGGCGCCGATCGTCGCGTGCTGCTTGACGGTGGCGTATTCCTCCGGCGTGAGCGGACCGGGTTTATTGAGCAGCCGATCGGGGATTCCCAGCTTGCCGACGTCGTGGAGCAGCGCGGCTGTCTCAAGCGCGTCGAGCATGCAATCGTCGGTGATGCGGATCTCACGGGCGAGAGCCAGCGCATATCGCTGCACGCGTTCGGCGTGTTCGTGGACCGTTTCGTCACGAGCCGCCATCGCGCGGGCCAGCGCCGCAATCAGGATGGGCCTATGACAGTTTCGAACATCAACTGACAGTAAGGTCACGGAGCCGGTTCAGGTGCAACCTGAATGCCTGAGCTTTGCAGCGCGTGTGCAGATCCGCGCACGACTTCGGATCGGCCGGCGCGCTAACCCATGCATCCTCACGGCGCTACGGCAAATCGTCCACGCGGCGTGCGCGAGCGCAGACGACAGCCGCGGATGCTGATTTGACGTGACGTCACGTGACGAAACGTGTGCCGTTTCAGGCCAACCCGCCACGATGTCGGCACAACCCCGGTCATCGCCGCGACAACCGCGGTTGGCGGGGGCCAGACCCTGGGTCAGGCCTGCGGTCTGACCCAGCCTCCGGCGGCGGGATGCGATAATCGGACTGTATGCTGACCGCGAGCGCCCGGCGCCGCGTCGCCGTGCTGAGGGAGCCCGCGTCGGCCGCTCGGATCGCCCGCATCCTCTGGATTGCCTGGGCGGTCATCGTCTGGAACGTCGTCCTCGACCACGTCATCGTCGCCGCCGGCCGCGACTACATCCGCGCCGCCGTTCATGCGGCCGGCCAGTCGCGCGGCCTCACACCCGCGACGCTCAACATGGACGACTGGATGCATCCGGCCGCGACCCACGGCCTCGTGATCGCTTCGGTCGCCGCCGCCGCCATCGCAGTGGCCGGCCTCGTCCTGGTGCGCATGGCCGCTCGCGCCGACACACCTCACGGGTGATTCTTTTGGGCACAGCGCCGCATCCTCTGATTTACGACTGGAACCGAGATACCGCGGGCGCGCCGCGTCCCGCGGCGATGCTCGATGACGAGACGCTGCGCGACGGACTGCAGTCGCCCTCGGTCCGCAACCCGACCATCGAGGAAAAGATCGCGATCCTGCACCGCATGGACGCGCTCGGCATCGACACCGCAGACATCGGGCTGCCCGGCGCCGGACCGCACGTCGCGCGCGACGTCGAGAAGCTGGCGCGGGCGATCGCGAACGGGAAGCTGCGCATCGGCGCGAACTGCGCCGCGCGGACGATGACGGCCGACATCAAACCGATCGCCGACATCACGCAGCGCACGGGTGTCGGCATCGAATGCTGCGCGTTCATCGGATCGAGTCCGATCCGGCAGTACGCCGAAGGCTGGTCGCTCGATTTCCTGAAGCGGTGCACCGAGGACGCGCTGACCTTCGCAGCCAACCAGGGTCTGACGACGATGTACGTGACGGAAGACACGACGCGTGCGGATCCCGATTCGCTGCGCGCGCTGTACACGACAGCGATTCGCGCCGGCGCCAGGCGGCTGTGCGTCGCCGACACGGTCGGCCATGCAACGCCGAACGGCGCGAAGGCGGTCGTCCGCTTCGTCAAATCGATCATCGATGAGATGGGTGTCGATGTCGGCATCGACTGGCACGGCCACCGCGATCGCGGATTCGGCATCGCGTCGAGCATTGCCGCGCTAGAAGCGGGAGCCACGCGACTGCACGGCGCGGCGCTCGGCATCGGCGAACGCTGCGGCAACACGTCGCTCGACCTGCTGTACGTGAACCTCGTGATGATGGGCTATCGCGACGACGATTTGTCGACGCTCCCGGCGTACTGCCAGGCCGTTGCGCGCGCATGCGACGTGCGCATCGCGCCGAACTATCCGGTCGTCGGCGCTGATGCGTTCCGGACTGCGACCGGCGTGCACGCGGCCGCGGTGATGAAAGCGTTCCGCAAGGGCGATCGCGCGCTGATGGACGCGGTCTACGCCGCCGTGCCCGCGAGCCTCGTCGGCCGCCAGCAGGAGATCGAAATCGGGCCGCTGTCAGGCCGCTCGAACGTGATCTTCTGGCTCGAGAGCCGCGGCCTTCCCGCCACGGACGAAATCGTCGACCGCGTCTTCGCGGCGGCGAAAGCTTCCAACCGCATGCTCAGACACGATCAAGTACAGGCCATCGTCGACGAGGTGAGGCGCGTCGAGGTGAAGAGCTGAACCGAACTTCTCGCGAGCATCAGAGCATCACCACGAATGGTTTCGTACTTTTCGTGATTTCGTGGTTGCAGTACTTCAGCGCTTGAGCAGAACATCCTCGAAGAACTTCACCGCTCGCGGATCGTTCGACTGACCCAGCCAGAACATCGCCTGCTTGCGGACTGCGGGGTTGCGGTTCGAGCGCGCGATCTCGATCAGCTTCGGGACGCCTTCGTCTTTCGGCAGCTGGCTGAGCGCGAACACGGCTTTCTTCTTCACCTCGGTGTCCGGATCGTTGTCGATCGCGCCGGTGATGGCCGCCATCGCCTCTTTGCCGGCCTTCTGCGCGAGCCAGAAGAGCGCCTGGCCGCGAACCTTGCGGCTCTGATCGTTGCGCGCCGTGTTGATGAGCGTCGTCAGCGCGGACGGCGTGGAGCTGACCGACAATCCGAACGTGACCTTGTCGCGAACCGAGTCGCTCGGATCCTCGGCAATCATCTTCTGCAGCAGCCGCGCGCCGGCGTCGCCGCGCGTCGATCCGAGCCAGAACGCGGTGTCGCCACGGAGCCATTCCGGGCGGTTCGACGCGACGAAGCTCTCGAGCGCGCGATCGGCTGACGGCACGTTGTGGAGCGCAACCGCGCTCAGCGCTGTTTTGACGACGCGATCCTTCGGCTCGCCGCCGGCTGCGGCCGTTGACGTGACCAGCGACGACAGCCACGCCACGCTCTCGTCCGGCTTCACGTCGGTGAACCAGGTGATCGGCATGCCGCCCGCGTCGATGTCGCAGTCCGGCGTGAACGTGCGGACCCGCGTCACCGTGCCGTCTTCAAACCGCGCGAGAATCAGGAACTCGGTCGCCGGCTCCAGCGCGATGACGCGGCCGCCGCGCTGAATCGTGTCGCCCCCGGTACTCATCGACACGCCGCTGCCGCCTTCGAGCCTGCACATGCCGCCCGACAACGTGTCGCTGTCGGCGATCGTGTCGAAGCAGCAGATGCGGCGATGACCGGCGACCATCGGCGCGCGGTACCCGATCCATTTCACGCCGCCGGCGGCCGCGACGGATCGGATCTCGCGTTCGAGTCCCTGCGCAGGCGAGGGACGCGCGTCCATCGTCAGTGCGACGCACGCCGCGGCGATCGCGATCGGCCACGAACGCATTGCGATCATTTCAACAGCTCCATCAGATAAGCCGTCACTTCGGGCGACTTCTCCATCAGCGACATCTTCTCGACGAGCG
>Ga0075435_100001207_pt1 | contig 16541 bp, 12 predicted proteins | sample RhiMethybrSRZTD4_FD_75302 | JGI IMG/M metagenome (GOLD analysis project Ga0075435, IMG submission 75302) | Populus rhizosphere microbial communities from Tennessee, USA - Rhizosphere MetaG P. TD hybrid SRZTD4 | ecosystem: Host-associated > Plants > Roots > Rhizosphere > Soil | place: USA...
TTGGTGATGTATTCGGCAATCGCCAGCAACTGCGGCATCGGCTCGAAGGGGCGCCCGAGATAATCCTGATCGAGCCCGGCGACGATCACGCGCTTGCCCCGGTCGGCGAGCGTGTTGCACGCCGCGGGCAGGTTGGCGTCGAAGAACTGCCCTTCGTCGATCCCAACCACCTCGGTGTCGTCGTCGACGCGGCGGACCAGGTCGTCGGAGCTGCGGACGCACTGCGATGCGATCCGCATGTCGCTGTGCGACACGATCTGATCACCGCTGTAACGGTCGTCGATGAGCGGCTTGAAGATCTGAACTTTCTGCCTGGCGATCTGGGCGCGGCGCAGGCGGCGGATCAGCTCCTCGCTCTTGCCGCTGAACATGCTCCCGGTGATGACCTCGATCCAGCCGTGTTCGGGCGCTTTCCGGACGATTTCCATCGACGCTCTTCAGGCTCGGCCCTGGTATTCCCCGGTTTCGGTGTTGATGCGAATCTTGTCGCCTTCGTTGATGAACGACGGCACGTTCACCACCACGCCGGTTTCAAGCGTCGCCGGCTTCACCTGCGCGCTCGCCGTCGCGCCCTTGATGCCGGGCACGGTGTTCTTCACGACGAGATCCACTGTGGGCGGCAGCTCGATGCCGACGGGTTCGACGTCGTAGAACTCGACGCGAATCGTCATCTCGGGGATGAGATAGTCCTTCGAGTCACCGAGCGCCTCGGCAGAGATGTGAATCTGCTCGTAGGTGGCGGTGTCCATGAAGTAGAAAGCGTCGCCGTCGCTGTAGAGATACTGCATCTCGCGCTCGTCGAGCGTCGCTCGCTCGACGTCTTCTTCGGCGCGGAACTTCTGGTCGGCGAGCGTGCCGGTGCGGATGTTCCGCATGCGGACCTGGATGTGCGCGCGCTTGTTGCCGGGCGTGAGGTGATGCAGTTCGAGGATGCGGAAGAGGTCGTTCCCGACCTTGATCAGGTTGCCTTTCCGCAGACGGGTCGCTTGAAGGAATGACGGCATGTTCAGTGTCTGTATATCCTTGCAATCGTAGCACATATGGCTCAGACGCGAGCAACCGTGCTACGATGCGAAACGTGGCGTTTACCCGCTGGGATCCGCTCCGCGACCTCCTCGCGCTGCACGAACAACTCGGTCATCTCGTCGGCACCGACGCGCCAGGCTGGACCCCGCCGGTCGATCTCTACGAGACCGCCAACGAGTTCGTGCTGACCGCGGAATTGCCGGGACTGTCGCGCGAACAGATCGAGATTCACGTCGAAGACAGCCGCGTGACCATCCGCGGCGCGCGCAGCGGAGCGGCACCGCGCGACATCCCGTGCGAGCAGTACCACCGCGTCGAGCGCGGCCACGGTAGTTTCTCGCGCGGCTTCTCGCTGCCCGAGCCGATCGACGTCGACGGCGTCGCTGCCGATCTGAAGGACGGCATCCTCACCGTCACCATTCCAAAGTCGCGCGACCGCGCCGCGCGGCGGATCGACGTCAGCTAGCGCACCATGAGACGGGTCGGACTCTCGCTCGTGCTGCTGGTCGCCGGGTTCATCGGCGGCATGGTCGTCACCGGGTGGGTTCGCGCCGCCGAGATGCTGCGCGGCACCGATCCGGTGCCGGCGGCAGCCGTCGCGCCGGCGCCCGAACAGCGCGCGGCGACCACGGCGCCAGCCGCGGCGCCGGCGCCGGCCTACTCCGCCGGCGGACCGGATTTCACGCGCGTCGCCGGACAGGCGGTGAAAGGCGTCGCCAACATCTCGTCGCTGCAGGTGGTCCGCACCCGCAACTCGCCGTTCACGAACGATCCGTTCTTCCGCTACTTCTTCGGTGACGACGAGATGTTCGGATCGCGCGACCGCCGCTCGATGAGCCTTGGGTCCGGCGTGATCATCTCCGCAGACGGCTACGTCGTCACCAACAACCACGTCGTCGGCGAGAACGTCCGCGAGATCACGATCGCGCTCCCGGACAAGCGCGACATCAAGGGAACGGTGATCGGCACCGATCCGGATACCGATATCGCGCTGTTGAAAATCGGCGTGACCGGGCTGCCGGTCGTGCCATGGGGCGACTCCTCGCAGCTCAAGGTCGGCGAGTGGGTGCTGGCGATCGGCAGCCCGTTTCAATTGAGTCAGACGGTGACCGCCGGCATCGTGAGCGCGACCGGCCGCGCGAACATGGGCTTCGCCGCCTATGAAGACTTCATCCAGACCGACGCTGCCATCAACCCCGGCAACTCCGGTGGCGCGCTGATCAACAGCCGCGGCGAACTGGTCGGCATCAACACCGGCATCTACAGCGAAAGCGGTGGCTATCAGGGCATCGGCTTTGCCGTGCCAAGCAACCTCGCGCGCCGCGTCGTCGGCGACCTGATGAAGTACGGCGACGTCAGGCGCGGATCGATCGGTTACATCGGCATCGAGAAGCTGACGCCGCAGCTTGCCGAGGAGTTCGGCATCAACAACACCAACGGCGCGCTGGTCTCGCGGATGATGCGTACCTCAGAAGCGTACGCAGCCGGCATGCGCCCCGGCGACGTGATCGTCGCCTTCAACGGGATCCCGATCGACGACCCGTCGCAGCTGCAGCGTGCCATTGCCGATTCGAAGATTGGCTCGACTGCGACCGTGAAAGTGCTCCGCAACGGCCGGTCGGTCGAAGTCAAGCTGCCGATCGTCTCGAGCGCCAACTCACGCGTCCGCCGGTAAATTCGCGGCATCTCAGGACGCCACGAAGACACGAAAACACGAAGAAAATCTTGTACCAATCTTCTTCGTGCCTTCGTGTCTTCGTGGCAGTTTCCCGCGTGTCGATGGATGATTACGCCATCGCGGCGCGCGATTCGTGCCAGCTCTCGAAATCCTTGAACGCGCGCGTCAGCCGGACGGGGCGCGTCACGGTATTCGCGACCACTTCGGCCGTCTTGTAGCCGTTGCCGGTCACGCACACGACGATCGATTCGTTCCGCGGGATGACGCCGCGCTCGACGAGATCGATCGCGGCGGCGAGCGTGGTGCCGCCGGCCGGCTCGGTGAAGATCCCTTCGGTCTCGGCGAGCAGGCGAATCGCCTCGACGATGTCCGTATCCGTCACCGCCGCGCCGGCCCCGCCGGTCGCCTTCACGCTCTCGATCACCTGGTAGCCGTCGGCCGGGTTGCCGATCGCGATCGACTTCGCGATCGTGTTGGGGCGCACCGGCTCCGGATGATCGAGCCCGGTGTCGAGCGCATGGACGACCGGCGCGCACCCGGCAGCCTGGGCCGCATACACGCGCGGCAGTTCGCCGCTCACGAGGCCGATCTGCCGCAGTTCGCGTAGCCCCCGAACAATACGCGGCAGCAGCGTGCCTCCGGCGACCGGCGACACCAGATGCTGCGGGTACCGCCACCCGAGCTGCTCGACGATTTCGAACCCGATCGTCTTGGCGCCCTCGGCGTAGTACGAGCGCAGGTTGATGTTGACGAATCCCCATCCGTAGCGATCGGCCACCTGCGTGCACAACCGGTTCACATCGTCGTAGGTGCCGGAGATCGCGAGAATCGTCGGGTTGAAGATCGCCGAGCCGAGGATCTTCCCCGCTTCGAGACTGTCGGGAATGAACACGCAGCACTCGACGCCAAGCCGGGCGGCGTGCGCGGCGACGCTGTTGGCAAGGTTGCCGGTCGAGGCGCAGGCCAGGACGTCGAAGCCGAGCTCTATCGCGCGCGTCGCCGCCACCGAGACGACGCGATCCTTGTAGGACAGCGTCGGATGGTTCACCGAATCGTCCTTGATGTACAGCTCGCTGACGCCGAGGCGCCGGGCCAGGCGATCGCAGCGGACGAGCGGCGTGAACCCCGAATTGAAACCGGTGCGCGGCTCGCCGGTGATCGGAAGAAGCTCGCGATAGCGCCACAGGTTCTTCGGCCGCCGCTCGATTTGATCGCGGGTGAGCGCGATCGCGCGGTAGTCGTAAACCGGCTCGAGCGGGCCGAGACACTTATCGCAGACGTAGGTGGCTTCGGCGGGAAACGTCGCCTTGCACAGATGACACTGGAGCCCGATCAGCACGCAACCTCCGCCGGAACGAAATCTGACGTTTGCAGGATGAAATTCGCCGTGAGCACCGGCGGCGGCACGATCGCCGCACGGTCGCGGGCAATTGCGGCGATGTCGCTCAGGATCGCGACCGCCGTGGCTTCACCGCCGGCGCCGGCGCCGAAGATGCCGATCTCACCCGAGTGCGCACCGGTGATGATCGCGGCATTCTGAGGCCCGACCGTGCGTCCGAACAGCGACGTGCTCGCCACTTCGATCGGCGCCACCCACGCCGTAAGGGTCGCGGTGACGCGATCGAAGTCGGCGTGGGCGACCTGACGGATGGTCGCGCCGCGCAGCCGCGCGCGTGTGAAGTCGGCGGCCGTCGTCGACGCGCACGAGATCCCGCCGATCGCCGACGGATCGACGCGGAGGCCGAATGCCAGCGCGCACAGAATCGCCAGCTTGGCGCGGGCATCGTCACCGTCGAGATCGGCGGCGGGATCCGCTTCCGCGTAGCCGCGCGCCTGCGCGGTGCGCACAGCCGCGGCGAGACTGCAGCCGGTGGCATCAATCGCGGTAAACACCGCGTTCGTCGTGCCGTTGAGGATGGCGTCGATGGCGACGATGCGATCGCCGGCGAGGCCGTCGCCGATCGCGCGGACGATCGGCATCGCGCCGCCGACTGCCGCCTCGAAGCGCAGCTGGCGCCCTTGCTGCGCGGCGAACGCGAGGAGCGGAGCCGCGTGGCGCGCGATCACCTGCTTGTTCGCGGTCACGACCGATTTGCCGGCGGCCAGTGCGGCGCGGATCCAGGTCGCCGCCGGCTCGACGCCGCCGATCGCTTCGACCACGATATCGGCATCGGCGTGCAGCACCTCGTCGATGTCCGGCGTCCACGACACGGCATCGAGGCCGGCGGAACGGCGCTTTTCGGCGGCGCGGCGGTCGAAGATGTGCGTGAGTCGAACGGGTGTGTCGTCGGCGGCGAGGCGGCGGGCGACGGCGGAACCGACAGTACCAAAGCCGAGCAGGGCGACGCGGCAACAGCGAGACGAAAACGGATCGGAGGTCACTTCGGTCTCTCCCTCATCTCCCCCCGGGCCGGCGACTTGTCCACCGAAGCTCGCTCGCGCGAAGGCGGATCCGATCCGGGGCAGGAATTGGCACCTGAACCGCGACCAGCGGTCGCGTGGTTGCCGTGGCGTCACAGGGCCGGTCCCTCAGCCACTCTTGATAAAGAAGCGCGTATTCAGTTGTCCCGCGGACTATAGCCCAGCGGCTCGCACAAATGCAAATCGACGCATGCGCATACGTCGATTACGCAGAGCACTCGCCGTCCATCACCTCCGGGTTGAACTCGCCGGCCTCAGCGAGATCGACGAAGTCGTCGGCGACCGCTTCGCCGGCCTCGAGCCGCTCCAGGTCGCCGAGCGTCGTCTTGATCAGACCCATGTCGACCCTTTCGAAAAACGCGGCCGCCGACTCGCCGTCGGTTTTCCCGCGCGCGTAGAGATCGATCAGCCGCTCGACTGCGTCGGGAATCCGCCGGGCCGGAATCTTCGCCGCCAGCCGGCCGAACACCGCGCCGCTCTCATGCGAGCCACCGCCCACCATCACGAAATACTGCGGCACGGCGCGGGCGCCGACGCGGCGGACGCTGCCCTGGAAGCCGATCGTCGCAACGTGATGCTGGCCGCAGCCGTTCGGGCAGCCGCTGATCTTGATCCGCGCACCGTCGGCCGCGGCGATCAGATCGGGCCGGGCGCGCAGATGATTTTCGAGCAGCCGGCCGAGGCCGCGCGATTGCGTCACAGCGAGACGGCACGTCTCGGCGCCCGGGCAGCTGGCGACGTCGGCGACCGTGCCGGCGTCGCCGAGGCCGAGGCCGGCGGCCGCCAGCCGCGAATAGACCTGGCGCACGTCGCAGGCGTTCACCCATCGGAAGAGCAGGTTCTGGTCCGGCGTCACGCGCACCGTGCCGTCGCCGTAGGCGCGCGCGAGGTCGGCGACGACGCGCATCTGATCGCTGGTCAGGTCGCCGAGCGGCGCGGCGGCGACAGCCATCACGTAGCCGAACTGCTTCTGCGACCGCACGTTGGTCGCGCGCCAGCGCACGTACTCGTCCTCGCCGGCGTGAAAGATCGGCACGATCGCCGGCGTGATGCCCGGGCCCGAGATCCGGCCGGCTATCACCCGCGCCGCGATATGCCCAACCGACGGCGCCACGTCTTTCACCCAGTCGGGCCGCGACTCGTTTTTCGGCGGATCGATGTCGAGCGTCGGCACGTCGCCACGCAGCCGGCACGCGGTGAGCTCGCGATCGTACTCGTCGCGCCACCGCGTCCAGCCGAGCGCCTTGATCATGAACTTCATCCGGTTGCGCTGCTTGTGCTGGTAGTCGCCGAACCGGGCGAACACCCGCAGCACGGCTTCGGCGACGCGGAAGATCTCCGACGCCGGCAGGAACTCGTGCAGCACGCCGGCGTTGGTCACCATGATGGCGGTGCCGCCGCCGGCGGTGACGCGGAACCCGCGGCCGCCGTCCGGCGCGGCGACCGCGCGGAAGCCGAGATCGTTGATGCCGAGGAAGATGTGATCGCCGGCGCAGCCTTCGAAACCGATCTTGAACTTCCGCGGCAAGGTCGAGCTGAGCGGATGACGGAGCAGGTAGCGCGTCAGCGCTTCCGCGTACGGCGTGACATCGAACCGTTCGTCGGCCGCCACGCCGGCATAGGGGCACGCCGTGATGTTGCGAACGGAATTGCCGCATGCCTCGCGCGTCGTCAGGCCGGCGTCGGCCAGGCGGTGCATCGCGTGCTCGACGTCGTGCAGCCTGACGAAATGGAACTGCACGTTCTGTCGCGTGGTGATGTGGCCGAAGCCTCGCGAGTAGCGCTCACCGACGTCGGCGAGCGCCTCGAGCTGGTCGCTGGCAATCACGCCCTGCGGAATCTTCACCCGCAACATCTGCGCGTCTTCGGCCTGCCGCTGACCGTAGGTGCCGCGCACCAGCCGGAACGCGCGCCACTGATCGGGCGTCAACTCGCCGCGCTCGTAGCGTTCGAGCGTGGTCACGAACTCGTCGATGTCGGCTTCGCTCGCGAACGACAACCGCGCGCGGCCAAAGGTGTTCGATTCATCCACGACTGACATGGTCTCCTCCGAACGCTCGCCTGAAAGGCTCGCGCTCCGTACCTGCGACCGCGTGCAACCCGACGGCGACGACGTCGCCAATCACGATCGTCCCTGGGCCGTCGCTGTCGATGTCCACGGCGTCGGCGGCGAGCGCGCCGAGGGTGCCGCGCCACACGTGCTGCTGCGCCTTGGTCGCATCGACGACAATCGCCGCCGGGGTGCCGAGCGACCAGCCGTTGTCGATCAGCCGGCAGGCAATCGCCGCCGAGCGCGCCAGGCCCATCAGCACGACAACGGTGATGCCGTTCGGCTGCAGGGCGGCGATCGCCGACGTGAACGCCGATTCCTCGTGCGCCGAGACGACGAGGAAGGCTGACGCGACGCCGCGGTGCGTGACCGGGATGCCGGCGGAAGCCGGCGCCGCAATCGCGCTGGTGACGCCCGGCACCACGTCGTAGGCGACGCCGGCGTGCTGCAGCGCCAGCGCTTCTTCCCCGCCGCGGCCGAATACGAACGGATCGCCGCCCTTCAGCCGGACCACACGCTTGCCGCGCCGTGCGGCGCGAATCATCAGCGCGTTGATCGCCGGCTGCGTCATCGCATGGCGGCCGGCGCGCTTGCCGACGAAGAACCGCTGCGCGCGCCGCGCGTAGCGCAGGATGCGGTCGCCGACGAGCGCGTCGTACAGCACCAGGTCGGCATTGCGCAGCCGCGCGATCGCGGTCCGCGTCAAGAGTCCCGGGTCGCCGGGGCCGGCGCCGACGAGCGAGACGTGTCCACGAGTCATAACCAGGAATCCTCCGGGGCGTGCAGCCACGGCACGCTCGTTCCGCCTTCGTCAGTCGAGCCGTAAATGGCGTTGAGGGCGGTGAGCAGCCGCGGCTTGCGCTGCTCCATCGGCACCGCGTCGCGCCGCCACACCACGCGCTGCGCACGGGCGCGCTCGATCCACGTCGGGAGATCTCGCGGCAGCAGCGCGTCGAGTCCTTCGCGTAAGAGTGACGTGAGGGCTGGAGCGTGGCCGCTCGTAGAGATGGCGATCGTGACGCCGTCGCGCCGGACGACGCCGCTCAGATACGCGGTCGCATTGGCGGGGTCGTCGACGGCGTTCACGAAAAGGCGCCGCTCCTCCGCCGCTGCCGCAACCGCGCGATTCACCTCGGGGGTCGCGGCGGCGATGACGAGCCATGCGCCGTCGAGGTCTGCCGGCGCGAAGGCTCGATGGCGTAGGGCGACCCTTTCAGGGTCGCCGGTGCCGGCGGCCTGAAAGGGCGCCCCTACGATCTCGTCGCTCATCGCTGGCGCAACGACCGTGACGCGCGCGCCCGCCGCCAGCAATTGCCGCAGCTTGGCGGCCGCCACGCGGCCGCCGCCGACGAGCACAACCGGTCGGCCGGCGACGTTGAGAAAGAGCGGCAGGAGTTCGGTCATCGATCGCTCGGCTGAAGTCCTCTGTTCGCTCGGCTAAATGCCTCGCGCTCCAATAAAAAAAGGCCCGGGAAGCTGAGCCTCCCGGGCCTTGGGTCTGTGCGGTTGCTGAACTAGATCATGGAGCGATCAGCGACATGCAGGCGTGCAGACCATTGGCGCAGGGGCTCGAGGGGAGCCCGCAACAACAACAGCAGCTACACATGCAGGTCGCTTGACCCATGGATGACATGGCAGTTTTACTCCTCGCGGCGACCGCCGTCAAGCTCCACGTCGTACACTGAGAGAATGCGCCTGGTTCCTGCCCTTCTCGTGCTGACCTTGCTCGCCGCCGTACCGGCCTCGGCTCAGCGGCTGCCCGGCGGCGTCACGCCTGAGCATTACGACCTCGCGTTCGTCGTCGATCTGGTCCACGAACGCTTCGACGGTACCGAAACGATCCGCGTCGACGTCGCCGCACCGACGACGCGGATCGTGCTCAACGCGGTGGACATCGACTTTCGGGAGGTGACCATCGGCGCCGGTACCGCTTCTCAGAAGGCAACGGTTACGTCGGACAGCACGGCGCAGACGGCGACCTTCACCGTGCCGCGCGCCGTTGCGGCCGGCCCGCACCAGATTCATGTGCGCTACGGCGGCACGCTCAACTCGCAGCTGCGCGGCTTTTACATCAGCAAGACGAAGCTGCGCAAGTACGCCGTGACGCAGTTCGAGTCGACCGACGCGCGGCGCGCCTTCCCGTGCTTCGACGAGCCGTCGTTCAAGGCGACCTTCTCGTTGACGGTCACCGTCGATCGCGGCGACATCGCGATCTCCAACGGCAAGGTGCTCTCCGACACCCCGGGACCGGCGAACACGCAGCACACGATGGTCTTCGCGCCGACGCCGAAGATGTCGTCGTACCTGGTGGCGATCGCAGTCGGCGATTTCCGGTGCCTCGACGGCGCCGCCGACGGCGTGCCGATTCGTATCTGCGCGACACCTGACAAGCGCGAGCTCGGCAAGATCGCGCTCGATTCGGCGCAGCAGATCCTGAAGTTCTACGACACCTACTACTCGGTGAAATATCCCTTCGGCAAGCTCGACGTCGTTGCCGTGCCCGATTTCGCGGCCGGCGCCATGGAGAACACGGCAGCCATCTTCTACCGCGAAACCGATCTGCTTGCCGATGCAAAGTCCGCGTCGGTCGATACCCGTAAGAAAATCGCCTCGGTGCTGGCGCACGAGATGGCGCACCAGTGGTTCGGCGATCTGGTGACGATGCAGTGGTGGGACGACATCTGGCTGAACGAAGGCTTCGCGACGTGGATGGCGAACAAGCCGGTCGATGCGGCGCACGAGGACTGGAACGTCAGCGTCGACGAGGCGGAGGAGAACCAGCAGGCGTTGGCGCTTGATTCGCTGAACGCGACGCGCCCGATTCATGTCGACGTGCAGACGCCGTCGCAGATCGACGAAGCGTTCGACGCGATCACCTACCAGAAGGGCGCCGCCGTGCTGCGCATGGTCGAGAACTACGTCGGCGCGGACACGTTTCGCAAAGGCGTGAACGCCTACCTGGAAGCGCACGCCTACGGCAACGCCACGTCCGAGGACTTCTGGAAGGCACTGTCGACGGCGTCCGGTAAACCAGTCGAGCGAATCCTGCCGACCTTTGTGAGCCAGCCCGGCGTGCCGTTGCTCGACGTGTCGCTGGCGTGCAACGGCGACGCGACCGCGGTCACGCTGCGCCAGGAGCGCTTCTTCGTCGATCCATCGCAGCACGAGCCAGGGCGGTGGCAGATACCCGTCTGCATGAAGACCGCCGGCCAGCCGTCGGCGACGTGCGACGTGCTGAACGATCCGTCCCACACGTTCACGAGCGCCGGCACGTGCGCGCCGTGGGTGTTCGCCAACGCCGGGGCGCGCGGCTACTATCGGACTGCCTATTCATCGGTGCTGCTGCGCACGCTCGCGCCGCACGTCGAGACCGATCTCACGCCGCCCGAGCGACTGTCGCTGATTGACGACGAATGGGCGCTGGTGCGCGCGGGCCGTCACGGCATAGCCGACTACCTCACGCTCGCCGCCGGCTACGGCCGCGAGCACACCAGCGGCGTCCTCGATGCCGTCGTCCGCGGGCTGGGGTTCGTGCATGACTATCTGACCAGTGGCGAAACGCAGACGCGCTTCGAAGCATTCGCGCGAACACTGCTCCAGCCGGTCTACGACGAGGTCGGCTTCACGGCGCCACCAACCGACAGCGACGACCGAAAAGCGCTGCGTGCGACGGTCGTCCGCGCGATGGCCGACATCGGGAACGCGCCGGAGCTTGCCAGCCGTGCGCGCGCCGCGGCCGATCGCGCCCTCGCCGGCACCGCGCCGCTCGATGGGACGATCGCCTCGTCGGTCCTGCATGCCGCCGCTCAACAGGGCGACGTGCGGCTGTTCGATGCGCTGCTCGCCGCTGCCGAGCGGACCGCCGACCCCGACGAGCACTATCGTTATCTCTACGCGCTTGCCGATTTTCGCGATCCCGCGCTCGTCGCGCGAGGCCTCGAGCTGGCGGCGTCGCCGCAGCTGCGATCGCAGGACGCGGCGATTTACCTGGCGCAGTTCTTCGGCAATCCGGCGTCGCGATCGCGCGCGCTCGCGTTCGTCGTCGACCGATGGACGGCGCTCCAGCCGAAGGTCACCGTGTTTGGCGGCGACACGACGCTGGTGCATTCGATGAGCGGCTTCTGCGACGCCGAGAGTCGCGAGCGCATCAAGGCGTTCTTCGCCGCTCATCCGCTGCCGGCCGCGACGCGGACGCTCGAGCAGACGCTGGAGCAGATCAACACGTGTATCGCGCTGCGCGAGAAGCAGGAGCCGGCCGTCGCCGCGTGGCTCAATGCGCGATAGGAGTTTCGGTAGAGTCCGCCTCGTAGGCAGAGCGTCGTCCCAGCGTCGAAGTAGCTTTAGAGAAAAGTTCTTTACATTACAAAGAGTACTCCGATATCCTCCCTCTCGGGAGAATTCGGAATGCACCGCGTCCTGGTCTTCGCTGGCATGGGACTGTCGCTGCTCGCGTCGGACGGCTGCAGCGGCGGCCCGTCGCTGCCGCTCGCGATCGCCGCGGCCCGCAATGCCGCGGACACCGTTCGCACCCTGCTCTTCGACCACCACGATCCCGACCAGCGCGACGCCGGCGGCGTGACGCCGCTGATGTGGGCGGCGCGCTACGGCGCCGTCGACGCGATGCGGGCGTTGCTCGACGCCGGCGCCGACCCGGCCGCGCGTGATCTGCGCAACGGCTGGACGTCGCTCCTCCACGCCGTGCACACTCGCCAGCTGGCCGCCGTGCAGCTCCTGCTCGAACGCGGTGCCGACGTGAATCAGCGTGCGGCGCAGACGACGCCGCTGATCATGGCGGCGGCCGATCCCGACCCGGCGATCCTCGAACTGCTGCTGACGCACGGCGCCGATCCGCACCAGCGCGGTGCCGGCGGATCGACCGCGCTCGCCGTCGCGGTGTCCGGCGGCGCGCTGTCCGACCTCGATCGCCCGCTGTTCGGCGGCTGTCATCCGGCCACGGTGAAAGCGCTGCTGACGCGCCATCCGACGCTGACGCTGCCGGATACGATCGCCACGCGCGAGGCGTTGTGGTGGGCGCGCTTCCACGGCTGCGCCGAAGTCCTGTCGCTCGTCGGCGAGACGTCGGCGCGGCGTTCGTAGCGCGAAGCTTCAGCCGAGCGGACGACGCGCCGCGGCGGGTGATCGCTCGGCTACAGCCTTCGCGCGCCATTTCTGCACCGAGACTGCCGGATGCCCGCGCACCCAGGCGCGCCATGGTGACTCGGTGCCGACACGGATACCAACCCGCGGGCCCCACGCCAGCTCGCCGACGCCAATGCCGCGGTCGTCGACGTACAACCGATCGCCGAGCAGGTCGACGCGATTGTCCGCCAGCGTGATCCCCATCGCCATCGTCAAATTGCCGGGACCGCGGCAGAGATCGTGTACCGGCAGCGACGCCGCATCGGCGATCCGACGCCGTCCTTTCATCGCCCGCGCCCGCCGCCGCCGCATCACCGCGATGCCGTCGAGCGGATCGAGCGCGCGAATCAATACCGCCGCCGGCGAGCCGTGCGACTCGGTGACGACGTTGACCAGGCAGTGGATGCCGTAATTGAGATACACGTAGGCGTGGCCGGGCGTGCCATAGAGCGGCTCGTTGCGGCGCGTCGGTCCAGGCGCGGCGTGACAGGCCGGATCGGATTCGCCGATGTAGGCTTCGACTTCGACAATGACGCCGCTCGTGACGACGCCGCGGCGATTGTGGACCAGCACGAGGCCGAGGAGATCGCGGGCGACGTCGAGCGTGGGCCGGTCGTAGAACTCGCGCGGCGGTTTCACTGCGCGGCGCGCAGGCGGGCGGCGGCGCGCTCGGCCGCGCGCGCGACCTGCGGATCGCGGTCCTGCAGCAGCGGATCGAGCATGCGCAGCGCCGTGCTGTCGCCGGCAACGCCGAGCGCCTCGACGAGTTCGAGCCGGATCCGCTCGTCGGGATCAACGAGGTGCGGCCCGAAGGAGGCGGCGCGCCGCGACGCGAGTTCAGCGATGTAGACACGGGCGCGGTCGCGCATCCGTGGTTTTGTCACCGCATCGACGATCCGTTCGACCGGCCCGTTCTCCAGCACGGCTGACGCGAACGCGGCGGCGAGGGTCACTGCGTCGCCGTGGTCGCGATCGGCCGCGGCCCTGATCTCGGTGAGCCGCGCCGGATCGCCGAGCCGCGTCAGGCCATCGATGGCGATCGCGCGCATCGTGCTGCTGGCGGTGCCGGCGAGCTGCGCGGTGAACAGCGGCGCGCTCGCGGAATACGCAATGTGCGCAAGCGCGTCGAGCGCCGCCTCTGCGACCTCGCCCTTGTTATAGAAGGTGAACAGATCGGTCAGCGCTTGAACGGCGCGTTCGTAGCGCATCGCTCCAAGCGCCGCCATCACGGCCGTTTTCACTGCGCGATCGTTGTCGTTGAGGGCCGTGATCGCGCCGTCGCCGACCGTCGCCTCGATCGGATCATCGTGCGGCCGGCTCGCGAAGAGCCGCCCGAGCACGCGCGCCGCGGCGTAACGCATCGCGGGATCCGGCGCGCCCAGCAGCGCGGCGACGTCGGCGCCGCTCCGCTGCAGCAGCTCGCGCCGCGCCGCGCCGGATGGCGACCATCCGAGCGTGCCGAACGCGTACAGCGCCTCCAGGCCGACGCGCGGATTGTTGTCGCGGGCCGCGAATCGCAGCGCGTCGAGCACCTCCGCCGGGACCGGCAGCGCGCCGAGTACCGATGGCCCGGCGGTGAATGCCGGCTCGGCCAGGATCGGATTCCGCACTTCGACAACCATCGCGACGCGCTTCTTCGCGACCACCCGCTCGGCGAGGAAGATATTGAGTTCCGCGGCGATCGCCGTGAGCTGAATCTCGTCCTGCGTATCGGCAACCGCGCGCGCCAGCGGCACGGCCGCCTCCGGGTAGGCGGCGTCTCGCAGTATCTGCACGGTGCGCAGCCGGGTCCCCGCATCGGGGCTGGACAGATCGCGGGCCGCCTGTTCGAACGGCACTTGTGCGACTGCCAGTGCTGCAAGACACAGCACACTCAGCGTGGCGAGAACGGTTCGCATCCTGTTATCGTCCCGCTGCGTAGGCGTGCGATCGGCCTTCGGCGAGCACCGGCTGCAGGTACCGACCGGTGTGCGACGACTCGATCTTCGCGATCTGTTCAGGCGTGCCGGTGGCGACGACGGTGCCGCCATCTTCGCCGCCTTCGGGCCCCAGATCGACGATGTAGTCGGCGGTCTTGATCACGTCGAGATTGTGCTCGATCACCAGCAACGTGTGACCGGCCTCGAGCAGCTTCTTGAACGCGGTGAGGAGCTTGGCGATGTCGTCGAAGTGCAGCCCGGTCGTCGGCTCGTCGAGGATGTAGAGCAAACGCTCGCCGCCGTGCGACGACAGGTGCGCCGCGATTTTGATCCGCTGCGCCTCGCCGCCCGACAGCGTCGTCGCCGGTTGTCCGAGCCGGAGATAGCCGAGACCGATTTCGTCGAGCACTTGCAGGCGCCGCAGCACCTTCGGCGAACTGCTGAAGAAGGTGAGCGCCTCGCGGACCGTGAGATCGAGCACCTGGTGAATCGTGCGCCCGCGATACCGGACCTCGAGCACCTGCGGCTTGAAGCGTTTCCCGTCGCACTGATCGCAGGGCACGAAGACGTCGGCGAGGAACTGCATCTCGACGCGCACTTCGCCTTCGCCCTGGCACGCTTCACAGCGGCCGCCCGGGACGTTGAACGAAAAGTGACTGGCGGTGAGCCCGCGCGATCGCGCGTCCTTGGTGGCGGCGAACAGCTCGCGGATCGGATCGAACGCCTTCAGGTAGGTGACCGGGTTGGAGCGCGGCGTCCGGCCGATCGGCGCCTGATCGACCAGCACCGTGTCGGAGATGTACTCGACGCCTTCGAGCTTCACAAAGCTGCCGACGCGCTTGTCCCATGCGCCCTTGGCGCGCTTGATCGCCGCATAGAGCACGTCGTGGACGAGCGTCGACTTGCCCGAACCGCTGACGCCGGTGACGACCGTCAGCGTGTTGAGCGGGATCGCGAAATCGACGTTCTTCAGGTTGTGCTCGGTGGCGCCGGTCAGCTTGATCTTCTGTCCGGTCCCGCGGCGCCGCGTCGGCGGGACGGGGATCGCGAGTTCCTGGCGCAAATACTTCGACGTCAGCGACCGCGGCTCCTGCATCAGCCCGTCGAGCGTGCCGGAGAAGACCACCCGCCCGCCCTGCTCGCCGGCCCCGAGACCCAGATCGACGATGTGATCGGCGACCTTGATCATGTCGGCATCGTGCTCGACGACCAGGACCGTGTTTCCCTGGTCGCGCAGCTGCCGCAGAATCGCAATCAGCCGCAGATTGTCGCGCGAGTGCAGACCAATCGACGGTTCGTCGAGCACGTACAGCGTGCCGACCAGCGCCGACCCGAGCGACGTCGCAAGGTTGATTCGCTGCGCTTCGCCGCCCGACAGCGTCGACGACAGACGATCGAGCGAGAGGTAATCGAGCCCGACGTCGCTCAGGAACGACAGCCGCCGCTGGATTTCCTTCAGCACCTTGTCGGCGATCGCCTGCTCCTTGTCGGAGAGATGCAGCCCGGCGAAAAACGCCTGCGCCTGCTGCACGGTCAGCGCCGAGACCTTGTCGATCGTGCGCCCGGCGACGCGGACGTCGCGGGCTTCGCGGCGGAGCCGCGCGCCGCCGCAGTCCGGACAGGTCAGGTAGCCGCGGTAGCGGCTGAGGAACACGCGGACGTGCACCTTGTATTTCTTCCGCTCCAGCCATCGAAAGAATCCGCGCACGCCGTCAAAATCTTCGGAGCCCTCGACGACGAACGTCTTCTCCGCATCGGACAGATCCGACCACGGCACGTCGAGGCGAATCTTCGCCTTCTTCGCGGCACGTTTCAGCTCGGCGAGCTGCGTGCGATAGTGCGGCTTGCTCCACGGTTCGATCGCGCCCTGCTGAATCGACTTCGACGGATCGGGGACGACCAGATCCATGTCGAGTTCGATGATGTTGCCGAAGCCGTGACACGTCGGGCAGGCGCCGAACGGGTTGTTGAACGAGAACAGCCGCGGCTGCGGATCTTCGTAGGTGATGCCGCAGCGGCGGCATTCGAACCGTTCGGAGAAGAGGTGCGTGACCGGCGACTGGCTGCTTGCGGCCGGCAGTTCGACGGCCCAGGCGGCGCCGCCGCCTTCCAGGTACGCCGTCTCGATCGAGTCGGTGAGGCGCTGCCGCAGATCGGCGTCGGCGCTCACTTGCACGCGGTCGACCACCACCTTCAGCAGGGTGCGGTCCGGTAGCGACGCCGGGTCGACCTCGTCGATCGCCACCGCACGATCCCCGATCAGCAGCCGCGCGAACCCTTTCTTGCGAAGCACCGCGAGCGTGGAGGC